>Ga0247734_1000017_pt1 | contig 168393 bp, 156 predicted proteins | sample UWRJL103311B2_FD_180933 | JGI IMG/M metagenome (GOLD analysis project Ga0247734, IMG submission 180933) | Plant litter microbial communities from Arlington Agricultural Research Station in Wisconsin, United States - UWRJ-L103-311B-2 | ecosystem: Environmental > Terrestrial > Plant litter >...
ACCACCCAAGTGTTCGTCATGCTCGCTCGTAAACTTGCTCGGGTGGCGTTCGCCCTGATGAAGAATCAGAGCGAATATCAAACCAAAGGGCGGATTTTGGCTTGATCACAACCATAGAATCTCCCACGGGTTCGGTGATCGGCTGCGAATCGCTCTAACCCGACACATCGCCTTCGCAGCCTTCGGCAGCTCCTACGTTACGCCACCCTGGCCAGATTGCCCCCGGACCTGTGGGAGCGAGCTTGCTCGCGAAGGCAATGGCACAGCCGATAAAGATGCGTCGGCTGTACCGGCCCTTTCGCGAATGAATTCGCACAGGGTTAAGTGCGACCAGCTCTCTGCATCCACAAAAAAAGGCCCGTTTCGCGAGAAACGGGCCTTGATCAAGTAACCTCAGACTGCCAAAACCCACTTAAGTTCCTTAGTTAAAACAGTAACTTAGGTATATGTGTACCAGTCGTGTTACTCGTCGGATTTACATTGCCACATTGCTGTGCTGACCTCAGCATCGGCGCCGTCATCCCTTTGAGGTTCATTCCATGAAGTATTCCTCGATTCTGTTGTTGTCACTCACCCTGGCCAGTGGTTTCGCCTCAGCAGGCGGCACGGTTGAGTCCGGTGTGGGCGGTGCATTAGGTGGGGTACTCGGTTCCGTTGTCGGCCAACAATTGGGCGGCAGCACAGGCGCAGCCATCGGGGCTGGCCTGGGTGGTGCAGGTGGCGCCGCCGTCGGCGCTGACCGTCGCAGCCGCACAGAGGCTGCCATCGGCGGCGGTCTGGGTGCTGCGGGCGGTAACGTGATTGGCCGCAGCGTAGGCGGCAACACAGGCAGCCTGGTCGGCGCAGCCGCTGGCGGTGGTGCCGGTGGTGCTCTGGGTAACTACATGGGCAACGAAAGCCGCGCCGACGACCGTGATGATCGTCGCTATCGCGGCAAGGATCGCCGTGAATATCGTCACGGCCCTGGCCCACGCGGGCATGCGCACGGTCATCGCAACAAACATCGCGGTCACCGTTAATCCCGCAGCATTCCAACACTGGCCGCCCTCGAGCGGCCAGTGTTGTTTTCAGACCACCAGAATCTGCAACGCCGCGCGCAGCTCATCAGGGATGGACACCGGCTGATTGGACGCCCGATCCACAAACACATGCACGAAGCGCCCGGCTGCACAGGCTTCACCCTCTCCCGCCTTGAACACCGCCAGCTCGTACTGCACCGAACTGTTGCCCAGCTTGGCCACCCGCAGACCTACTTCGATGAGGTCCGGGTAAGCGATCGACGCGAAATAATCGCACGACGAACTGACCACAAAACCCACCACCGAACCGTCATGAATATCCAGCCCACCTCGCTCGATCAGGTAGGTGTTCACCGCGCTGTCAAAAAAGCTGTAGTACGTCACGTTGTTCACATGACCGTAGATGTCGTTGTCGTGCCAGCGCGTGGTGATTGGCTGGAAGTGGCGGTAGTCGGCGCGTTGCGGGGTGGTGTGGGTCATGAGCCTCTCTCTGCTTGATAGTTGTAGGAGCTGCCGAAGCCTGCGAAGGCGGCGTGTCACACAAACAGCCTTCGGCAGCTCCTACAAGGACGCGGCGTTTTGATTGGAACGCACCCAGTCGCGCACCGCTGCGTAGGGATAATCCTCAAGCTGTGCGAAACCGGGAATCCCGCGTGCCTTGAGTTTGGTGAACAACGGTACGCTGATGCCACACAGAAAACGCGTCAGGCATTCCGCACCGGGCTCGACACCCTTGTACTCCTGATGCTTGCTGATGAAACCGCCGCACAGTTGCTCAAAGCTCTGGGCCTCCAACGGCGCCAATTGTGGAGGCTCAGGCGGATAGGCAACCTGCCCGTGACACACCGAACAATGCCCGCACTGTTGCGGCGCCTGGTGATCGCCAAAGTATTCAGCCAACCGGTAGCCCAGGCATTGCTCGCTGGAAAACAGATCCAGCATCGCGTGGATGCGCTCGACTTCAGTCGTCTCATGCTCACTGAAATATTCATGCAGCTCGACGCTCAGCGCTTGAGCATCAAACTCGCTGTTCAGCAGGCTGTACACCTCGGTCATCTGCCTGGTTTCCAGCTCTATCCAGCCCTTTTCCTGAAAGTAGTCCAGCGCCTTCACCACTCGTCCACGTTCGGCCTGATAGCGCTCGAACATGGCGTCGAAGTCGACGGTCGCCCACGTGCGTGCGCGGGTCGAGGTTTGTACCAACGCCTCGACGAACTGCCGACGCTCGCCCTCGAAGCGTTGCACAAGTGCACTTGGCTCCAACAGAAACTTGAAGCGATATTCAGCAAAGTAGGCGTAACGCGGCGCGATAATGCCGCGAAGTTCCAGCTGGACCAGCAGCGTCTTGAGCGGCAGCTGGCGAATATTGCTCTGATCGGCCAGCGGCCCGAGCAAAAATTCCCACTGCCCTTGCGGCCCTGCATCCAGCAGTTCTTCAAGCACATGGCGAATACCGCTCAGCTCTGGTGTATCGCCATACACGAAGTTTTCCAGCACGTTGAGGCTGTCGCGGTTGGCCAGCACCAGGCAATCAGAGGGCACGCCATCACGCCCGGCGCGGCCGATTTCCTGGCTGTAGTTTTCGATGGATTTGGGCAGGTCGAAGTGCACCACATTGCGGATGTCGCTCTTGTCGATGCCCATGCCAAAAGCGATGGTCGCCACGATGCAATTCAACTCGCCGCCCATGAACCGGCGCTGGATCGCTTCGCGCTTATCGTGGGGCAAGCCTGCGTGATACGCGGTGGCCTGCATGCCGTGCTGCTCCAGGTGCGCGGCGACGTACTCGGCGGTTTTCTGCAGCGTCACATACACGATGGTCGGCTGGCCCACCTTGGCGCCCAGCCATTCCACCAGCCGCCGTCGCTTGTCGCGCCCGGCCACCGGCTCGACCCACAGGTTGAGGTTGGCGCGATAAAAACCGGTTGTCACCACGTCCCCAGGCTCGATGGCAAACTTGGCCTGCATATCGGCGATCACTTGCGGCGTGGCGGTGGCCGTCAGCAGCAGCGTCTGGGGAATGTTGAATTCGCGCTGGTAGTCGGGAAGCTTCAGGTAATCAGGCCTGAAATTGTGGCCCCACTCAGAAATACAGTGCGCTTCGTCCACCACCAGCAGGGAAATCGGCACTTGGGAAATGAAGTGCCGGAAGCGCTCGTTTTTCAAGCGTTCAACCGAGATCATCAGAATCTTCAGATCACCGGAGCGCGCCCGGGCCATGACCTGCGAGGCATCGTCGCGACTTTGTGCCGAATCAATGCTGGCGGCTGAAATCCCATGCCGCTGCAGAAACGCCAGTTGATCCTGCATCAGGGCCAACAGCGGGGACACCACCACTGTCAGGTGCGGCAACATCAGTGCAGGCAGTTGATAGCACAACGACTTGCCCGACCCGGTTGGAAAAATCGCCGCCGCAGACCGCCCGGCGAGCACCGCGCTGATCGCCGCCTCTTGCCCCGGACGAAACTGTGAATACCCGAAAACCTGCTCTAAACGCTGATGCATAAGCTGTCACTCCACTGACCGCCACCGAGGCGCAAACCTTAGCGTGGTCGGCCTGATCAGAAAACGATCAAACCATTACAAAAATGAATCGAGAATACAGGCAAGCATTACTAGCAAACTGCTATTTGGACGGTTTAACCTTTGCGCCATCTCATATGCCCAAGGGGCAAAGGAACGGGAATGGAATCCGATAACCATCAAAAGGACGATGGGTATACCCACATCCAGCGCCTGACACCGGGCAAAGTCGACATTGTGCTGGGCTCTCATCCGAGCAAGCGCAAAGCGGTGCGAAAATCCAGATCCAGCGCCTACGCCTGGCTGATCGTGACCTTGTTGCTGGTCGGCGTCGGGGCCTATGCCGTGAATCAGCGAGGCAAATCGTTAAAGCCTGCGCCGCAGTTGCAGACCACCCAAACGCTCATAGAACCCGCCCAGCCTGTCGTGCAGAGCCCGCCTGCTGCAGAACCTGCTACGCCGGCCAAGCCTTATGTTGCGCCAGAGGTTGTGAGACATGAGCCATCGGCCCCCGTTCAGCCCCTCGACCAGTGCATGAAAAATGGCAATGTCATCGACGAAAACGTCCTCAACTGCAGATTCGGCCAGGTCCCTCGGCCGACCGAGCGTGAAGCGGCCAAGGGCATGGTGTCGGCCCACTACATGGCCGACTTCAAATCAGACACCGCCCACACTCAAGGCGCGCGTCCGGGGAAAGTCTTTACCACTGTCAGTGTCAGCTTCCGCGCCATCGATAGCCGCAGTCGTTATCACGCTGACTTTCGGATGTTCAACAACCACATCGACAACAACAGTGTGTGCATGAACTTCAGCAAAGCCACCGCAGAGCACCGCGAATGCCGCCGCGCCGCCGTCGTATTTTTCAAAGAAAGCTGCCTGGACTGGACCAAACGCGCCACCAAAGACCGCGACGAACAAAGCCAGCAGACCAGGGATCGGTATTGCGAGGCGAATCGAACATTTGAGGCGGGGTGATGCGCGCTGCTCAGGTGTTGAACGCCTGACTCGCTGACCTGCATATCACGTAACAACTGCATGCGCGCGCAAACACAACTTATGCATTAGCCTCCACGGGACTCATAAAACACGGAGGTTTCTAATGAGTGTATTAACTATCTTTTTTTGTGGCACCGGCTCTACCCGATATGACGCGCTGCACAACAACTACTGGAACGGGGAATTGATTTCGACCCTGGCAAGCAATATGAGCAACAGAGAGTTCGCAGACTGGATCGTGATTGACGGCCCAGGCAGCGGGAATCTACAAGCCGATGAACTCTTCACCGAACCCAAAGGTTATGGATGGACCGGGACAGCGTTTGGCAAGGGCTGGAACGAGAATGTGCAACACGCGCTGAACCTTATCAAAGGCAAGGCCGACTGGAAGCGCACGAAACTGACCGAGGCTCAATACAGGCAGTTGAGAGCAGCGGGACTGCCGATTCAGGACGTCGAGGCGCAGGGTTCATGGCTATGGCGCCATTATGACTACGGCAATCGGAAGGTCACGCAACAAGACCTGCAAGAAAAGATCATCAAGACCTTTCGCAAAGGCGGGGTGATTCCCAGGCAGGTGAACCTGGTGGGCTGGAGCCGTGGAGGCATCAGTTGCCATATGCTGGCCAACGCCATGTACGCCGATCCGGCTCTGCGCGAGATTGCAGTCAATATCTTCGCAGTAGATCCGGTTCCGGGACCGACCAACTTCCAGCGTGAAAAAGTCACCCTGCAAAAAAACGTCAGGCAGTACGTCGGCTTCTATGCGCGGGACGAACGCTCCAAAGGCTTCGCTTGCGTTATTCCAAGAATCGACTCTGCAACACGGATGAGCATTTATCCGATGGCGGGCCGCCACGCTACGCTGGTTGGAAACGCATCGCTAACAGGCGCAGCCGGACCCGGCTCACTGACAGAAGCAGGCAACCTGGTCAGGCACTACGCAGAAATCTGCCTGACCCGCTGGGGCGCTCCGCTGAACAAGAAACTCAATCTGACTTCAGCGCAGATCAGTGGCCTGCACCAAAGTCTGGTCATGCACGAAGGGCTCTTTACAGCGATGTCCAGGCACTCCTACACCAAGCTGACCGAGCATCAAAACAACGAACGCTATGTCAGCCACGGCGACCAGGGCGCGCGCTTTTCAGCCCTGGAAGGCCCACAGTTCGCCCCGCCGCAGGGTCTGTCGACATCACTGGCCAAAGGCAATGAGGCTTACAAGGATATTCACTGATTAGCCCGAGCTATAAAAACTGCTCTCTCGCCTGTGAGGGCGACCACCCGGGTCGCCCCCACAGTTTCAGCTACGCCCACACATCCGTGGGAGCGAGCTTACTTGCGAAGGGGCCGGCACATTCGGCCATCGGCTTGCCAGATAAGAAGCTTGCCGGCCAAAGCCGGTCCCACGTCGCACTTCAGCTTACGGGCAATCATAGAATCCCCACTGATTGAAGCCGCGGAGTAATGGATGCTCAGTTGCGACTGGTACGCCAGCGGCGTACACTTGCCCTCCTGATTTTTATAGAAACCCCAATATTCACCAGGCGTGCGAAAGAGCTGCTGGATGACGGTGCATTCATGGTCATCCAAAAAAGCCTGGCCCTTAACCCGTCGCTCGGCGACTTTATCGAAGGCACGGGTGGCATTCGAAAGCTCCGCGTCGCAGCCAAGGGACATGGCAAAAGAGGTGGGGCGCGGGTTATTTATTACCACTTCGTTTCAGCCTCACAAATCGCCTTGTTGATGATTTATCCAAAAAATGAACAGCAAGACCTCACCGCCGACGAACGCAAAGCGTTAAAAGCCGTGGTCGAGCACTGGAGATAATATGAGCAAACTCTTCGAAGAGCTGATGGAGAGCGTGCAACAAATGGACGAGATTGTTCGCGGCGAACGCCAGCCATCTCGCGAATTCACCGTCGATGCAATGCAGATCAAAGAGATCCGCAAAGCCACCGGCCTCTCACAGGCAAAATTCGCAGCCATCATCGATGTACAGCTCGGCACGCTCAGGAACTGGGAACAAGGCCGCCGAGAGCCTACCGGTCCAGCCAAGGCGTTGCTCAAAGCCATTCATAATGACCCTGTTCATGTGTTGAATGCTTTGGCGGGGTGATGCTCAGCACTTCCACGGACTTAAATATGCCGCAGTATTTTGTGGGAGCAAACTTGCTTGCGAAGAGGGCAGTGAATCCATTGCATCTTCAAACCAGATAAACCGAATTCGCGAGCAAGCTCGCTCCCACAGGTTCTGGGGCAACTGGATATATCAAAACTAAAAAAACCGCCCCGAAGGGCGGTTTTTTGTTCAGCCAGTCCGATTACAACTTCGGACCCGCTGCCTTGATCGCGTCGCTGACTTCAAACTTCTTGAAGTTCTCGACGAACAGGCCAGCCAGTGCCTTGGCCGCTTCGTCGTAGGCTGCTTTGTCAGCCCAGGTGTTGCGCGGGTTGAGCAGGCCGGTTTCAACGCCCGGTACGGCCAGTGGCACGTCGAGGTTGATGGTGTCCAGATGCTCGGTGGCTGCGCCGATCAGTGCGCCGCTCTGGATCGCTGCAATCACGCCACGGGTGGTCGGGATGTTGAAGCGTTTGCCGACACCGTAGCCGCCGCCAGTCCAGCCGGTGTTGACCAGGTAGACCTTGGAGCCGAAGCCGCGGATGCGCTTGATCAGCAGCTCTGCGTATTCGCCAGCCGGACGCGGGAAGAACGGTGCGCCGAAGCAGGTGGAGAAGGTCGACTTGATGCCGCTGCCCGAACCCATTTCAGTGGAGCCCACCAATGCGGTGTAGCCCGACAGGAAGTGGTAAGCCGCTTGCTCTTCGCTGAGGATCGACACGGGCGGCAGTACGCCGGTCAGGTCGCAGGTCAGGAAGATCACAGCGTTTGGCTCGCCACCGAGGTTTTTCTCGGAACGCTTTTCAACGTGCTCCAGCGGGTAGGCGGCGCGGCTGTTCTGGGTCAGGCTGCCGTCGGCGTAATCCGCCTTCTTGGTGTCGTCCAGAACGACGTTTTCCAATACGGCGCCGTGCTTGATGGCTTTCCAGATAACCGGCTCGTTCTTCTCGGACAGGTCGATGCACTTGGCATAGCAACCGCCTTCGATGTTGAACACAACGCCTTCGCCCCAGCCGTGCTCGTCGTCACCGATCAGGTAACGGCTTTCATCAGCCGACAGGGTGGTCTTGCCAGTACCGGACAGACCGAAGAACAAGGTCACATCGCCCTCTTCACCGATGTTGGCCGCGCAGTGCATCGGCAGAACGTCGGAAGCCGGGAGCAGGAAGTTCTGCACCGAGAACATGGCTTTTTTCATTTCACCGGCGTAACGCATGCCAGCGATCAGTACTTTTTTCTGGGCGAAGTTGAGGATCACGCAACCATCGGAGTTGGTGCCGTCACGCTCAGGCACGCATTCGAAGTTGGCAACGTTCAGCACCTGCCACTCCTGGCGACCGGCCGGGTTGTACTGCTCAGGATTGATGAACAGGCAACGGCCGAACATGTTTTGCCAGGCAGTCTGAGTGGTCATCTTGACGGCCAGGTAGTGGTCGTCAGCGGCGCCTACATGCACGTGGGAAACGAAATGCTCTTGAGCGTTGTTGAAAGCCTCAACGCGATCCCACAGGGCATCGAATTTATCAGCCGGGAACTTGCGGTTGATCGGGCCCCAGGCAATGGCTTCCTGAGTGGTGGGCTCTTCAACGATGAAACGATCGACCGGCGAACGGCCAGTACGATGGCCTGTTCGCACAACCAGAGCGCCAGTGTCGGAAAGCTCGCCTTCGCCGCGGGCAAGGGCTTGCTTGACCAGGTCGTCGATGCTCAGATCGGTGTACACAGCGTTGTTGGTTTGCGTCATGTGGGTCCCCGTCGGCCATTAGCCGAGTGTTCCAAACGGTTTTGTAGTAAAAAAACAACCACTACTACAGCGGAAAAGTGGGCCGGATTATGCCAGAAAAGCCCAAAAATGGTAGGACCCTCCTGTCAGAACAGCCCCAGCACTGCCCACAGCGTGTAGTGAGGCTGAATCCGCGCGTAATTAATGACGCGTATCAGATGGCGAATCGACGCCGCCGCCAGCGAACAGCTGGGCAATATCAGTGGCATCGAAAAGATAGCGCTGGTTGCAGAACTGACAGTCGATTTCGACCGTGCCGTTATGTTCGATCACCAACTGCTGCGCATCTTCCAGCCCAAGGCTGACCAGCGCATTGGCAGAACGTTCCCGAGAGCAGCTGCAGCGGAAGCATAGCGGCTGTATGTCAAACATCCGGACTTCGTCTTCATGGAACAGGCGATGCAGCACGGTCTGGTTGTCCAGGCTGAGCAATTCCTCGGCCGTCAGGGTGCTTGCCAGCGTGGTGACGTGCTCCCAGGTGGCTTGGCGCTCCTCGGCATCGGTCTGCTGTTGCGCAGGCAATTGCTGTAACAGCAGCCCTCGGGCGCGGTGCCCATCGGCGTTGAGCCAGAAACGGGTGCCAAGCTGTTCGGACAACACGAAATAGCTGTTGAAGCTTTCCGACAGGTCCACGCCATCCAGAGCAACGATGCCTTGATAGCGTTTGCCTTTGCGCGGATCCACGGTCAGGGTCAGCGAGCCGTCGGGCATCAAGTCTTGCAGACCCGCACCAGGGGTAATCAAGGACTCGTCATAACGGGCAATACCACGCAGTTCGCGCTCGCTGGAGCACTCGACCATCAGCAGCGGCACGGCTCCAGTGGAGCGCGCCTGAAGAATCAGCAGGCCCTCGAACTTCAGGGTGCCGACCAGCAATGCCGCCGCAGCCAACAGCTCACCGAGCAATTGCGCGACGGGCTCCGGGTACGGATGTTTGGCCAATACGTCGGCGTAACTGCGCTCCAGTGCGACCAGCTCACCGCGAACGTCGCTCTCGTCGAAAATGAAGCGCTGTGTGTAGTCGATATCAGGCATAGGAGAAGGTATCTGAAGGAATGGCAGGTAATGGCGCGCATTTTAGGAGCTATTGCGCAGTGTTCCAAGCGAAGCGATTTGAGAGCAGGGCTAATGTAGGAGCGAACTTGTTCGCGAGGGGGCCTGTACCGACAATGGATAAGCGCCGCCTGACAAATCGCCTCGCCAACAAGTTGGCTCCTACAGGTGACCGGACCGCACATCCACTTTGGCTCACGTCTCGCGCACCGCACCGCGAAAATCAAACAACTGCCGACGCTGCTTTTTGGTCGGTTTGCCGTCTGTCGTGACGCCCAGATTGCCCGCCTTGCGCTGCGCGGCTTCGTTTTCACGCTTGGTAATGCTCTCCGGCGTCTCACTGTAGAGCGTCTGCGCTTCGGGCGCGCCACGCCGGACGATGGACAGAGCTTCCACGACTACCGTACGCTCGTCGAAACCGGTGCGAATCTGAAACTGATCGCCGATCCTCGGCTCTTTCCCGGGCTTGCACCGCTCACCACGGCAGTGGACCTTGCCACTTTCAATGGCTGTTTTGGCCAGCGCACGGGTTTTATAGAAGCGCGCGGCCCACAGCCATTTGTCCAAACGAACGTTGTCGTCTTCGTCTGACTTTTGTGCCATGTGAATTCCTCTATCGGGTGGTAGTCAGACTCTACTACGTCACAAGCGATCCGCAGTACGCGAATACGACGACCAACCACCCCTGCCATCCCGAAAACCTTTATTCATGGAATGCGATATGACTGACTTTCCCCTGTCATTGACCTCACCCACTGTTGGCTGCGATGGCTGCCGAAACAGCCCGGAGCTGGATTTTTCCTTTGCGTTTGCTTATCAGCCCATCGTCGATTTGCGCACTCAGTCGATTTTCGCTCACGAAGCCCTGGTGCGCGGCATCAATGGCGAGGGGGCGTTGTCCGTGCTGAGTCAGGTCACGGATAAAAACCGTTACCGTTTTGATCAGCTGTGCCGCACCCAGGCCATCGCGGGCGCCGCAGCGCTGAACATGCAGGAGCGGTTGTCGATCAACTTCCTGCCCAACGCGGTGTACCGCCCGGAGCTGTGCATTCGCAGCACCCTGGAAGCGGCGCGCGAGCATAACTTCCCGCTGGACCGGCTGATTTTCGAGACGATCGAGAGCGAGCACGTCGATAACAATCGCCATTTGACCAATATTCTGCGTGAATACCGCCAATTCGGTTTCATGACCGCCATTGATGATTTCGGGGCCGGTTATTCCGGGCTGACGCTGCTGGCTGATTTTCAGCCCGACCTGATAAAACTCGACATGCAATTAATCAGAGATATCCACCGCGATCGCCCGCGTCAGGCTATCGTTCGTGGCGTTGTCACAATGTGTGCGGAGTTGGGGGTTACAGTCATCGCCGAAGGCATCGAATGTGCCGAAGAACGAGACTTTCTCGCCGACTGCGGGATTTTTCTGATGCAAGGCTTCTGGTTCGCCAAACCTGCATTCAAAGCATTGGCTCAGGTTCAACCCGGGGCCTTGCAGATATAGCGTGAGAAGTACGGAATCCCTTTGAAAACATTTGATCACCTGACAGTCATCGGCCTGCGCGAGTGGGTGGCACTGCCCGATCTGGGGGTTGCAGGCCTGCGGGCGAAAATCGATACCGGCGCGAGCACCTCCAGTCTGCACGCGACCGAGATCGAGCCTTTCGAACGCGACGGCCAGAAATGGGTTCGTTTCAACGCCCACCTGGGCACTGTGGTTCAGTTGCGTCATCGTCGCTGTGAAGCGCTGCTGGTCGCCATGAAAACAATTAAAAGCTCCAACGGTCACGCGCAGGTCCGCTATGTCATTCGTACCACCCTGGCTTTGGGTGATCGCGTCTGGCCGGTGGAATTCACGCTGGCCTGCCGCAAAGCAATGCGCTATCGCTTGCTGCTCGGCTCCAACGCTTTGATCGACGGCCAGCTGGTCGTCAATCCGGGCATTACTTATGTTCAGGACAAACCGGTTTTTCCGGTCTCGACTACCTCTGCCACAGGTGCTGCATGAAGATCGCTGTGCTTTCGCGTAACCCGCGTCTGTATTCAACCCGTCGTCTGGTCGAAGCCGGTATTGAACGTGGCCATGAGATGGTGGTGATCGACACCCTGCGCGCCTATATGAACATCGCCAGCCACAAGCCGCAGATTCACTACCGCGGCAAACCGCTGGAAGGCTTCGATGCGGTGATCCCGCGCATCGGCGCCTCGGTGACGTTCTATGGCTGCGCAGTATTGCGTCAGTTTGAAATGATGGGTGTGTTCCCGCTCAACGAATCGGTGGCCATCGCCCGTTCCCGGGACAAGCTGCGCTCGCTGCAATTGCTGTCACGTCGCGGGATCGGCTTGCCGGTCACCGGTTTTGCCCACTCCCCGGATGATATTCCGGACTTGATCCAGATGGTCAACGGCGCGCCTCTGGTGATCAAGGTGCTCGAAGGCACTCAAGGGATTGGCGTGGTGCTGTGTGAAACGGCAACGGCGGCTGAATCAGTGATCGAGGCGTTCATGGGCCTCAAGCAGGACATCATGGTTCAGGAGTACATAAAAGAAGCGGGCGGCGCGGATATTCGCTGCTTTGTGGTGGGCGACAAGGTCATCGCGTCGATGAAGCGCCAGGCCAAGCCGGGAGAGTTCCGGTCCAACCTGCATCGCGGCGGCAGCGCCAGCCTGATCAAGATCACGCCCGAAGAGCGCATGACCGCCATTCGCGCCGCCAAGGTCATGGGCCTGAGCGTTGCCGGTGTCGACATCCTGCGCTCCAACCACGGGCCACTGGTGATGGAAGTCAATTCGTCGCCGGGCCTGGAAGGCATCGAAGTCACCACCAGCAAGGACGTGGCCGGGATGATCATCGAATACCTGGAGAAGAACAGCGGCCCGCATATGACGCGGACCAAAGGGAAGGGCTGATCGACGCAATACCTGTAGGAGCCAACTTGTTGGCGAGGCAATAGATCTGCATACACAGGTCCAACGCCTCGCCAACAAGTTGGCTCCTACAGGTCCGTCAAGCTGCTAAACCGCCCCCCTCGGCAACATCAACCCCAACGGCAAGCGCACCCGCGCTTCCAGCCCGCCACCTGAGCGATTTCTCAGCTCGACATTGCCGCCATGCATCGCCGCAATCCGTTTGACGATCGCCAGCCCCAACCCGGTGCCTTTGCCACTGCGGGCGCGGTCGCCACGGATGAACGGGTTGAAGATCACTTCCAGTTCCGACGGATCAATGCCAGCGCCACGGTCCAGAACGCTGAGCACCACGTAAGGCGCGCTGGTATCGCCTGACACATAAGCCGCGACTTCAATGCCATTGCCCGCATGGTGCATGGCGTTGCCAATCAGATTGGTCAGCAAGCGTTTCATCGAAACACGACGCAACGGGAACGGCGGGATGGGCTCCAGACACAGGCGGATCTGCTCCTCGGGATTCTCAGGATTGTTGAACGGCGCCACCACATCGCGCACCAGTTCGCTGAGGTCGACTTCCTCAATCTCTTCGTCGCGACCGTCACGGATGAACGCCAGGAACTGATCGAGGATCGCATCCATGTCCTCGATATCACGCACCATGCCTTCAGTGAGTTCGTTCTCACCCTTCATCAGCTCCAGGGACAAACGCAAGCGGGTCAACGGTGTGCGCAAATCGTGGGAAACCCCGGCCAGCATCAGCTCCCGCTCCTGCCCCGCCTGTTCGACGTCCTCAGCCATCTGGTTGAAAGCGCGATACACCTCGGTCATCTCGCTGGGCGTATCGCTGACCGGCAAGCGCACGCTGCGGCCCTGGCCAAGCTGCCTGGCGGCAAACACCAGGCGCTTGAGTGGCTGATTGAGTTGCCTGACGAAGATCCACGCCGAGGCGGTGGATAACAAACCGATAGCCAGGAACCAGCCCAGCACGCTCCAGATTTTCTGGCCGCGCAACGGGTGCGGATACAGCGGCACCTTCAGCCAGCCATCGCCCAGGCTTGGCGCCCGCACCCACAAGGCCGGCGGCGCATGCACACGCAGGCGCACTTCGGTGTCATCGCCCAGTTCGGCCTGCATCTGGCGTTGATAGATCTCGCTGTAAGGCCAGTGCTGTTCGCCTTCCGGCACACCGCCGCCCACCACACGGATCAGGCCTGCCGCATCGGCGATGGCTTCGCGGTCGTTTTCATTGGCAGCCCAATAGGCACGCAGCGTCAGCGCGACGCCGTGGCTGTATTGCCGGTCGACCAGCACGTCTTCGTTCATGAGCAGGTAGACCAGGGTCAATGCCTTGGAAAACAGCACGACGATGAGCACCAGCCAGAGCGTGCGGGAGAAAAAGCTTTGCGGGAACCAGAGCGGGGTTTTCATAACAGCAGCTATACACTTTGCAGGAGCGAGCCAGGCTCGCGGGGTTTGCGAATCGCGAATGCCAAACCGCAGCAGGAATCGCGAAAACCAAAACGTCGATAGCCCGGTTCAGGGCTATCGACGTGACAGGTCATCACTGCAGCTTGTGCTCCGAAAAGTGCTCGATTATCGAGTACCGGCACCGTCCGGAACGAATACATATCCAACACCCCAGACCGTCTGAATGTAGCGCGGCTTGGAAGGATCCGGCTCGATCAGGCGACGCAGACGGGAAATCTGCACGTCGATGGAGCGCTCCAGCGCATCCCATTCACGGCCACGCGCCAGATTCATCAGCTTGTCACGGGTCAACGGCTCACGGGCGTGCATGACCAGCGCCTTGAGCACCGCAAACTCGCCGGTGGTCAGCATGTGCACTTCATCGCCACGCTTGAGTTCACGGGTCGCCAGGGACAACTCGTAATCACCGAAGCTCACCGACTCGTCTTCGCTGCCAGGTGCACCCGGTACCGGAGCCGCCTGACGGCGCAATACAGCCTTGACCCGAGCCATCAGCTCATCGGGGTTGAACGGCTTGGCCAGGTAATCATCGGCGCCCAGCTCAAGGCCTTTGATACGGCTCAGCTCATCGCCCTTGGCGGTCAGCATGATGATCGGCACCTGATTGTTCGCAGCACGCAAGCGACGGCAGGCAGACAGCCCGTCTTCGCCGGGCAGCATCAAATCCAGAACCACAAGGTTGAAAACTTCGCGGGCCAGCAAGCGATCCATTTGCTCGACGTTGGCGACAGCCCGGGCACGGTAGCCCTTGCTGGTGAAAAAGCGTTCCAACAGGCTGCTCAAGCCTGGATCGTCATCAACGATGAGGATTTTCTCGCCTTCCGCAATTTGTGCAGTGCTACTCATTCAGATGCTCCTTTGATCTCGGGGCGCATTATGGCGTAGCTGCGGTGATGCGCACCGTGTGCATTGTTAGCAGATTTTACCGGGGCCGCCATAGAAGCCTGTAGTTTCGGGCGATTTCCGGGGTTGATCCCCTAATCGAACTTCGCTGGGTATAATGCGCCGCCCTCGAAGTCAGGCAACGCCTGAACGTGGCAGTTCGACAGCATCTTATGAAAAGTCGGCGAGCGAGGTCAGGCCAAGCACTTATTACAAGCTTTTGCGCCCGGCCAGCCGCCCATTGGTAATCAGGTTTTCTTGCTCACAACTCCAGGTGGTCTCATGGACAGCATCAACAGCCGCATCGCCGAAGAACTCGGCGTACGCCCACAACAGGTCGCAGCGGCCGTCGCTCTACTGGATGAAGGCTCGACCGTGCCCTTCATTTCTCGTTACCGCAAGGAAGTGACCGGCAGCCTCGATGACACGCAATTGCGTCATCTGGAAGAGCGCCTGCGTTACCTGCGTGAACTCGACGACCGTCGCATCAGCATCCTTGCCAGCATCGAAGAGCAAGGCAAGCTGACGCCAGAACTGGCCCGCGACATCAAGCTCGCTGACACCAAGACCCGCCTCGAAGATTTGTACCTGCCGTACAAGCAAAAGCGCCGCACCAAGGGCCAGATCGCTCTGGAAGCTGGTCTGGGTGACCTCGCCGACGGCCTGTTCAACGACCCGAACCTGACCCCGGAAAACGAAGCCGCGCGTTTCGTGGACGCCGAAAAAGGCGTTGCCGACGTCAAGGCCGCACTGGAAGGCGCCAAATACATCCTTATGGAGCGCTTCGCCGAAGACGCCACCCTGCTGGACAAACTGCGCAGCTTCCTCAAGCACGAAGCCGTGATCAGCGCGCGCGTTGTGCCGGGCAAGGAAGAAGAAGGCTCCAAGTTCCGCGATTACTTCGAACACGACGAGCCGCTGAAAAGCATGCCGTCCCACCGCGCCCTGGCGATTTTCCGTGGCCGCAACGAAGGCTTCCTCAGCTCGGCCCTGAAGGTCGGTGAAGAACTGCCAGGCACCATGCACCCGTGCGAAATGATGATCGGTGAGCGTTTCGGCCTGCAAAACCAGAACCGCCCAGCCGACAAATGGCTGGCCGAAGTGGTGCGCTGGACCTGGAAAGTGAAGCTCTACAGCCACCTGGAAACCGACTTGCTCGGCGAACTGCGCGATGGCGCGGAAACCGAAGCGATCAATGTGTTCGCCCACAACCTGCACGACCTGCTGCTCGCCGCTCCGGCTGGCCCGCGCGCCACGCTGGGTCTCGATCCGGGCCTGCGCACTGGCTGCAAGGTCGCGGTGGTCGACTCCACCGGCAAGCTGCTCGACTACGCCACGGTTTACCCGCACGTGCCGAAAAACCAGTGGGACCAGACCATCGCCGTGCTGGCTGCCCTGTGCGCCAAGCACGCGGTGGACCTGATCGCCATCGGCAACGGCACCGCCAGCCGTGAAACCGACAAGCTGGCCGCTGACCTGATCAAAAAATACCCAGGCCTGAAAATGACCAAGGTCATGGTTTCCGAGGCCGGCGCATCGGTTTACTCGGCGTCGGAACTGGCCGCCAAGGAATTCCCGGAGCTGGATGTTTCAATCCGTGGCGCGGTATCCATCGCCCGCCGCCTGCAGGATCCGCTCGCCGAGCTGGTGAAGATCGACCCGAAATCCATCGGTGTCGGCCAGTACCAGCACGACGTGTCGCAGCTCAAGCTGGCCCGTGGCCTGGACGCTGTCGTGGAAGACTGCGTGAACGCCGTGGGCGTCGATGTGAACACCGCTTCAGTGGCCTTGCTGGCGCGTATCTCCGGCCTGAACACCACGCTGGCGCAGAACATCGTCGCGCACCGTGACGAAAACGGCGCGTTCAAATCCCGTGCTGCCTTGAAGAAGGTCCCGCGTCTGGGTGAAAAAACCTTCGAACAGGCCGCTGGTTTCCTGCGCGTCATGAACGGCGACAATCCGCTGGACTCCTCGGCGGTTCACCCGGAAGCCTATCCGCTGGTGAAGCGTATTGCGTCCGAGACCGACCGCGACATTCGCTCGCTGATCGGCGACGCCAGCTTCCTCAAGCGTCTGGACCCGAAGAAGTACACCGACGAAACATTCGGCCTGCCGACCGTCACCGACATCCTGCAAGAACTTGAAAAGCCAGGCCGCGATCCGCGTCCCGAGTTCAAGACGGCCGAGTTCCAGGACGGCGTCGAAGACCTCAAGGACCTGCAGCCGGGCATGATCCTCGAAGGCGTTGTCACCAACGTCACCAACTTCGGTGCTTTCGTCGATATCGGCGTGCATCAGGACGGTCTGGTGCATATCTCGGCGTTGTCCGAGAAATTCATCAAGGATCCGCGCGAAGCGGTAAAGGCTGGCGACGTGGTCAAGGTCAAGGTCATGGAAGTCGACATTCCGCGCAAACGCGTTGGCCTGTCGATGCGCATGAGCGACACGCCGGGCGAGAAAGTCGACGGCGCTCGCGGTGCCCGCCCAGGCGCAGCGCCACGTCAGCAGCAGAGCAGTGCGCCACGCAAGGAAAGCACAGCAGCAGCCCCGGCCAACAACGCCATGGCATCGCTGTTTGCCAACGCCAAACAACTGAAGAAGCGTTGATGGACGTTCCGGCAGGTTTCACTGAAAGCCCGTATTTCCGGGCCATTGGCTGCCAGCTTCGGCGCCTGGATGTCGGCGTCGCTGAAGTGGCCCTGCCGCTGGAAGATCACCTGCGCAATCGCGGCAATGTGATGCACGGCGGGGCGATTTTCAGCCTCGTCGACATCGCCATGGGTCTGGCGTGTTCCAGCTCCCACGGCTTCGATCAGCGCAGCGTGACCATCGAATGCAAGATCAACTACATGCGGGCAGTGTCCGAAGGCGAGGTGTTGTGCATCGCCAGGGTATTGCACGCCGGACGCCGCACGCTGGTGGTCGAAGCCGAGGTGCTGCAAGGCGAGAAACTGGTCGCCAAGGCACAAGGCACCTTCGCTGTGGTTTAGCGCTGTTGCGCTGCCGGATTAAACGGCCCCTAGCTCTACCAAGTCGATTTGAGTTAATTTCGGCGCTACGAATGTAGTGCCGGAGTTTTCCGACGCTGCCGGTCGGCGTTTTCGTACAGATTCTGAACCAGGCGACAACGCCAGTGCCCTACCCTTGTACACCGTCACTTCCACCCCCATATTGGGGCGACTGACGCGTGAAGGAATCCAACTTGAGCGAACTTCTCAACCGCCGCCTGGCTTTGCTTAGCGAGCGCACTAACCTCTCCCTGCTGGAGCAGTGCCTGCACGGTATTGAGCGCGAATGCCTGCGCGTGACCGGCGATGCCCGGTTGGCTCAGACGCCGCACCCGGAAGAACTGGGGGCTGCACTGACTCACGGGCAGATCACCACCGACTATTCCGAGTCACTGCTGGAGTTCATCACTCCGGCGCTGGCTGACCCTGTAGAAACCCTGGACAGCCTGGATAAAATCCATCGCTTCGCCTACAGCAAGCTGGGTAGCGAGTTCCTCTGGAGCCCGTCCATGCCCTGCCCGCTGCCGGCCGAAGAAGACATTCCGATTGCCTATTACGGCACCTCGAATATCGGCCAGCTCAAGTATGTCTATCGCAAGGGCCTGGCCCTGCGTTACGGCAAGACCATGCAATGCATTGCCGGCATTCACTACAACTTCTCGCTGCCTGAAGCCGCCTGGCCGCTGCTCAAACAGACCGAGAGTTTCGATGGCGATGCGCGGGATTATCAATCCCATGCGTACCTCGCGTTGATTCGAAATTTCCGCCGTTACAGCTGGTTGCTGATGTACCTGTTCGGCGCATCGCCCGCGCTGGACGCAGGCTTCTTGCGCGGCCGTGCGCATCAGCTGGAGCAATTCGACGCTGATACCTTGTACCTGCCCTACGCGACCAGCCTGCGCATGAGCGACCTGGGTTATCAAAGCAACGCGCAGGCAGGCCTGACGCCTTGCTACAACGACCTGATCACCTATACCGACAGCCTGCGCAAAGCGGTGGCAACGCCGTACGCGCCGTATGTTGAAATCGGCACCCATCAGGATGGCGAGTGGATTCAGCTCAACACCAACGTGTTGCAGATTGAAAACGAGTACTACTCCAACATTCGCCCCAAGCGCGTGACCTACTCAGGCGAACGCCCGATTCAGGCGCTGGTAGCCCGAGGTGTGCAATACGTTGAAGTTCGTTGCCTGGACATCAACCCGTTCCTGCCCACCGGGATCGACTTGCAGCAATCGCGCTTCGTCGATGCCTTCGTGCTGTACTGCGCCTTGCAGGAAAGCCCGCAGCTGGCCAACAACGAATGCAGCAACGCCGCGTCGAACTTCCTGACCGTGGTCAAGGAAGGCCGTCGTCCGGGGCTGGAATTGAACCGCAATGACAGCACCATCGACCTGAAAGCCTGGGCCACTGAGTTGCTGGAAAAAATCACGCCCATCGCCCAGTTGCTGGACGAAGCGAACGGGACTGACGAACACGTCAAATCCATCGCCGCGCAACAGTCCAAGGTCAATGATGCGTCACTGACGCCATCGGCCAAGGTGCTGGCGAGCATGACTGAGCACAAGGAAGGCTTTACCGCTTTCTCGTTCCGTCAGAGCCAGGCCCACGCCGAGTACTTCCGCAGCAACCCGCTGAGTGTCGAGGAGCAATCGCACTTCGAAACCCTGGCCCGCACTTCGATTGCCGAGCAGGCAGAGCTGGAACAGACCGAAGAAAAAGTCGATTTCGACACCTTCGTCGGCGCGTATCAGGCGAGTATTCTGCGGATTAGCAACTAAAGCGATACCCCGGTAGGAGCTGCCGAAGGCTGCGAATGGCGGTTTGACTGAAAGACCGCTTTCGCAGCCTTCGGCAGCTCCTACAGGGGGCTTACGTTACGTCAGATGAACCGCGTCATCGTTGCCCCCACAGGAGACCGCAATCCCTCTGTAGGAGCGGATTTATCCGCGAGGGCGGTATTTCAGACGACAACTATGTATTTGCCGGACTGACGCCTTCGCGAATGAATTCGCTCCCACAGTTTTGATCCGGTCTGGTCCGGCCTTACAACGCCTTTTCGAAAATCTTCGAATTACGCTGGAAGTTGTACAGCGACGCACGCGCGGCTGGCAGGCGGTCGACGCTGCTTGGTTCGAAGCCGCGCTCGCGGAACCAGTGGGCGGTGCGGGTGGTGAGGACGAACAGCGTCTTCAAGCCTTTTTCACGGGCGCGAGTTTCGATGCGTTCGAGCAACTCATCCCCACGGCCGCCATGGCGGTATTCAGGGTTAACCGCCAGGCATGCCAGCTCGCCAGCATCCGATTCGGCAATCTGGTACAGCGCCGCACAGGCAATGATCAGCCCTTCCCGCTCAACCACGCTGAATTGCTCAATCTCGCGCTCGAGCACTTCACGGGAACGACGCACCAGAATCCCCTGCTCTTCCAGTGGCGTGATCAGGTCCATCAAGCCGCCGACGTCTTCAATGGCCGCCTCACGCACCAGTTCGAATTGCTCCTGCGCCACCAGCGTGCCGCCACCGTCGCGGGTGAACAGCTCGGTGAGCAACGCGCCGTCTTCGGCATAACTGACGATGTGGCTACGCCCCACACCACCGCGACACGCCTCGGCAGCGGCATCCAACAGCTCCGCCTGATAGTTGGTGCCCAAGCGCAGGATATGCGCCGGGACTTGCTGTGGACGCAGCTCGCGCACCAGTCGGCCTTGCTCATCCATCAAGCCGCGCTCTTCGCCGAACAACAGCAACTTGTCGGCGCCCAGATCAACGGCGGCGCGAGTGGCGACGTCTTCACAGGCAATGTTGAAAATCTCACCCGTTGGCGAATACCCCATGGGCGAGAGCAGCACGATATGGCGCTCATCCAGCAGCCGATTGATGCCCTTGCGGTCGATGCGGCGCACTTCGCCGGTGTGCTGGTAATCCACGCCTTCCAGCACACCGATGGGCCGTGCCGTGACCAGATTGCCGCTGGTGACGCGCAGCCGCGAGCCCTGCATCGGAGAGGCAGCCATGTCCATGGACAGGCGCGCTTCGATATCAATACGCAAATGCCCAACCGCATCAATCACGCACTCAAGCGTCGCAGCATCGGTCACCCGCAGGTTGCGGTGGTATTGAGGCGTGAGGCCACGTGCCGCCAGGCGGCTTTCAATTTGTGGGCGCGAACCATGGACCAGCACCAGCCGCACGCCAAGGCTGTGCAGCAGCACCAGGTCGTGGACGATATTGCCGAAGTTCGGGTGATCAACGCCGTCGCCGGGCAGCATCACCACGAAGGTGCGCTCACGGTGGGCGTTGATGTAAGGGGAAGCATGGCGAAGCCAGTTGACGTATTCGTGCATAACTTTGAGAGCCTGCGAGGAAGAAGGACGAAAGACAGAAACACTCACAACCGTGTAGTGGTTATCGTCGGAACAGGCATGTCATTACGCACACTCTCCTTATCGTCAAAGTCAGCAAGGCCCGGGTCATTGCGGGCTCAGGCAGTAATGTTCGATCAACTGGCTTAACAGACGCACTGTAGGCTGCAAACGTGACATCTCCAGGTACTCGCCCGGCTGATGCGCACAGGCAATATCGCCTGGGCCAAGCACCAGGGTTTCACAGCCCAGGCGCTGCAGATAGGCCGCTTCGGTGCCAAAGGCAACGGCTTCGGCGCGATGCCCTGTAAGACGTTCGGCAACCCGCACCAGTTCCGCATCGGCAGCCTGCTCAAAAGGCGGCGCCTCCGGGAACAGCGGCGCGTAGTCTATTTTCACCTGATGCAGCTCCGCCAGCGGCTCAAGCTTCTGCCGGATCGCGGCGCGTAACACGCTCGGGTCCATGCCCGGCAGCGGCCGCAGGTCAAACTCCAGCGAACACTGGCCGCAGATCCGGTTGGGGTTATCCCCGCCGTGAATGCAGCCGAAATTCAGGGTCGGGGTCGGCACGCTGAACTGCGGATTGCGGTATTCCAGCTGCCATTGCTGGCGCAGGCCTTTGAGCTCGCTGATCGCATCGTGCATGGCCTCCAGGGCGCTGTGCCCCAGGCTCGGATCGGATGAATGCCCGCTGCGGCCGAGGATGTCGATGCGCTCCATCATCACGCCTTTGTGCAGGCGGATGGGCTTGAGCCCGGTCGGCTCGCCAATCACGGCGGCGCGGCCCAGAGGACGACCGGCGTCAGCCAGCGCACGTGCGCCCGCCATGGAGCTTTCTTCATCACAGGTGGCGAGGATCAGCAGCGGCTGCTTGAAGGGCTTGTCCAACAAGGGCTGCACCGCTTCGATGATGAGCGCAAAAAAGCCTTTCATGTCACAGCTGCCGAGCCCGACCCAGCGGTTGTCGACCTCAGTCAGTTTCAGCGGGTCGGTTTTCCACAAGGCGCCATCGAACGGCACAGTGTCGCTATGCCCCGCCAGCACCAGCCCGCCAGGCCCGGTGCCAAAGCTGGCCAGCAGATTGAATTTGCCCGGCGACACTTGCTGGATATCGCACGCAAAACCCAGATCGCCCAGCCAACCGGCCAGCAGATCGATCACCGCGCGGTTGGACTGATCCAGCGACGGCTGGGTGCAGCTCACCGAGGGCGCAGCGATCAATGCAGCGAATTGGTCTTTCATGGACGGCAAAGGCATGTGCAGTTCCTTTATCGGGAGAACGTGCCGACCATCATAGGGCTATCCGGCGGTGGGAATAAACCGTTACAGGTTGTTGATGTACCACAGGGGTTGGGTCGGCTGCTTTTCAGCACAGTCGCCTCAAGCATCCGATGCGGCATTGAACCTGTGGATTGCGCAAGAGTTGTTGAAGGAGGTTCAAGCCGCACTACAAAACCTGTAGGAGCTGCCGAAGGCTGCGAAGGCATTCTCTATGACGAATCGCTTTCGCAGCCTTCGGCAGCTCCTACGGATTGGCGAATCGCCTGTGTAACGCTGGCGAAACACCTTCATGAGGTCTACCCTCGCAACATCTACGCGCAGGACGCGCCTGTACTTCAAGGAAGAGTCGATGGATGCCCGCAAGTACCGTGGTGACGAGAGTTTCAATGCGTATGAGCCCATCAGCGCCCACGCCGATGATGAGCGCTATGTCAGGTTGGCCCCGCCGTCGCCTCTCTGGCGCACTGTCTGCGTACTCCTGATAGGCATCGCCGCTGCAGCCTGTTTGCTGGTCAATGCGCCAGACACGCTGCTGAGCGCTATCCACCAGTTGACCACCGGGCAACATGCCCATGCCACCCACCCCGCCATCTCCAACCCCGTACCACCGATGTACACTTCTGACGCTCTGATCGCGGCCAAGCCTCTGGCTGATTGCATCAAGCCGGACAACATCATCGACGAAGCCGTCGCCACCTGTCGTTACGGACAATTTCCGCGTGCAAGTGGCAACCCGAACGCGCAAGGCATGGTGTCAGCGTCCTACATGGCGCAGTACAAAGCCGAGCAACTGCCCGCGCGCACTAAGCGCATAACGGCTTACAACGTCGAAACCGCAACCGTCTGGCAGTGGGACGGCAAACGGACCTACGCCGCCGAATGGGCGATCACCGATAACCGTATCGAAGGCAGCAGCGTCTGCACCAACTATCGACGCGGCTCAATCGAATACCGCGAGTGCCGCAAAGGCGCGAAAGTCTATTTCCGGGAAAAGTGCCGGGAATGGGGCAAACGCTGGAGCAATGACCGCAATGCCTCAAGCAAGGCAATTGAGCAACGCTTCTGCTCGGCCGGTGAGGGCTTCAATCCACTCGGTTGAACCTTGAAAACCGCGCCGTAGAAGGCTCCTGAGCCTTTCGGATTGCTAGCAATATCGCAGCACAGGCATTTTCTTCAGCTTTTTTTTCGAAATGTTTTGTAACGGGCAACCCCCCAAAAACAGGGGGCCAACTCCGTATGAGTGCGACATCACGCCACAGCCGGCCCGATTTCAAGCGGTTGCCATCATCGACCTCAGATGGGATAACAAAAAGGCAAACGGGCTCGAAAATCTATAAAAAACATAGATTCATGGGTCATTGAAGTCGTTCACCGGCGATCCTGTATCAGATAAAAGTCCAGACGTTTTGTGTTCGCGCATTTGTTCACAGCGTGCTGGTCAATCCTGCCTTTCAACCTCATCGAGGCCATTCATACGGCGTCACCAAACGTCGTGCTGCACCTAAAAAGAAGGACCGGAAAATTGAGCGATCAATCCACTCCGAACACTGCACTCGCCAGATTCTGCGAGAAAACCGGTATTCCCTATCCCATGTTCTGGGGCTTCGTCGGCCTGTTGATCTTCATGATCGGCGATGGCGTCGAGCTTGGTTACCTCTCCCCCTTCCTCAGTGAACGCGGCATGCCTGCCGATGAAATCGCCATGGTGTTCACCATTTACGGCGTAACGGTCGGCATCTCCTCATGGCTGGCGGGCGCCCTGTCCAATATCTGGGGCCCCAAGCGGGTCATGATTCTGGGCCTGCTCATCTGGAGCGCGTTTGAGGTGGTGTTCCTGATCTACGGCCTCTCGACCCTCAGCTACTCCATGATCCTGCTGACCTATGGTTTGCGTGGCTTCGGCTATCCGCTGTTCGCCTATGGCTTTCTGGTGTGGATCGCAGCCGCCACCCCGTCGCGCAAAATGGGCATGGCGGTTGGCTGGTTCTGGGTGGCTTATGCCGCCGGCCTGCCGACCCTGGGCTCACTGGTCGCCAGCATCAGCATCCCGGTGATTGGCGCCATGGCGACCTTCTGGTTGTCGTTCGCATTGGTGGTGGTCGGCGGCGTGATCGGCCTGGTGGGCATGCGCGAAGCACATGGCATGCAACGTCTGGCGCCCGAGGGCGAAAAACCCATGGTGTCGATGGCGAAAAACGTCACCATCATGTGGAAGATTCCCAAGGTGTCCCTGGCCGGCCTGGTGCGGGTGATCAACACCTCATCGATGTTCGGCTTCCTGGTGATCATGCCCGGTTTCTTCATGCACACCGTGGGCTTCAGCCTGGAAGAATGGCTGCGCCTGCTGACCATCGTTTTCGTGTTCAACATCATCGGCAACCTGGCATCCAGCATCATCAGCACGCGGATCGGCTATCGCAACACCATCCTGTGGCTGGGCGCGGTCGGCAGCACCATCAGCACGCCGCTGTTTTTCTTCATGCCGCAGGCCTTCCCGAACGACTTCCTGATTGCCTCGGTGTTTGGCGCCTTCTACGGCCTGACCCTGGCCTGCTTCGTGCCGCTGTCGGCCCTGGCACCGGCGCTCGCTCCGCATAACAAAGCGGCTGCCTTGTCGGTATTGAGCCTCGGCGCGGGCGCATCGACCTGGGTCGGCCCGGCGGTGGTGGCGATCTTCCAGGACAGCTTCGGCCTCGAAGGCGTGGTCTGGGCGTTCACCGGCCTCTATGCACTGAGCGCCGTGATGACCGCCTTCCTCAAAGACCCCGAGCCGGTATTCGAACCGACCCTGACCAAGACCCAGCGCAAAGTCCGCATCCGCGCGCCGCGTCTTGATTACCGCTGGGCGCATGCGGTGGAGAGTAAGTAGTTACGGAGATCCTGTAGGAGCCAACTTGTTGGCGAGGCGGTATTTCGGCGTATACAGCCCCATCGCCTCGCGAACAAGTTCGCTCCTACAGGGGTGCGTTATTTCCGGTGCAACACGTAAAACTTGCTATCCACCTTCATCACCGGAAAGCTCTCTGGCAGCTCTGCCTGCGCCACTTCCACAAACCCGTGCTTCTCATAGAAGCGATGCGCGGCGAGGAATTTGTCGGTGGTGCCCAGGTAGATGTCCTTCACCCCGCGCTTGCCAGCCTCTTGCAACAAGGTGTTGAGCAGCAGCGCCGAAACGCCGAATTCACGGCCTCGGAAAGGTGCCGAGACGAACATTTTGCGCAGCGCGGCCTGCTGATTCCCGATGTCTTTGAGGCCGATGGTGCCGACGATCTGGCCGTCTTTTTTCGCGACCCAGAAGTCCCCGCTGCCGACTTGATAGAACTCGGAAATCGCCTGCAGATCCGGCTGATCTTCAGCGGTGATGGCGATGCCGAATTCTTCGCGCTGGATCGGCACAATGACGTCAATCACGCCCTGCCGGTCGGTTGGCTCAAAGGGCAGGATCTGGATGGGGTCGGCTGTTGAAGTGGACAAAGCACACGCTCCTTTCTTATCAAACTGCTGCGGATCGCGGCGAATATTTGCACAGCCGACGCTGAGATCGATACCCGTCCAGCCACAAAAAACCTCCCTTCTGGCCAACATTTTGTGAGGCAGTTCTCTACTACGGCGTAGGAAACATCTGTAATACCTGTAGGCAGCCAAAAAGCCGTTGCCAGCTCTGGCATGCGGCTTATAATCCCGCGCCCTGGCGTTACGACCTCACAATTGGTAACGAAAGGGATTCGCCGAGCAGCCGGGCTGCTTGATCAAACGGACTTGCATAGCGGTTGGCCTTTGCCCTGCTATCGATTTTCAAGGAACGAAGCGTCATGTCTTCTCGTGCCTTTACTGCGCTCGCGTTGGTCGCGGCTGTGCAACTCGCAGGCTGCTCCGCATTCCGTAGCTACGACTCCGAACTCAAGGAAACCAACCAGCAACTCACCACCGGCAATGTCGATGGCGCGTTGGGCATCCTTGAGAAAAACAACACCAGCGCCGACAAGGACCTTCTCTACTACTTCGAGAAGGGTGAGCTGCTGCGCGCCAAAGGCGACCTCGCGGGCAGTCAGACCGCCTGGCGCGCAGCCGATCTGGTGGTCTACAAATGGGAAGAGTCGGTCAAGCTCGACACCGACAAGTACCTGTCGCAGTTCGGCAGCTTTCTGGTCAACGACAAGGTTCGTCGCTACGAAGGTTATGACTATGAAAAAGTCATGCTGACGACCCAGATGGCCCTGAACCTGCTGGCCAGAAACGACTTCGAAGGCGCCCGCGTCGAGATCAAGAAAACCCACGAACGCGAAGCCGTGATCGCCGAGCTGCGCGACAAGGAATACGCCAAGAGCGAAGAAGAAGCCGAGAGCAAGGGCGTCAAAACCCAGTACAAGGAGTTGCAGGGTTACCCGGTCGCGTCACTGGATGCGCCTGAAGTGGTTGGCTTGAAGAACAGCTATCAGAGCGCGTTCAGCCATTACCTGTCCGGTTTCGTCTACGAAGCGATGGGTGAAAAAGGCCTCGCCGCACCGGGTTATCGCAAGGCGGCAGAGCTGCGCCCCAACACCCCGCTGCTTGATGAAGCGCTGCTCAAACTCGACAGCGCTGAAAGCAAGGACGGCTACAGCGAAGTCCTGATCGTTGTTCAAAGCGGCTTCGCGCCTGCCCGAGACTCGGTGCGCATCCCGCTGCCACTGCCCATCAGCGGCAATCTGGTGATCACGCCACTGTCGTTCCCGGTGATCAAGCCCGACACCACCACGGCGGCCTTCACGCAGATCGGCCTCGATGGCCAACAGATCAACCTGACCAAACTCAACAGCACCACCGATATGTCCCGCCGCGCACTGCGTGACGATATGCCGGGGATCATTCTGCGTACCACGGTCCGGGCCATCACCCGCGGCGTTGCCCAGAAGCAGCTCAATGACGTGAACCCGCTGGCTGGATTGGCGGTGGGCATCGCATCGGCAATTACCGAAGGGGCTGACACCCGCACCTGGCGCACCTTGCCGGATAACACACTGGTCGCGCGCCTGCGCCTGCCACAGGGCACGCATCAGGTGGTCCTGCCTTCTTCCACCGGTGGCACCAAAGTGGACGTCAAGATCGACCAGCGTTATCAGGTCGTCGCGCTGCGGGCGATTGGCAATCAGGTCTACACCGACGGCCTCGCCGCACACGTGACGCCATCGGCTGTGCAGCAAGCCGTCGCCACCACCAAACAACCCTGAACGGAAACTCTCCATGCGTACCAAGATTCTCGGCGCACTGGCACTGGCCCTGCTCGCCGGTTGCGCAACCCCACCACCACCAGCCCCCGGCAGCGCCGCAAGCAAGGTGGTCGCCCTGGGTGACATGAAAAACATCGAAGTGGGCGCCATGCGTGTCGCACGGGAAAACGGTTTTCTCACCGTCAATGTGCAGCTCAACAACACCAGCAGCTACAACAAGCCGATGTACTACCGCTTCGCCTGGCTGGGTAACGACGGTTTCCCGGTGGCCGACGCCGAGGGCTGGAAAAGCGTAACCCTGTACGGCTCGCAGACCAGCTACCTGCCCGCCATTGCGCCTGTGCCGAAAGCCACTGACTTTCGCCTCGAAGTGAAGACGCCTTGATTCGCACCCTATTTTGTTCAGTTGAAGAGAACGTCCCCATGTTGTCGATCCGCCTCTGCTCCATCGCCGCCGTCGCCCTGCTGGCCACTGGCTGCGCCAACAACTCGCCGTCCCTAGGCAGCAAGAACATCAGCTACGGCGACACCAAAGCTGTTGAAACCGTGACTAACGAATTCGGTTCTACCGACCTGCAAATGATCGCCGAGTCCATGACCCGCTCCCTGGCGCAATCCGGCATCCTGCAAGGCCGCCCGGTGGTTCAGGTCTACGACGTGAAGAACAAGACCAGCGAGTACATCGATACCCGCGAAATCACCACCTCGATCAAGACCCAACTGATGAAAAGCGGAACGGCTCGTTTCGCCAGCGACAACACCCAGATGCAAAGCCAGGTCGACCAGCTCAAGCTGCAGAACCAGAGCGGCCTGTACAAACAATCAACCGTCAGCAAGACCGGCAACATGATCGCCGCCAAATACCGTCTGGAAGGGTCGATCAGCTCTATCGTCAAGCGCAGCAGTGATTACAAGGACGTCTTCTACAAATTCAGCCTGCAACTGATCGATGTTGAAAGCGGTCTGGCCGAGTGGATGGACGAGAAAGAAATTCGCAAGACCACGGAGCGCTAAGCAATGCGTGCATGGATTGGCATCTTCGGCCTGATGTGCGCCTTTGGCGTTCAGGCCGCGCCGAAAATCGCAGTCACCGACATGGCGTTTCAGCAGCGTGTGGAGCACTACATCCACACGGTGTCGGCGCAAAGTAATATGCGCGCCAATGCCTACAGCGCCACCGGCTCGGCCAGTTACAGCGAGTACGAAGAGCGCTATAGCTACATCGAACAGGGCGAGCTGCGTAAATTCAGTGGCGACATCAAGGGCGAGATTCTCAAGTCCGGCATGTTCCAGCTGGTTCAAGGCACGCCATACACCGCCAAGTCCACGGAAGACGTGTACGACGTCATCAAGCGGATCAAGAACGGCCACTTCAAGGGCGCGGATTACGTGCTGTTTGGAACGGTTTCGGACATCGACTTCCGCCAGGACGTCGGCGAGCTGGCCAACACTGACAGCCACTCGGCGATCCTGGGCCTGACCCTGGTGGGTGACTTCAGCCTGATCAACACCCGCACGTTCGAAATCACTTCGGCGTTCACCGCCATGGGCGAAGGTCAGGACACCAAGCTGGTCAACGGCCGGGACATCAAGGTATCCCTCAACCGTGGCCGCGTGGTGCGTGACGTGTCCAAGTCCATCGGCATGGACGTCGCCCGTCAATTGCGTGAGCAACTGCGGGGTGAAATCGAATACACCGAGCAACCGATGCAGCACAACAACCTGCCACGCGACGAAGCGCCGAAGATTTTGCGTTAAGCCGTTAACAGCCGAGTCCTGTGGGAGATCCCCCGTCGTCCAGACGCCGCGCTGTCGCGCAGCAAACACAGGACCTGTGGGACGACCGGGGTGGCGCTCCACCTTGCTCGCGAAGAGGCCGGGGGTATTGGCACATATTTCTGAAGGCAGGACCATTGCCTTCGCGAGCAAGGTGGAGCGCCACCCCGGTCCTCCCACAGATTCAATTTAACCCTTGGGACCTCCTCCAGAAAATCAGAGGCCTTGAGGGTTTGTTGTTTGCCCCACCCCCGTTATCATCGCGGCATCTTGCGGGGGACTTTTGAATGCTCAACGGCTTATGGCTCGGTTTTTTTCTCATTGCGGCGGTGTCCGCATTCGGGCAATGGCTGATTGGCGGTAATGCGGGCATCTTTGCCGCCATGGTGGAGAGCATCTTCGCCATGGCCAAGCTGTCTGTCGAAGTCATGGTCCTGCTGTTCGGCACCCTGACGCTGTGGCTCGGTTTTCTGCGGATTGCGGAAAAGGCCGGTATCGTCGACTGGCTCGCCAAAGTCCTCGGGCCCTTGTTTTTGCGCCTGATGCCAGAAGTGCCAGCCGGGCACCCGGCGCTGGGCCTGATCACGCTCAACTTCGCGGCCAACGCCCTGGGCCTGGACAACGCCGCGACGCCCATCGGCCTCAAGGCCATGCGCTCGCTGCAAGAACTCAACCCCAGCCCGACCTCTGCCAGTAACGCGCAGATTCTGTTTCTGGTGCTCAACGCTTCGTCATTGACGCTGCTGCCGGTCTCGATCTTCATGTACCGCGCGCAACAAGGCGCCGTCGATCCCACCCTGGTGTTCCTGCCCATTCTGCTGGCAACCAGCGCCTCGACCTTGGTCGGCCTGCTGTCTGTGGCCTTCATGCAGCGCCTGCGTCTATGGGACCCGGTGGTGCTTGCGTATCTGATCCCCGGCGCGCTGATCCTCGGTGGTTTCATGGCGCTGCTGGCGACGATGTCAGCCGCTGCACTGGCCGGCCTTTCCTCGATTCTTGGCAACCTGACACTCTTCGGGCTGATCATTCTGTTCCTGGTGATCGGTGCGTTGCGCAAGGTGCAGGTTTACGAAGCGTTCGTCGAAGGCGCTAAAGAAGGTTTCGACGTCGCCAAAGGTCTGTTGCCGTATCTGGTGGCCATGCTCTGCGCGGTCGGCGTGCTGCGTGCCTCGGGTGCGCTGGATCTGGGCCTGGAAGGCATTCGCCATCTGGTGCAGTGGCTGGGTCTGGATACCCGCTTCGTGGACGCGCTGCCCACGGCGATGGTCAAACCCTTCTCGGGCAGTGCCGCCCGGGCGATGCTGATCGAGACCATGCAGACCCAAGGCGTGGACAGCTTTGCGGCCCTTGCGGCGGCGACCATTCAGGGCAGTACCGAAACCACGTTCTATGTACTGGCCGTGTACTTCGGCGCGGTGGGCATCCAGCGTGCCCGCCATGCAGTGGGTTGCGCACTGCTGGCGGAACTGGCTGGTGTGATCGCGGCAATCTTCGTCTGCTACTGGTTCTTCGGCGCCACAGCGGCGTAGTGTTTCTCGCCTTGCTCGACGGTCCAGCGCAGCACCTGGGCCGTCAATCCGTCACTGGCCTTGCCAAAGGCCGCCACCACGGCAGGCACCTGTTTGTCACTGACCGGCTGGCGCACTTCAAAGCGGCGAGTGGCGATGATCCGTTGATCATCGCTGACCAGCCGCGCGTCCAGGCGGATCAGCACTTCAATGGTCTGCCCGCGGTATTCACTTTGAAAGGCCTGCAACTCCCCACCCAGCTCGAAATCCGCCTGCAGGTTGCTGTCGTCCGTGCTCAATAACTGCACGCGGCCGTCACTGGCAAACCCATCGAGCAACCGGTTACGCCACAGCACGGGCGCTGGATCTGTCCAGCGCGCGCCCTTGTAGCTGCTGATGACATCACCCTGGGGCACAACGGCGATGCGTGGGCTGTCCAGGGTTTCGCTGGCCTTGGGACGGGCAAGGCGAAGCGACCACTTCACCGGTTGGGCCATGCTGGTAGAAGCCGCACTGACGGGCAAACGGTAGACGTCGGACGGTTCGGATTTGGGCAGGATGGAGCAGGCGCTGGTCAGCGCAAGGCAGCACAGCAGCAATCCGCTGGCGATCGATGATCCTGCAGGAGCCAACGTGTTGGCGAAGCGCTGTGGCAGACGCGATGCTTCGCGAGCACGTTCGCGCCTACCGAACAGCATGATTGCTCTCATGGCTCAAACTCCTTGTTCTTGTCGCTGCCCAGCAGGTAACCGCTGGGGTTGGCTTCCAGGCGGCGGGATATGGCGCGTAGCGAAGACAGCGTATCGCGCAGCTCGCGAACCGCAGGGCCCAGCTCACTCAAGCCTTGCAGGCCGGTGTCCAGCGAACGCTGGTTGTCGTTGAGCACGCTGTTGATGGTTGCACTGCTTTGCTCCAGCGACTTCATCGCCCGCTCGGCGCTGCTGAACATCTGCTTGCCATCGCTGTTGAGCAGGCCATTGGCATTGCGCATCAGCGCGGCGGTCTGTTCCAGGGTGGCACTGGCCTGTTTACCCACCTGCGCCAGCTGTTTGAGACTTTGGCGGATGTCATCGCGCTGATCGGCAATCGCCCCGGTGGTCTGTTCCAGATGGTCCAGGGTGCGGCTAAGGTTGCGCACGTTCTCCGGGGAAAACATCGTATTGGCGTTATGCATGAGCTGGCTGATGCTGCTCATCATGTCGTTACTGTCGTTGAGCAGCCGCGCGATAGGCGAAGGCGAAGCAATGATGGTCGGCAGGTTGCCATCCTTACCGGTCAGCTCAGGGCTTTGGGGCGTGCCGCCGCTGAGCTGGATGATCGAGCCACCGGTAATGCCAGTCAGCGCCAGCTTGGCCTGAGTGTCCTGCTTGATCGGCGTATTACCGACGATCCGAATCTGCGCCAGCACCCGACGCGGGTCCTTGGGGTCCAGCCGCAACTCAATGACATCACCGATCCGAATCCCGCTGTACTGCACAGCGCTGCCACGGGACAGCCCGGTCACCGCCTCGTTGAACACCACTTCGTAATCCTTGAACGCTGTATCCACGCTGGACTTGGCCAGCCACAAGCCGAACAGCAGCGCAGCCGCCACCACAAGCACTGTGAACAGGCCGATCAACACATGATGGGCGCGGGTTTCCATCCTCAGACCTCCTTTTGCATAGAGGCGGAGTATGCCGCCCGGCCACGCGGGCCATGGAAGTATTCGTGAGTCCAGGCGTCGGGCGTGGCCGAGACCTTGTCGATCCGGTCGGCGACCAGCACCCGTTTTTGCGACAGCACCGCCACCCGGTCGGTGATGGTGTAGAGCGTGTCCAGGTCGTGCGTGACGAGAAACACACTCAGGCCCAGCGCGTCGCGCAAGGTCAGAATCAATTGATCGAACGCCGCCGCGCCAATGGGATCAAGCCCGGCCGTGGGTTCGTCGAGGAACAGGATGTCCGGATCCAGCGCAAGCGCTCGAGCCAGTGCGGCGCGCTTGATCATGCCGCCGGACAACGACGCCGGGTATTTATGCGCCGATGACAGCGGCAACCCGGCCAGCGCCAGTTTCACCCCGGCCAGATGCTCGGCCTCATCGCGGCTCAGCCCGGCGTGCTCGATCAGCGGCAGCGCGACATTCTCGGTGAGTGTCAGCGACGAGAACAAGGCGCCCTTCTGGAACAGCACGCCGAAGCGCCGCTCAACCTGCGAGCGCGCCTGCTCCGACAGGGTCTGCAGATCCTGCCCGAACACCTGAACACTGCCCGCATCGGGGCGCCGCAAGCCGACGATGCTGCGCAACAGCACGGATTTACCGCTCCCCGAGCCGCCGACCACCGCCAGAATCTCGCCCTTATACAAGTCGAGGTCGAGATTCTCGTGCACGCTCTGCGCCCCGAACCGATTGCACAGCCCGCGCACTTCAATCACCGCATCACCGCGTTTCGGCACCTTGCTCACCAGCCCATCTCCATGAAAAACAACGCCGCCATGGCGTCGAGCACGATCACCACGAAAATCGATTGCACAACGCTGGACGTGGTATGCGCGCCCACCGACTCGGCGCTGCCACTGACCTTGAAACCTTCAAGGCAACCAATCGCGGCGATCAGGAAAGCGAAGACCGGCGCCTTGACCATGCCCACCAGGAAGTGCTCGACGCCGATGTCTTTTTGCAGCAGCGCCAGGAACATGGCCGGGGAAATGTCCAGCGACACGGCGCAGACCACACCACCGCCGATAATCCCGCAAATCATTGCCAGAAACGTCAGCAGCGGCAACGAGACCAGCAGCGCCAGCACGCGTGGCAGCACCAGCAGCTCAACGGGGCTTAGGCCCAGGGTGCGCACGGCGTCGATTTCTTCATTGGCTTTCATCGAGCCGATCTGCGCGGTGAAGGCGCTGGCCGTGCGTCCGGCCATGAGAATCGCGGTCAGCAGCACGCCGAACTCTCGCAGGAATGAAAACGCGACCAGATTCACGGTGAAGATCGTAGCGCCGAAAGTCTTGAGTATCGTCGCACCGAGAAAGGCCACCACCGCGCCCACCAGAAAGGTCAGCAGCGCGACGATAGGCGCGGCGTCCAGGCCGGTCTGCTCAATGTGCACAAACACTGAAGTCAGGCGCCAGCGACGTGGACGCAAAAAGTTGCGCAGCAGGGTTTCGATGATCAGGCCGATGAAGCCCAGCAACTGCAGGGTGTCGCTCCACAGCGTGTACACCGCCCCGCCGATGCGCGCCAGCAGTTGCAGGCCTACCGCGGTTTCCGGCTCTTTGACCGGCGCGCAGTAATCGCACAAAGCCGCCTGAATGGTTTGCAGCAGGGCGCGGCTGGAGACCGGCAAGTCCGGCGCCTGCACCGCCAGCCGGGCCAAACGCTCAGTGCCCAGCAGCTCGACCAGTAACGAAGCGCCAGCGGTGTCCAGCGCGTGCAGGCCGCTGAGGTCCACGGGGACATTGGCGTCGTAGTTGCCGCCCAGGTCGTCGGTCTGGCGCTTGAGGGCCGAGTAATGCGTCAGGGTCCAGTCACCCGAAATGCGCAACTGCGCAGGCTGGCTGGTCGCGTCCAGCACTGCGCTGCCGGGGCGCCCACTGGCGTTGGCGTGAACCTCTTGGGCAGATCCAGTGAGCGAGGGCGTGGTCATGAGTGCGCCTGTTATTGTCCGTCGGGGTCCGCAGCGTCGGGCTTCTCGGCTGCAGGTTCCTTGGCAGCAGGCTCGTCAGTGGCAGGCTTGGCGTCTTTGTCTTTCGAGTCGGGCTGCGCGCCTTGAGAGCGGCTGTCATCGCCACCCGGTTTGAGACGGTTCAGCCTGCCCGATTGACGCGTCACCGCTGGCTGATCGGATTCCGTGACCTTGAAGCGCAGCACGCCGATCATCTGCCCGTCTTCAGTCAGCACCCTCACCTGCCAGTTACCGACCGCGTCCTGAGGGAAATTCTGTTTGTGGGTCCAGGCACGATAGCCTTCTTTGCGCCCACCATGAATATCCAGCGCGATGCGCTCGCCCTCTTCGCCGTTGTGGCGCCACACATGATAGATCCGCTCTTCCAGGCCGCGAGGCGCGTTGATTGAGGTGTAAGCGTAAAGCCCACCCGCGCGTAGCTGGTTCACGCTGATTTCGGTGATGCTCTCGCCGGGCTTGCGGTTCTTGTTGTCGAAGTCGGTACTGACCGCGACTTCAGTCAGCCACAAGGTCGCGGGCGGCACCCAGGAACGCAGCAGCCAGCCTGCGCCGCCGATCACCAGAATCGCCAACACCACGCCGAGCACGCGCTTGAAGGTGTTCATCGGGAAGCTCGACGCCAGGCTCGGGAACGACAACAGCATGGCGATGCCCAGCGACAGCTTGTAACTCTCGGCCGTGGTCAGGTGCAGGATGATCGGCAAGGCCGTCAGCAACGCAGCGAACAACGTCAGGGTGTGCAGCGCCATGAACAGCCAACGCCTGGGCGCGAGCCATTTGTAGTACAGCGGATCAATGATGGAAATCATCCCCGCCGCGCCGAGCAGCCCGGTAAATACGGCCTGTGCGCTGTTCCAGGTAGTGGTGATGAAGAAGAATGGCAGGACGAAAAACAGGCTTTCCTGGTGGATCATCTGCGTGCCGTAACGCAGCAGCCCTTCGGGGATCTCACGCTTGAAGACTTTGGTGAACAGCACCATGGCGCTGCTTTCGACCATCAACCACAGCCAGCTCACCAGCATCACCACGGCGATCCAGGTCGCCAGGCCTTCCTGACGATCTACCAGAATGAAGCTGGCAATCCCGGAAATGAAACCACCCGCCGCAATCAGCCCCGGATAGCGTTTCATCAGGCTGATTACGCGGTTGAGCAGGGATTTCCATTCAGGCATTTCGGCGATTCACTTGGTGGTCGGGGGAAAACGCCAGCAGGATAACAGTGGCTGGCGGGCAGATATTAGTTGAATGTAATGGCTGGCTGTAGGAGCTGCCGCAGGCTGCGAAAGCGGTTTGTCATGGAAACCGGTTCGCAGCCTTCGGCAGCTCCTACAGGTGTCATGACCGACGATTGCGATAAACGCTTATACGCCATCCGATCAGCAACACCACGAGTGCAATTGCTCCCACCGCCAACCAATACAGCTGGTTGTAGTTCAGCAGCGGTTGCTCCACTCGCCAGTAACCCTGTTGCGCCAGCAGCTCTCGCATCGCGCGGTTGGCGCCGTCCAGGCTGACGGCTTTGAAGCGTTTGCTCGGGTCAGCGAAACGACCCTTTTCATAGTCAGTGAGGGCGCCCCAATAATAGTCCGCCAGCGCGCTATTGCCCTGCACTGCCCAGGCCTGTTTGGCAATCGCCGCCTGCTTGATGCGGGCGAAGGTCGCCGGATCGAGGCCGTCTGCCTGCAAATGCTTGAGCACCTCGCGCATGGCGTCCTTGGCCTGCTCGACGTCGTCACCGTCCACGTCGGCGTTGAGGCTCATGAAGCCGCTGCCCCCAAACACTTCGCGATCCACCCAAGGCCCATACGACAAGCCGCGCTTGAGGCGCAGATCGCTGTACAACGCCCATTCGAAATAGTCATCGAGCAGTTGCAGGGTTTCATCTGGCTGATCGTCCAGCAGCGGCTCGGTGTAGATCAGATGCAGCCGCGCGCCGTCGCCCAGCCCGCCACGGATCAGGGTGCGCTCGGTGTCGGCGTTGCCACTGGCTTCGGGCAAGGGTCGATGCTCGGTCGGATCGACGGCGTCCAGCTCGCCGTACGTGCGCTCCAGGTAGCTGGGCAAGAGCCGATCCAGATCGCCGACCACGATCAGCGTCATGTTGTTGGGCGCGTACCAGGCTTTGAAAATGTCTTCGATGCGATCCAGTTCGATGTGGCCCACTTGCGGGCGCTCGGCGCATTTGAGGCCCATTTCGACGGCCAACTGGCTGCTGGCGCTGTGGCCCAGGTCCTTGCGGTCCAGCCAGCGTTGCAGATGCGAATAGTGCCCGCCGTCTTCACGCTCGACGATGCGTTTGACGGTATCGAGCGATGACTGCTCGAAATGGGTTTTGGTCAGGACTTCCAGCAACAGATCCAGCACCTTGCGCTGATTCTGCGCCGGGGCCTCGATCACGAATGTGGTGTCGGTGTTGCTGGTGAACGCATTCCAGTCGCCACCCAGCGCCTGCATGCGCTCTTCCAGCCCGCCTTCGCCGGATTCATCCACGCCACTGAACAGCAAGTGCTCCAGCAGGTGCGGCAGTTCCTTGTCTTCGCAGGGGAAATCGTCGAAGCCGATGCCCACCACCAGGCGAATCGACACATGGCCTTTTTCATACCCGGGCTTGAGCAACAGTTGCAAACCATTGGGCAACAGGTAGCCCTCAACCTGAAAGCGGTCGAGCGCAGATGAAGGCAGTGATATCAGACACAGACAAGCGAACAGCAGGCAACGCATAAAACATGCTTCCTTGCGGGCCAGTATGTCTAACAGACTTCGATGTGCCCTGTACGTTCACATCGAGTCTTTTTATGCGGGCTGATTACGCGGGCTGATCCGGCTGGCTTTCGCTGGACAGCGCACCGGTTTCGGCAGTTTCGAGCACCACGTAGGCGCTGCTGCAAAACAGTGAGTTGAGACGCTTCATATCGGAAATCAGCTCAAGGTGCAGCGAACTGGTTTCGATGCTTTGCACCACTTTGCGCTGCAGACGGCTGACGTGCGCGTGGGCCAGGCGTCTTTCCTGAGCGCGGAAGCGACGCTTCTCACGCAGCAACTGGCGAGCGCTTTCCGGGTCGCCGCTGAGGAACACCGACAAGCCAAGACGCAGGTTGGACAGCAACTGCGAATGCAGGCCGGCGAGTTCTTCCAACCCCACGTCGGAGAACGAACGGCGTTGCGACGTCTTCTGCTGCTGGACCTTGCGCAACATGCGCTCGATCAGGCCAGCGGCCAGCTCCAGATTGATGGTCAGCTCGATGATTTCTGCCCAGCGCCGGTTGTCCTGCTCGCCGAGGTCTTCCCGGGGCATCTGCGCCAGGTACAGCTTGATGGCGCTGTACAGTGCTTCGACATCGTCGTTGAGGCGGCGAATTTCCTGGGTCACGGCCGTCTGCGTGCCGCGCAACACTTCGAGCATCGAGCCGAGCATGCCTTCGATCAGGTCGCCCATGCGCAGGGTTTCGCGCACCGCGTTGGCCAGCGCCAGGCTTGGCGTGGACAGCGCGGTCAAATCCAGATGTCGAGGCTTGGCCAGGCCGTTGACTTCCGGCCGCTCCGGCAACAGGAAGGCACACAGCCGCGCCATCCAACCCACGGTGGGCAGCATGATCAGGCAGCGCAAAGTGTTGTAGACCAGATGGAAACCAATGACCAGGTCCTGAGGGCTGAAGCCAAGGCTGTCGATCCAGTGCACCAGCGGGTCGAGCACCGGGATGACCAGCAGCAGGCCGAATAACTTGTAGAGCAAGCTGCCCAGCGCAACCTGTCGGCCGGCAACGTTCTGCATGCTGGTGCTCAGGAAGGCCAGCATGCCGCTGCCGATGTTGGCGCCGATGACGAGACCTATCGCTACCGGCAGGCTGATGATCTCCGCACCGGCAAGCGTCGCAGTCAGCAAGACCGCTGCAAGGCTGGAATAGGAGATCATCGCGAACAGTGCACCGACCAGAGCATCCAGCAACAGGTCGCCGGTCAGCGAGGCGAACAGCACTTTGACGCCCGCGTTCTGGGTGATCGGCGCAGCAGCGGTCACGATGAGTTGCAACGCCAGCACGATCAGCCCCAACCCGATGGCGACCCGGCCCAGTTGACCGATCCGAGTCTGCTTGCGCGACAGGAAGAAGATCACACCCAGGAAAATCAGCAGCGGCGACAGCCACGACAGATCGAAGGTCAGGATTCGCGACATCAAGGCGGTGCCGACATCGGCACCGAGCATGATCGCCAGCGCAGGCGTCAGCGCCATCAGGCCCTGGCCCACGAAGGACGTGACCAGCATGGCGGTAGCGTTGCTGCTCTGCACCACTGCGGTCACGAGGATCCCGGCGATGAACGCCAGCGGCCGCCTGGACATGTTCTGGCTGATAACCTGGCGCAGTTGCGAGCCGTACACCCGCAGGATGCCGGTACGAACGATGTGGGTGCCCCAGATCAGCAAGGCGACAGCCGATAGCAAATCGAGCAGGGTCAGCATACAAAAAGCCCCCTGTGGTGTGCCCCATGCAGGGCAGCGAAATAAAGTGGCAGCAGATGGTGGCGACGAAGGGTGTCACTAACCTTTAGTCGGCCTTTGCCTTAAATGCCAGCAGTGGCCGAGATTGATGCCCATTGAAACAAATCTGTAACAAATCAGCCAGATACAATTATCTGCCCGGTACCCGCTACCTGTAGGAGCCAACTTGTTGGCGAGGCGGCCCTATAGGCGATGCGTTTTTGTTGTCTGCACCACCGTCTCGCGAACAAGTTCGCTCCTACAGGAAATGCGTCAGACCATAAAAAACGGGGCCTGCATCGGCCCCGTTCTGTAGTCAGCAAACCAGCTTACTGACCCGGCACATCCTTGCGCAGCTTGACCGGCTCGCTCTGGGCTTTCTTCTTGGCCATCGCGATGCGCATCTTGATGTTGATGGCTTCAACCGCCAGGGAGAACGCCATGGCGAAGTACACGTAGCCTTTAGGCACATGGACGTCGAACGCATCGGCGATCAGCACGGTACCGACCACGATCAGGAACGACAGCGCCAGCATCTTCAACGAAGGATGCTTCTCGATGAAGTCGCTGATGGTGCCAGCGCAAGCCATCATCACCAACACGGCAACAACGATCGCGGCAACCATGACCGGTACGTGGGAAACCATGCCGACCGCGGTAATGACCGAGTCCAGCGAAAACACGATGTCGATGATCGCGATCTGGATGATGGTGTAGATGAACTTGCCACCCGCACCTTTCGGTCCGTCCATCGACTCTTCTTCGCCTTCCAGGCCGTGGTAGATCTCTTGCGAGCTTTTCCACAGCAGAAACAGACCACCGAAGAACAGGATCATGTCCCGCCCGGAGATGCCCTGCCCCATGACCACGAACAGATCGGCGGTCAGGCGCATGATCCAGGTGATCGACAACAGCAACAGGATGCGCGTGACCATGGCCAGCGCCAGGCCGAAGATCCGGGTGCGCGCCTGCATATGCTTGGGCATGCGGCTGACCAGGATCGAGATCATGATGATGTTGTCGATGCCCAGAACGATCTCCAGGGCAGTCAGGGTGAAGAAAGCAATCCAGATTTCAGGACTGGTGAACCATTCCATTACGTGATCCTTTGAGCGTTTAACTTTAACGGCACAAGCCCGGCATTAACGCCGGGCTCGAGCCGCGCAACAATTGAGCCTTGGGTTACAGACTGCTGTAGAACGGGAAAATGCCCATCAGCAAAGCGGCAACCATTATGCACAGGCAAATCAGGACTGCCCACTTCAAGGTGAAGCGCTGGTGATCGCCGAACTCGATACCGGCCAGGGCTACCAACAGATAAGTCGACGGAACCAGCGGGCTGAGCAAGTGAACCGGTTGACCCACGATCGATGCGCGAGCCATCTCGACTGCGCTGATACCGTAGTGGGACGCTGCTTCAGCCAGTACTGGCAGCACGCCGTAGTAGAACGCATCGTTGGACATGAAGAACGTGAACGGCATGCTTACCAGTGCAGTAATCACTGCCAGGTAAGGGCCCATTGCTTCCGGGATGACCGCCAGCAGGCTTTTGGACATCGCATCGACCATGCCGGTGCCGGTCAGGATACCGGTGAAAATACCGGCCGCGAAGATCAGACCGACGACTGCCAGTACGCTGCCGGAGTGAGCGGCGATACGGTCTTTCTGATCCTGCAGGTTCGGATAGTTGATGATCATGGCGATACTGAACGCGATCATGAACAGCACTGGCAGCGGCAACAGGCCCATGATCAGGGCGATCATCAGCAGCAGTGTCAGGCCACCGTTGAACCAGATCAGTTTCGGACGGCGGGCATCCGGGAACTGCGAAACGCTGATTTCACTGTGGTCCGCGTCGTCGCCATGCAGGTGCAATTCGCCCAGACGAGCACGCTCACGCTTGCCGTAGAAGTACGCAATCAGCAGAAGCGCGACCACACCGGCGCACATGGCCGGGATCATCGGCACGAAAATATCCGACGCATCAACGTGCAGGGCACTGGCTGCGCGAGCGGTCGGCCCGCCCCATGGCGTCATGTTCATGATGCCGCCCGCCAGGATGATCAGACCAGCCATGATGCGCGGGCTCATGCCAATGCGGCTGTACAGCGGCAGCATGGCGGCGACGCAGATCATGTAAGTGGTTGCGCCGTCACCGTCCAGGGAAACCACCAGCGCCAGCACCGCAGTGCCCACCGAAACTTTCATCGGGTCGCCTTTGACCCATCTCAGAATCTGACGCACCGCCGGGTCGAACAGGCCCGAGTCGATCATCAGCGCGAAGTACAGAATGGCGAACATCAACATCACGCCAGTCGGTGCCAGCTTGGTGATACCCGCCAGCATCATCGGGCCGATGGTGGGGCCAAAGCCGCCGAACAGGGCAAAAATGATGGGTACCAGGATCAAGGCAATCAGCGCGGACATACGCTTGCTCATGATCAAGTACATGAAAGCAACAACCATGGCAAAGCCGAGGAAGGTCAACATAGAAATACTCCAGGCGGTACGCGATTGGGAAAAGGCGAAGGGCGAATCAGCTCAAAGAGAGCGGCGCGTGGAGTTGGGGCGAAAGCGAGGAATGGAGCAGGGCACTAGAGCACATCAGGGTCACCATTTGTTGTTGTTAACTGGGCCTTTGGGCGTCGTTAAACGCACCTGTGGCTGACCGGTCTTTTGCCGGCGGTGAACGGATCCTAATCGCCCAAGCTTTCATCCACCTTTCGCTGCTGAAACCTTTGAGCGTTAGTTGTCCAAGACGAATGCGTGATCGAGGGGTCAGACGCTCTATCGACCATCAGCGAGACAGGGAAAGGAAAATGGACCAGGTTACCCACGGCGGCTGCCATTGCGGCAGCTTGCGTTACCAGTTCGATGCGCCCTTGCAGGACATCGCTCATTGCCACTGCTCGATCTGCCGCCGAACGTCGGGCGGGATTGTCATGACCTGGATTTCGGTGCCCATCGCTTCATTTCAATGGACCGAAGGCAGCCCGACCCCTTACGACTCAGGCCCGACCTGCGTGCGCTATTTCTGCAATAACTGTGGAGCGCAGCTGGCCTTGTTGTCGCGCAACAGCCCCGAACTGATCGACGTGACCGTGGCCACCTTCGACCACCCGGAGCTTGCGCCTGCCAATCGCCATATCTGGACCGACAACCGCTTGCCGTGGCTGCACCTGGATGAGCAATTGCCGGGGGAGGCTGAAGAAGCAATCTGAGGTGTTAGCCCTGTAGGAGCTGCCGAAGGCTGCGAAGCGGTGTGTCAGCAGATCACTCTTCGCAGCCTTCGGCAGCTCCTACAAAAGCTCGGTTACGTGGAAAACTGCGAAGCCAGTTCGCGCAGCAGCACTTCGGCTTCAAGCACTTTGCGCACTGAATCTTCGGCCTTGTCGCGGGACAGGTTCAGGCGGGCGTAGATTTCGTCAGGGATGACTTCCGCCGGGCCGGAGCCGATGCCGTTCTGGCGCAACAGGCGAACCGCGAGGTAGACCAGATTGGCGTACTCGCAATGCTCGCCGTCGTAGGTCGGATCATGCTGGAAGCGCAGGGCGGTGCACAGTTCGTCCGGCATGTCCCAGTAGCGCATCAACCAGGAGCCCATCTGCTCGCGGCTGATGCCCAGCAGGTGCTGCTCGACATAGCTGTGATGCAGGTGCGGATTGACCTCCAGCTGGCGGCAGATCAACGAGAAGTGCGGCGGAAATACATGCGCCAGCAGCAAGTAACCAAAGTTGTGCAGCAAGCCGGCGAGGTACGTCAGGCCCGCTTCCGGGCGCTGGGCACGGGGAATCGCGCGGGTCAGGCCTTCGATAACGGCCGCTGTGTAGATCGACTGCTGCCAGTAAGGCGTGGTCTGCTGCGGGTGATCCTTGGGCAGGCTCAGGGTCTTACCCAGCGCCAGGCCCAATGCCAGGTTGATCACCAGATCAAACCCGAGCACTCGGACGATGGCATCTTCCACCGAACGAATTTTGCCGGTGGAGGCGTAGTACGGCGACGCCGCCCAGCTCACCACTTGGGCGGCCAGCGCAGGATCGGTCTCGACCACACCGGTGATGTCGTCGATGGTCGCGTCAGGGTCGACCCGCAATTTGATGATTTTCTGCGCCGTCTCGGCCAGCGGCGGGATTTCCAGCGTGGCCTCCAGACGTTGCTGAATGCGCCGCGCGGTGAAGGCTTGCATGGCCTGGGTGATTTCCTCGCGGTCATCATCCGGGCGATCAAGGTTGGGCTTGATCGTGCTCAGCAGCTCGCCAAAACGCGCAGCGCTGGCCTTGCTGAGCATGGTCTTGAAATCGTCGCTGCTGACTTCCAGCAAAATACCCGGCTCGCCCGAGCCAATCAGTACAGACGGCTCCTGCAGCAGACGCTCGTCATACAGGCAAGGCGAGCTGGTCAGCGCAGGCACGCCTGGCAATGATTGCAGGTTGTGCTTGTTGAGCATCTTGAGCAGGCGCGCATGAGGCACGGCCACCAGCTTGCGGCCAGTCAGCTCAGTAATGCGGCTGAGGTCCAGCAATTGGCTTTGAGGGAACAGAATCAGAAGTGCGCCGACGGCGTCTTCGACCAACACCGCCTGGACCTTTCGTTCATTAGGCAGTTGCGGGCCCTCAGGGACCTCGCGGTAGTTGATCGCTAGCTTGCCGAGCAATTGCCGAATGACGGACGGCGTATGAGGAGCTTCATCGACGTGGGCAACTTCTGTCATGGTCAGTATCCGATTTCTTACAGTCGCTGAAGTATAACCAGCTTGGCTGTTAACGGTGTGATGGGATCGTCAAAGCGATGACCTGCGTCACACCTGACCATATTGCTGACCATGACGCAACCAACGCTCCAGCAGCGGGCTGACGTGTTGCGGCCAGCGCTCCAGCAGCGCCTGGGCGGCGTCGCGCACGGCGGGCAGCAAGTCGGCGTCGCGCATCAGATCGGCCACTTTGAACTGCAAAAGCCCGGTCTGCCGAGTGCCCAGCATTTCGCCGGGGCCGCGCAGCTCGAGGTCCTTCTCGGCGATCACGAAGCCGTCGTTGGTTTCGCGCATGATGCCCAGCCGCTGACGACCGATTTGCGACAACGGCGGGTGATACAGCAGCACGCAATGGCTGACCGCACTGCCGCGCCCGACCCGACCCCGTAGTTGGTGCAGTTGGGCCAGGCCAAGGCGCTCGGGGTTTTCGATGATCATCAGGCTGGCGTTGGGCACATCGACGCCGACCTCAATCACGGTCGTCGCCACCAGCAACTGCAAAGCGCCCTGTTTGAATTCGGCCATGACGGCGGCCTTTTCCGCGGGCTTCATCCGGCCATGGATCAGCCCGACCCGGAACTCGCCAAGCGCGCTGGTCAGCTCTTCAAACGAGGTCTCTGCTGCCTGGCAGGTAAGTTCTTCGGACTCTTCGATCAGCGTGCAGACCCAATACGCCTGACGGCCTTCCGCGCAGGCAGCACGCACCCGCTCGATGACCTCGACGCGCCGGGTGTCGACCACCAGCACCGTATTGACCGGTGTGCGGCCCGGTGGCAATTCGTCGAGGATCGAAGTGTCGAGGTCCGCGTAGGCGCTCATGGCCAGGGTTCGCGGGATCGGCGTGGCAGTCATGATCAGTTGATGCGGGCACATCAGGCCACCCACGCCTTTTTTGCGCAGGGCCAGACGTTGCTGCACGCCGAATCGATGCTGCTCGTCGATGATCACCAGCGCCAGGTTCTTGAACTGCACCTCATCTTGAAACAACGCATGGGTGCCCACCACCATGGGTGTGCCGGTCGCAATCTGCTCCAGTGAAGTGACCCGCGCCTTGCCCTTGAGCTTGCCCGCCAGCCACGCCACTTCGATGCCCAGCGGCTCAAGCCAGCGTTTGAAGTTGATGTAATGCTGCTCGGCGAGAATCTCCGTCGGCGCCATCAGCGCCACCTGATACCCGGCTTCCAGCGCCTGCAAAGCCGCCAGCGCAGCGACGACGGTTTTGCCCGCGCCCACATCACCCTGGATCAACCGCAGCATGGGCTCAGGCTGGCTCAGGTCATAGGCAACCTCGTTGCCGACCCGCTGCTGAGCGCCAGTGGGCGGGAAGCCCAGATTGGCGAGAAATTGCTTCGGCAGCTTTTTCGCCAATGGCAAGGCCGGAGCCCGCTGGGAGCGCAGGCTTTCGCGCAGCCTTTGCTGGGACAACTGGTGAGTCAGCAGCTCTTCGAACGCCAGGCGATGCTGCGCCCAGTGATGCCTCAGCGCCAACTCTTCAACGTCGGCGTCCGCAGGTGGGTGATGCAGGTAGCGAATCGCTTCGTCCAGCGGGGCGAGCTGATAATCCCGGGCAAGCTCTTCCGGCAGCCAGTCGGGCAGGCTTTTCGGACCCAGCATGGCGAGGGTTTGCTGGCTCAACTGGCGCAAACGTTGTTGGGTCAGCCCTTCAGTGGTCGGGTAGATCGGCGTCAGGGTCTGCTCAACGGGAGGTGACTCACTGCCCGTCAGTGCACGGTATTCCGGATGGTAGATTTCCAGGCCGGACGCACCAGGGCGGGCCTCACCAAAACAGCGGATATGCGTGCCACGCTTGAGGCCGTCTTTCTGGGCGTTGCTGAAATGGTAGAAGCGCAGGCTCAAACTGCCGGTGCCGTCGTTCAGACGCACCAGCAAGCTGCGGCGCTTGCCCATGACCACATCGGCGCCGCTGACAGTGCCTTCGATCACAGCGTCCTGACCGGGACGCAACTGGCCGATGGGCACCACGCGGGTGCGATCCTGATAACGCAGCGGCAGGTGAAACAGTACGTCCTGGAGGTTTTCCAGGCCGACCTTCGCGAGCTTTTCAGCCATGGCCTCGCCGACGCCCTTGAGCGCCGTGACCGAGACGTGGGACAACTCGCTCATGCCTGCACTCAGCTCGCTTCGGTTTTCGGACGGGCCACGGAGCACAGGCGCACGGAGTCAGCGAGAATCTCGATCGCCTTGGGCCGTGGGAAGCTGGCGCGCCAGGCAATTGCCACGGTCCGGAACGGAACCGGCGCAGTCAGCGGACGCACTTCAATAACGCCAGGGGCGTAGTGATGGCTGTCTACGGCGGACATCGGCAGGATCGAAATACCCAACCCGGACGCCACCATATGACGGATGGTTTCCAGCGAGCTGGATTCCACCGTCGTGTGTTTCGCGCCTTCGCTGCCCTTGGCCAGGGTTGGACAGGCTTCGAGCACCTGATCGCGGAAGCAATGACCTTCACCCAACAGCAACAGGCTCTTGTCGTTGAGCGCCGACGCGTCGATGGTCGCTTTCTGCGTCCATGGGTGATCGGCAGGCATCAGGACGTAGAACGGCTCGTCATAAAGCTGCATGGTCAGCACATCGGCTTCATTGAACGGCAGCGCAATGATGATCGCGTCCAGCTCACCGTTACGCAGTTTGTCGCGCAGCACGTGAGTGAAGTTTTCTTCGATGTACAACGGCATCTGCGGGGCGACCCGGTGCAGTTGCGGAATCAGATGGGGAAACAGGTAAGGGCCAACGGTGTAGATCGCGCCGACTTTGAGAGGTGCGGTCAGTTGATTCTTGCCAGCCTGAGCCAGCTCGCGAATGCCTTGAGCCTGCTCCAGAACTTTCTGTGCCTGGGCGACGATGCCTTCACCGACGGGCGTCAGACGCACGGCACTCTTGCTGCGCTCGAAAATAAGCACACCAAGTTCATCTTCAAGCTTTTTGACACCGACCGACAATGTCGGCTGGCTGACGTGACAACGCTCGGCGGCATGGCCGAAGTGCTGTTCTTGAGCGAGGGTTACGATGTAGCGCAATTCTGTGAGAGTCATAACGTGCGTCCATGAAGTTGCGGCCCCAGCATAGCGGCTGCAATCGATAGACGCACGTTATCAAGCTACCGCGTTGTATCAAAATTGCGATTTAACGCTTATCCAGCGAGTAAACAAACGGTGCCAGGATCTCGATGGTGCCATTGTTCAGCGTTTCAGCCGGAGGTTTGGGCAGTGGCTGAGCACGACGGATCATCTCCATGGTGGCTCGGTCCAGTGACGGGCTGCCTGAACTGCTGGCAATCGAGTACGACAGGACGTTGCCTTCGGCATCCACGACGAAGCGCAGACGGCTGACGCCTTGCATACCGCGACGACGAGCGTCTTCCGGGTACTTCTTGTACTTGGCCAGATGGCGCAACAGATCACTTTGCCAGCTCGGCAGCGCGGTACTCGGCGGCGAAGGCGGGGCAGGTGGTGTCGGCGCAGCGGACTTCTGCACAGGTGCGTTGGTCGGTGGCGTATCAACCGGCTTTTCGTCAGCGGGCTTTTCCTGCGGTGGCTCAGGCTTTTTCACCGGCTTTGGCGGCTGCGGCTTGGGCTTGACCACGGGCTTGGGCACCGCGATTTCTGCCTTCTCGACTTCAGCCACTTTAGGCACGGGAATTTCTTCCACAGGTGCCGGCGGCTGAGGCGGTTGCACGACTTTCGGTGGTGGCGGCGGCGCAGGCTCCGGTTCTGGAGCCAGCTCGACCATCATCGCTGCCGGTGGCAACTCGATGGCCTGGGATGCAGGCCAGCGAAGTGCGACCACGATCGCGATGGCGTGCACGGCCAGCACCAACAACAGACTACCGCTATAGCGAGTCAGTTTTTGGCGCGTACTGATCATTTCTTACCAACCGTCTCGAGACCGACCAGACCCACTTTCAGATAGCCCGCACCGCGCAGGGCATTCATGACTTCCATCAGGTCGCCATAATCGACGCCTTTGTCAGCCTGGAAGAAAATCGTGGTGTCCTTCTTGCCTTTGGTCCTGGCATCGAGGATCTGACCCAGCTGCTCACGCGCAACCTTGTCGTCGCCCAGGTAAACGCTCTGGTCAGCCTTGACGCTCAGGAAGATCGGCTTCTCGGGTCTAGGCTGTGGCTTGGCGGTGGAGGCGGGCAGATCAACCTTGATGTCGACGGTCGCCAACGGCGCCGCCACCATGAAAATGATCAGCAGGACCAACATGACGTCGATGAACGGCGTGACGTTGATTTCGTGGTTTTCGGCGAGATCGTCGTCGCCTTCTTTCAGATGCATGCCCAAGGTTTAGCCCACCTTGACCATGTGCGCGGAATGGGAGCGCTCGTTCGGCTGGTGATCCAGGTCACGGCTGACCAGCAACAGAACCTGTGCCGAGGCGTCGGAAACCTGTGCCTTGTAGCCCGCGATGGAACGCGCGAAGACGTTGTAGATAACGACCGCAGGAATCGCCGCAACCAGACCCAGTGCGGTGGCCAGCAATGCCTCTGCAATACCGGGCGCCACGACCGCAAGGTTGGTGGTCTGGGTTTTGGCGATGCCGATAAAGCTGTTCATGATGCCCCATACGGTACCGAACAGGCCCACAAACGGCGCCGTCGAACCGATGGTCGCCAGCACGCCGGTGCCCATGCTCATGTTGCGGCCACATGCGGCAACCAGACGCTCAAGACGGAAGCTGACACGCTCCTTGATGCCTTCACGTTCGCGGCTGTTGACCGACAGGCGCATTTCTTCCATGGCGTCGTGCACCAGCAGGTTGGCCAGGGTGCCTTCTTTGGCGGCCGTCTCGCTCGCCTCTGACAGGGTGCGAGCTTTCTTCAGGTTAACGATTTCGGTGCGCAGACGACGCTTGGCGCCCAGCAGCTCGAAACCCTTGGCGATCCAGATGGTCCAGGTAATGATCGACGCAATTGCCAGGCCGATCATCACGGCCTTAACGATGATGTCGGCGTTCTGGTACATGCCCCATGGCGACAGGTCGTGGGCCATGCCCAGGCTGTTATCCTCTTCGACAACGGCCGGACCTTCGACAGGCGCCACACCCGGCTGAACCACCGGTGCGGTGGTCTCGGTGGTCGGTGCAGCCGTGGTGGCTGGCGCCGTTACCGGAGCAGGGCTTGTCGCTGGAGTCGTTGGGGCAGTCTGGCCAGCCAGTGCGACAGGTGCAAGCATCAGGCTCAACAACAGAGCTGCGATACCGCGCCATGCACGGGACAGGCTGGGTAGCTGGGTTGGCGAAGCGGAAGAGGTAGTACGTGTCATGCTGGCCGGACCTGAGAGAAGAAAATTTGGGTCGTTCTGCTGATTCGAGCAGTCGCGCTCGAGGCGTGAAGAGAACAAACGGGCCGGTATTATTGCAAGTAATTCTTGTTAACAAAAGTAATAATGTATCTTTTTTTCTATCAGCAGGGGGCAGGTGATTAAGAATCACTCTTGTTACGACTGCTGTGAACTGCCATTTTCATGGAGACAAGACATGTCCGCCCCCACAGTGTTGATTGCCGGTTGCGGCGATGTCGGAAGCCGACTGGCCAATCAATTGACCCCACAGGGCTGGACCGTCTACGGCCTGCGCCGCACGATTTCCCGCTTGCCAGCCGACGTGATCGGCGTCGCCGGCGACCTTTTCGACCCGGCAACACCGTCCGCCTGGCCGAGCGTTCCCCTCGATTACCTGGTGTACTGCGCGACGCCCACTGACCGCGACGAGGCAGGCTACCGGGCGGCATACGTCGAAGGGTTGCGCAAAGTACTGGGCTGGATGGCCGAGCATCAACAGCACCCCAAGCGCATCGTTTTTGTATCCAGTAGTAGCGTCTATGGGCAGCAGCATGGGGAGTGGGTCGATGAGACCTCGCCCACCGACGCCAGCGCCTTCTCCGGCAAGGTCATGCTGGAAGCGGAGCAATTGGCGCTGAACAGCGGCTTGCCCGCCACCATCGTGCGCCTGACGGGGATTTACGGGCCTGGTCGCAGCGACCTGTCCAATCGGGTTCGCGAGGGCTACAGCGTGGCCATCGACCCACCTTTATATGGCAACCGGATCCATGCGGACGATGCGGCAGGGTTGCTGGCGTATCTGCTCGACGCAGACGCACGTGGCACCCCCCTGGATGATTGCTACCTCGGCGTGGACGATGCCCCGGCCCCGCTGGCAGAAGTGGTGCAGTGGATGCGCGAATATATGGGCGTCACACAATGGGCAGAAAACTCAAGCCTACGCCGCTCCGGCAGCAAACGCTGCAGCAACGCGCGAGCCAAAGCGCTGGGCTGGGTCCCGCGTTATGCGACGTACAAAGAAGGGTATGCGGCGTTGCTCGGAGATGCCTGAACGGCGAATGCTCTGTAGGAGCCAACTTGTTGGCGAGCAAGGCCAGCAGACGACATTCATCTATCGGCCGTACCAACGCCTCGCGAACAAGTTCGCTACTACAGCGTGCGCGGTTTTTTCGGATAAAACGTAAGGCTTGTAGGCGCTGCCGAAGGCTGCGAACCGCAGTACGTCTGACACACCGCTTTCGCGGCCGTCGTAACCTCCGATTGCTCCCACAGGACCTGCGGTGTTCCCAATGAAACGCGGGCCCCACAGGACTGCGGTGTTTGCATCAATTACTTCTCAAGCAACCAGCGGCGCGGGCCGGGGCGCAGTTCGGGCATCTGGTCGGCTTGCGCAGCATTGACGGCCTGGAAGATTTCCAGCTGGTTGCCCTTGCGCGAGAAGATCCAGGCGTTGCCCTGTTCGGCCTTCTCCAGCCACATGCTGTCGTATTCGCCGCTCATGGCTGCGCAATCACCCGCCAGGCACAGCGCGTAACGGTCGTTTTCCGGGAGGCCCTGAATGCTGCCGTTAGGCAGGAATTCGACCTTGCCGCCCTGGCCGTCACCGCTGACGATGGTCCACTTGCCGCCCATGTAGGCGCCATAAAGTGCCGCCTCGAAGCTGCTACCGGTTGGCGCGCCGTCCGCCGCTGGGGTTTTGGGCTGCACAAAGCGCTGCTCCGGGCCAGACTCGCTGGCGGCCTGGACCAGCTCATCGCCTTTAACCTGCAGGTCTTCGACGAAGTTGTAATAGTCGATCCGCAACTTGCCCTTGTCGGCGCTGGCGATTTTGCCTTCACCCACTTCAAAGCCATTGGAATACAGCGCCTGACCAGCTTTGGTGTTGATCTGCCATTCCAGGTTAGGCCCGTTGGCAAGCAGCGCCTGGCGCAGATTGTCGCCTTTGACAGCCGCGTCGATGGCAGCCTGATTGATCCATGTGCCGTCCGGATTACGGTCGGCATGGCTGGCACAACCTGTCAGAAACAAGGCCGTCAGGGAGAGGGCAAGCGCAAAGCGCATAACAGAATCCTTCTAGATCAGAGACGGCGGGAAACACACCCCGCCGTTGATTTATTCGATGACGAGAATCGCGTCCATCTCGACCTGCGCACCACGTGGCAATGCAGCAACGCCGATGGCGGCGCGCGCCGGATACGGCTGCTCGAAGTATTTGCCCATGATTTCGTTGACCTTGGCGAAGTTGCCCAAGTCCGTCAGGAAGATGTTCAGTTTGACGATGTCACGGAACGAACCACCTGCAGCCTCGGCCACTGACTTGAGGTTCTCGAAGACCTGAACGACCTGGGCTTCGATGCCGTCGACCAGTTCCATGGTTTTAGGATCGAGGGGGATCTGCCCGGACATGTAGACAGTATTGCCAGCTTTGATCGCCTGGGAGTAAGGGCCGATGGCCGCCGGGGCTTTGTCGCTGGTGATAACGGTCTTGGTCATGAAGAACTCCTGATGGGTAGTTGGCTACGCACGCATGCGGGTGATACGAATGACCCCGGCCAGAGCACGAAGTTTTCTGATGACGCGGGCCAGATGCACGCGGTCGTGCACGCTGACCACCAGTTGGACCACGCTGATGCGACCATCGCGCTCGTCCATGCTGATTTTTTCGATGTTGCCGTCAGCCGCGTTGACGCTGCTGGCCAGCAAGGCAATCAGGCCGCGCTGATGTTCCAGCTCGACACGCAATTCGACGTTGAATTCGCCGGTAACGTCCTTGGCCCAGGACAGCTGGATGCATTTTTCCGGGTTGTGGCGGATTTCGCTGATGTTGCGGCAGTTGTCCAGGTGCACAACCATGCCTTTGCCCGCAGACAGGTGGCCCACGATAGGATCGCCCGGAATCGGCGTGCAGCATTTGGCATAACTGAGCACCAGACCTTCGGTGCCGCGAATCGCCAGCGGCCCTTCGGTGCCGGGCAATTGCTCACCCTCACCGAGCAAGCGGCGCGCGACCACGTAAGCCATGCGATTGCCCAGGCCGATGTCTTCGAGAAGGTCTTCGATGACCTCGACTCGATACTCGGCCAGCACCAGCTGCACACGTTCGGCGTTGATCTTGTCCAGGCTGCTGTCGAAACCGTTCAACACCTTGTTGAGCAAACGCTCCCCAAGGCTGATGGACTCGGAGCGGCGTTGCAGCTTGAGGGCGTGACGAATATGGGTGCGGGCCTTGCCGGTGACGACAAAATTCAGCCAGGCAGGATTCGGCCGCGCGCCCGGCGCACTGACGATTTCAACCGTCGAGCCGCTTTGCAACGGCTCGGATAGCGGCGCCAGACGGCGATTGATCCGACAGGCGATGCAGCTGTTGCCCACATCAGTGTGCACGGCATAAGCGAAGTCGACCGCCGTGGAGCCTTTGGGCAGCTCCATGATCCGGCCTTTGGGCGTGAAGACGTAGACCTCGTCCGGGAACAGGTCAATCTTCACGCTCTCGATGAATTCCAGCGAGTTACCGGCGCGCTGCTGCATTTCCAGCACGCCTTTGACCCACTGACGCGCACGGGCGTGGGTGCCTTTTGGCACTTCGTCGTCGGAGGATTTGTAGAGCCAGTGCGCGGCAATCCCGTTATTGGCCATTTCTTCCATTTCGCGGGTGCGAATCTGGATTTCAATCGGTACGCCATGCATGCCGAACAACGTCGTGTGCAGGGACTGGTAGCCGTTGGCCTTGGGAATGGCGATGTAATCCTTGAAGCGGCCGGGCAGGGGTTTGTACAAATTATGTACAGCGCCGAGCACCCGATAGCAGGTGTCGACCTTGTCGACGATGATGCGGAACGCGTAGACATCCATGATTTCATTGAAGGCGCGACGCTTGCCGCGCATCTTCTTGTAGATGCCGTACAGGTGTTTCTGCCGGCCGCTGACTTCGCCTTCGATGCCGTCGATCGACAGGCAGTGGCTCAGCGACTCTTCGATCTTGTTGACCAGCTCCTTGCGATTGCCCCTGGCACGCTTGACCGCCTGACCAATTCGCGAGGACCGCATCGGGTACATCGCCTTGAAGCCCAGGTCTTCAAATTCGATGCGGATGCTGTGCATGCCCAGCCGGTTGGCAATGGGCGCATAGATCTCGAGGGTTTCCTTGGCGATGCGTCGGCGTTTTTCGCCAGACAGCACTTCAAGGGTGCGCATGTTATGCAGGCGATCGGCGAGTTTGACCAGAATCACGCGGATGTCCCGCGCCATGGCCATGGCCATTTTCTGGAAGTTTTCCGCCTGGGCTTCGGCCTTGGTCTCGAAGTTCATCTGGGTCAGCTTGCTGACACCGTCGACCAGTTCGGCCACGGTTTCACCAAATTGGGCGCAGAGCGCTTCTTTGGCGATACCGGTGTCTTCGATCACGTCATGCAGCATCGCGGCCATCAGGCTTTGATGGTCCATGTGCATGTCGGCAAGGATGTTGGCCACGGCAAGGGGATGCGTGACGTAAGCTTCACCGCTGCGACGGCGTTGGCCATCGTGGGCTTGCTCAGCGTAGAAATACGCGCGGCGGACCAGGTTTACCTGGTCCTTGCCGAGGTAGGTCGAAATGCGATCGGCGAGGGCGTCTATGCTCGGCATGGTGTTACCCCTTGCCGATGGCTTTTTCCCTGCGCCGTACTACGTCGACCCGGCATAGGCTTAGACGGCCTCGTTGGACTCGTCCTCGAAAGCTGCGAAAAGCGGCTCATCTTCAACGATTTCAGCTTCTGCGATTACAGCGTAATCCATCAGGCCCGCTGCGATTTCGCGCAGAGCCATGACGGTAGGCTTGTCATTTTCCCAGGCCAGCTTTGGTTCTTTGCCGCCGGTTGCCAGTTGACGAGCACGCTTTGTGGAGAGCATGACCAGCTCAAAGCGGTTATCCACGTGTTCTAGGCAGTCTTCAACGGTTACGCGGGCCATGGGTATTCCTCGTAGCAAATGCGGATGCGCGATGCCCGGATGGGCGAGCGGACTGCGGAGTTTACTAGCTGCACGCTGTAAGCTTCAAGCGGCAAGCCGCCAGTGGTCGGATTTAACTGACCAGCCGCTGCCCGCAACCCGCCGGATTCAGGCCAGCAGCTGCGCAAGCAGGTGACTGAAACGCTGCTGCTGATGCGTCTGAGTCAGCAGATTGGAGCGGAAAATCGCTTTCAGGTCTTCCAGCGCGACGTTGAATTCGTCATTGATGACGATGTAATCGTACTCGCCGTAGTGGCTCATCTCGCTGACCGCTTCACGCATCCGGCCTTCGATGATTTCATCGCTGTCGGTGCCTCGGCCGGTCAAGCGGTGGCGCAACGCCTCCTGAGACGGCGGCAAAATGAAGATCGAACGCGCATCCGGCATGACCTTGCGGACCTGCTCGGCACCTTGCCAGTCGATCTCCAGAATCAGGTCATGACCTTCATCCAGGGTTTGCTGCAGGTGGCTCTGGGAAGTGCCGTACAGATTGCCGAAGACTTCCGCCTGCTCAAGAAAATCACCGTGCTCGATCATGCGCACGAATTCGGCGCGATCAACAAAGTGGTAATTCACGCCGTCGACTTCACCCGCACGCATGGCGCGGGTGGTGTGCGAAACGGAAACGCGGATCGACGGCTGAGCGTCGACCAGAGCGTTGACCAGGCTGGTCTTGCCCGCGCCGGACGGGGCGGAAACGATGTACAGGGTGCCGGTGCTATGGGTCATGTCAGGGTTAGCCTTACTCAATATTCTGCACTTGTTCACGCATCTGCTCGATCAACACTTTAAGGTTGACCGCCGCTTGCGTACTGCGCGGGTCGAAAGCTTTGGAGCCCAGGGTATTGGCCTCGCGGTTGAGCTCTTGCATCAGAAAATCCAGACGCCGCCCGGCCTGACCGCCCGCCTTGAGCACGCGACGCACTTCCGTAACGTGGGTGCTGAGCCGGTCAAGCTCCTCGGCGACATCGCTTTTCTGCGCCAACAGCACCATTTCCTGCTCCAGTCGCTGCGGATCAAGCTCGGCCTTCATGTCGGCGAAGCGATCGAGCACTTTCTGGCGCTGGGTGGCGAGCATCTGCGGCACCAGGGTCTTGAGGGTCGCGACCTCAACGGTGATGGAGGTCAAACGGTCATCGAGCAGCTTGGCAAGATCGGCGCCTTCACGGCCCCGGCCGTTCTTCAACTCGGTCAGCGCGTCATTGAACAACGCGAGCGCTTCTTTATTGAGCGCCTGCGGATCGCTGGCATCAGCGACGAGCACGCCAGGCCAGGCCAGCACTTCAAGAGGATTCAGAGGCGCAGGTTGTTTGATCAGACTGGCCACCAGCTCAGCGGCGGCGACCAACTGGGCGGCGCGCTCGCGATCAACCTGCAACGGCTTGCCGGCGGTTTCTTCGACGAAGCGCAAGGTGCATTCAACCTTGCCTCGGGACAGGCCTTGGCGCAGCGCTTCGCGCACGGCGCTTTCCAGGTCGCGGAAAGATTCCGGCAAACGCAGGTGCGGTTCCAGGTAGCGATGATTGACCGAGCGTAGCTCCCAGCTCAGGGTGCCCTGAGTGCTGGCCCGTTCGACCCGGGCAAAAGCCGTCATGCTGTGGACCATGGGGATTACCTCGTTAAGTCAGTCAGGTGACTTTGATCCGTGGAACAGAGGCTGACGTGCACCCGGTCATCTGCGATGCCTGGGTGTCATGAAAAAACGACAGTCTGTAAAGGCGCAGGATTGTAGCGCAGTGCAGGGGATGCGCCCAATCCACGAATGCGACAAGCGATGCATGGTTTTTGAACGTCGCCGCAAAGCCCCGGTTCAGAGGCCTCTGTGCCCACCGATTGTCATCCACTGGTTTTAGAAGTGCCCAGCACTGGCTTGCGCCTCTATAATGCTCGGCAGTTTTCCGTCTCAGTACAGGTATCCCAGATGAAACGTCCAAGTGGTCGCGCCGCCGATCAGCTCCGCTCGATCCGCATCACCCGCAACTACACCAAACACGCCGAGGGTTCTGTGCTGGTCGAGTTTGGTGACACCAAAGTGATCTGCACCGTGAGTGTCGAGAACGGCGTGCCGCGCTTCCTCAAAGGCCAGGGCCAAGGCTGGTTGACCGCTGAATACGGCATGCTGCCCCGTGCTACCGGCGAGCGTAACCAGCGCGAAGCCAGCCGTGGCAAACAAGGTGGCCGCACCCTGGAAATCCAGCGTTTGATCGGTCGCTCCCTGCGCGCTGCGCTGGACATGTCCAAGCTGGGCGATGTCACCCTGTACGTCGACTGCGACGTGATCCAGGCCGATGGCGGCACCCGCACGGCGTCCATCACCGGCGCCATGGTCGCCTTGGCCGATGCGCTGAAAGTGATCAAGAAACGTGGCGGCCTCAAAGGCGGCGACCCGCTCAAACAGATGATTGCAGCCGTATCGGTTGGCATGTATCAGGGCGAGCCTGTGCTGGATCTGGACTATCTTGAGGATTCGGCCGCCGAGACCGACCTGAACGTGGTGATGACCAGCGCTGGCGGCTTTATCGAAGTTCAGGGCACCGCCGAAGGTGCGCCGTTCCAGCCTGAAGAGCTGAACGCGATGCTGGCCCTGGCCCAGAAAGGTATGACCGAGCTGTTCGAGCTGCAAACCGCGGCATTGGCCGACTGATCAACATCCGCCTAGGAAAACGCACATGAGTGACAGCCAGCTTCCGCTTCCGACGCCAAGCCCTCAGGTTCGCCAGTGGGCGATGTTCTGTCACTTTGCGGCGTTTCTCGGCCTTATCTTCCCGTTCGGCAACTTGCTCGGGCCGCTGATTGTCTGGCAGCTCAAGAAAGAAACCGATCCGTTTATCGATGCGCAGGGCAAGGAAGCGCTGAATTTTCAGATCACCGTTGCCCTGGCCATGGTCGCCTGCTTCTTCCTGATGCTGCTGATCATTGGCTTCGCGCTGATCGGCCTGGTGTGCATTGGCGCGCTGGTGCTGACGATCATTGCCGGCATCAAGGCCAACGACGGCGTGGCGTATCGGTATCCGTTTACGTGGCGGTTGATTAAATAGCCGCCCGGAGATATGCGGCGTTCTGTAGGAGCGAACTTGTTCGCGAGGGCGTTGGTACTGTCAATATTTAGATGTCGCCTGACATACCGCCCTCGCCAACAAGTTGGCTCCTACAGGTCAATGCGGATTGGCAGCCACGAAAAAGCCGACACGAAGTCGGCTTTTTTGTGGGCGTTTGAACGCTAGATGGTCAGCGTCCAGTCGTAATCCACTACCAGCGGCGCATGCTGCGAGAAGCGCGGCTGACGCGGCAGGCGGGCGCTACGTACAAAGCGGCGCAAGCCTGGGGTCAGCAACTGGTAGTCAAAGCGCCAGCCCAGATTCAGCATCTCGGCTTGTTCGCTGTCCGGCCACCAGCTGTACTGATCGCCTTCACGGCTGACTTCACGCAGGGCATCGACATAACCCATGGTGCCGACAATCTCGTCCATCCAGGCACGCTCGGGTGCCAGGAAGCCTGGAGATTGCTGGCTGTCACGCCAGTTCTTGATGTCGAGCTTCTGCTGCGCCACATACAGCGAGCCACAATAAATGTACTCGCGGCGCTTGCGGCGCTGCTTGTCCAGGTATTTGCCGAAATCGTCCATGAGCTTGAATTTCTGATTCAAGTCCTCGTCGCCATTCATCCCCGAAGGGAGCAACAAGGTAGCAATACTGACTTTGTCGAAATCTGCTTGCAGGTAACGCCCGTAACGGTCGGCTGTTTCAAAGCCGAGGCCGCTGATTACTGCTTTCGGCTGCAACCGCGAATAAAGCGCCACGCCACCTTGGGCTGGAACTTCAGCTTCGCAGGCATAAAGGAAATAGCCATCCAGCTGATAGGCTGGGTCGTCCAATTCGAAGGCAGAGGCGCGGGTGTCCTGAAGGCAGATGACGTCAGCATTCTGAGCTTGCAGCCAGCTGAGCAAACCACGCTCGACCGCAGCCTGAATGCCATTAACGTTCACACTGATGATCCGCATAAATGGCCCCAAAAATCACGTGCGTGTATGATACCCGAGCTCTACCTAATTAGCTAAATCCGTGGTATTCGGGGCTTTTTTCATGCAGGCGTATCAGCGCGATTTCATTCGTTTTGCCATCGATCGTGGGGTTTTGCGTTTCGGTGAGTTCACTCTCAAGTCCGGGCGCACCAGTCCGTACTTCTTCAATGCCGGCCTTTTCAACAGTGGTTCTGCCCTGGCGCAGCTAGGCCGGTTTTATGCCGCCGCCATCGTTGAAAGCGGTATTTCCTTCGACGTGCTGTTCGGCCCGGCCTACAAGGGCATCCCCCTGGCGGCCGCTACTGCCGTGGCGCTGGCTGAACATCACGACCTTGATTTGCCGTGGTGCTTCAACCGCAAAGAGGCCAAGGCTCATGGCGAGGGCGGCAGCCTGGTCGGCGCGCCATTGACCGGCAATGTGCTGATTATCGACGACGTGATCACCGCTGGCACCGCGATTCGCGAAGTCATGCAGATCATCAAGGGCCAGGAAGCCACCGCTGCCGGTGTGCTGATTGCGCTCAATCGTCAGGAGCGCGGCAATGGCGAGCTTTCGGCGATTCAGGAAGTCGAATGCGACTTCGGCATCCCGGTGGTCAGCATTGTTTCGCTGAATCAGGTCCTGCAGTTCCTGGCCGACGACCCTCAGCTCAAGCAGCATCTGCCTGCGGTCGAAGCTTATCGCGCGCAGTTCGGGATCTAACCCTTGATGTCCGCTCTTGATCGGGTTGCGCAGGGGTATCAAACGAGGTTCAGCCTTAAAGTGCTGGGGTTTGTTTGTGCGCTTTTATCCTTGAGCATGGGTCCGATTGCAGCGGTGCAGGCCGCCGACACGCCGGAAATACTGCTTTATCGCTACGTCGACAGCCGAGGCGTGACTGTTCTGGATCGTCAAGGTGTGCCACCGGAATACGTCGCCAAGGGTTATGAAGTCCTCAATGCCCGAGGCCGCGTGGTGCAGACCGTTGCGCCCGCACTGACCGCCGAGCAGGTTCAGCAGGCGCAGGCCAAAAAGGCTCAAGCCAGCGCCGACGCGCAGCTGATGAGCCTGTACAGCAGTGTTGAAGACGTGGACCGAACCAAGGCGCGCAAGCTTTCGGAGCTGGACACCCTGATCGGCCTCACCCAGGGCAACCTGACTGCCGTGCTGGCGCAACAGGCCACTTTCCGGGGTCAGGCTGCGGATCAGGAGCGGGCGGGCAAGCCGGTATCGAAAGCGTTGATCGATAAACTCGACGACTTGCGCGATCAGCAGCAGCGCCTTGATCAAGACATCAAGCGCTACCAGGCGACCCGCGAGCAGGCCGAGTCGGCATTCGATCAGGATCGCGTGCGGATTCAGAGGCTGATGGCGCAGTAATTTCGGCGCCGATCAAAAAAGGCCCTGACGGAAGATTTCCGGCAGGGCCTTTTTTATTTCACCGAATGCGATCACTGAAACTGTAGGAGCTGCCGAAGGCTGCGAATCGCGGTGTATCTGACGCACCGCTTTCGCAGCCTTCGGCAGCTCCTACAGGTCCGTAAGCGTCAGTTAAACGTGACGCCTGCGATTGCTGATCAGCGTACCCACACCGGTATCGGTGAAGATTTCCAGCAATACAGCGTTTGGAACCCGGCCATCGATGATGTGCGACGTAGTCACGCCACCCTGTACCGCTTCCAGCGCGCATTTGATCTTGGGCAGCATGCCGCCGTAGATCGTGCCGTCGGCGATCAGCTCGCTGACCTGCTCGGTGGTCAGGCCCGTCAGGACGTTGCCTTGCTTGTCCATCAAGCCCGCAATGTTGGTGAGCAGCATCAGCTTCTCCGCTTTGAGGGCTTCAGCAACTTTGCCTGCCACCAGATCGGCGTTGATGTTGTAAGACTCGCCGTTCGCACCCACGCCAATGGGCGCGATAACCGGGATGAAATCACCTTTGACCAGCATGTTCAGCAAGTCGGTGTTGATCCCGACCACTTCGCCGACATGGCCGATATCAATGATTTCAGGCTTGGTCATTTCCGGCGTCTGACGGCTAACGGTCAGCTTACGGGCGCGGATCAGTTCAGCATCCTTGCCGGTCAGGCCGATGGCGCTGCCGCCATGACGGTTGATCAGGTTGACGATGTCTTTGTTGACCTGGCCGCCCAGAACCATTTCCACAACGTCCATGGTTTCGGAGTCGGTCACGCGCATACCGTCGATGAAGTGGCTCTCGATGGACAGACGCTTGAGCAGATCACCGATTTGTGGCCCCCCGCCGTGCACCACTACCGGGTTGATGCCCACTGCCTTCATCAACACGATGTCGCGCGCAAAGCCGGTTTTCAGCTCGTCGCTCTCCATGGCGTTGCCGCCGTATTTGATCACCAGCGTCTTGCCGACGAAGCGGCGGATGTAAGGCAGCGCTTCGGACAGAACCTTGGCGACATTGCTAGCGGCATCACGTTCGAGGGTCATTCAGGGCTCCAGTCAAAGGAAAAAACAATCAGAACGGAAGTTGGAGATCCGGTGCAACTTTTTTCAGCTCGGCATGGAACACATCTTTGATGCGCTGCAGCTCGGCTTCGGTTTCGGCTTCAAAACGCAGCACCAGGACCGGCGTTGTGTTGGAAGCACGCACCAGACCCCAGCCGTGTGGGTAATCCACACGCACACCGTCAATGCTGGTCAGTTTGGCATCGCCCCACTGAGCATCTTTTTCCAGCGCTTCTATGATGCTGAACTTGGTGGTATCAGTCACTTTGATGTTGATTTCAGGGGTCGAAACATCATTCGGGAAGGTTTCGAACAGTTCTTCGGCGCTCATCGACTCCTGGCTGAGAATCTCCAGCAGGCGTGCAGCGCTGTAGATGCCGTCGTCAAAACCGAACCAGCGCTCTTTGAAGAAGATGTGGCCGCTCATTTCGCCAGCCAGCAGCGCACCGCTTTTCTTCATCTGCTTCTTGATCAGCGAGTGACCGGTTTTCCACATGACCGGACGACCGCCATGTTCCTGAATCAGAGGCGTCAGGCGACGGGTGCATTTGACGTCGAAGATGATGTCGGCGCCCGGATTGCGCTTGAGCACGTCCAGGGCGAACAGCATCAGGAGGCGGTCTGGATAGACCACGTTGCCTTCGTTGGTGACTACGCCGACACGGTCGCCGTCGCCGTCAAACGCCAGGCCCAGGTCAGCGCCGGTCTCTTTGACCTTGGCGATCAGGTCTTGCAGGTTTTCCAGCTTGCCCGGATCCGGGTGGTGGTTCGGGAAGTTGCCGTCCACTTCAGCGAACAGCGAAATCACTTCGCAACCCAGCGCTTCGATCAACTGAGGCGCGATAACGCCGGCTGCGCCGTTGCCGCAATCCACGACCACTTTCATCTTGCGGGCCATGACGATGTCGTCTTTGATCTGCTTGAAGTAGCGATCCAGGATGTCGACCTTGGTGATGCTGCCTTTGGCGGACGTCAGGTTGCCGGTCTTGATGCGATCGTGCAGGGCCTGGATCTGCTCGTTGGCCAGGGTGTCACCGGCGATGACGATCTTGAAGCCGTTGTAGTCTTTCGGGTTGTGGCTGCCGGTGAGCATGACGCCGGTCTTGCCCGCCAGCACGTTGGCTGCGTAATACAGCGCAGGCGTTGGCACCAGGCCCACATCGCTGACGTGGCAACCGCTGTCGTGCAGACCTTGAATAAGCTGTTGCACCAGTTCAGGGCCGGAAAGGCGTCCATCGCGACCTACGCTGACGTTCGGCTCATTCTGGGCCAGGCTTTCGGAGCCCACGGCACGGCCAATCCAATACGCGGTTTCAGCGCTGAGGGTGTCCCCGACCACGCCACGGATGTCGTAGGCACGGAAAATATCATCAGGGAATTTTGGTGCAACAGATGCTGGACTGCTCATAACTGGGGGGTGCTCCGATCTCAGGAAGTCCTGGTTGTCGTCGAGGATGTCGATATCGAGAATGTCGGTATCGAGAAACAGCGGATCGGTCCACACGGCGCCGGAGGCTGCACGCGTAGCCGATGCTGACGCACGACTTGTTTCAACACCGGTCTCAAGACCGGCCGTATCGATACTAGGTGTACTACGTGACTGCACTGCTACATCAACGTCTGCGCTAGCAGGTTGTTTAGTGTTAGGCGAGAAACGCGCGAGTTGCTGAGCCAGCCTGTCGAGGACTGGCAGGCCCAAACCGAAGGGTTTGACGGCTTTTCCGCTGGAGAGTTCTTCAAGCAGCTGATCCAACTGTCGGACATCCGCGCAAATCCGTCGCTGCAAAGCTCGCTCGTTGAGGTACAGGCCCAGCAGCGCACCGGCTAGAGCGACCAAGGCAGCGAGTGTCAAAAACAGCCAGGGCGAGGCGCTATTCAATGCCGGGCCCGCAGAAAACTCGAGTTTCCAGCTGGCAAAACCGGTATCCAGGCTCTGCGGCTTGCCACCCGCTGACTGCCCACGGTCCAGAAACACCTGTTCCGGACCGCTGCCGAATTGCTGGATCAGACGCACGCGCCCCATGGCTTCAGGCATGGGTGGCAGGGCGTTGACGAGCCGCTGCGGATCGAAGGCGAACAGCAACGTGCCGCTCACCGGCACAGTCGGCGTTGCCCGCACAGGTGCGGCGCTGTAGAGCATCCAGCGCTCGCCTACCTTGCGCGCTTCGGGCAATGCATCTTCGCCTTGTGCGGCTTTGTTGAGCATATCCAGCGTGGTGAAGCTGACGGGCAACGAGCCCTGGGTGTCAATGTCGATACCCAATGGGCTCAGGCGGGCACCGAGCAAACCGTCTCGGCCGTGCAGTTGGCCTTGAGCCTGCGCGATGACGGCCGGATCAGCGCTTTTCAGCGCCTGAACCAAACCGGCATCCTGAGCCGCAGCCCGGGTCTCGGCATTAATCTGTTTGAGGGCAAGGCCTACGGACGCGGCCTGACTGCGGGCCAGTGCCTGCTCAGCCGACGGCCCTTGAGCGTTGCCGCTCAATGCCAGGTACACCAGCATGCTCGACGCAATCAGGCCGATCAGGACCGCAAAAGCCCCAGGAAAGAACGCGTGCAGGCCCGCAGCGGGAGGCTGGTAATCGAACACTTCATGATGCTGACTGCCTTTCACCTGACCGCTCTCCGGTAATTCTCACTCTGCACACTGCAGCGACCCATTCGGCATGCGATGAGCCAGAGGCCTATCCGCAGCGTACCTGCACATCCATCAGCCGATCAGTGGCTACCCGAATGGCCAAAACCACCGGCGCCACGCTGGCTTTCGTCGAATTCTTCAACAAGCTCGAAGTGCGCCTGCACAACAGGCACCAGCACCAGTTGCGCGAGGCGTTCGCCGATGGCGATTTTGAAAGCGGTTTGCCCGCGGTTCCAGCAGGACACCATCAGTTCGCCCTGATAATCGGAGTCGATCAACCCCACCAGATTGCCCAGCACGATGCCGTGCTTATGACCCAGCCCGGAACGCGGCAGGATCAGCGCCGCCAGGCCCGGATCGCCGATGTAGATCGACAGGCCCGTGGGGATCAGCAAGGTCTGGCCGGGCTCAAGAACGGTGTCTTCCTTGAGCATGGCGCGCAGATCGAGGCCGGCGGAGCCGACAGTGGCGTACGCCGGCAACGGAAATTCGCTGCCAATGCGAGGGTCGAGGATTTTGGCTTGTAGAGCGTGCATTCGTGATTAAACCTGATTCATTCGGTCAGCGATAAAAGTGATCAGCTGGCGGGCGATCTTGCCCTTGCTGGTCTGGGCGAAGAGCGTCGCGTGCAATGCGCGGTCGATCACGCTGCAAGCGTTCTCTTCGCTGTTGAAGCCGATGCTGGGGTTGGCAACATCGTTGGCCACGATCAGGTCAAGGTTCTTGTCCTTGAGCTTACGCGCGGCATAGTCGAGCAGATGTTCGGTCTCGGCGGCAAAACCCACGCTGAACGGGCGATCCGGGCGGGTGGCGATGGTTGCCAGGATGTCCGGGTTGCGCACCATCTGCAGCAGCAGGCCGTCACCGGTGGACGGATCCTTCTTGAGCTTGTGCGGGGCAACCACTTCAGGACGATAGTCGGCAACTGCGGCGGAGGCGATGAACAGATCGCAGGGGATCGCGGCTTCGCAGGCGGCGAGCATGTCCCGGGCGCTAACCACGTCGACGCGAGACACACGATCCGGAGTCGGCAGGTTGACCGGCCCGGTGATCAAGGTCACCCGGGCGCCGGCTTCAACGGCGGCTTCGGCCAGGGCAAAACCCATTTTCCCGGAGCTGTGGTTGGTGATGTAACGCACCGGGTCGATGTTTTCCTGAGTCGGGCCAGCGGTGATCAGCACGTGCTTGCCGGTCAGGGACAAACGCTGGAAGCAGTCGGCCGCAGACTGCGCCAGATCGTTCGGCTCGAGCATACGCCCGAAACCGACATCACCGCAGGCCTGGCTGCCACTGGCAGGCCCGAAAATCCGGAAATCACGGGTTTCAAGCAGGCGGATATTGGCTTGCACCGAAGCGTCGCGCCACATGGCCTGATTCATCGCCGGGGCGAGCGCCACAATGGCGTCCGTGGCCAGCACGATGGTGGTCAGCAGGTCATTGGCGATGCCTTGCGCCAGCCGGGCAATCAGGTCGGCGGTGCCGGGCGCGATCAGGATCAGATCGGCCCACTTGGCCAGTTCGATATGGCCCATGGCAGCTTCAGCCGCCGGGTCGAGCAAATCCAGGTGAACCGGGTGCCCGGACAGAGCCTGCATGGTCAGCGGGGTGATGAACTCAGCGCCACCTCGGGTCATGACGACACGCACTTCAGCGCCGAGATCGCGCAAGCGTCGAACCAGTTCTGCGCTCTTGTAGGCCGCGATGCCACCGCCGACGCCGAGAACAATGCGTTTCCGATACAGCCGCTGCATAGGCCTGCCTTATTTAGTCGAGTGATGCGCGACGGCGATGACGCCTCCCAGGGGGCTTTGCCGTCTCAAAGCGAGCGTGCCGGAGCACCGATCACCGCGCAAAAAAGATGGGCTAAGATAGCACAGCGACCGCACCGCAACAGCGGTGCCAATACACAGGGAGGTGGTATGAGTATTCGCAACTGGCCTGAGGCCGAACGCCCGCGGGAGCGGCTGCTGGAGCTGGGTTCGGGGAGTTTGTCCGATGCCGAGCTGCTGGCAATTTTTTTACGCACCGGCGTGGCCGGAAAAAGCGCTGTAGACCTGGCTCGTTACCTGTTGAATCAATTCGGCGGGCTGCGGGAATTACTCGAAGCAGACCTGAGCACTTTCAGCTCACATCTGGGGCTGGGTCCGGCCAAGTTTGCGCAATTGCAGGCGGTGATGGAGATGGCCCGGCGGCACATGGCCGAGTCCCTCAAACGCGAATCAGCCCTGGAAAGCCCGGACCAGGTGCGCTCATACCTCAAAGCCTTGCTGCGCCACGAGCCTCATGAGGTGTTTGGCTGCCTGTTTCTGGACAACAAACATCGGGTTCAAGCGTTTGAAGTGCTGTTTCATGGCTCGATCAACAGCGCCCACGTTCACCCCCGCCAAGTGGTCAAACGCGCCATGGCGCATAACTCGGCGAGCCTGATCCTCTGTCACAACCATCCCTCTGGCGTGACGGAACCCAGCCAGGCAGACATCGACCTGACCAAACGCCTGCGCGATGCGTTATGGCTGATCGACGTAAAGGTGCTCGACCACGTAATCATCGGCGACGGTGACCCGCTGTCGATGATGGAGTGTGGGTTGATGTAACCCGGGCACCTGTAGGAGCCAACTTGTTGGCGAGAGGGCCGGTACATCCGACGCATTTTGTGCCAGATGTCACACCGCCTCGCGAACAAGTTCGCTCCTACAGAAACGTCACCACCCCATCCGCCAGGGATTTCACCCGGGCCAGGGACTCGACGCGATAACCCTGTGCATCCAGCTCGGCACGGCCGCCCTGGAAGGACTTCTCGATCACGATGCCCAGCCCGGCGACCGTCGCCCCGGCCTGTTTGATGATCGAGATCAGCGCCTGGGACGCCTTACCATTGGCCAGGAAGTCATCGATGATCAGCACGTTGTCGCTGCTGCTCAGATGCCGTGGCGAAATGGCGACGGTGCTTTCGGTCTGCTTGGTGAACGAATACACCGTCGCCAGCAGCAGGTTCTCGGTCAGGGTCAGCGACTGATGCTTGCGGGCAAAAATGACCGGCACACCCAGCAGCAGCCCAGTCATGACCGCTGGCGCGATGCCCGAGGCCTCAATAGTGACGATCTTGGTCACGCCCGAATCAGCAAACAGCGCGGCGAATTCCTGGCCGATCTGCTGCATCAACACCGGGTCGATCTGATGATTGAGAAACGCATCGACCTTCAAGACCTGGTCGGAAAGGACGATGCCTTCGTCGCGAATTTTCTGATGCAATGCTTCCACGGTGCTTCCTCGGGTGCGCGAATCGGCGCAATAAATGGTCAGACTTAGCGTTTGAGCATGGCGCGGATGTCCGCCAATGCTGTATTGCCGCGCACGGCTTTTACTTCGGTCGGTGTGTCGTCATTGCCTTCCCAGGCCAGATCGTCCGGTGGCAGCTCATCAAGGAACCGGCTCGGTGAACAATCAATGATTTCGCCATATTGCTTGCGCTTGGCCGCAAAGGTGAAAGCAAGCGTCTGCCGGGCACGGGTGATGCCCACGTAGGCCAGGCGGCGCTCTTCCTCGATGGTATCGGCCTCGATGCTGGAGCGGTGAGGGAGGATTTCCTCTTCCATGCCCATGATGAACACGTAGGGGAATTCCAGGCCCTTGGACGCATGCAGGGTCATCATCTGCACGCCCTCGGCGCCGTCCTCTTCCTCCTGCTGACGCTCCAGCATGTCGCGCAACACCAGTTTGCCGATGGCTTCCTCGATGGTCATTTCGCCTTCTTCGTCTTTTTCGAGGGTGTTTTTCAACGCCTCGATCAAGAACCAGACATTGCTCATGCGGTAATCGGCGGCCTTGTCGCTGGAGCTGTTCTGGCGCAGCCAGTTTTCGTAATCGATGTCCATGACCATGCTGCGCAGCGCGGCGATGGGGTCGTTCTGCGCGCATTGCTGGCGAACGCCGTCCATCCAGCGCTTGAAACGCTGCAAGCGGTCGGTGTAGCGGCTGTCCAGGTGCGTGCCCAGACCGATTTCGTCAGTGGCGGCGTACATCGAGATCTTGCGCTCGGTGGCGTAATTGCCGAGTTTTTCCAGGGTCGTGGAGCCGATTTCGCGACGCGGCACGTTAATCACACGCAGGAAGGCGTTGTCATCGTCGGGGTTTACCAGCAAACGGAAGTAGGCCATCAGGTCTTTCACTTCCTGGCGCCCGAAGAAGCTGTTGCCGCCAGACAACCGATACGGCACCTGATGGTGCTGCAATTTCAGCTCGATCAGCTTTGCCTGATAGTTGCCGCGATACAGGATCGCGAAATCGCTGTACGGCCGGTCGGTGCGCAGGTGCAGGCTGAGAATCTCGACGGCCACGCGCTCGGCTTCGGCGTCTTCGTTGCGGCAGCGGATCACCCGGATCTCATCGCCGTGGCCCATCTCACTCCACAATTGCTTCTCGAATTCGTGGGGGTTGTTGGAGATCAGCACGTTGGCGCAACGCAGAATCCGGCTGGTGGAGCGGTAGTTCTGCTCCAGCATGACCACTTTCAGGGACGGATAGTCATCCTTGAGCAGCATGAGGTTTTCCGGACGCGCGCCGCGCCAGGCGTAAATCGACTGGTCGTCGTCGCCGACCACGGTGAACTGGTTGCGCATGCCGATCAGCAGCTTCACCAGCAGATACTGGCTGGCGTTGGTGTCCTGGTATTCATCCACCAGCAGGTAACGCACCTTGTTCTGCCACTTCTCCAGAATGTCGGCGTGTTCTTGAAACAGCTTGACCGGCAACAGGATCAGGTCGTCGAAGTCCACCGCGTTATACGCCTTGAGCGTGCGCTGGTAGTGGGTGTAGACGATGGCGGCCGTCTGTTCTTTGGGGTTGCGGGCGTTTTCCAGCGCCTGAGGCGGCAGGATCAGGTCGTTTTTCCAGGAACCGATCATGTTCTTGATTTCGTCGACACCGTCGTCGCCGGAATACTCTTTTTGCATGATGTCGGTCATCAGCGCTTTGACATCGGTTTCGTCAAAGATCGAGAAGCCCGGTTTGTAGCCCAGACGGGCGTGCTCCTTGCGGATCACGTTCAGGCCCAGGTTGTGGAAGGTGGACACGGTCAGGCCGCGACCTTCGCCTGCACGCAGCAGCGAGCCGACCCGCTCCTTCATCTCGCGGGCAGCCTTGTTGGTAAAGGTCATGGCGACGATGTACTGGGCGCGGATGCCACAGTTCTGGATCAGGTGGGCGATCTTGCGCGTGATCACGCTGGTTTTGCCGGAGCCTGCGCCGGCGAGCACCAAAAGAGGGCCGCCGACGTAGTTCACGGCTTCTTGTTGCCGAGGATTGAGTCGGGACATCAGGAAGAGAGTCGCTTACGAAATGGGCGGGCATTTTAACAGGCTGTGGCGATTGTGCAGCGACCGTCTGCCAATGGGTGCCTACTTATGTATGACACCGCTATCTAATTTTTTTGGTTTTGTTACATTTGCGCACCTAAACGCTGTGTGAGCGTCGGCTGATCCCTATTGAAGGGCTGTATGTTCTGTCTCTTTTTCGAGTCTTTGGAGCCAACTTGCCTACGCCTGTCCAACCTTTAAGGTTGCTGTTACTGGCCCAAGAGCCAGAATGGCCGGCACTGCTGCGTGAGTGCCTCGGCCCGCCAGCAACTGAAACGGTATTGCTCTGCGCCACCCAGTGGGATGCTGGCTGCGAGCTTTTCGTCGACGACGACACGGTGCTGTTGACCACGCCGGCCTTGCAACCTGCACCGGGGCGCTGGAAACAGCCCGTCATCCTGTTGCTGGATGAGGAACCCTCGACGGCCCCAATGGGTGCGGTGGACTGGCTGGTTCGTGATGAACTTACGCCGGCCATCCTGCGCCGCTGCCTGCGCCATCTGCGCGAGCGTGCGCTGCTGGAAAACACCTTGCAGAGCCTTGCCGAGCAGGATCCGCTGACCGGCATCGCCAATCGCCAGGGCTTCCAGACGTTGCTGGCCGCGCGCCTGCTGGATAATAACGGCCGGGGCATGGCGCTGGGTCACCTGGATATGGATAACTTTCGCCGCGCCAACGACGCCCTTGGCCATCAAGCCGGGGATCGTCTGATTCTGCAGGTGGTTGCCCGACTCAAAGGTCAGCTGGAAGCAGGCGATCAGATTGCACGTCTGGGCAGCGACGAATTTGCCCTGCTGATCGATACCCGCCGCGCGCCCCACAGGGCCGAATGGATGGCTGAGCGCATTACCCAGGCCTTGTCCGAGCCTTACTGGATTGATGGCGAAAGCCTGCTGATCGGCTGCAGCCTGGGTATCGCCCATTCGCGCTCCGAATCAGGCGCCGACCCGCTGATGTGGCATGCGCATATCGCCATGCAGCAAGCCAAAGGCGTGCAGGGCTGCACGTATCACCTGTTCAACGAGCGCATCAATCGCAATGCCCGCAGCCTGGCTGACCTTGAAGCCGAATTGCGTCGCGCACTGCGCCGGGATGAGCTGGAGCTGCATTATCAGCCCCGACTGTGCCTGACCAGCGGCAAGATTGTCGGCCTCGAAGCGCTGGTGCGCTGGCGTCACCAGGAGCGGGGGCTGTTGCCGCCCAACGAATTCGTGCCATTGGCCGAACAAAGCGGGCTGATCGTGCCCTTAGGCTATTGGGTGATTTCCCGTGCGCTGCGCGACATGCAGGCACTGCGCGAACGCGGCCTGCCGGCGTTGCATATGGCGATCAACCTGTCGTTTCGGCAATTTCAGGACAACCAGCTGCTGGCAACACTGGGCAGGCTGATCGACGAGCGCGGGATTGATGCGCAGTGGCTGGAATTCGAACTGACCGAAACCGCCGTCATGCGCAGAAGCGATCTGGTCAAACAGACCATGGACGCCCTGGGTCGGCTGGGCGTGCGTTTCTCGCTGGACGATTTCGGCACCGGTTTCTCCTCGTTCGTGCACCTCAACAGCCTGCCCATCGCCTTGCTCAAGATCGACAAGAGCTTTGTGGGCGAGATGGAGCAGCGCGAGGAAAACCGCAAGCTGGTCCACGCCATGATCAACCTGGCCCACAACCTGAGCCTTGAAGTGGTGGCCGAAGGCGTGGAAACCGCCGAGCAACTGGCCTTGCTGCGCAGTTACGGCTGCGATCAAGTGCAGGGCTACCTGATCAGCAAACCGCTGCCCATGCCTGAACTGGTGAATTACCTGACGTTCGACCGGCATGCGCCGGGGGTTTTGAGCGGCAATTGACCTGTAGGAGCTGCCGAAGGCTGCGAAAGCAGTCTTCCTGACACACCGTCATTCGCAGCCTTCGGCAGCTCCTACAAAATCCCCTCAGCCTTTATCACCTCATCAACCAGCAGGCCTTGATTCCCCCTGCTGGTAGCTAAACCTGTAGGAGCTGCCGAAGGCTGCGAAAGCGGTTTTCCTGACACACCGCCATTCGCAGCCTTCGGCAGCTCCTACAAAATCCCGTCAGGCCTTGATTACCCCATCACCGGGACGGCCGCGTCCTGCCGCAACAACCGCGCAGTCTTGCGCTCGAAGGCCCAAGTCAGCGCGACCGCCGAACACAACAGCCCCAGCGCCAGGCCCCACCAGACGCCCACTGCGCCGTGGTCTGTATAAAAGCCAAAGATCCACGCAGCAGGGGCCGCGACCAACCAGTAACTGGCCAGCCCGATCAGGAAAGTCGTGCGCGCATCCCGGAAACCGCGGATCGCGCCCATGGCGATGGTCTGTGTGCCATCGAGCAGTTCAAACCACGCCGCGATGGCCAGAAGCTTGACGGCCAGCTCGACAATTTCGGCGAATTTGGGGTCGCGGATGTCGAGGAACAAACCAATGATCACGTGCGGGGCGAGCCAGAACAGCAGACCGAAGGCCAGCATCACTGCGCCGCCAAAGGCTATCCCCGCGCGCCCCGCCGTCCGCGCCAGCAACAGATTACCCGCGCCGTAGTGCTGGCCGATACGCATGGTCACGGCATAGGAAATCCCGACCGGAATCATGAACGCCATGGACACCGTCTGCAGCGCGATCTGATGCGCAGCCATCTGGGTACTGCCCATGGCACCCATGCAAAACGCGGCAAAGGTAAACAGCCCGACTTCCACTGCGTAAGTCCCGCCAATCGGCAAGCCCAGGCGCCACAGCTCTTTGAGATGGCTGCGCGACAGCTGCCAGAAACCCTCGCGAATCGGGTAGGCGGCGTAGGCGGGGTTGCGGCGAATATGCAGAGCAAGGACCAGCGCCATGGCATTGGTGACCACCGCCGTCACCAGTCCGATGCCCATCAGGCCCAGATTGGGCAGGCCGAACATCTGGTGAATCATCGCGTAATTGAGCAGAAAGTTGGCCGCCGCGCCGCCCAGGCTGATGGTCATGACCGGCCCCGCGCGCCCCAGCGCACTGGTGAAGCCACGCAACGCCATAAAGGTCAGCAGGCCGGGCAGCGCCAAGGGCAGGGTGACCAGAAACTGACCCGCCATGTGAACGTTAACGGGAGCCTGGCCGAGATGCAGCAGAATCGGCTCAAGGTTCCACAGCAGCAGCATGGCAATCAGCGCCATGCCCCACGCCAGCCAGATACCGGCTTGCACCAGTTGCGTCGCGCCTTTGCTGTCGCCCGCGCCGTGACGGATCGCGACCAGCGTACCCACCGCAGCCATCACGCCCACACAGAAAAACGAAATGAAGCTGTAACTGGCCGCCCCCAAACCACCGCCCGCCAAGGCCTCAGGGCCAATTCGCCCCATCATCACCGTGTCGGTGAACACCATCAGCATGTGCGCCATCTGCGAGGCAATCAGCGGCCCGGCCAGGCGCAGAATGATCCAGAGTTCTTTGAGGGCAGGTTGTTGCATGGGACGACGCTCGACGCTTAGGCAGTTATGAGCCGCCCATTCTCGGCACTTTGGCGCCCGGGCACAAAGGGATAAATCAGATCAGTAGCATGACTAAAACTCATCTATCAGGTTTTCAGCTAAAGTGGCTTCTCCCGCAGCAGGAGCGTTCTGAATGCCTCGTGGTCTTCCTCCCCTTTATGCACTACGCGCATTTGAAGCCGCCGCGCGGCACAGTTCGTTCACTCGCGCGGCGCAAGAGCTGTCGATCACCCAGAGCGCGATCAGCCGCCACATCAAAACCCTTGAGGAACACTTCGCCTGCCGGCTGTTTCAGCGTATCGGCAGGACGATTCAGCTCACCGAGGCCGCACGCACCTTGCTGCCCGGTGTGCGTGATGGTTTTTCGTCGCTTGAGCGGGCGTGCAACTCGCTGTCTATCGAGGAAGGGGTGCTGCGCATGAAAGCCCCGCCGACCCTGACCATGCGCTGGCTGCTGGCCCGGCTCAGTCGTTTTCGTCACCTGCAGATGGGCAATGAAGTCCAGCTGACCAGCGCCTGGATGGAAATCGACGTGGTGGACTTCAGCCACGAGCCGTTCGATTGCGCTGTGCTGCTCAGCCGTGGCCACTTCCCTGCGGATTGGGAGGCCATCTACCTGTTCCCCGAATTACTGATACCCGTCGGCGCGCCCACCTTGATGGACGAGCCCTGGGATATTCAGCGTCTTGCGGACGCCGAATTACTGCACCCGACCCCGGACCGCCGAGACTGGCGCAACTGGCTGGAGCGCACCGGCCTGTCGGATCAGGTGTCGCTCAAAGGAGGGCAGGTGTTCGATACCCTGGAGCTGGGCATGATCGCCGCCGCCCGGGGTTACGGGGTTTCCATGGGTGACTTGCTGATGGTTGCCGAAGACGTTGCGCAGGGTCGTTTAAGCCTGCCGTGGCGAACGGCGGTGTACAGCGGCGAGGACTATTACCTGGTTGGCCCGCGTACAAGGCCCGGAACAGAGCGGTTGCGCAGGTTAGGGGAGTTTCTGCAGAGCGAGGTCAAGGCAATGGACCTGCCCGCGGTGGAAATCATTAGGTAAATTGCCCTGCGACAAAATGCCCGCAATCGTTTGCGATTTATCAACTTTGTACTCAAGTTCTACATCTCTAGGCCGATGGTAGCCCTGAAGCCCCTTTCTGACATTTATGTCAGAAAGCTGCCCACTCAACCTTAATCAACATGCAGCTGAACGGTTATTAGAGGTCATTGAAGACCCTCCGTTCGGCCAGGAGTCGTCATGTCCAAGCCTCGTGCCCGAATTGCATCGCAACTCGGTATTGCCCTGGCCGTCATTCTGGCGGTCGTTATATCGGGCAGTACCGTTTTTGCCCTGCGCTCTCTGGACTCATCCAACCTCGTCATCCGCGAAGAACACATGGCGAGCGAGGCACGACTGCTGGCGGACCAGCTCAATACGTTCCACAGCACCCTGCGCGACAGCACCCAGCGCCTGAGCGGGCTGTTTGAAAAGCGTTTTTCCAGCGGCCTGACCGTGCAAGCGGATCAGCCCGTCGCGGTCGCGGGTGTGCAGACACCCAGCCTGGTCCTGGCTGGCAACGCGCTGAATAACAACTTCAAGGAAGTCGACGAGTTCCGCCAGCTCACCGCAGGTGTGGCCACGGTATTTGTCCGCAGCGGCGACGAGTTCATCCGCATCAGCACCTCGCTGACCAAGCAGGATGGTTCCCGCGCCATTGGTACTCTGCTCGATCGCAAACACCCAGCCTATGACCGCCTTATCGCCGGTCAGAACTATATCGGCAAGGCCGTGTTGTTTGATCGCTACTACATGACTCAGTACACCCCGGTGCGCGACAGCGGCGGCAAGGTCATCGCCGTTCTATTTGTGGGCTTCGATTACACCGATGCGCAAAACGCGCAGTTCGAAAACCTGAAGAACTTCCGCATTGGCAGTACCGGCTCGCTGGCGTTGCTCGATGATCAGAATCGCTGGCTGGTGCCGCCAGCAGGCGTGCAGGCGCTTGAACAGGCCGGCAAGTCAGTGTCCGAGTTCGTCAAACAGCCGGGCAAGGGCCAGACCTGGAACGATGGCAAGCAGGACTTCTACAGCGTTGCCCAACCGTTCAAAGACGGCCCATGGACCGTGCTGGCCAGCATGCCTCAGACCGAAATCAGCGCGGTGACCTGGGACGTCGGGACACAACTGGCAATTGGCAGCCTGCTGGCGATGCTGATCGCCGTCGCGTCGGCAATCTGGCTGTTGCGCAGCAAATTGCGTCCGCTGTCGGACCTGGTCAATCAGGCCGAAGCACTGGGCGCAGGCGACCTGAGTGTGCGTCTGAACATCACCAGCAATGACGAGATTGGCCAGTTGGCAACCAGCTTCAACAAGATGGGTGAAGCGCTGTCGACCATGGTTTCGCACATCCGTACCGCAGCCCAGCAAGTCAGCAGCCGCGCCAATGAGCTGTCCGGGTTGTCCGGCGGCGCGTATCGCGGCATGGAGCAGCAGTCGGGCGAGATCGTCAGCATGGCCGGCGCGGTTGAAGAGTTCAGCGCCACCTCGCTGAACATCGCCGACAACATGGGCAACACCGAGCGCCTGGCGCAAGAAAACGCCCAGCAAACCCGCATTGGTCGCGCATCGATGCAAGAGGCTTCGTCGTCACTGGAGCAAATCGCGGTGTCCATCAGCAGCACGGCGACCGTGATCAACACCCTGGGTCAGCGTTCGCAGGAAATTGGCAGCATTGTCGGCGTGATTACCTCGATTGCCGACCAGACCAACCTGCTGGCCCTCAACGCCGCCATCGAAGCCGCCCGTGCGGGCGAGCAAGGTCGTGGTTTTGCGGTGGTTGCCGACGAGGTTCGCAGCCTGGCAACCCGCACACGGGACGCCACCAACGAAATCTCCGGGATGATCACCAGCATCCAGCAGGAAACCGGCAACGCCATCACCACCATGCAACAAGGTAATGCGCAGATGCAGGAAGGCCTGGCACGTAACGCTAAAGTCGCTGCAGCGCTGGCACAGATCGACGAGCAGAGCCGCTCGGCTGGTCAGCAGTTCGCCGCCATCACCACCGCGACCCAGGAACAAAGCAGCACCGCGACCTTGCTCAGCAGCAACCTGCAAAGCATCGCCATGGCCAACAGCGAGCAGCGCGAAGTGGTCTCGCACCTGGCCGTGACGGCCGAAGAGCTGAACTCACTGGCGGCTGAGCTGCGTAATGAGGTTGACCGGTTTCGTTGACAATATGAAATAACTATACGAATTGAAATGATATTTCCGTAGGAGCGGCTGTAGGTGATCCGTAGGAGCGGCTTTAGCCGCGAGCGGTAGTGCTGGCGACGAAGATGCAGCGCATTGGCCGACTTCTTCGCGGCTAAAGCCGCTCCTACGGGGACTATGTTTGCTGCGCGATAGCACGGCGTCAATGAAGGGGCGAGCCCCCTACAGGCATCTAATGTGGAAACGCGCTTGAGCCGCCGACAAACTCCACATAGCCGCTGACCACCACGTACACCGCGAAGTAGGCAAAGATCAGCGCCGACGCGATGTAGGTGTATTTCATCAAGCGCTCGCCAATCAGGCGTCCGCCCTGATACGCCACTGCGCACAGGGAAATGGACCACAACACCCCGGCAGCAAAGAAACCCGACAGAAACAGCCCGGCAGTCGCCAGGTCATTGCCTTGTCGCGCGATAATCGCACCGCCCACCGCAGCAAACCACAAAATCGCACTCGGAGAAGACATCGCCAGCATGATGCCTCGGGAGAACAGCGCCATCCTGGTTTTGCCCCACTGCTGCCCGGCCTGCTGCATATCCGCTGCGGGCTTGAAGGCACTGAGCAGCATTTTCACGCTCAAGTAGCACAGCACCAGCGAGCCACCGATCCACAAGACCCAGCGCACCGCTTCAAACTGAAGCAACACGGCCATACCCAACATGGCCAGCACGGCATAGATCAGGTCGCCAATACAGGTTCCCAGCCCCAGCCACACGCCCTCGGCAAAGCCACGTTGCATGGCGATGTTGATCATTGCCATGTTGGCCAGACCGATTTCCAGGCACAGCGACAGGCTGAGCAGGAAGCCGTTGTTGAATTCCATGCGATGGGTTCCGTAGCCGTGATGAATGCGCGCCACTTTAGGCAGATGGTGTACGCCTCGCAAGATACAGTTCGGCTCAATTCTGTAGGAGCCAACTTGTTGGCGAGGCGGTGTGTCAGACGACACGCCTCGCGAACAAGTTCGCTCCTACAGGACAGTGTCAAGCCATGTTCAATTACTCGCCGGTCGATACTGCAACGCCTCCGCCACATGGCTTCGGCTGATGGATTCGGCACGCTCCAGGTCAGCCAGGGTGCGGGCCACTTTGAGCAGTCGGTGAGCCGAGCGCAGGGACAGGGTCAAACGCTCGCAGGCGGTTTCCAGCCAGGCTTCGTCGGCGCTTTTCAGCGCGCAGTGCTGGCGCAAAGCAGGTAAGTCGAGAAAGGCGTTGGCGCATCCCTGGCGCTGATTCTGAATATCTCGGGCTTGGGCGACGACAACGGCAGCACTGGCGGTGCTGTCGCCGGTCTGGGCGCCAGGGTTCAGGGCCGTGGCTTCCCGCGCGACAGTCAAGTGCAGGTCTATACGATCCAGCAGCGGCCCGGACAGTTTGTTGCGATAACGCTGTATCTGCTCGGTAGAACAACGGCAGCGCCCGGTCGGCTCGCCCAGATAGCCGCAAGGGCAGGGGTTCATCGCCGCGACCAACTGAAAGCGCGCCGGAAACCGTACCCGATCCCGTGCACGGGAAATCACGATATGCCCGGATTCCATGGGCTCGCGAAGGACTTCCAGCACCCGACGATCAAACTCCGGCAACTCATCCAGAAACAACACACCGTGGTGAGCCAGGGTAATTTCGCCAGGTTGTGGACGGCTGCCTCCGCCCACCAGCGCAGGCCCTGAAGCCGAGTGGTGCGGTTGCCGAAAGGGCCGCTGCGGCCAACTGGTGAGCGGTACCTGGCTGGCGACCGATTGAATCGCCGCAACCTCCAGCGCTTCGTATTCATCCAGCGGCGGCAACAGCCCGGGCAAGCGGCTGGCGAGCAGGGTCTTGCCGGTGCCTGGCGGCCCGCTGAACAACAGGTTGTGAGCCCCCGCAGCAGCGACGATCAACGCGCGTTTGGCGGCGGTCTGGCCCTGAACTTCGCTGAGGTCCGGGTAAGGTTTGGGCTGATGCAAAAGCCCGCTGGCCTGATAAGGCGTGATCGGCGTCTGGCCGTTGAAATGGGCGATCAGCTCCAGCAAGTGGTTCACCGCAATTACCCGCAAGCCCGACGCCAGGCTGGCCTCCTCGGCATTGACCGCCGGGATGATCAGCGTGCGACCCGCTTCCCGCGCCGCCAGCGCTGCAGGCAACACACCCTGAATCGGCCGAATGGCACCGGACAACGCCAGCTCGCCCAGGCACTCCACGTCCTGCAACGCCACCAGCGGGATCTGCCCGTTAGCTGCCAGCAAGCCCAGGGCAATGGCCAGATCAAAACGCCCGCCATCCTTGGGCAGGTCGGCAGGCGCGAGGTTAAGCGTGATGCGCCGATCCGGAAACCGCAGGCCCGAATTGAGAATCGCACTGCGCACCCGATCCTTGCTTTCGCGCACAGCACCTTCGGGCAAACCCACCAGCGTCAGGGCAGGCAGGCCGTTGGCCAGATGAGCTTCGACAGTGACCGCAGGCGCTTCCACACCCACCTGGGCGCGGCTGTGAACGATGGCGAGAGACATTGATTCTTCCTTGAAAAAACGACACCCGCATCCTGCGCGATTGGGCGAGGCTTTGAAGGAAGGAATGGATACAGGGTGTTAACACGTGCGGCACATTCCCTTGTAGGCGCTGCCGAAGGCTGCGAAAAGGATTTGTCTGAAAATCCGCTGTTCGCAGCCTTCGGCAGCTTCTACAGTGGCTTTCTTGCCCCTACAGAAAGAGCCCGCAATGCCCACTCCAGCCCTGTCCATCGAAAACTACATCCTGGCCAAAGACGGCAACCGCCCACACCTGCTGCGTCAGGCATTCACCCCCGAGGCCACCTTGGAAATGATTGTACGTACCGGCACCATTTCATTTCCGCCGACGGTCGAGGGGCGTGACGGTATTGCCGAGGTGCTGGTACGGCGCTTCGGGCAGACCTATGAAAACGTCTACACCTTGTGCCTGGGCGAGCAGCCGTCAGACGACGCCGCCGCACACCGCTGCAAATGGCTGGTGGGGATGTCGGATAAAGCCACCGGGGAGCTGCGATTCGGTTGCGGGCATTACGACTGGCAGTTCGACGCGGGGCTGGCCACGCATCTGAGTATCACCATCGAACACATGCTGGTGCGCCCTGAGGCAGAGCTTTTGCCGGTGATGGACTGGTTGCAGCAGGTCAGTTATCCGTGGTGTTCAGATCAACAACTGGCGTCAGCGCCATCACTGGCAAGCATCCAGACGGTCCTGGATTATCTGAAGGCGTGATTCGCTAATACTCCACACGAAGGCAAATCCCCTGAGCGGTTGCAAATTCCGCAATGCCTTTACACAATGCGACTTATTATCATTTACATCGCGCGGGGATGGCGCGCTGCAATGCCCTCTCATCACATCAACATGCGTACGCTCTACATCGACCATCACGGCTGGCTCAATGCCTGGCTGCGTAGCCGGTTGGGAAATGCCGCCGATGCGGCAGATCTGGCGCAAGACACCTTCGTCCGCCTGCTCAATCGCCACGAGTTGCTGGAGCTGAAGGCGCCGCGTGCCTTTCTGCGCACCGTCGCCCGAGGGATTGTCATCGACCATTGGCGGCGCGAAGAGCTGGAGCGCGCTTACCTCGAAGCCATCGCCCATCAGCCCTGTCACGAAACGCCTTCACCAGAGTCCAGGGAGCTGGTTTTCGAGTTGCTGGAAAGCATCGCCAAAATGCTCGACGGCTTGAAACCCAAGGTCCGTCAGGCATTTTTGCTCGCCCAGTGCGAAGGCATGCCCTACAAACAGATCGCCGAGCAAATGGGTGTCTCGTTGCGCTCCGTCGAGCGTTATATCGCCGATGCGCTGTATCACTGCTATCTGCTTCGGTATGCGCCATGAGCAGGGCTTCGGCACAGGCTCATGAGGGTCAGCCCTCTGCGCAGATCGTGAAACAGGCGATCCAATGGTCGATGCGCCTCAACAGCCAGGGCTACAACCCGAGGCTGCATCAGCAATGCGAACAATGGCGCACCGAACACGCTGATCACGAATGTGCCTGGCAGCGCATTCAGACGCTGAACGGCGAGCTCAATAGCCGCTTTAAGACCCTGCCGGACTCAGGCGCGGCGCTCGAAGCGCTGGAAAACAGCGCGCAATGCCTGGGACGCAGACAGGCGCTGAAACTGCTGTCCGGCCTCATGATTGTCGGTTCCAGTACGTGGGTGACTCGCGAGGTCATGCCTTGGCAGCAGTGGCGCGCAGACTACGCGACCCAGGTTGGGCAACGCAGTCGCTATCAACTGCCGGACGGCACCGCCTTGCAGTTGAACACAGACAGCGCAGTGGACCATGACTTCAACGCAGAGCATCGCCTGATCACCCTGAATCGCGGCGAAATCCTTGTGGCATGCGGCGCCGACCCACAGAGCACTGCGCGACGCCCACTGCTGGTGCAAAGTCGACATGGGCTGTTCGAGGGTATCAACGGGCGTTTCGTCGTCAGGCAGTACCAGGACCACACCCGCCTCAGCGTACTGGAAGGCCAATCGATCATCCGTTCACCCGCCGCATCGCCCATCAGTGTGAGCGCCGGGCAGCATTATCGGGTGACGGCACAGCAGGCAGTGCGGTTACCAGCGCTGAACATGGACGCTGGGGCCTGGGCTGAAGGCCTGATCGTGACCCGTGACATGCGCCTGAAAGATTTCCTCACCGAGGTAGGCAGCTATCGCCATGGCCATCTTGGCTGCGCAGACGACATTGCCGACCTGAGGCTTTCCGGTGTGTTCCGCCTGGAAGACACCGACAAACTGCTCACGGTGGTGACCCAGACCTTGCCCGTGCGACTCCAGTACCGCACGCGCTGGTGGGTATCCTTGCAGCGCCAAGCCTGACAGTTGATTTTTTTGGCGGGTTTCGCTCATGGGTTCGGCTTAGAGATCAGTCCCTTTGCCAACTCACTGACTTTCACGGAACTGCCCATGACCCGGCTTCGAGCTCTATCGCAATCAAGCAATGTGAATGACTCCGACTTTTCAGGGGTGACACGCCTCACCACAGCTATTCGCACCGCCATGATGTGCGTGGCTTTGGGCGCGATAGCCTTGCCCCTTCAGCTTCAGGCTCAGGAAGCGGCAGGGACGGTCGGCGCAGCCCGCAGCTACGCTATTGCAGCCGGCCCATTGGGTGAAGCGCTGAATCAGTTCGCCCGACAGGCCGGTATTACCCTGGCAGCGACTCCTGCACAAACGCAGGGCTCTCAATCTCCTGGCTTGCAGGGGAGCTACTCCGTGGATCAGGCCTTGGCGATTCTGCTTGGCAGCAGCGGCCTGCAAGCGGTGTCGCAGGATGGCAGCAACTATGTGCTGCGCGCGTCTGCTGGCGAGGCGATGTCGTTGCCCACCACCGATATTCGCGGCTTCGCCCTGGGTAACGCACTGGGCAGCATGGATGGCTACAACGCCACCCATAGCCAGATCGCGACCAAAACCAGTACTGCCTTGCTGGAAACCTCTCAGTCTGTCTCGGTCGTGACCCGCCAGCAGATGGATGATCAAGGTTCGCAAACGGTTTCCCAGGCCATGCGCTACACCCCCGGCGTGCTGACCAATCCGTACGGCGCGACCCACCGCTACGATTACGTCGCCATGCGCGGCTTCAACGATGGCTCTGTGGATAACATCTACCTGGACGGCCTCAAGTCCATGGGTGATAGCGGCACCTACAGCACCATGCAGGTCGATCCGTATTTCCTCGAACGCGTCGATATTCTCAAAGGTCCGTCTTCGGTACTTTACGGGCGCAGTTCGCCCGGCGGCCTGGTGGCACTGACCAGCAAGAAACCGCTGTACGAGCCTTATCACCAGATTCAGGCCACCGTCGGCACTCAGGGCCAGCGCGGGGTCGGCTTCGACTTCAGCGGTCCGCTCGATGATGACAAGCGCATCGCCTACCGGCTCACGGGGCTGACTGACAAATCCGACACGCAATTCGATCACGTCGAAGAGAAACGCTATGCCCTGGCACCGACTGTCAGCATCGATTTCAGTGAAGACACCTCGCTGACCCTTCAGGCCTATTTGCAGCATGATCCCGAAGGCGGGTATCACGGCGGCGTACCGGCCAGTGGCACGCTGCATCAGCGTAACGGGCAACGCATTTCGGAGCATTTCTTCGATGGCGAGCCCGGCGTGGACGGTTACAGCCGCGATCAACAATCTTTCGGCTATCAGTTCGAGCACCGCTTCAATGACGTTTTCACCGCCAGGCAGAACTTCCGCTACCTGGATTCGAAGGTCAACATGGATCAGGTTTACGCCTATGACTGGACGACCCCGACCAGCAATGAGTTGACCCGCTACTACTCCGGCGGCGACGAGCGCCTGCACGCATTCATCGTCGATAACATGCTTCAGGCTGAATTCTTTACCGGGGCGGCCAGACATACGACGCTGTTGGGCGTTGACTACCAGCGACGCAAGACGGTGGTGGACTGGACCAGCGGCTCGGTAGCGCCACTCAACGGTTTCAATCCGGCGTATGGCGACTCAGCCATCAGCTATTACAGCCCAACCAGCTACCTGCGCCGTCTGGAGCAGACGGGCGTCTATGCTCAGGACTTGATCGAGCTGAACAAGTGGCGCTTCTCCCTGGGCTTGCGCCAGGACTGGGTTAAAACTTCCGACGAGAATCGCCTGGCTGAAACCGGCCGTCCTGCAGGCACCGAAATCAGCGACCGACGCACCAAACTCACTGGCCGAGCCGGGGCTCTCTATCTCTTCGATAACGGGATCGCGCCTTACCTGAGCTATTCCGAGTCATTCAACCCGAACTCCTACTCCGACAGCGCAGGCAATCCCCTGGCGCCTACCGATGGCACGCAGTGGGAAGCCGGGATCAAGTATCAGCCGCCGGGGACGGACAATCTGTTCACCGCGTCGGTGTTCCGCATTGATCAGGAGAACCTGGCGTCCAAGCTGCCCCAGGAGAATTTCTATCGCCCCATCGGCGCCGTGCGCTCCCAGGGCCTGGAACTTGAAGCGCACATGCAGTTGACCGACAACTTCAAGCTGCTGGGCAGTTACACGCTGACCGATATCGACTATTCGAAGTCGATGGTCAGCACCTTGAGCACCGCCACCAACCCCATCGAAAACAAGGGCAACTCACCCACTCAGGCACCAAAGCATATGGCTTCGCTCTGGGGTGACTATGCCTTCAACGACGGCGCGCTGGATGGGCTGCGCCTCGGGGCGGGGGTTCGCTACGTGGGCTACAGCTGGGCAGATGCGGAAAACACCATGAAGGTGCCGTCGTACACCTTGTTCGATGCTTCGGTGGGCTACGACCTGAGCAAGGTCGGCATCAAAGGCGTGGATGTGCGGCTGAACGCCAACAACCTGACCAACGAATCCTATGTCGCCACCTGCGCCAGCCTGAGCTTTTGCTACATGGGCGAAGAGCGCAATGTGAGCGCGACGGTCAGTTACGAGTTCTAGTCAGGACCGAAAAAGGGCTGCCTGCACCAATTTGAACCTGTAGGTGTATGCCCGCCGTCCGGACGCCGCGCCGTTGCGCCGCAAACACAAACACAAACACAGACGCAAACCTGTAGGAGCCAACTTGTTGGCGAGAGGGCCGGTGCATTCGACGCATTTATGCTGGATGTAACACCGCCTCGCGAACAAGTTCGCTCCTACAGGGGGCAGGCCCTGTGGGAGCACCGGGGTGGCGCTCCACCTTGCTCGCGAAAGCGTCAGGTCAGGTCAGGTCAGGTCAGGCAATAATTTACGACAGATAAACCCGATCCCGAGCAAGGTGGAGCGCCACCCCGGTAGCTCCCACAGGTCACGTGTTTGCAGTGCGACAGCGCTGTGTCAGCCACACCGCGGCAGGTACGGCTTATGCCTGTGTTTCATCAGCCGCAGGAGGGCTCGACTTCGCTTCCATCTCGGCCACCTTGGCCTCCAGCGCTTCAAGGCGAGCGCGGGTGCGGGCCAGGACCGCCATCTGGCTGTCGAATTCTTCCCGGCTGACCAGATCCAGTTTGCTGAAACCGCTTTGCAGCAGGGCTTTGAACTGGGTTTCAAACTCATTGCGCGGGATTGGCGTCTCGCCGTTGAACAAGCGCGAGGCGTGGCCGCTCAGGGCATCGAGAAAAGCTTTGGGCGCGAGCATGGCAAACCTCCAGATTCAGATGGGCGGCAGTGTAGCACGCAGCGTCTATAGTCAATTCACGCACATGATCGTGCACGAAAATCGAGCACGACCCTGTGCACGCACGCACTTTTGTTGTGCGCTCGCTCGCCTTGCCAGGGCTTTGCGGCGGCGCAATACCGGGTCAAGAGCCTGTATTCAATGAAAAATCAGGAGATGGCAAGGTTTCTGCTTAGTCGCAATAGACCCATGCACTGATGCAGTCGCTGTGACGAATGCAGTGCGGCAGGCGGAGCGGGGATTGTTTCGTCATAAGCGGTTTTCTGGAGTGGGTCGGGCCTTCATCAGGCGACCGACACGTTACAAAGCCAGGTACTGCGCTTAGACTTGAGTCGGGTTTGTTTTCCTGGGGCAAGTCCACCAATTCGGGAGAAAGTTTCATGAAGCTAGTCACTGCCATCATCAAGCCGTTCAAGCTGGACGACGTGCGCGAGTCGTTGTCGGAAATCGGCGTGCAGGGCATCACCGTTACTGAAGTCAAAGGCTTCGGTCGTCAGAAAGGCCACACCGAGCTGTATCGCGGTGCGGAATACGTAGTCGACTTCCTTCCAAAGGTGAAGATCGACGTTGCGATCGATGACAAGGATCTGGATCGAGTTATCGAGGCGATCACCAAAGCGGCCAACACCGGCAAAATCGGTGACGGCAAGATTTTTGTAGTCAATCTGGAACAGGCTATCCGCATCCGTACCGGCGAAACCGATACCGACGCCATTTAAGCCGCCAACCCCAACGCCCCAGGAGAAAACAATATGACTCTGCGTCAATTCGCAGGGCTAGGAGCCCTGTTGTCCCTCGTAACCCCTGGCTTGGCCATGGCGGCAGACGAAGTGGCAGCCCCCGTACTGAACTCAGGCGACACCGCCTGGATGCTGACCGCAACAGCCCTTGTGCTGTTCATGACCATTCCGGGTCTGGCCCTGTTCTACGGTGGCATGGTCCGCTCGAAAAACATTCTTTCCGTGATGATGCAGTGCTTCGCGATCACTGGTCTGATCAGCATCCTGTGGGTCGTTTACGGCTACAGCATTGCGTTCGACACCACTGGTATGGAAGCCGGCGTCGTCAACTTCAACTCCTTCTTCGGCGGGATGGGCAAAGCCTTCCTGGCAGGCGTGACACCGGCGAGCATCACCGGCGCTGCTGCACTGTTCCCTGAGGCGGTGTTCATCACCTTCCAGATGACGTTCGCCATCATCACTCCAGCCCTGATCGTCGGTGCTTTCGCAGAACGCATGAAGTTCTCCGCGATGCTGATCTTCATGGCGATCTGGTTCACTCTGGTCTACGCGCCAATCGCGCACATGGTCTGGGGCGGCGTCGGTGGCCTGATGTGGGACTGGGGCGTTCTGGACTTCGCAGGCGGCACCGTGGTTCACATCAACGCCGGTGTGGCTGGCCTGGTTGCCTGTCTGGTACTGGGCAAGCGTAAAGGTTTCCCGACCACCCCAATGGCACCGCACAACCTGGGTTACACCCTGATCGGCGCGGCCATGCTGTGGATCGGCTGGTTCGGCTTCAACGCCGGTTCCGCTGCTGCGGCCAACGGCACTGCAGGCATGGCGATGCTGGTCACTCAGATCGCAACCGCCGCCGCTGCACTGGGCTGGATGTTCGCCGAGTGGCTGACCCACGGTAAGCCAAGCGCACTGGGTATCGCATCGGGCGTGGTTGCCGGTCTGGTTGCCATCACTCCGGCTGCCGGTACTGTGGGCCCAATGGGCGCGCTGATCATCGGTCTGGCTGCAGGCGTGATCTGCTTCTTCTGCGCCACCAGCCTGAAACGCAAAATGGGCTACGACGACTCCCTGGACGCCTTCGGCGTTCACGGTATCGGCGGCATCATCGGCGCGATCCTGACCGGCGTGTTTGCAGCACCGGCTCTGGGCGGCTTCGGCACCGTGACTGACATCCCGGCTCAGGTCTGGATTCAGTTCAAAGGCGTCGCCTTCACCGTCGTGTACACCGCGATCGTGACCTTCATCATCCTCAAGGTGCTGGACGCGGTCATGGGCCTGCGTGTCACCGAAGAGGAAGAAGCTGTCGGCCTCGACCTGGCGCAACACAACGAGCGTGGCTACAACCTGTAAGCCATTGCAAAATAATGCCCGGTTCGCCGGGCATTTTTTTGTCTGGCGTTTGTCGATAAGGAGCGACTGAGCGAGTCTTGCGCCCGCAATGTCCACCGATTCATGGCGGCGCCGTGAGCGCGGCGCCATACAACGACAATGGCTTACAAAAAAGACGGATTATTGCGCGCTTTGCTTTTTCTACCAGCGCGTTAGAATGCGCGCCGAACGTGCGGAGAACTGTATGTGGCAACAGACCAGAATTACCCTGCGGGCCAGGCCACGCGGGTTCCATCTGGTAACCGACGAAATTGTCGCAGGCTTGCCCGAGCTGCGCAGTTGCCGAGTCGGCCTGTTGCACCTGTGGCTGCAGCATACCTCGGCTTCGTTGACCATCAACGAGAACGCCGATCCGGCTGTGCGTCGTGATTTCGAACGCTTCTTCAACCGTCTGGTGCCGCAAGGCGTACAGGGGTTTGAGCATGACGACGAAGGCCCCGACGACCTGCCGGCGCATTTCAAAGCCAGTTTGCTAGGCTGCCAGTTGGTTTTGCCGGTGACGGCGGGCCGCTTGGCGCTAGGAACCTGGCAAGGTGTTTATTTAGGTGAGCATCGCGATGCTGGCGGTGCTCGCAATGTCCTCGCCACCCTTCAGGGTGAGCAGGCATGACCGCTGTTTTACAGCGGGTGCTGAATTTTTTCCGACTGCAGTCGAAAACATCTGCAGCTGGGCTATAACTAACGTGCTTTCGCAAGTCATGAGGTAGAACATGAGCGACGACGACAACGACGATCTGGTTGATGATCTGGAAGGTGAAGAGGACGGTGAGGAGCTTGCAGCTGCTCCCGAAGAGGATGGTGCTGAAGCCGATGACGGTGCCGAAGTATCGGTAACCCCGGCCAAAGGCAAAGCCAAGGCTGCGGTCTCGGTTGATGAACTGCCTAGCGTAGAAGCCAAAAACAAAGAGCGTGATGCTCTGGCTCGCGCCATGGAAGAGTTCCTCGCCCGTGGTGGCAAGGTGCAGGAAGTGGAAGCCAACGTGGTTGCCGACCCGCCCAAGAAGCCTGACAACAAATACGGCAGCCGCCCTATCTAAGGGTGTCAGATGCCGCATGAGAAAAAGCCCGCTGTCGCTGCGGGCTTTTTTTTGCACTGAAATTCGCTGTTCACCTGTAGGAGCTGCCGAAGGCTGCGAATGGGCTTCTCCTGACACACCGCTGTTCGCAGCCTTCGGCAGCTCCTACAGTTATTGGCTCCAGCTGCGCAACACGCCCGGCAACTGCGTCAGGCTGCTGATCTCGGCATCAGGCAGTTTGGCTGCCTCCCAAGGCGATCCAGCCGGGTTGTACCAGATCGCGCGCATGCCGGCCTTCTGGGCGCCTGCGATGTCATCGGCCGGGTGATCGCCGATGTGCACGGCCGCACCGGCATCCACGTTGCCGCGTTTGAGCGCTTCGAGAAACGGCGCCGGGTCCGGCTTGCCGATGCCCAGGTCCTCGGCACACAAGGCAAAAGCGAAGTAATCGGCCAGACCCAGACGACGCACGTCGGCATTGCCATTGGTGATCACGCCCAAGGTGAAGGTTTTCGCGAGGATTTCCAGCGTCGGAACGACCTCGGGGAAAATCTCGACTTGATGGCGGCCGTGCAGAAAGACTTCGAATGCCTGATCAGCCAGCTCCTGCGCCTCGGCAGACGGATAACCGGCGTCCTGCAAGGCATGGAACAGCACTTGCCGGCGCAACGCGCTGATGCGGTGCTTGAACGTCGGATCAGCCTCCACCAGCCGCGAGCGAATTTCCCACAAGTGCTCAACCGGCACCGGTCCGAGTTTCGGCGCGTTATCAGTCAGCCAGTCACGCAACAGCGCTTCGGCGCCGACAATGGCAGGCGCGGTGTGCCACAGCGTGTCGTCGAGGTCGAAGGTGATCAACTTAATCATGGTCAGAACCTTTGCGTTTGGCCCGCGGGTGGGCGCTGTCGTAGACCGTCGCCAGATGCTGAAAGTCCAGGTGCGTGTAAATCTGCGTGGTCTTGATATCGGCGTGGCCAAGCAGCTCTTGCACGGCGCGCAGGTCCTGGGACGACTCCAGCAGATGGCTGGCGAAGGAGTGTCGCAGCATGTGTGGATGCAGGTTCTGCCCCAGCTCGCGCTCGCCCACGGCCTTGACGCGCTTCTGAATCGCTCGCGGCCCGAGGCGTCGGCCTTGCTGGCTGATGAAGACCGCGTCGTCCTCAGGGTTGGCCAGGGCGCGCAACGCGATCCACGCCTGCAACGCTTCTCGGGCCTTGCTGCCGACGGGCAGCACACGCGTCTTGCTGCCCTTGCCGAGCACTTGCACCAGACCTTCGCTCAGATCCAGTTGGTCCATGTTCAAGCCGGTCAGCTCGGACAAGCGCAGCCCTGAGGAATAGAACAGCTCCAGAATCGCCTGATCGCGATGGGCCAGAAAATCGTCCTCAATCGCCCCGTCCAGCAGTTGCAGGGCGCGGTCGGTATCCAGGGTCTTGGGCAAGCGCCGCTCGCCTTTGGGCGGCGACAGGCCATTCGCCGGATCGTGCTCGCAGATGCCTTCGCGGTTGAGGTAGTGATAGAGCCCGCGCACGGCAGACAGCAGCCGCGCGAGGCTACGCGAAGACTGCCCTTGCTGATGCTGACGGGCAACCATGCTGCGCAGGTGCTGAATATCCAGCGCCGCCCAGCTGGTGACCTGCTGCTTCTCGCAATAAGCCAGGACCTTGTTCAGATCCCGGCGATAGGCCTCAAGCGTATGCGGCGAAACCTGACGCTCACTGCGCAGATGCGTGCAGTAGGCGTCCAGCTGCCGTTCCATGCCTAGCGAACCGAGCGTAGCGAATGGGTGAAGCGCGGCAGCAGACGCCCCAGAACATCGGCGATGTAATTGAGGAACAAGGTGCCCACCGAGCTTTTGTAATGCTGCGGATCGCGACTGCCAATGGCCAGAACCCCATGCAGCCCCAGGTGGTTGAGGGTCACGATGGCCGTGGAACCGACTTCCTTGCCTTGCTCGGCGCCGAACAGGAAGTTCAGCTCATGCTCACGCAGGGCGCCACAGATGGTCTTGTCGCCGATCAGCCCGCCAATGGCTTTTTGCGCTTCGGCGCTGCTCACCCAACGGCCTACCGGCATGGCGTTGTCGCTGAACAGAATCAGGCTGACGAAGGGCACCTGGAAGTCCTGCCGAAGGCTGTCTTCCACGGCAATCACGATTTCTTCAAGGCTGCTGGCATCCATCAGCGCGAGGTTCAGGCGGCGGGTCTTGTCGAACAGGCGATCGTTGTCGCGCGCCACATCCATCAGCTGCGACAGACGATGACGCATCTCGATATTGCGCTCGCGCAACAGCTTGAGCTGGCGCTCCACCAGCGAGACCGTGTCGCCACGCTGATGCGGGACACGCATCGACACCAGCAACTCGTCGTGTTCGGCGAAAAAATCCGGATGGTCGAGCAGGTAAGCGATGACCGCCTCTGCTTCAGGGTTGGCCACCGCGCTATCGGCAGACGATTCGCTGGGCTTGTCGGTTGAAGCCTGAGGCGTGTCGGTCATTGCTTCTGCTCACTCATAGACGAACTTGGCCTTCAAAAACCCGCACAGCGGGCCCTGTCATCAGCACCGGATGACCGGGGCCCGCCCACTCGATGGACAAGCGCCCGCCCGGCAGATCAATCAACAGTGGCGAATCCATCCAGCCCTGGCTGATAGCGGCGACCGCCGCGGCACACGCGCCGGTTCCGCAGGCCTGGGTTTCCCCGGCTCCGCGCTCCCAGACGCGCAACTGCGCTCGCTGACGATCCACGACATAGAGAAAACCGACATTCACCCGTGCCGGAAAGCGCGGGTGGTTTTCGATTTTCGGGCCCAGAGCATGCACCGGTGCGCTGTTGATGTCATCCACGCGCAGCACCGCATGCGGATTGCCCATGGACACAGCGGCCAGCTCGATCGCTTGCCCGTCGACATCCAGGCTGTAGCTCAACGCCTGCTCGGTGGCCTGGAATGGAATATCGGCAGGCACCAGCCGTGGCGGCCCCATGTCGACGCTGATCTGGCCGTCGTTACGGATATCGAGTTCGATAATGCCGCTCTTGGTCTCGACCTTGATCTGGCGCTTGGCCGTCAGGCGCTTGTCCAGCACGAAACGGGCGAAACAGCGCGCACCGTTGCCGCACTGCTCCACTTCCGAACCGTCGGAGTTGAATATCCGGTAACGGAAATCGACGTCCGGATTGGTCGGGGTTTCAACCAGCAGCAGTTGATCAAACCCGACACCCGTGTGCCGATCACCCCATTGCTTGGCGTGCTTGGGCAATATGTGCGCGTGTTGGCTGACCAGGTCCAGCACCATGAAGTCGTTGCCCAGGCCGTGCATCTTCGTAAAACGCAGCAGCATGGCTTACTCCGGCAGCAGGCTTTCGCCAGCAAACAGCTCGGCCACAGTTTCGCGGCGACGCACTTCGAAAGCCTGCGAACCATCAACCAGCACCTCAGCCGTTCGGCCGCGGGTGTTGTAGTTGGAGCTCATGACAAAACCGTAGGCACCGGCGGAATGCACCGCCAGCAGATCACCCTCGGCCAATGCCAGGTCGCGACCTTTGGCCAGGAAATCACCGGTTTCGCAGATCGGCCCGACGATGTCGTAGGCGCGGGTGGCGCTGTCACGCGGGCGCACGGCGGTCACGTCCATCCAGGCCTGATACAGCGCCGGGCGGATCATATCGTTCATGGCCGCATCGACAATGGCGAAATCCTTGTGCTCGGTGTGCTTGAGGTATTCAACCTGAGTCAGCAGCACGCCTGCGTTGGCGACGATGAAACGGCCCGGTTCGAAGACCAGCGACAAGTCGCGGCCTTCCAGTCGTTCACGTACAGCCTTGATGTAATCGGCAGCGAGCGGAGGCTCTTCATCGCGATAACGCACGCCAAGACCGCCACCAAGATCGATGTGACGCAGGTAGATGCCGCAATCACCGAGGCGGTCGACCAGCGCGAGCAGGCGATCCAGCGCATCGATGAAAGGCTCCAGCGTGGTCAGCTGCGAACCGATATGGCAGTCGACGCCGACAATCTCCAGGTTCTGCAACTGCGCGGCGCGCACGTAAACGTCTTCGGCGTCAGCGATGGCGATGCCGAACTTGTTTTCCTTGAGGCCGGTGGAGATGTACGGGTGAGTACCGGCATCGACGTCCGGGTTGACGCGCAGCGAGATCGGCGCGCGAACGCCCATTTCGGCGGCGACAATCTGCAGGCGTTCAAGCTCATCGGTGGATTCGACGTTGAAGCAGTGCACGCCGACTTCCAGCGCACGACGCATGTCGTCGCGAGTCTTGCCTACACCGGAGAAAACGATCTTGTCAGCCTGGCCGCCAGCGGCGAGCACACGCTCCAGCTCGCCACGGGAAACGATGTCGAAACCCGAACCCAGACGCGCCAGCACGTTGAGTACACCCAGGTTGGAGTTGGCTTTGACCGCGAAGCAGACCAGGTGCGGCGTGCCGCTGAGAGCGTCAGCGTAGGCGCGGTACTGGGCTTCGATATGAGCACGGGAATAAACGTAGGTCGGCGTGCCGAAACGCTCGGCAATGGCAGACAACGCTACTCCCTCCGCGAACAGCTCACCGTCGCGGTAGTTGAAGGCGTCCATGTAATTCCCTTAAAGATGCTTGTGCGATTGCGACTTGGCTTGTTCTTCCGGAGTTTTGGTGTCGTCAGGCAGGTACAGCGGACCCTTTTGACCACAGGCAGTAACAAGACAAGCGACCGCGACAAGCGCAGCAAGCGAAGAGATCAGGCGCTTCATGGCGAAATCCTTTGTAAAAGCATTAATTGCGCCCGAGTATACCGGCCACCCGACGGCTTGCCTACGTGGCGCGGTTCCCGTCCGGCGGGGGTTTGACGCAGCATCAACGATTTACGGCAACCCGCGCGGATTATTGGCGGCTGCACGGCTCGTTGGGTGCTCGTTGGGCGGGTAAGCTTTGCATTTGCGTTTAAGCGACCGTATCTTGCGTCGCTGTGCCACCAGTAGACACTTTTTGAGGTTTTTGTAATGAGTCTGACCGAAGCCCGCTTTCACGATCTGGTCGATGCCACCCAGCAAGCGCTGGAAGACATTTTCGACGAGAGTGATCTGGACCTGGATCTTGAAAACTCGGCTGGCGTGCTGACCGTCAAGTTCGAAAACGGTACGCAACTCATCTTCAGCCGCCAGGAACCCCTGCGCCAGCTGTGGCTGGCGGCGCGCTCCGGCGGTTTCCACTTCGACTATGACGAAGAAGAGAAACGCTGGGTCTGTGATTCAAGCGATGAGCTGCTGAGCGAAATGCTCGCGCGCATCACGCAGGAACAGGCGGGCGTTGAGCTCGACTTCGACGAGATCTGATGGTGACCGCTACCTCTGCACCTGTTCGGGCACCCAAGCCGCTGTTCAGCAACGTCAGCCCGGCCGTGCCTTCGCCCTGCATCAGCACCTGTCGGCTGGACGAGCAAAAAGTCTGCCTGGGCTGCTTCCGCCATGTGGAAGACATCCGCGAATGGCGCTCGGCCGACGACGACCGACGCCGCCAGATCCGGGCCAACGCGGATGCCCGCCGCGCCGCCGCTGACCTGGATCAGCCGGGCGACGCTTAACAGGCCCGCCGGGTTGTGTATTGTCCGGGCTGTGTTAGTGTCCAGACATGCTTCCACGAATGAAGCCTTCCAAAACCCCGCCCACATCGGCGGGGTTTTGCTTTATGCCGCGCAGAAAAAAGGAGTCTGATCATGACTACTGCACCTTCCATCATCCTCACCCGCCTGGACGTGCAGCGTCTTGAGCAACTGATCGAAAGCCTGGATGACACAACGCCCGGCGTTCTGGCCCTGCAGGCCGAACTGGACCGCGCCGAACAAGTCGTCGGCCACGATGAAGTGCCTGCCGGTGTGGTGACCATGAACTCCCGCGTGCACTGCCGCGAAGAAGTCAGCGGCAAGGATTACCACCTCAAGCTGGTTTATCCCAAAGACGCCGGCGCTGAAGGCACGGTCTCCATCCTGGCGCCAGTAGGCTCAGCCTTGCTGGGCTTGCAGGTCGGCCAGCACATCGACTGGCCCGCGCCGGGTGGCAAAACCCTGAAGCTCACGTTGTTGGCAGTGGAATATCAGCCAGAGGCGGCTGGGGAGTATTTGTAAGCAGGAGCGGTTGAACGCGATGAACGATAGCGCGATCCATCCGCCCGAATGAAAACCTGTAGGAGCGAACTTGTTCGCGAGGCTGCATGCCTGACACACCGCCTCGCCAACAAGTTGGCTCCTACAGGTAAAGCGTCTGCCGCTCTATTACGCCCTGTGCAACGTCGCCAGAAAACCCGCTGCGCCCACGAACAAACCTGCAAAAGTGCGGTTCATGCGGCGTTGCTGTTTCGGGGTTTTCAAGGCGCGCAGCACGCGTGAAGCCAGGCCCGTGTAACCCGCCATGACAATCATGTCGACGACCACCATGGTGGCGGCGATGGTCAGGTACTGAGCGAACAGCGGCGCCTGCGGGTCAATGAACTGCGGCAGGATCGCCAGGATGAAGACCATCGCCTTGGGGTTGCTGATGTTCACCAGAAAACCACGGGCAATCAGCGCCAGCGGCTTGCCGATAGGGCGAATGCCCGAGTCTTCGGACAGGTCGGCAGGCAGCGCGCGCCATTGCTTGATACCCAGATAGACCAAGTAACCCACACCGAACCACTTGATCAACGTGAAGGCCATGTCCGACGCGGCGAGCACTGCGCCCAAACCGGCGGCGACAATCGCAATCTGCACCACCAACGCCACTTGCAGGCCCAGGGCATTCCAGTAGCCGCGCCAGAAGCCGTAGCGCAGTCCGCTGGACATCGACGCAATAGCCCCCGCACCCGGCGAAAGGCTGATCACCCAACACGCCGCGAAAAAAGCCAGCCACGTTTCCAAAGACATCACACACCTCGAACAAACACCAATGCCCGATAAGCTAGTAGCTTCTCGGGCGATTGACTAGAGGCTGCGGGGGTTGGCGCAGAGAAATACTACTGATCAGCCGTTTTCTCGACGGCGATCGTCGGAAAACCATCCGTACCGCGCCAGCGACGAACCGACTTCTGGAAGAACTGGCTGTTGGGCACCTGCACCAGGGCGCCGCCTATTTCAGGCGGCTCAATCAAGGTGGTGAACATCAGGTTGATCTCAACCACGCGCCCTTTGACGCCCGGCTTGTCGAGGGTATCGACCAGCTCGACCACGTCACCGATGCGAAACGGGCCAATGGTGTAGATCAGCACCGCACACAGCAGATTGGACAGCACGCTCCACATGGCGAAGAACGCCACCGCCGCCACCGCCACAAAGCCTGAAAGGGCGGTCCACAGCACGGTAGCGGACACCCCGAGCCGCCCCAGGACAATCACGAATGCGCTGCCCATGATGAACCAGCGCAAACCGCCACGCAGGGGCATCAGCAGTTCAGGCGGAAGAGGATAGCGCTCGCCAAGGCCGGTCAGAAACCGTCCCACCAGCCGTTGCGCCACGTAACCAGCCAACAGGATCAGCAGGATCTGCACACCGAGAAAGATCGGTTCGACCCACGCTGGGGGGACCGGCAAACCTAGCGCTTCCATCAGCCCCGCGACCTCATGACGACAATGCTTCCAGCTCGGCCTGCATGGACTCCAGCAATTCCAGAGACTCCATCCAGGCTTCTTCCAGCTCGGACTCACTCACCTTCAGCTTGGCCTGTTCGGCCAGCAGATCGCGCAGTTTGTCTTTGTTGGCCGCTTCGTAATTGGCGCTGTCGGCCAATGCAGCCTCAACCTTGGCGAGTTTTTCGTGCAGCAGGCCAAGGTCACGCTCAAGCTTGTCAGCCTGTTTCTTGTGCGGCGCCAGTTGTTGACGCAGCGCCGCAGCCTGTTGGCGCTGGGCCTTCTTGTCGGTCTTGTCGACGTTCAGCGGGGTGTTGCTGACCGGCGCATTGCGCAGGCGGTATTCCACCAGCCAGCGGGCGTAATCCTCAAGGTCGCCGTCGAACTCCTGCACCCGGCCATCGGCCACGAGCAGGAATTCGTCGGTGGTGCTTTTCAGCAAATGCCTATCGTGAGACACCACCAGAACCGCGCCACTGAATTCCTGAAGGGCCATGGTCAAGGCCAGGCGCATCTCCAGATCCAGGTGGTTGGTGGGTTCGTCGAGCAGCAGCAGGTTCGGCCGATCCCAGGCGATCAGGGAAAGCGCCAGACGGGCCTTTTCACCACCGGAAAAATTCAGCACTGGCTCATCAAGGCGTGCACCACGGAAGTCAAAGCCACCGAGAAAGTCGCGCAACGTCTGCTCGCGCTCGGTCGGCGCAATGCGTTGCAAGTGCAGCAACGGGCTGGCCTTGGAATCCAGCGAATCCAGTTGATGCTGGGCGAAGTAACCCACCACGGTGTTTTCGCCACGAACCAGTCGCCCGCTCAGGGGCTCAAGTTCACCGCAGAGGTTTTTGATCAGCGTCGATTTACCCGCGCCGTTAGGCCCCAGCAGACCGATGCGCGCACCCGGCGTCAGCTGCAGTTTGACCTTTTCCAGTACGGCTCGGTCGCCATAGCCCAAGCGAGCGTCTGCCATATCCAGCAGCGGGCTGGAAATCTTGGTCGACTCGCGAAAGGTGAAATCGAACGGCGAATCCACGTGGGCCGCCGACAGCTCTTCCATGCGCTCCAGCGCCTTGATCCGGCTCTGAGCCTGTTTGGCCTTGGTGGCCTGGGCCTTGAAGCGCGTGATGAATTTCTCCATGTGCGCGCGCTGCGCCTGCTGTTTGTCGTACGCCTGTTGCTGCTGCGCCAGACGCTCGGCCCGGGCGCGTTCGAAGGCGCTGTAGCCGCCGCGATACAGGGTGATCTTGCGCTGTTCGACGTGGGCCACATGATCGACCACGGCATCGAGGAAATCCCGGTCGTGGGAAATCAGCAGCAAGGTGCCTGGATAGCTCTTGAGCCAGTCCTCAAGCCAGAGGATCGCGTCGAGGTCCAAGTGGTTGGTGGGTTCGTCGAGCAGCAGCAGGTCTGATGGGCACATCAGGGCCTGCGCCAGGTTCAGACGCATCCGCCAGCCACCGGAGAAGTCTGCAACCGGCTTGTCCATTTGCTCGTTGGTGAAACCCAGCCCGGCCAGCAGCTTGCGAGCGCGAGCGTCGGCGGTGTAGCCGTCGGCGCTGTCCAGCTCCGAATGCATGCGCGCCTGCGCGGCACCGTCCTGAGCTGCTTCGGCTTCGGCCAGCAGGCGCTGCACCTCGCGCAAACGCAGGTCGCCGTCGAGCACATAGTCCACGGCAATTCGATCGAGGGTGTCGATCTCCTGGCGCATGTGGGCGATACGCCAATCAGCCGGTAGCAGACAGTCGCCCGAATCCGGGGTCAGCTCACCCAGAAGCAGCGCGAACAGGCTGGATTTGCCAGCGCCATTGGCACCGATCAGGCCGGCTTTCTGACCGGCGTGCAGGGTCAGCTCGGCGTCTTCTAGCAGACGTTGCGGGCCACGCTGTAAGGTAAGGCTTTGAAGTCGAATCATAATGGCGGCGGAGTCTACCAGCTTCGTCTCAAACAGGTAGCTCAACTATGCCTTCTGACCTTTGGAGTTTCACCCTGGATGTTTACGCCAGGCCGGGTGTCGAGCAGGCCTGTCTGGCCCTGCAAGCCAACGGGGCCAACGTCTGCATGTTGTTATGCGGTGCCTGGCTGATGCAGCGAGGCGTTGAATGCAATTCGCATCGCTTGCGGGAAATCGGACAGTTGGCCAGGCCATGGGATGAGGCCGTGGTAAGCCCGCTTCGGCAATTGCGCACGCAATGGCGCGACGCCGCGCAACTGGACAGGCCTCTGGCATCGCTGCGTGAGCAAGTCAAAGCGCTGGAGCTATCGGCGGAACGGGAGCTGATTGTGAGGCTGGAAAATCTGAGCCAGGACTGGCCAGCGGGTGAAACGGATGATCAACAGGATTGGCTGAGCGGCCTTGCAGGTGAAGCTGCCAACCAGAATCACGACGCGCTGCAAGTGCTGCGCGTCGCGATGAACCGGCCTTAGGAAGCGCTGGTTGGCGTGTTGGCGCCGGTTGCAGGTGCAGCAGGTGTTGCCGGTGCAGAAGCGGCCGGAGTGGCAGCTGGCGCAGTTGGCGTAGCCGGAGTGGCAGGCTTGGCGGCAGCCGGTTTCGCCACAGGCTTGGCAGCGGGTTTTGCAGCGGCAGGTTTGGCTGGAGCCTTGACCGGTGCTTTGGCTGCCGGCTTGGCGGCAGGTTTAGCGGCCGCTTTGGCAGGTGCTTTTGCGGCGGCTGGTTTGGCAACGGCTTTAGCAGCTGGCTTGGCGGCAGCGCTTGCAGCAGGAGACTTGGCAGCGGGTTTCGCAGCAGCCGGTTTAGCCGGAGCTTTCGCGGCAGCTGGTTTGGCCGCTGCAGTTTTAGCAGGAGCTTTGGCTGCTGGCTTGGCTGCGGCAGCAGGTGCTTTGGTGGTTGCAGCTTTGACCGGCGCTTTAGCGGCCGCTGGCTTGGCGGCTGCAACTTTGGCAGGCGCTTTGGCTGGGGTTTTCGCTGGAGCTTTAGCCGGTGCTTTTGCTGTAGCTGTTTTGGCTGCTGGTGTTGCAGCTTTGGTTGCTACTGCCTTTGCCGGAGTTACTTTGGCCACAGCTGGCTTCGCAGCGCGAGTGCTCAGCGCCTTGCCAACAGCTTCCTTGACGCGACCCACACCCTGAGCGAGTTTCAGACTTTCCTGAGCATCACGCTTGAGCTGCAGAATGTAGCCGCGGGTTTCGGTCTGGCGCGCTTTGAGCGCATCGAGCAGTTCTTCCAGTTCAGCAACGGCAGTCTTGGCCTTGGCCTGTGCCTTGGCTTTGCCAACGGTGGCAGCGTCTTGCAGTTTGGTGCGCGACTTGTGCAGCTTTTCCTGAGCCTTGCCGCGTTGCTTTTCGAGCTTGGCGAGCAGTTTTTCAGCATCAGCCAACGCTTGCGAGCAGGCATTTTCGAGATGCTCAAGCAGGCTGCCCGACAGTTGTTCAAGCAAATGCAACGGGGTATTTACTGGCTTCTTTTTGGCCGACATGACTTACCTCCTGACTGACTGAATTGCGGCTCATACTAGACCTCTGCCCGCACCGCCGCTAGGGCATCTTGACACTACAAAAAGCGCCCTGTTGCACGGTCGGCAAAATGCTTATCGCAAGGGTTCGCAAGCTGCTGCTGAATTCCTGGCAAATACCCTCCACACACAGGCCGATTGCACTGGCATAATCGCTGCTTCCCAGGCCGGAGAGCATTCATGTCGCGCTACCTGTTAACGTCGCTGTTCCTCTTGTTACCGGTCGTTCAGGTCGCGCACGCCGCTCCCTCGAGCGAGTCGCACGATCTTGCTTACAGTCTGGGCGCCAGCCTGGGTGAACGCCTGCACCAGGAAGTCCCGGATCTCGATCTGAAGGCATTGATGGAAGGTCTTCAGCAGGCCTACAAAGGTGAGCCGCTGGCGATCAAGAAAGATCGCATGGAGCAGATCCTCAGCGAGCACGATGCCGAAATCGCCCAGGCCGAGGCGTCAGGCACCATCGCCCCGCAAAGCGAGGCGGCGCTGGAAGTGGAGCACCGGTTCATGGCCAGCGAAAAGGCCAAACCCGGCGTGACCGAGCTGGCTGACGGCATCCTGATGACTGAGCTCAAGCCCGGCACGGGTCCAAAGCCCAACGTGGATGGTCGAGTTCAGGTCCGTTATGTCGGTCGCTTGCCCGACGGCACGGTTTTCGATCAGAGCGCGCAACCGCAATGGTTCCGACTCGACAGCGTGATCAGCGGCTGGACCACGGCCCTGCAGAACATGCCGGTCGGTGCAAAATGGCGGCTGGTCATTCCTTCGGCCGAAGCCTACGGCGCAGAAGGCGCAGGGGATTTGATTGACCCGTTTACGCCGCTGGTATTTGAAATTGAATTGGTAGGGGTTGGGCAGTAGACGCAATCTCTGTAGGAGCTGCCGAAGGCTGCGAATGGGGTGTATCAGAAACACCGCTTTCGCAGCCTTCGGCAGCCCCTACAGAAATCGGCACCCATACCTGCAATAAAAAAGGGGCGCACGATGCGCCCCTTTTTTATATGCAACCCAAGCCGGATGATCAAGCCTGAACAGCAACATCTTCTTTATGCGAGTTGTGCAGCACTTCGATGAGGCAGTCTTCAAGTTCGAAGCGCTCATGCAGCAAGCCACCAAGCTTCTTGAATTCAGCAGCCACCACGGTGCAGTCAGAGCAGTCGCCTTTGTCACAGCGGTCGTTGAAGGCCAGCGCCGATTCGGTGATGACTTTCAAACGCGGGTAGATGGTGTCCGCCAGCTCAAGACCGCGCTCATCGTTGAACGCCTTGGCTTCGCTGTTGAGTTGTTCGTAGATTTCAAAGTGGCCAGCCGAAACGTAATCGACCAGAACCTCACAAAAATTCTGCAGGCCTTCACGGTCAGCGGCCAATGCTTCGGGCGTATCGCCCAGCGCATCGTAGACGCGAACCAGTTCAAGACGGTCCTGCAACCAGCGGTCAATCAGCTTATTGACCCCGCCCCAGCGTTCCTGAGCATTCTGACAACTTTCCAACATGATGGTCTCTCTTCCCTTAAGGGTATGCAGCCTGCCAATGCCTGGAAAAATCCGTCTACCTAAGCGACGCAGGCTTGAACGGCAAATGATGCATATTTCCAATAACGCTTACGGGCCAGATTATGCCCGCAGGACTAGGCCATCAAGGTACGCAGGAGAGAAAGTTCATACAAGTGTTTAATCCCCGGCCCGACTTTCGGCGGTCGGAGAGAGGAAAGTGGCTCTGAAAAGCACGTATAGCGCGATCATCGCCAAGCCCACGAATGCCAACAGGCTCCATTCCGGCAGGCTGATGCCAAACAGTGACCAGGTCACCTCGGCGCAGAAAGCTGCATCCCCAAGCAGGCGATCAACAAAACCGGACATTCCCAGCATGTCCAGAACCCGCTCGAACCATGCAATCACGGGAATCAAATCGTCCGCCACCGCAGTCTGCAACCAGACCTGCCCGCCTGCCATCGCCGCACCGACCAACGCAGTCAAAAGGATCACGATGCTGTAGCAACGTACGCCACTGCGCCCCGGCGCATGCACCGCGGCAATCAGGCTCAAAGCCGCTGTTGCAATCATCACGCCGCGCTGAAAGCAGCACAGCAGGCAAGGCGACAGGCCTATCACACGTTGTAAATAAACGACTGAGCCGATGATCGATGCGCAGGCGATAAACACCAGAAAAAACAAGGAGCGCGTGCGGGCCAGATGCATGGAAATTCCGTAACAAGAAACGAAGGAGGTTACGGTAGAGGAAAGGCCACAGCCCTTACAAGGCGCAGCGGTGAGGATATTTCCGCTTATCGCAGGGGTTTTAGCGCTTCGCTTGAGCGAAAAAAATGACAGAAACCAAATCCGCAGGAAACGTCCTACAAATCACTCGAAGTTTACGTCTTCAGCAAGCGCCGAACCTCAACCTTGTGGGAGCGAGCTTGCTCGCGAAGATGGCCACCTAGCCGCCGCATATTCGTCGGCTGATCAACCTTCGCGAGCAAGCTCGCTCCCACCGGTCCCGTGTTTGCTGCGCGACAGCGCGGTATCGAAGAAGGAGTGCAACCTCCTACAGAAAACCCCATTTCCGATTCAGGAAACTGGCTCGAACGTTAACCCGCCAGCGCTGGCAGCGGACGCGCCAGGAGGCGCTCGTCGAGCAAGCCCAGGCCTTCCTGGAACAGCTGATTGCTGCGTTCGGTCTCGCCCAGTTGCGAAAGCAAACGAGCAAGCTCCGCGCAGGTTTCGGGGTTGCGTTGAAAGCGCAGGCTGCTTTCCAGGTAGTCCCGCGCCTTGCCCCACAAACTGCTTTGCAGACACAGCCGCCCCAGGGTCAACAGCAAGCTCGGGTCGTCAGGGTGATGCTTGAGCCAGCCCTCGGCGGTTTGCAATTGTTTCGCCGGATCGCTGCCACGCACCAGCCCGTAAAGGCGTGCGAGGTGGCTGTTGTATTCGCGCTTCTGCGCCTGACGCAGCGCCTCCTCGGCCTTGGCGTCAGCACCCAGGCGGCGCAGTTGCTCGGCATAGGCCAGCACCAGCTGTGGCTCCTGGCGCTGGGCCGAAGACAGGCCACCCCACGTCAATTCCAGCGCAGGCAACCCGCCTGCAGTCTCTTCGCCGTCCTGCCCGCGATAGGCCGCCAGCGTGAGGTTTTCTCCCCAGGCGCGACGCTCAAGTTCAGCCAGCTCCTGCGGCGGCAGGACCTTATCCTTGCGCAGCTCAGGCATGAGTTTGATCAAGGCCGACCAGTCGCCGCGCTGGCGATACAGGCGTTGCAACTGACGAAGGATCTGTGCGTTATGCGGATGACGCGCTTGCATGGCCTGCAAGGTGCTCAGCGCACCGTCGTTGTCGCCGCGATCCTGCTGCAATTGCGCATGGCTCAGCGCGATGGCCAGCTCGGCCTGGGGCTGGCGCTCCAGGGCGCGCTCCAACAGCGTATCGCTTTCTTCGTAGCGGCCTTGTTCATTGGCAGCGCGCGCAGCACCGAGGTAATACAGCAGCGGCTGAGGTTCGGATTCGGCGGCGCGATGCAGGTGGCGTTGCGCGCTGGACCAACGCCCTTCGGCCAGATCCATTTGCCCCTGTTCGATGGCGACCTGAACACGACGGCTACGATTGCGACGCGACCATGGGTTGACCACACCACTGGACGCCGTCAGCAGATTGATCAGCATCCGCACCAGGAAGATCACCAGCCAAATGGCAAACAACACACCCAGTGCAGCCCACAACCCGGACTCGTAACGGAAATTCTTGTAAGCGATCAGCACGTAGCCAGAATGCTCGGCAATCGCGACACCGATCACCGCCGCCACCGCAATGGCGACCAACAGCAGCAGGTAGATACGCTTCATGGGCTGGTCCCCTGTTGCGCTTCGGCAGGTTGGCCCGCTTTGCCCGGTGCATCAGGTAGCGCATGACGACGCTCCAGATAAGCCTGCACCGCACTCAGGCTCTGGGCGAGATCCGGGGTCATGACAGACACGGGCTGTTGCGACAGCGCATCGAGACGCTCGCTGAGCATCTTGCTCTGTGAGTTGTCTTGATTGAAGTTGTTGTGCAGGACGCTTTTAGCCTCCGCCAGGGCCGCAGCATAGACCTGTGGCTGACCGTTCAAGGCCGCCCACTGTGCCTGCTCCAGCGCCAGGCTCAGCGCGAGACGCACCTGAGTCAGGCTCTGTCCGGCGAGCAAGGGCTTGATGTTCTTGTCGGCGTTGAAGTCGATGCGGATGTAGTGCGACACCTCGTTCCACCACTTCGCCCAGTGGCTGTCTTCGTTGGCGCCGTTAGTCAGGCCAAGCAACGATTCGCCTTTGTCCTTGTATTCCGGGGCCAGCTCGTTCAACTGCGCAACCTGATCACGCATGGCCGCAAGCTGCAGAAACAGCCCGGTACGGTCCGGCTGATCAACGCTGCGCAGCGACGCGAGGCTCTTGGCTAACTGATCGCGGGCGGCGAAGGAGCCAGGATCGTCCTGTTCGCGGAGGATTTCATCAGCACCCTGGACCAGCGCCTGGGCACTGTTGATGTCCTGCAACGCCGACAACCGCAGGCTCGCCAGACGCAGCAGATGCTCGGCCTCGGCCAGCCTCCAGTCCTTGCGACTGGAACCCAGTACGGTTTCGAGGCGCTGGCTCAGACGCTGCTGATCGCCCTGCAGTTGCGCGACCAGACGGCGGCGGTCTTCCAGCTCATCGGCGGGAGGCAATTGCGCCAACCGCTCGGAGAGTTGTTTTTCGTTGTGCTGCAATGTCAGCGTCTGCGCGGCGATGTCCTGCATCTGCGTGCGCTGCTGCAGATGGCTGGCCTGTACTGCCCGCAACTGCCACACACCCCAACCGGCAACACCAATGCCTGCCACGCCGAACAACAGCGCCAGTATGACCAGCCCGTTGCTGCGGCTCGCCGGACGCTCAGGCCGCAACGGATCAGGTGTCGGGGCCGTCAGCACGGCGTCGGAATCATCTTTTGGCAAGGCTGTTTCGCTCACGTATCGATCCTTTGCATTTGGGCGTTATCAGTGAAAGACAGTCAGTCCATCAATACGCCTGAAGGGCAGGCCCGGGTTGTTCCCGTAACGCTGCCAGCAAAGCCGCAGCGCTGGCGCCACGGCAATTCACAACTGTTCGTGCTCCGGCCTCGCGGGCCAATTGGGCAACGCGCGGGCTCGGCACGAATAAAACCAAACACGCCAGTTGCGGCCAGGCATCGCCCGCCAACTGACGCAAGTGTTCAAAACCCTGCCCACTGCTGACCACCAGCGCGTTCAGGCGTTCCGCTTCGATGCGCTGTAGCAGCGTCGAGGCCGGGTAGTGGGGCAGCTTGCGCTCGTACAGTTCAAGGTAGTCGACACTAGCACCCTGGCTGCTCAAACGCTCGGCCAACAACTCGCGGCCGCCTTCACCGCGCATGATTAACACGCGGGCACCGGGCAAGGCGATGGCTTGTTGCAGACGGGGGAGATCAAGCAGGGCTTCGCTGTCATCGCCTTGCTCAGGCCAACTGACATCCAGGCCATGGTTCTGGAGGATTTGCGCCGTCCCCGCGCCGACGGTGAACCAGGGCTGGATCGGTGCTTGGGGCCATAGCTCGCTGACCCGCTTGAGACCCAGCCGGGCAGCCGGTTTGCTGACCACGATGACCGCCGCGTAGTGATCAAGATCAGCAAGTATCGAGTGCTGCGCGTCAGTGGCAGGCAGCGGCTCGATTTCAAGCAAGGGCAGGCTGCTGCTGAACACTCCCGCGTCGGCCAGGGTCGACGCCAGCAGCGCCGACTCCTCAGCGGGGCGGGTTAGCAGCAGCCGCCAGCTGTTCATTCCCGCTCGGCCTCGCCATAGACGGCCTTGAGAATTGCAGCGGCGCCCTGATCGAGCAGCGACTCTGCCACCTGCACGCCCAGCGCCTGGGCGTCGGCCAACGGCGCTCGGGCATCGGCATGCAACAACACGGCGCCGGACGGATCACCGACCAGCCCACGCAGCCAGATCTGTTCGCCTTCAAGCACGGCGTAGCAGGCGATGGGCACCTGGCAGCCGCCATTGAGGTGTTTGTTCAGTGAGCGCTCGGCCGTGACGCGGGTGGCGGTGTCGTCGTGATGCAGCGGGGCAAGCAGTGCATGAATTTCCGCATCGACACTGCGGCACTCGATACCCACCGCGCCTTGACCCCCGGCTGGCAGGCTGTCGTCCACGCTGATACTGGCCGTGATGCGCTCCTCGAAACCCAGACGGATCAGGCCAGCGGCCGCAAGAATGATCGCGTCGTACTCCCCCGCGTCGAGCTTGGCCAGACGCGTGTTGACGTTACCGCGCAGAAACTGGATTTTCAGATCAGGACGGCGGGCCAGCAGTTGCGCCTGACGACGCAGGCTTGAGGTGCCGACCACGCTGCCAGCCGGCAGCGCTTCAAGGCTGGCGAAGGTGTTGGACACGAAAGCGTCCCGGGGGTCTTCGCGCTCACAGATGCAGAACAGACCCAACCCCTGAGGGAAGTCCATGGGTACGTCTTTCATGGAGTGCACGGCGATGTCGGCGCGGTCTTCGAGCAAGGCCGTTTCCAGCTCTTTGACGAATAGCCCCTTGCCGCCGATTTTCGACAGCGGCGAGTCGAGCAGTTTGTCACCGCGACTCACCATGGGCACCAGCGTCACGACCAGACCGGGATGGGCCTGCTCCAGACGGCCCTTGACGTACTCGGCCTGCCAAAGGGCCAGCGCACTTTTGCGCGTGGCGATGCGAATCTCGCGAGAGGACATGGATCAATCCGTACTGACTTAAATAGTTGCGACGGATAATAACAGCTCAGGCAAAACGGCTCAGCGCTGTGTGGCGGGAGTTGAGTAGACGGTGATCCTGATCAATGAATGTAACCCGTAGGAGCTAGCTTGCTCGCGAAGACGATCTGTCGGCCAAGAAGAAACGGTGGATGTATCGGCCTCTTCGCAAGCAAGCTTGCTCGCACTGGCAGGATTTCAGTTCAAATCCGCGAATGCGCCGAAAACTTGCGGGAGCTAGCTTGCTCGCGAATGCGGTCTGTCGGCCAAGAAGAAACGTTGGATGTACCGGCCTCTTCGCAAGCAAGCTTGCTCCCACAGTTAAGCGTTGAATCCCGATCAATCATTTCAAAGCTGCTGCATCATCTTGCGTACACCCGCCACATGGCGGCGGCTGACGATCAGCGCATCACCATTGAGGCCGCGCAGGAACAGTTGGAAGTGCCCCAACGGTGTGCGCTGCAAGCGCTCGATGCGTTCACGGGCAACCAGCGCGTTGCGGTGGATACGCACGAAGCGATCGCCGAACTCATCCTCCAGCGCCTTCAGCGGCTCATCCAGCAGGACCTCGCCCCCTTCATGGCGCAGGGTGACGTACTTGTGATCGGCGATGAAAAAAATCACCTGATCCAGCGGAATCAATTCGATGCCTTTGCGAGTGCGGGCACTGATGTGGCTGCGCGGCCCGTTTCCACTCTCCGCAGCTGGGCGGGTCATGGCCGCCAGCTGTACGCGGTTGGGGCGCTCGGCCTTTCTCAAGGCTTCACTCAGGTGTTCGGCACGCACCGGCTTGACCAGGTAGCCAACGGCGCTGACCTGAAAGGCTTCAAGGGCGAATTCGTCATGCGCCGTGCAGAACACCACGGCAGGCGGCGTTTCACGCTCACACAATCTCGCGGCAACCTGCAGGCCATCCAGGCCTGGCATGCGGATATCCAGCAGCACGATATCCGGCTTATGGGTTTCGATCAGGGCCAAGGCTTCTTCGCCATTGGACGCACTGGGTTCCAAAACCCGATAGCCCTCGATTTCACTGACCATTCGGCTCAGCCGTTCGCGGGCCAGGGGTTCGTCATCAACGATCAGGACATTCATATAGCTCTGGCTTCCTGCGTGAGTCTCGCACAAGGATAGCGTAGACAGGTGTAGTGACGACCGTCACGGCGCTCCACGCTCAGACTGGCGTGCGGACCAAAAAGTGCCGTAATGCGTGCACCGATATTTACCAGGGCCTGCTGAGTGCCGTTGGAAGTCTGCCGATTGGCAACTTCGTCATAGGGATTGCTTACGCACAATATGAACTCCCCTCCTTCGTAGTCTGCTTCTACTTTTACGACACCACCTTCGATGCGAGGTGCAATGCCATAAAGCAAAGCGTTTTCCAGTAATGGCTGCAAGGTTAGCTGGGGAATTGGCAGATCGTCGGGAATTCCACTGATCACCCAGTCCAACTGTAGACGCTCGCCGAGACGATATTGCTCAATCGATAAATATCGTTTCGCCAATTCAACCTCGTCACCCCAGGTCACCAGGCTGCCGGGCTTGGCCAGGCTGGCGCGAAACAGGTCGGAAAGGTCCAGCACGGCCTGCTCGGCTTTGGCCGGATTGCTGGCCACGAGGCTGGCAATGCTGTTGAGCGTGTTGAATAAAAAGTGAGGGCGGATGCGCGCCTGCAGCGACTCGATACGCGCGCGCAGCTCGCCTTGCTGCTGTTTGCGCCACTGACTCTGCAGATAGAAATAACGCAGCATCAGGGCGGACATGATCAGCGCAATCACGGCGTAGCGGATGTAGCGCTCGACCATGCTGCCCAGGCTTAGATGCCCGGTCAGTTGGCAGATGTCCGTGACGGCGGTGCACAGCAGCGTCAGTGCTACCACCAGCAAACAACCGGTCAACCCCGCAAGGCCCGCAGGCAGGCGCGCCAGCCAAGGTCGCAGGCTGCACAACAACGCCGACGACAACAGCACGATCCACTGCACGAACAGGGACATGAGGGCCAGGCGCACCCAGTCGAATGTCGGGCGCATCGGCTCGACCAATACCAGCACCAACACTAATAATTCGGCGAGCACCACCAGTACCAACAGTGCTTGCGGCAAGCACAGTTCGGGGAGGAAGAATTCTTTGCCCGGATCGGAGGGCGGCCGCTGGTTCGTCGGGCTCTTTTGCATCAGCTCAGTCTCGGCCCTGTCTGCAGCGGCGGCAAGCTGCCCAAGAATAAAAAAATCTCAACCTGTTATTATCGCGGGCGCCTTGCGGTTAACGCGGGCATGCCATTTCCAGCCGATCACGAGCGAATCCATGAGCACCGACAAGACCAACCAGTCCTGGGGCGGCCGCTTCAGTGAACCCGTCGACGCTTTCGTCGCGCGCTTCACGGCCTCCGTCACCTTTGACCAACGCCTCTATCGCCACGACATCATGGGTTCCATCGCCCACGCGACGATGCTGGCCCACGTTGGCGTTTTGACCGACGCTGAGCGCGCCACCATCATCGATGGCCTGAAGACGATCCAGACCGAAATCGAAGCCGGTCAATTCGACTGGCGCGTCGATCTGGAAGACGTGCACATGAACATCGAAGCGCGCCTGACCGACCGCATCGGCATCACCGGTAAAAAGCTGCACACCGGTCGCAGCCGTAACGACCAGGTGGCCACCGATATTCGCCTGTGGCTGCGTGACGAGATCGACCTGATCCTGTCCGAAATCACTCGCCTGCAACAGGGCCTGCTGGGCCAGGCCGAGCGCGAAGCCGAAACCATCATGCCGGGCTTCACCCATTTGCAGACCGCACAGCCAGTGACATTCGGTCACCACATGCTGGCCTGGTTCGAGATGCTCAGCCGCGATTACGAGCGTCTGGTGGATTGCCGCAAACGCCTGAACCGCATGCCATTGGGCAGCGCGGCACTGGCAGGCACCACGTACCCGATCGATCGCGAGCTGACCTGCAAACTGCTGGGCTTCGATGTGGTCGGCGGCAACTCGCTGGATGGCGTCTCGGATCGCGACTTCGCCATTGAATTCTGCTCGGCGGCCAGCATCGCGATGATGCACTTGTCGCGCTTCTCGGAAGAGCTGGTGCTGTGGACCAGCGCCCAGTTCCAGTTCATCGATCTGCCGGACCGTTTCTGCACTGGCAGCTCGATCATGCCTCAGAAGAAAAACCCGGACGTTCCAGAATTGGTGCGCGGCAAGAGCGGTCGCGTCTTCGGTGCCTTGATGGGCCTGCTGACCTTGATGAAAGGCCAGCCGCTGGCCTACAACAAGGACAACCAGGAAGACAAAGAGCCGCTGTTCGACGCTGCCGATACGCTGCGTGATTCGTTGCGCGCCTTTGCCGACATGATTCCGGCGATCAAGCCCAAGCACGCGATCATGCGTGAAGCCGCGCTGCGTGGCTTCTCCACCGCGACCGACCTGGCCGATTACCTGGTGCGCCGTGGCCTGCCATTCCGTGATTGCCACGAGATCGTGGGGCATGCCGTGAAGTACGGCGTCGAGAGCGGCAAGGACCTGGCTGAAATGAGCCTGGAAGAACTGCGCCAGTTCAGCGATCAGATCGAGCAGGACGTATTTGCCGTGCTGACCCTGGAAGGCTCGGTCAACGCCCGCGACCACGTCGGCGGCACTGCGCCTGCGCAGGTCAAGGCTGCTGCGGTGCGTGGTCAGGCGATGCTGGCTGCGCGTTAACCAGTACCGCTTAGCTTGACCCTGCAGGAGCCAACTTGTTGGCGAGCGATGTGTCTGACATACCGCCTCGCCAACAAGTTTGCTCCTACAGGGGATAGCGACCCTTATTCTTTGAGGAACACCCCATGACCGACAAAATCGACAACGACGAAGAAGAGTTCGCTGAATCGACCCTGATTCAGGCCATCGAGAATCAGATCGAAAGCGACAACCCGCCTGCCGCCAAGGCCACCTACAACAAGCTCACGCTGGTGGGTTATGAGCGTGAAGAGATCCTGCAATTGATGGCCCATGTGCTCGCTGTCGAAATCGACGGGCTGCTCGAAGAAGATCGTGCATTCAATACCGAATGGTACGAAGCGGCCCTGCGCGCCTTGCCGACACTGCCGCCCGAGGCATGAGCAGCATCCCATCAACGCCAATCTGACGATTGGCGGCTCCCTCCCCGTAAATCACGCTCCACAAAAAAGCCAAACCATGACTACACTGCAAATGCCTCGCTGCCACTATCCAACCGAGGCAGTCGCGCCGAGCAGGCTTTAACGGTCACCCAGAACCGACGAGCGCAGGACAGACACGTTGATTCCAGGACCCGCCAGCCAGTAAGGCGTACCACTAGAAAAAGTCTGGAGCACCTATGTCGTATACCCCTGAGCTGGTTGCCGAACTGGAAATCCTAGCACTCTTCAATCTGGGCAATACCCTTGAGGGACTCAAAGTCCATCATGTTGCGGCCCCGACCGCTGTTGCTGCTGCGCAAAGACTCTTCGATAAAGGCCTGACAACTCAGGTCGATGGCGGTTACCTGACCAGTCTCGGACTGGAAGCCGCTGAACACGCCCAATCATTACTGACCATCCTCAACTTCGCTAAACAAGCTGCCTGAACGCTGCAAGGGTCCGTCGCCAAAAAAGGTCAAGCGGACCCTTCATTTCTGCAAAACCGCGCCGATAGGAAATTGGCGCCAGAATAATAATCGCCCTCAACGCGTAACTGCCCGCCATCTCGCTCACCCTTCAACGCTGCCTTTTTAATGGACAGGCAGCCGGTTTGAGTCGTAATGACGCGTAACTCCGAAATTCGTCCCGATCTGGATCAAGGCATCGACCGCGAGGTGCTTGCCCGACTGCGCACCCGCTTCATGACATTGAGCAACGGGCGGCTGAGCCGTGCCCTCGAAGGGCTGTCGACTCGCCAGCAAAGCGTGCTGAACCTGCTGCCGCTGTTCTTCCACGTCAACCACCCGCTGTTGCCCGGATATGTGTCGGGCGCCACGCCTGCGGGGGTGTCCAGTTATCAGCCCAGTGCGCTTGCATTGGCCGAAGCCCAACGGCTGACCCGATCGTTTTCCTACAAGGCACAACTGGGCACCGCACGGCTGCCGATACAGGGCCTGTTTCTCATGGGCAGCCTGGGGACATTGGCGCAGGCAGAGGAAAGCGACTTGGACGTTTGGGTCTGTCACGATTCCGATCTGACGGACAGCGAAATCGAAGAGTTGCGCAAAAAATGCCAGGCACTGGAAGCCTGGGCGACCACCCAGGGCGCCGAGGCGCATTTCTTTCTGATCGACCCTCAGCGCTTTGTCGCGGGTGAGCGCGATACGCAACTGAGCTCGGACGACTGCGGCACCACGCAGCACTATTTGTTGCTGGATGAGTTCTATCGCACCGCCATCTGGCTAGCGGGGCGCACGCCCATGTGGTGGCTGGTGCCGACCTATGAAGAACGGCGCTATGCCGATTACACCCACACCCTGCTCTCCAAACGCTTCATTCGCGCGGACGAGGTGCTAGACCTGGGCCATCTTTCGCACATCCCCCCGGGAGAGTTTCTCGGCGCAGGGCTTTGGCAACTGTTCAAGGGCATCGAGTCACCCTACAAGTCAGTGCTCAAGTTGCTGCTGATCGAGGTTTATGCCAGCGAACATCCCCAGGTGCAGTGCCTGAGCCTGCGCTTCAAGGAGGCGGTGTTCGCCAACCAGCTGGATCTGGATGAGCTGGACCCGTACATGGTGGTCTACCGCCGCATCGAGGAGTACCTGATGCAGCGTGGCGAGTCGGAGCGTCTGGAGCTGGTGCGCCGTGCGCTGTACCTGAAAGTGAACAAGAAACTCACGGGCGGCACGCGCCTGCGCAGCAGCAGTTGGCAGCGCCAGTTGCTGGAGCGCCTGACTCAGGAGTGGGGCTGGGACGAGCGCCAGCTGCTGTTGCTCGACAGCCGCAGCCAGTGGAAGGTGCGCCAGGTGACCCATGAGCGTCGCGCACTGGTCAGCGAACTCAATTACAGCTATCGCTTCCTCACCCAGTTTGCCCGCAACCAGAACGCGGGCAGCTCAGCCAACGCACGTGACCTCAGCGTGCTGGGCCGCAGGCTGTACGCGGCGTTCGAGCGCAAGGCCGGCAAGGTCGAGCACATCAACCCCGGCATCGCCCCGGACCTGGCTGAAGACACCCTGACCCTGGTGCAGTCGGCCAACCGCCGCGAGCCGGGGAAAACCCAATGGGCGCTGTACAACGGTAGCCTCGGCCCACAGGACTGGCTCAACTTCTCGCCGATCAAGCGCAGCCGGGAACTGCTGGAGCTGCTGACCTGGTGTCATCGCAACAACATCATCGACACCACCACCCGGCTTGCGCTACACCCAGGCAGCAGTGACTTGAGTGAGTTCGAGCTGTTCAACCTGCTGGGCGCGCTCCAACAGCAGATCCCGATGCCGCTTGAAGCGGTCAGTGAAGAGCGCTTGCTCAGGCCCAGTGTGCCGAGTGAAATCCTGCTGGTGGTCAACGTTGGTGTTGATCCACTCAAGCACCATCGCGAACTCAACATTCTGATGACCACCGAACGAACCGACTCGCTGAGCTATGCAGGCGTTCGGGAAAACCTGGTGCTGACCCTGGATCAGATCACGGTCAATAGCTGGAATGAAATCCTGGTCAGCCGTCATGACGGCCCACACGCCTTGCTCGACTGCCTCAGTGAATTGCTCAGCAACCTGCCCGCAGGCGCGGCGCAGCCGACGGTCCGCGTGCGGTGTTTCTGCCATAACCGGGCGCCTGCCATCGCTCAGCGCGTCGAAGAGCTGGTCGCCACCGCGCAGTTGCTCCACGCCCGGCGCTTGAATCACCGTTACCTGATTCAGGTTCAGCAGCAGTATCACGTGCTGGAGATGGTCCCGGACCAGGCCGTCACGCATGTGGTGATCAATAGCCTTGGGGGCCTGTTCGAGTATCTGGGCGAGGAACTGCCGCGCTACAGCCCATTGCATCTGGACCCTCACGCGCTGGCCGAGCACGATCTGGCGCTGATCCTGCCTTTGGGGCAACCGGAGTGTATTCAGGTGTTTTACCGAATCAATGAAACCAGCGCGCAGCTTTACCTGCTCGATGAACACAACGCGTTGTGGCATCAGAGCGTGCCTTATCACGACGACACCAGCTTGCTGATGCCGCTGCAGCGCTTCTTCCGTTCGATGGTCTATCGACGCGGGGCCAGCTTGCCGCTGGATAATCCACTTGAACCGACCCGGCTGGACATCCTTTATCACCAGCTGCTGCCGTCAGGCGCAGGACGCGCCAGACGCATTGAAGCGCGCAACGCGCCCGTGGCGATGGATAAACCGTTTTACGATGTGCAGGCGATTGTCGAAGAAGCCTCACCAGGCCAGGTGAGCGTCACGCTGTACTGCGACAACACTGAGTTTTCCGAACTGGAGCACGGTGACCAACTGTTCAGCGTCGTTGCCCGGCAGATCCTTGAGCAACGCAAGGAAACCGAGCACTACCGCTGCTACATCACCGACCTGGACCTGTCAGGCCTGCTGGGCGACTCAAGGGGCCAGAGCATTCTGTATCTGCGCTACAAGGCCCACCTGGAAAAATCCCTGAATGACGCCATCGCTCAGGTTTGAGCGTATGCCCGCGAAGAACGATGACGCGGTGCGCCTGGCTCACTGGCTTTTTGTAGGAGCTGCCGAAGGCTGCGAACCGCGATTCCAGAAACACCGCTTTCGCAGCCTTCGGCAGCTCCTACAAATATCGGTATCGCTCAGGTTGAGCGCATATCCCTGTGGGAGCGAGCTTGCTCGCGATGGCGTCAGGTCAGTCGAAAGTTATTTCGCTGAAAAACCATTCGCGAACAAGCCCGCGGCGCAATGATAGCCAAATTCCTGAAATCAGGCATTACTCGACTCAACCCCTGGCAGCGGCTCTTGGCTGCGCCAGTGCGGCAGGGAATTCCAGTAAGCCTCGCCCTTGGCGTCGTCGTACATGCCTTCCCAACGGGAGATGACCAATACCGCCAACGCATTGCCGATCACGTTGAGCGCGGTGCGGGCCATGTCCATGATCCGGTCGACACCCGCGATAAACGCCAGGCCTTCCAGCGGGATACCGACACTGCCCAGCGTCGCCAGCAACACCACAAAGGAAACACCCGGCACCCCGGCAATCCCCTTGGACGTCACCATCAGGGTCAGCACCAACATCAGTTGCTGGCCCAGGGAGAGATCGATCCCGTAAAGCTGAGCAATGAAGATCGCCGCGATGCTTTGATACAGCGTCGAACCATCGAGGTTGAATGAATAACCTGTGGGCACCACGAAACTGCAAATGGCTTTCGGCGCGCCGTACGCTTCCATCTTCCTGATCACGTTCGGCAGGGCGGTTTCGGAGCTGGCGGTGGAGTAGGCCAGGATCAGCTCGTCCTTGAAGATGCGCATCAGCTTGATCACCGAAAAGCCGAACAGGCGGGCAATCAGGCCAAGGACCACAAAAGCGAAGAAGGCAATGGCGACGTAAACCAGGATCACCAGCTTGGCCAACGGCAGTAACGAGGTGAAGCCGAATTTCGCGACGGTCACGGCGATCAGTGCAAATACACCGATGGGCGCGTAGTTCATGATCATGTGAGTGACCTTGAACATGGTTTCCGAAACGCCCTGGAACACCTTCAACACGGGGTCGCGCACTTCGGCATCCAGGCTGGCGAGCCCCAGGCCGAACATGACCGAGAAGAAAATGATCGGCAACATATCGCCACGGGCAAGGGCCGCGAAGATGTTGGACGGGATCAGGTTGAGGAGCGTGGCGATGAACGCATGGTCATGCTGCACTTCGGCGTTTGTTGCCATGTATTTGGAGATGTCAGCCGTGCCCAGGCTGCTCATGTCGATCCCAGCACCCGGCTGGAACACATTGGCCAGCACCAGCCCGACCACAATCGCGATAGTGGTAACGATCTCGAAATAAAGGATGGTTTTGAGACCGATACGCCCCAGCTTCTTGGCGTCACCCACACCGGCGATGCCGACTACCAGTGAAGCCACCACGATCGGTACGACGATCATCTTGATCAGGCGGATGAAAATATCTCCCGCAGGTTGAAGGATGTTACTGATCCACCAGCCCTTATCGGCGCTGAAATGATCGAGCAGCGCACCCAGCGCAATCCCCAGGACCAGACCGATGAGGATCTGCCAGGCCAGGCTCAGCTTTGCCTTCTTCATGTCGTTACCTTTTTTCAAGTGGCTCGAACGTTGCTCGACACACCTGCGCAACATTGCTTATCCACAGCAACCCAACGCAGTGACTGTCAGAGCCGTCCAGAGTAGGTGCCGCAAGCGAGCGTCCTGGCTCTGTAGCTGGCGAAAAAAGGCGCAACTATTCCCACGTGAAGAGTCAGCGTCTAATGCCGAAAACGACTACCCCATGCCGAATCGGCATAATCTTTACGACGAAAAACATATCTGAAAACGACACATGAGTACCGTGTTTCGGCGCAAAGGTGGCTAAAACGCCGCCTGTAGGAGGTTCAGGTATTCAAAAGAAGGGATTACGGAGAGGAGGGATGCAAACGAGGGATGGAAATTTCCTACAAGATTTGCCGGATGTGCGGGCATGTGAGGCTGCCAAAAAACCGCCAGAAAAAGTAAGCGCGACACAAGTCGGACTTGCATCGCGGTTCTTCCTGACCCGGCCCTCAGCGGAGGTACTCCCTGTACCCCTAGGTCACTTCGATCCAAACAACCAAAGCGTCCCGGCCCCCTGGTCATGCGCCCGCCGTCTTCGAGGAGCGCAACTCAGGAAGCACTCCGAACAAGAGTGCTGCCTGTTCTTAAAGAGGTATCAATACCAATTCGGGTCTTTGCGTAACTCTTCGTCCAGCAGCTTCTTCATTCCATCATCCGGATCGCCGAGATAGCGCTTATTCACGTGGCGCGACGGAGACTTATCCGCAGGCAAGCCTGCAGGCACTTCGACCAACATGGCATAGGCATCATCTCTATCAAGGCTGAAAGCCACAATCAGACGTTTGCTTTTGCAGCTATCAGCGGTTTCGCACAATGGGCCGACGATGTAGGGCTCGCCCTTTTCCGTAACAGCCGTCATCTGTTGCTCGGATGCGCCAGAAAGATTGATCACCCAATCGGGCAACCGCTCTTCTTTCTTGATGACGCTCGTCCATGTCTGCCGGTACTCGGGCGACGAGCTAAGCAGCTCGTTGACCCGGGCCTGTCCGTCGTTGGCAGCCATGACCATTGCGCTGCCGCCCATCAACAGGGCGGCCGCGAATGAGTGGAAAGAAGTGCGCATATTCAGCCTCGGCCGCGACGGCCAAAGAAGAAGGAGACAACAAACATGACCAGGAATACGACGAACAGAATCTTAGCGATACCGGTCGCTGTGCCTGCGATACCACCGAAGCCAAGTACTGCAGCGACAATGGCGATGATCAGAAACGTGATTGCCCAACTCAACATGGTGATTCTCCTTGGTTACTGCTTTTAATGGATGCTGCTTTCACTGCAAGACGGGTTAGAAAACCCAGGTTTGCGGTTGTGGCATTTCACTGACAGGCACTGTGCCGTCAACTGGCGTGAAGCTCAGCGCAGTGTCTTTAGCCACCGACGCACTCGCCGTGGTGAAGGACTGCCTGTGAGTGAACTGCTGTTGAATCTGCGTAGCGTGTACCGCTACTGCGCGGGCGTTCTCCCAGCGCTGAAACTGTTGGACCGCAATCAAAGTGACCAGCACGGCCAAAGTGGCAAACAACATCTGCTGGATATGCAGTGGCGAAATGCGCATTTGAGCCAAACGCTTGCTGTTCATCTGATTGCTCCTGAGCTCCCGCGGGGGCTCGATCCTGATCTTGTTGCCGGTTAAGTCACGGCTTGTATGAAAGGTATATTGCAGACTGCATGCCAGTTTTTTACTGCCTTATAAATCCTTTAAAATCAGTATCTTACGAACTTATAGCAAATCCTTCTGCGAGCAACCTGCACGATCACACGCGAATGACCGTGCAGGTTGCACGACAGACAGGATCCCCAAGGCCTGTAGGATCAGCCCGCCGTGCGCGCCATGACTTTCAACGCGTCTGCATTGACGCCCTTCACGCCGCGTATATTTTTGGCGATTTCGACGGCCAGTTCCTTCTCGGCGAAGTTGGCAACGATGCCGTTCAGGCTCACCAGCCCGCTCTTGGTCTCGACCTTGATGTTCATCCCGTCGAGGTTGCGACTGTAGATAAGGCTGGCTTTGACCTTGCTGGTGATCCAGGCATCGCTCATCTCCTCCACCGGGCTGTTCACCTGCGGATCAGTGCGCGAGTTGATGGAGTCAGCGGCGCTGATGCTGATCAGATTGTTCACGGTGGTCACGCCATCGGTGTTGGTTGCCAGACTGCCGGCAACTTCTTTGGCTTCGGGGCTCTGCGCGCGGCCCTTGAGGGTGACCACGCCGTCTTTACTGTCGACATCAATGTTCAACGCTTGCGTCACGCTGCTCCATAGCAACTTGGATTTCACCGTCGCGGTCAGCGTGGCGTCCTCGAAACGTTGCGCCATATTGGCCTTGGTACCAGGTTCGGCCGCCACGTTGGCGTCGATCTCCAGTTGGTTGTCGACCTTATCAATGCCTTTGGTATCCATCGCGATGCGCTCGGCCAACTCGCGATCCACCTCGTTCTCGACCTTGCCCTTCAAGACAGCGGTGCCTTGTTCGACGCTGACGTCGATCTTGAACGGGCTCAAATGTTTATTCAGGGCGAAGGCCGTCCAGATGGAGCCTTCTTGACGCGCTTCATTCAACTGGGTGGGCAGATCGCCTTGGGCGGCGCTGGCCATCAGCGGATTGAGGCTTAGAGCGGTGACAGTTGCAGTGGCCAGGGCGAGCTTTTTCAGCGGATGCATGGGCATTTCTCCTTCCAGGGCTGTGAATCGGGGTTGAGCGATTTGCTCAATCTAAAAGCAAAAGAAAGCCGCAAGTCATGTGCCAAGCGTTTTTCAGGGTAAATACTGTTTTAAATCAAGCAATTAGCTACATTTAAGCCACATAGCTACCATGCAGCACGCATAATCAATCAGAATTGACCATGCAACTTGCCCGATTATTCCGACACTAAGCCAAGACAATTCATTTAGGAGCGTAGGAAAAATGGAAGCAGCCACTGAGAATCAGGGCCGTATTCTGCTTGTGGATGACGAATCCGCGATCCTTCGCACGTTCCGCTATTGCCTGGAAGACGAGGGCTATAGCGTCGCTACCGCCAACAGCGCAGCTCAGGCGGAGACGTTGCTGCAACGCCAGGTTTTCGACCTGTGCTTTCTGGATCTGCGCCTGGGCGAAGACAACGGCCTGGACGTACTGGCGCAAATGCGCGTTCAGGCGCCCTGGATGCGCGTCGTGATCGTGACGGCTCACTCGGCTGTGGATACCGCAGTGGATGCGATTCAGGCGGGCGCCGCTGACTATCTGGTCAAGCCTTGCAGCCCGGATCAACTGCGTCTGGCCACCGCGAAACAGCTGGAAGTACGCCAACTGTCCGCGCGTCTTGAGGCCCTCGAAGGTGAGGTTCGCAAGCCCAAGGACGGCCTGGATTCCCACAGCCCGTCGATGATGGCGATTCTGGAAACCGCCCGCCAAGTGGCCGGCACTGACGCCAACATCCTGATCCTCGGCGAGTCCGGCACCGGTAAAGGCGAGCTGGCCCGGGCGATTCACGGCTGGAGCAAGCGCGCCAAGAAATCCTGCATCACCATTAACTGCCCGTCGCTGACCGCTGAATTGATGGAAAGCGAACTGTTCGGCCACAGCCGCGGTGCGTTTACCGGCGCCAGTGAAAGCACATTGGGCCGGGTCAACCAGGCTGATGGCGGCACGCTGTTTCTCGATGAGATCGGCGATTTTCCCCTCACGTTGCAGCCCAAGTTGTTGCGTTTTATTCAAGACAAGGAATACGAGCGTGTGGGCGATCCGGTCACCCGTCGCGCAGACGTGCGGATTCTCGCCGCCACCAACCTCAATCTTGAAGACATGGTGCGCAACGGGCGTTTCCGCGAAGACTTGCTCTATCGCCTGAACGTCATCACGTTGAATTTGCCTGCCTTGCGTGAACGCACTGAAGACATACTGACCCTGGCGGACCGCTTCCTGGCGCGCTTCGTCAAGGATTACGCGCGCCCGGCACGGGGTTTCAGCGAAGAAGCCAAGACCGCGCTGCTCAATTACCGCTGGCCCGGCAACATCCGCGAGCTGCGTAACGTGATTGAGCGGGCCAGCATCATTTGCCCGCAGGAGCGGGTCGAGGTCGCGCATTTGGGCATGGCTGAGCAACCGACCAGCAATGCACCTCGCGTAGGCGCGGCCTTGAGCCTGGACCAGTTGGAGAAAGCCCACATCGGCGCCGTCCTGGCCACCAGCGAGACACTGGATCAGGCCGCCAAGACCCTGGGGATTGACGCTTCGACGCTGTATCGCAAACGCAAGCAGTACAACCTATGAATCACTGCGCATGAAATGGGCAATCAAGTTACGCACACGGCTGTTCTTTAGCATCTCGGCCCTGATAACGGTCGCGTTATTGGGGCTGGCGCTGGGGCTTGTGAGCGTCATGCAGATGGCCAAGTCCCAGGAAGCGCTGATCCATGAGAACTTTGTGTCTCTGGATACCGGGCTCAAGCTTCGGCAGAACCTGGGTGATCAATTGGTCATGATGCTCAACGAGAACCCTGAGCAAAGGCCGCTGGAAACCCTGCAGGATCAGTTTCGCGAGCTGCTGGCCCAAGGCGTTGCGCACGATGAAGAGAGCAATGTCGACAACGGTTTTCGCGGTGTGCGCAGCGACTACGAGAAGTTTCTCGAGGCCTACGCCAAATCCAGGGATACCCCTCGGGCACTGCGGGACAACACTGAGCTGAGCGAACGCTTCAACACCCTGCGCAACAATCTGGTGTCGGCGCACCGTCAGGCGTTGAGCAACATCGGCGAGGTCGAAAGCCAGGCCAGGGCACGGGCCTTATGGGTGGCGGGCTTGCTGGGGCTGGTTGGGCTGGCGGTGCTGTGCATCGGCTTTATCACCGCCCATGGCATTGCCAATCGCTTTGGCGCGCCTATCGAAGCCTTGGCAAAAGCGGCTGACAAGATCGGCCAGGGCAATTTCGAAGTCACGCTGCCTATTTCCTCAGCGGCCGAGATGAATCAGCTGACTCGGCGCTTTGGCATCATGGCTGAATCCCTGCGCCAGCATCAGGTGACCAATGTTGACGAGCTGCTGGCCGGGCAACAGCGCCTGCAGGCCGTGCTGGACAGCATCGATGACGGGCTGTTGATGATCGACCGTCAGGGCCGCCTTGAACACCTCAACCCTGTGGCTCAGCGGCAATTGGGTTGGGATGAGCCGCGCATTGGCCAAGGGCTGGGCGAGGCCTTGCAGCGCCCCGAGCTGGACGAGCAGCTTTATCTGACCCTGCGCGGCGGGACCCTGGAACGCGCGCCGGAAGACCTGGAAATCGAGGTCGATGGTGAATCGCGACTACTGACCTACAGCCTGACGCCGGTGAGCCACACCAAAGGCCATATCCTTGGCGCGGTGATGGTGCTGCACGATGTCACGGAACAACGGGCGTTCGAACGGGTGCGCAGCGAATTCGTTCTGCGCGCCTCCCATGAACTGCGCACGCCGGTCACCGGCATGCACATGGCGTTCGGCCTGTTCCGCGAGCGAGCGAAATTCCCGGAAGACTCCCGCGAAGCGGACCTGCTGGATACCGTCAACGAAGAAATGCAGCGCTTGATGCAGCTGATCAACGACCTGCTGAATTTTTCGCGCTACCAGAACGGCCTGCAGAAACTCACCCTGGCGCCGTGCTCCATCGACGAATTGCTGGAGCACACGCGGCTGCGCTTCCAGGATCAGGCCAATGAGCAGGAAATCGTTTTGGTGATCGAGGCCCAGGAACCGCTGCCACGGCTGCATGCGGACCGGGCACAACTCGAACGCGTGCTGGATAACCTGCTGGACAACGCCCTGCGCCACACGCCGGAAAAAGGCCTGATTCGTCTCCAGGCAAGGCGGCATGGCGAGCGGGTGATCATCAGTGTCGAGGACAACGGCGAGGGCATCGCCTACGGGCAGCAGGGGCGGATTTTCGAGCCCTTCGTTCAAGTGGGCCGCAAAAAAGGCGGCGCCGGCCTGGGCCTGGCGCTGTGCAAAGAGATCGTGCAATTGCACGGCGGGCGAATGGGCGTGTATTCACGACCAGGGCAGGGCACGCAGTTTTATATGGCGTTGCCTCTGTAACAGACGCGCGGCTGAGGCCAATTGAATTCTGTAGGAGCTGCCGCAGGCTGCGAAGGGGATACAACTGACGCACCGCTTTCGCAGCCTTCGGCAGCTCCTACACAATTCAGACGCCTCACTCTCACGCCACATCCTCAGCCCGTCTGCCCTGGCTGCGTCGCCCGCCGGTGACCAGCTCGGTGAATTTGGTGGCGCTCAAGGGCCGGGCGAACAGCCAGCCCTGGCCGTAGATCACCCCTTCGCTGGCCAGCAGTTGCGCCTGTGACTCGAACTCGATGCCCTCGGCGATCACCCGCAGATTCAGCGCATGGGCCATGCGGATGATGTGCGGGGCGACGCCGCTGCTGGCGGCGTCATGGCCCAGGGCGTCGATGAATGCTTTGTCGATCTTCAGGCAATCGACCGGCAAGGTCTGCAAGTACGCCAAGCTGCAATAACCGGTACCGAAATCGTCAATCAACACCTGATGGCCTCGGTCGCGCAGCGCCTGAAGGTGATTGCGGGCAACCACCACATCGATCAGCCCGCGCTCGGTGACCTCAAAGGCAATCTGCCGCGCCGCCACTCTGTGGTGCGCCAACAACCTCGCTGTTACCCGCCCGATGCGAGGCGCCATCACGTCACAGGCCGCCAGGTTGACCGAAATATACAGATGCGGGTTGGCGCGCAGCAGCGGGCCCAGCTGTTCCATCAACTGTTGCAGCACAAAATCGGTGATCTGGCGAATCTGCCCGGTGTTTTCGGCCAGCGGGATAAACAGGTCCGGGCTTGTCAGGGTGCCATCGGGCCTGCGCCAGCGCACCAATGCCTCAGCGCCCACACAGAGCCGGGTATTGAGGTCGAAAATCGGCTGAAACAGCACCTTCAGTTCGCTGCGCCGCAACGCGCCCTGCAACTCCCCGCCAAGAGAACGTCGTTGCCGCACCAGCTGGAAAACCAGCGCGCCAATGCACAGCGCCACGATCAGGCTCGCGGGCACCAGAAACCACCAGGCGCCCGTGACTTTCTGCTGCAACCCGGCGCGTGGGGCGATCATCACCAATTGGTATTCGGGGCTCTGGGTCGGCATGCGATAAATCAGCCGTCGATCAGTCACCATGAGGGTTTCATCGGCCGCCGAGGACCACCTCACCGTGGGTGGCCAGGGTTGGTCCGGGCCCAATACAGTCACTGCCTTGCTGCCGTGATTGAGGACAACCAGCAAGCTGCCCCCCACCGGCAGGTCCACCACATCCGTCAAATGGCCGCGCGAGGTCGAGACTCTGAACCCGCCACGCCCCAGCACCAGCGCGGCGAGGTTATCGTCCGGTTGCGCTGAGGTATTGAGCCAGTAGTCATAGGTCGGGCCGCGAATATCCGCAGGCCGTGATTGGCCCAGGTTGCTGGTGGGCAGCCAGCTGGAGCACAACTGGCCGTCGCCGACGAACGCGGCTTCGTAAATGAAGCGGTAGCTGGCGATCACCTGACGCAACCGATCCACCATTTCGGGGCTGCAACGGCGCAGTGGCTGAGCCTCAAGCTGGTCCAGCCCCACGCGCAGCTGCCCGAACAGCTGTTCCAGACGCACCAGAAAACGCTCGCCCTGAGCCTTCATTTGCTCGCTTTCGGTTTGCCGCGCCTGATGCACGGCCAGGGCAAAGCTGCCCGCCAGAAGCACAGCCGCACTCAACAAGGCGGCGAGCAGAGCCATCAGCCAGGGACGATAGAAAGTCATGCGAAAAGAGGATGAAGCGCCAAGCATCAGGGGATACCCGCAGGATTACCTCATCATGTATAGCAACAAGCCTGAAAAACGCTCGTTTTATCGGCGTAATTCAAGCTTTTAGCGCCGGCGATTGAGTACTTTAAGGATCGCGGCACTCTGCGCATCGGGCTGCCCGTCAAAACGCTCGGGTCGGTAATGCATCTGAAAAGCCGCCAGAACCCCGCGCGTGGCAACGTCCAGCTCACCGGTCTGAGGCGTGGCGTAACCCAGTTGCGCGAGTTGCTGCTGGAACCAAATCACATCCGGCAGCGCATTGAGCATCAACGCTTGCTGTTGAGCGACCAGGCGCTCATCCGGCCAGACGCCAAGGCCTTCCTGGGCCAGCCGCTTCCAGGGGAACAGCGGCCCGGGATCAAGCTTGCGCGAAGGTGCGATGTCGCTGTGGCCGATGATATGGCGCGGATCAATATGGTTTCGTTTGACGATGTCTTTGAGCAGCACGATCAACGCCTGAATCTGCCCTTCGGTGTAGGGATACCAAAGCCTGCCGGTGGGTGTGTCACGGTAGCCGGGATTGACGATTTCGATGCCGATCGACGCCGAATTCAGCCAAGTACGCCCCTCCCATTCACTTTCACCGGCATGCCAGGCACGAGCACTCTCGTCGACCAGCTTGTAGACGGTCGGTGGGGTATCGCCAATCAGATAATGGGCGCTCACTTCGCCATGGGTCAGTAGGGCCAGGGAATGCTCCAGGGTCGTGGAGGTGTAATGAACCACGACAAACTGGATCCGGTTGTCGAAGTTGGCCGAAGGGTGGCTGGTGTCGAGCCGCAGGCCGCTGGTGCACGCGGTCAGGGTCAGGAGTAACAGGGCAGAGAAAAAAAACTTCATGGGCATCCGGAAAGCTTGGCAGTAAAAGAAAAGAGCATAACGTGAAGTCGGCCAACCCTGCACACGTCAGCCTTGCTCGACCCGGTTGCGACCGCCTTCCTTGGCACGGTACAAGGCTTGATCTGCGCGCTTGAGCGCAGTGTCGCTACGTTCACCGGCGCGCAGGGCGGTTACACCAACAGAGACGGTAATGACCACCGGCTCGCTCTTGAAATGGAACGGGCACTGTTCCACCGCTGTGCGCAGTTGGTCCAGCAATGCCAGCCCGGCAGTGACTTGGGTGGCGGGCATCAGTATTACGAACTCTTCGCCACCAAAGCGGGCAATGAAGTCGCCGGCGCGCAGGTGTTTTTTCAATACCTTGGCCACGATCTTGAGCACGCGGTCACCGGCCAGATGCCCGTAACCATCGTTGATGCGTTTGAAGTGATCAAGGTCGAGAATGCCCACCAGCAGGCTGTTCTTGTCTCGCTGCCAGAGCGCCATCTCGCCCACCAGGCGTTCTTCCCAAGCGGCCCGGTTCGGCAGGCTGGTCAGCGGGTCGATCAAGGCTTTCTGCCGCTGTTCTTCAAGGTTGGCCCTGAAGCCCAGCGCTTCCTGCTCCATGGTCGCGACCCGGCTCGCCAGGCTCTGCAGGCGTGCAGCCACATCTTGTTCGCGCTCATCACGGGCACTCTGATGTTGGTCCATCGTGCTCAGCAGGCCTTCGAGGCGGTTTTCCAATACCTTCTTGAGGCTGGTCAGGTCGGCCGCCTCCTGAACACTGCTTTGAAGGCCATCGACCTGTTCGCGCAGCTGATTATTCAACTCTCGCGACTGCGACTGCTGGCCGACGTAGTCATCGCTGGCGGCCTGCAAATTGCTCTGGAAGGACTCCAGTCGTTCATTGAGCTGCTTGAGGTAGCTCTCGAAATCCTGCTGGCCGCCATCGCTGATGGCCAACATCAGCACAGCCAGGTCTTCGAGGATCGGCAGCAACTCGTACCAATTGAGCCCATGCTCCAGACGCTGACGCATCGCCTCGGCCTGGGGCCGGTGGTGTTCAGGCAGCGTCAGGTCATTGAGCAACCCCAGCAGGGTCTCTTCGATATGCGTCGCGACCGAGCTGTAGCTGGGCTCGGGGGAACTGGGCAACGAAAACGGTGTGGCTTCTTCGCTCTGCTCGTCGATGACCTCGCTGACAACGTCAGGCAAATGATCGAACGGCACCACCGGGGTGGGAGCGAGCCAATCGGCAATGCCGACAGGTTCCGAATGAGTTTCGGGCGTTAACGCAGCGAGGGGCTCGATGATAGGCTCAGGCTCGGTCTCGACAGCAGGAGAAAGAATCGTGCTCGCTGGCTCAACCGTAACGGCTTGAACCGTTTCGACGGGGCTCACCGCAGCCTGCGCAATCGGGGCCTGTTGAACCGGTGCAGCAGGCTCGACCAACGCCAGAGGCTCATAGCGCCCGGTCGTCGCCTCAGGAGACTGAGCTGGCGCTACGGCCTCGGCGGGCAAAGGGGCGGGTTCTTCCCAGTCATCAGCGTCTTGGTCCCGCGTGGCGGGTGTTGGTGCAGGTGCTGTCGGTGATGAATCAGCAGCGTTCACAGGCTCTGCGCCCCCCAGGCCCAGCCCCGGCTCGGCGCCTGCAGCCTCATGGCTACCGAACAAGCGTGCCAGCAGCCCCGGCCGCGCATGTTCTTCAGGCTTTTCTATCTGAGTCAGAGCCTGACCTTGCAGGCCGCTGAGCTCGCCCAGGATGAGCGGCAATTCACGCGCCTGGGAGGCTCGCTCTTCAAGGTCTTTGGCGAAACGCTTGAGCGGTTTGCGCACTTCCTTGGGCAAGTCCAGCGATTGCAGTTGTGTCACAAGCGACACCAGCGCGCTGCTGATCTGCCCGGCGCGCACTTCCCGGCGCTGTTCGGAATCCAGTACGGCCTTTTCCAGCTTGGGAATCAGCGCGGCAAGCCCGGCGTCCATGTCATCCTTGCGGACGATTTCGCGCATTTCCTTCATGCATTGGTCGACCGCCCGGTCCGAGCCCTCAGCCGCCAGACTGCTGCGCACCAGACCACGGCGCAGCAAGTCGAGCCGGGCATTCCAGCGCTTTTCGAGCTTGTCTTGTTGCTCGATGCCCTTGAGGTACTTTTCCTTCCAGCGTTCGGCTTCGTCACTCATGCAAGCGATCCACGATTACTGGGTACGGGCAGGGAGTCCTCACACAGTGAGGCCGGCAGACGAATTTCCACCGCAACGGGCAGGTGATCGGAAATGGGTTGCGCCAGCACCTGCACCCGCTCAAGTGTCAGGGTAGGGCTGAGCAAAATATGATCAAGGCAGCGTTGCGGCCGCCAGCTCGGGAAAGTGGCTTCGATCTGCGGCGCCAGCAAGCCCAAGTCGCGCAAGGGCGAGTGCTCCAGCAAATCCCGCGCGTGTGTATTCATGTCGCCCATCAACACCTGATGCCGATAGCCGCCAATCAACTCACGAATGTAAGCCAGTTGCATCGTGCGGGCGCGAGCGCCGAGGGCCAGGTGCATCATGACCACCACCAGCGCGTCTTCACCTTCGCCGAAACGCACCAGGATCGCGCCGCGCCCGGCGGGGCCCGGCAACGGGTGGTCTTCGATCGCGGCAGGCCGCAGACGGCTCAGCACGCCATTGCTGTGCTGACCGAACCGCCCAAGGTTGCGATTGAGTTGCTGATACCAGTAGGGAAAGGCCCCGAGCTGCGCCAGGTGCTCGACCTGATTGACGTAGCCCGAACGCATGCTGCCGCCATCGGCTTCCTGCAAGGCGACCAGATCGAAGTCGCCCAGCAGATCACCGATTTTCTGCAGATTGCCAGCTCGGCCACCGTGGGGCAGCAAATGCTGCCAGCCTCGCGTTACGTAGTGGCCGTAACGCTCGGTGCTGATCCCGACCTGAATATTGAAACTGAGCAAACGTAGCCGGCCGTCAGCCGGCAACCCGCTTGCCTGAACATGATGTTCGTTGACCCGCGGATCATGCAGGCCAACGACGCGTGCTTCTCTCCAGCGCCGCATGGCAGGCGCCTGCTTACTTGGCTGCAGCCGCTCGCTCTTTGGCGATCAGCTGATCAGCAACCTGCAGGGTCTGCTCCGGGCCACCGGAAGTGCCGAGGTCAAAGCGATATTTGCCGTTGACGATCATGGTCGGAACGCCGGTCACTTCGTACTTCTTGGCCAGTTCTTTGTACTGGGCGATCTTGCCCTTCACTGCGAAGGAGTCGAAGGTCTTCAGGAAGTCATCTTTGTTGATGCCCTGGGTGGCGACGAAGTCAGCCATGTCGTTCTTGTCCGTCAGACGCTTGCCGCCTTTCTGGATAGCTTCGAAGACGGCTGCGTGAACCTTGTGCTCTACGCCCATGGTGTCCAGGGTGATGAACAGCTGGCCGTGTGCGTCCCATGGGCCGCCGAACATGGCAGGGATGCGGACGAAGTGAACGTCGGCAGGCAGTTTCTCAACCCATGGGTTGATGGTTGGCTCGAAGGCGTAGCAATGCGGGCAGCCGTACCAGAACAATTCAACGACTTCGATTTTGCCAGGCTCGGCAACAGGGACGGCGCTGCTCAGCTCGACATACTGTTTACCGGCTTCGACAGGCGCGGCAGCGTGTGCCGTGATACCGAACAGACTGGCGGCAACCAGTGTGGCGCTGAGGATCAAATTACGCATGCTTTACTCCTGAGGCAGATATGAGGCGTCTCTAACGACCGGGTTTGGACCCGTCGCCAGGGGGCGAGTTCGCTAGTGTAACGCTGGCAAGACCAAAAAAGGGTAGCCCGAGCGACCCTTTTTAAGCGGATCCGTGACCGCGTTAACCCTGTGGGAGCGAGCTTGCTCGCGAAAGGGCAAGGTCATCCGCGACTTATCTGAAGCTGCAATACCGCCTTCGCAAGCAAGCTTGCTCCCACTGGTTCTGGGTTGTGCCGCCTGGAATCAATGCAAGCCCTGAATATACTGCGCCAGCGCCTCGATATCCTTGTTGCTCAACTTGGCGGCAATGGAGCGCATGACCATGGTGTCGCCGTCGTTGGTGCGCTCGCCTTCGCGGAAGGCGGTCAATTGTTTCTTGATGTAATCAGCATGCTGCCCACCCAGGTGAGGGAAGCCTGCCGGCGCGTTGCCCACCCCGTCGGGCGAGTGGCAACCGGTGCAGGCGGGCATGCCTTGATCCAGCTTGCCGCCGCGGAATAACGCTTCACCGCGCGCCACGAGTTTTTCATCGGCTGCGCCCACGCTGCCTTTCTGAGCGCCGTAGTACGCCGCGATGTCAGCCAGGTCCTGATCGTTGAGGTTGTTCAGCAGGCCGGTCATTTCCAGGACGACACGTTTGCCGTCCTTGATTTCATGCAATTGCTTGAGCAGATAGCGCTGACCCTGTCCGGCCAGTTTGGGGAAGTTCGGAGCCAGGCTATTACCGTCAGGACCGTGGCAGGCACCACACACAGCGGTTTTTGCCTGCCCGGCGGCGGCGTCGCCCACCACTGGGTCGGCAGCCTGTGCCGCGCCGCAGATGGCCAGGCTCAACAGCAGGCTCACGAAAAGTTTGTTCATCGGGGGTAATCCAATCGGCTAAATGTGAATAGTTATGTAGAGGATCATTCGCTCATCCAGACGGACGATGGTCCACGAATTCCCGCTACTGCGGTCCCTGCACAATCCACGCGACGGCATTGCTTTGAACTCCTGAACACAGGCATCTCCAAAGCCTTCATACTCAGCAACCCTTTCAGGTTAAAAGCGGACTGCGTTCTAATGCGCTTATAGTTCTCGCTTGCTGGTGTGGCTTTGCCGTATCGGGACAAAGCACACACAAAATCTGCGGTAATTATATACTGGCAACACTGAAACGGAAACGACACCTCTTGCCGCACCCCTTGCAGGCACCGCTCTTACCGGAAATCACATGCAACTCAAGAATCCCATCCTCGGTCTGTGCCAACAGGCTACCTTCATGCTCAGCGCCGCCAAAGTCGACCAATGCCCGGACGACGAAGGCTTTGAAGTGGCCTTTGCAGGTCGTTCCAATGCTGGCAAGTCGAGTGCGCTGAACACCCTGACCCACGCCAGCCTGGCCCGTACGTCCAAAACCCCTGGCCGCACCCAGTTGCTGAACTTCTTCCAGCTGGACGATGAGCGGCGCCTGGTCGACCTGCCCGGCTACGGCTACGCGAAAGTGCCGATCCCGCTCAAATTGCACTGGCAGCGTCACCTTGAGGCGTACCTGGGCAGTCGGGAAAGCTTGAAAGGTCTGATTCTGATGATGGACATCCGTCACCCGATGACCGACTTCGACCTCCTGATGCTGGACTGGTCCATCGCCAGCCACATGCCGATGCACATCCTGCTGACCAAGGCGGACAAGCTGACTTACGGCGCAGCCAAGAACACCTTGCTCAAGGTCCAGGCTGAAATCCGCAAAGGCTGGGGCGATGCGGTGAGTATCCAGTTGTTCTCGGCGCCCAAGCGCATGGGCCTGGAAGAGGCCTACACCGTACTGGCGGGCTGGATGGAACTGGAAGACAAGGCACCTGCGGAGTAAATCCCAGGCAAAAAAAACCCCGGACTTCATGTGGGGAGGGGAAGTTCGGGGTTCAAGTTTCTGGTTTCCTGTAAGGGAAACCGGATATCTGCCAACACTTAACACAACTAGGAGCATGACTGGCTTCGCAGCCAATCGTGTTCTCTGACTCGCATTTCACGGGACAAGTTCCTGGACCGTAGAAATTCTCTGCCGCCGTATACAGATCTGTAGGAGCGAACTTGTTCGCGAGCCGCCGGTACAGGCGATAGATGACTGTCGCCTGCCAGATCTCCTCGCCAACAAGTTGGCTCCTACAGATATTCACCGTTCCCACAGGCGATCACCGCCCCCGTGGGAGCAGCCGGGGTAGCGCTCCCAAAAAGATCCGGGCCATTAAGTCACCCGATCAATGCGCCTCATCCCAATTGTTGCCCACGCCCACTTCCACCAGCAGCGGTACATCCAGCTGGGCCGCGCCGCTCATGTGCGGGCGAATCTCTTGGCTGATCTGCTCGACCAGGTCTTCGCGAACTTCCAGCACCAGTTCATCGTGCACTTGCAGGATGACGCGAGCGTCCAGGCCTGAAGTCTCCAGCCAGTTATTCACCTCAATCATTGCCTTTTTGATGATGTCGGCAGCGGTGCCTTGCATCGGCGCGTTGATCGCCATGCGCTCGGCGCCTTTGCGCAGGGCCTGGTTCTTGGCGTTGATGTCCGGCAAATACAGGCGACGACCAAAGATGGTTTCAACGAAACCCTGCTCGGCGGCCTGGGTGCGGGTGCGTTCCATGTAATCGAGCACGCCCGGATAACGCGCGAAGTAGCGATCCACGTAAGCCTGAGATTGCTTGCGGTCGACGCCAATCTGCTTGGCAAGGCCAAAGGCGCTCATGCCGTAAATCAGGCCGAAGTTGATCGCCTTGGCGCTGCGGCGCATGTCTGTGGTGACGTCTGCCAGCTCGACGCCGAAGACTTCCGCCGCCGTTGCCCGATGCACATCCAGATCATTACGGAACGCATGCAGCAGCCCTTCATCCTTGGCCAGGTGGGCCATGATGCGCAGTTCGATCTGCGAGTAGTCCGCGGCCAGCAGCTTGTAGCCCTTGGGCGCCACGAAAGCCTGGCGAATACGTCGGCCTTCAGCGGTGCGGATCGGGATGTTCTGCAGGTTGGGATCACTGGAGGACAAACGCCCGGTGACGGCGACCGCTTGATGGTAAGACGTGTGAATCCGGCCGGTGCGAGGGTTGATCTGCTCTGGCAAACGGTCGGTGTACGTGCTCTTGAGCTTGCTCATGGAGCGGTACTGCATCAGCACTTTAGGCAGCGGGAAACCTTGCTCGGCCAACTCGGCCAGTACCGCTTCGGCCGTCGAAGCCTGACCTTTTGCGGTCTTGTTGAGCACCGGCATGCCGAGTTTTTCGTAGAGAATCACGCCCAGTTGCTTGGGCGAACCGAGGTTGAACTCTTCCCCGGCGATCTCGAACGCCTCGCGCTCCAAGGCAACCATCTTGTCGCCCAGCTCAACGCTCTGGATGCCCAGCAATTTGGCATCCACCAGAGCGCCTTGGCGCTCGATGCGGGCCAGCACCGGCACCAACGGCATTTCGATGTCGTTGAGCACCGGTGCCAGGCTTGGAATGGCGTCGAGTTTGGCTATCAGCGCTTCGTGCAGGCGCAAGGTCAGGTCAGCTTCCTGGGCCGCGTATTGCGCCGCCAGTTCAAGTGAGATCTGATCGAAAGTCAGCTGTTTGACGCCTTTACCCGCGATCTCCTGAATATTGGTGGCGGTATGCCCGAGATATTTCAACGCCAGGCTTTCGCGGTCATGGCGTGTCGCGGTGGAGTCGAGCACATAGGATTCGAGCATGGTGTCGTACAACAAGCCCTGCACGTCGATACCCTGGGCTTGATCACCGTCGATGGCGCAATTGGCCAGGATATTGATGTCGAACTTGGCGTGCTGGCCCACCTTGATCTTGCTCGGGTCTTCCAGCAACGGCTTGAGCTGCTTGAGGACGTGATCGCGATCAAGCTGCTGCGGCACGCCCATGTACGAGTGGGTCAGCGGGATGTAGGCCGCTTCGTGGGTCTGCACGGCGAACGACATGCCCACCAGTTGCGCTTTCTGGGCATCCAGGCCGTTGCTCTGGGTCACGAAAGCCACCAGTTTGGCGTCATTGAGCTTTTTCAGCCAGACGTCGAGCTGGGCCTGCTCAAGAATGGTTTCGTAACGGGTTTCGCTTGGGACCGGCGCTTCTTCGATAGCGATTTCCAGCCCGACGCGCTTGGCATCGCGGTGCAGGTCTTCGATCCAGCTCTTGAATTCCAGCTCGGCGTACAGCTCAAGCAGCGCTTCACGGTCGGGCTCGCCGCAGTGCAGTTGATCCAGTTCGATATCCAGCGGCACGTCGATCTTGATGGTCGCCAGCTCGTAGGACAGAAACGCCATGGCGCGATGTTCTTCAAGCTTGGCGGCCAGGGTTTTTGCCCCGCGAATCGGTAGCGTGGCGACCATTTCGAGGTTTTCGTAGAGTTCTTTTATCCCGCCGCCGACACCGACCAGCAGGCCCACAGCGGTTTTTTCGCCAACGCCCGGTACGCCGGGAATGTTGTCGACCTTGTCGCCCATCAGCGCCAGGTAATCGATGATGTGCTCAGGGCCGACGCCAAACTTCTCTTTCACCCCTGCCACGTCCTGCACGCTGCCGGTCATGGTGTTGACCAGCGTGATGTGCCCATCGACCAGTTGCGCCATGTCCTTGTCGCCGGTGGAGATGATTACCGGGCGGTCCGCCGCAGCGCTGCTGCGGGCCAGGGTGCCGATCACGTCATCGGCTTCAACGCCATCGACGCACAACAGCGGGTAGCCCAGACCTTTGACGCAGGCGTGCAGCAAGTCGATCTGCACCCGCAGATCGTCGGGCATACTCGGCCGATTAGCTTTGTATTCGGCGTACAGATCGTCGCGAAAAGTCCCGCCCTTGGCGTCGAAAACCACCGCGAACGGGCTGTCCGGGTATTGCCGGCGCAGGCTTTTGAGCATATTCAGCACGCCCTTCACGGCACCGGTGGGCAAACCCTTGGACGTGGCGAGTGGCGGCAGCGCGTGAAAGGCGCGGTACAGGTAAGAAGAACCGTCCACCAGGACGAGGGGAGCTTGGCTCATGAGCAGAATCAACCTTTTCGGCGGGGTCGGCGCTAGAATGCGAGGACCATTGACGACAAAGGGACAAGGTTATCATGCGTACAACAAATCGCCTGTTGCTGGCTGGCCTGTTTACACTCTGCCCGCTGATTGCTGTTGCTGCCGATGATGCACCGTCCGCCGACCCGGATGTCACGATCCGCACCGACGGTGACAAGACCATTCAGGAGTACCGCCAGAATGGCTTCCTGTACGCGGTCAAGATCACCCCCAAAGGCGGCAAGCCTTACTTTCTGGTGCGCGCCGATGGTACAGATGCCAATTTCATTCGTTCCGACCAACCGGATATGCTGATTCCGTCATGGAAGATATTCGAGTGGTAACGTCCCACATTCACCCCTTTAGCTGGCAGTCCTGATATGTCCGTGTTCACCCCCCTGGCTCGGCCCGAGCTGGAAGTTTTTCTCGCCCCCTATGGGTTAGGCCGTCTGCGCGACTTTCAAGGCATTGCCGCTGGAAGTGAAAACACCAACTACTTCATCAGTCTGGAGCAGGGTGAATACGTGCTGACGCTGGTCGAGCGCGGGCCGGTTCAGGAAATGCCGTTCTTCGTCGAGCTGCTGGCCGTGCTCCACGACGCCGAGTTGCCGGTGCCGTATGCCCTGCCGACCACCGACGGCATCGCGCTGCGGGAACTGGCAGGCAAACCGGCGCTGTTGCAGCCGCGCTTGGCGGGCAAGCACATCAGCGAGCCCAATACGCAGCATTGCATACAGATTGGCGAGCTGTTGGGCCACCTGCACCTAGCCACCCGTGGCGAAAAGCTGCTGGAGCGCAAAACGGACCGCGGCCTGGACTGGATGCTGGCCGAAGGGGCGATTCTTGTTTCTCATCTTGAGCAGGCTCCAAGCGATTTGCTCAAGACCACGCTGGAAGAAATCGACCGCCTGAAGGGGAAAATTCTGGCGTTGCCACGGGCCAACCTGCACGGCGACCTGTTCCGCGACAACGCCTTGTTTGAAGGCACGCACCTGACGGGCGTGATCGACTTCTACAATGCCTGTTCCGGGCCGATGCTCTACGACCTGGCTATTTCGTTGAACGATTGGTGTTCCGGCGAAGACGGCAAGATCGACGCACCACGCGCTCGGGCATTGCTGGGGGCTTACGCAGCCTTGCGACCGTTCACCGCTGCCGAAGCCGAGTTGTGGCCGACCATGCTGCGCGTCGGTTGCGTGCGTTTCTGGCTGTCACGCCTGATCGCGGCTGAATCCCACGCAGGCCAGGACGTGTTGATCCACGACCCGATGGAATTCCAGCAACGCCTTGAACAGCGCCAGGAAATCCACGTGCCGCTGCCGTTTGCGTTGTAACTGAAGCAGCGTTGCACTACTTGTGGGAGCGAGCTTGCTCGCGAAGACGGCATTTCAAACACAGAAATGCATCGAATGTAACCGCCTCTTCGCGAGCAAGCTCGCTCCCACGGGTCGGTGGGGTGCCGGAAAATCAAAGACTTTCCAGACACCCCACCAAATCATCCCCAAGCTTATTCAACAGCAGCTCGTACCCGTTCGCGGTCACGGGGGTGTTGCTGCCCAGTGCATCCAGCTCCGCCAATTTGGCGGGCAGGCCAGCCGTCAGCGTCTCGGCCAGGCGTGGGCGCAGTGGCGGTTCGCTGAATACGCAGGTCTTGCCGATTTCGGTGAGGCGCGCGCGCATGGCGGCGACGTGCTGGGCGCCTGGCTGAACCTCGGCCGCGACGCTGAACACGCCCGCGTGCTTGAGGCCATAAGCGTCTTCGAAGTAGTCGAATGCCTCATGGAAGACAAAGTACGGCTTGCCAGCGATCCCGGCCACGCGGTTTTTGATCCGCACATCCATGGCGTCCAGGCGCGCAGTGAATGCCTTGGCGTTATCGCTGTATCGGGCCGCATTGGCAGGATCGGCCTTACTAAGGTCTGCGGCCATTTTTGCCGCAATCACCCGCGCGTTGACTGAAGACAACCACAAGTGCGCGTCCAGGCTACCGGGGCGGTGGTCGTGATCATGCTCGTCGTGATCGTCTTCGTGATCTTCCTCATGGGAAGCACTGTCGGCACCGAAGTGGCGAAGGTGCATGCCGGGCAGCGATTGCACGGCGACCACTGGCAACGTGCGATTTTTCAGCACGCGCGGTAGGAAGCTCTCCATGTCGGGCCCGATCCAGTAGAGCAGGTCGGCACTCTGAACGCGCCGTACGTCGGATGGCCGCAAGGCGTAATGATGGGGCGACGCGCCGGGTGGCAAAAGCACCTCGGGCTGACCGACGCCGTCCTGCACTGCAGCGGCAATCAGCTGCAACGGCTTGATGCTGGTCAGGACACGAACTTCGGCCTGAGCAGAGGAAATTGTCAGCAAGCTGGCGGATAAAACGACGAAAAGGACAAAAAGACGGTGCACGTAGACCACTCATTCAGGGCAGGAACGGGTAACATAATAACGTCTCCAGCAAATGTCGTCGCCGCTCATGTCTATTACACCGTTAGCCAGTCGCCCCCATGACCACTCTCACTGCGTGCATACCGCGCTGTCGGAAGCCGATGCGCTGTGTGCCGAGAAAGGCCTGCGCCTGACCGCCCTGCGTCGTCGCGTGCTGGAGCTGGTCTGGCAGAGCCACAAACCATTGGGCGCCTATGACATCCTTGCCGTACTCAGCGAAGAAGACGGCCGCCGCGCCGCGCCACCGACCGTTTATCGGGCGCTGGATTTCCTGCTGGATAACGGCCTGGTGCATCGCATCGCCTCGCTGAACGCCTTTACCGGCTGCAACCACCCAACCCACGCGCATCAGGGCCAGTTCCTGATTTGCCGTGAGTGCCATGCGGCCATCGAGCTGCAACACCAGTCCATCAGCGACGCCGTCACCAACGCCGCTGCTGAAGTGGGCTTTGCGGTGGAAGGCCAGACCGTGGAAATCATCGGGGTGTGTTCCGGCTGCAAGGCGGCTTGATGAGCAACGCGCTGATCAAACTTGAGCAGGTTGGCGTCGCCCTCTCGGGGCAGAACGTGCTGGAAAACATTCAGCTGAGCGTCAAACCCGGCGAGATCGTCACGCTGATCGGCCCCAACGGCGCCGGTAAAACCACGCTGGTGCGCGCAGTGCTCGGGCTGCTCAAGCCCGACACCGGCTCGGTGTGGCGCAAGCCGAAGCTGCGCGTGGGTTACATGCCGCAAAAGCTGCACGTCGACCCAACCCTGCCGCTGTCGGTGCTGCGCTTTCTGCGTCTGGTGCCAGGCGTCGATCGCGCGGCCGCCCTCGCCGCGCTGGTTGAAGTGGGTGCCGAGAAAGTCATCGACAGCCCGCTGCAAAGCGTCTCCGGCGGCGAAATGCAGCGCGTGCTACTGGCCCGCGCCTTGTTGCGCGAACCTGAGCTGCTGGTGCTGGACGAACCGGTGCAAGGTGTCGACGTAGCCGGGCAAGCCGAGCTGTACAGCCTGATCACCCGCCTGCGGGACCGTCACGGCTGCGGCGTGCTGATGGTGTCCCACGATTTGCATCTGGTCATGAGCACCACCGACCAGGTGGTCTGCCTCAATCGCCATGTCTGCTGCTCCGGGCACCCGGAACAGGTCAGCCACGATCCGGCGTTCGTCGAGCTGTTTGGCAAGAACGCGCAAAGCCTGGCGATCTATCACCACCACCACGATCACGCCCACGATCTGCATGGCGAAGTGGTGGAAGGTACCGCCGATTCGGCCGCCCACTCCCACACTCATGTTCACGGAGACAGCTGCAAGCATGGCTGATTTTCTTCTTTACGCCTTGCTCGCAGGCTTGGCTCTGGCCCTGGTGGCCGGACCGTTGGGCTCGTTCGTGGTCTGGCGGCGCATGGCCTATTTTGGCGACACCTTGTCTCACGCCGCACTGCTGGGCGTGGCCATGGGGTTTCTGCTGGATGTCAGCCCTACCATCGCAGTGACCGTCGGCTGCCTGCTGCTGGCGATCCTGCTGGTGACGCTGCAACAGCGCCAACCCCTGGCGTCGGACACGCTGCTGGGGATTCTGGCACCGAGCACTCTGTCCCTCGGGCTGGTGGTGCTGAGTTTCATGCATGATGTGCGCATCGATCTGATGGCTTATCTGTTTGGCGATCTGCTGGCGATCAGCCCCAATGATCTGGCCTGGATTCTCGGCGGCTCCATGGCGGTGCTCGTCTTGTTGGTGGCGCTGTGGCGCCCCTTACTGGCGATCACCGTGCATGAAGAATTGGCCAAGGTCGAAGGCCTGCCGGTGGCGGGGTTGCGCATGGCGCTGATGCTGCTGATTGCCGTGGTGATTGCCGTGGCAATGAAAATCGTTGGAGTGTTACTAATTACGTCACTGCTGATCATCCCCGCCGCTGCGGCACAGCGTCACGCCCGGTCGCCGGAGCAGATGGCGCTGGGCGCAAGCCTGCTGGGCGTGATCGCCGTGTGCCTCGGGCTGTCGATGTCGTGGTTCAAGGACACCCCGGCAGGGCCTTCAATTGTGGTTTCAGCAGCGGCATTGTTTCTGCTGAGTTTTGTTCTACCCAAGCGGGCGGTGTAGACTTGCTCGTTTTTTGCGCAATTAGAGAATCGCAGGAATGAAGCCGTTCGCATCCCGTTATCTGCTGCTTGCCGCATTTTCTGTCCTGTTGGCAGCCTGCCAAAGCGCCCCGACAGCCGACGCCCCCGTCCTTGCGACACCGCCGGACGGGTTCGCGCAGCTCGAGCAGAGCATTACCACCAATGAACTGGCCACCGCTGAAGACCAGCTGGCGAAGCTGCAAGCGGCTGCGCCAACCGATATTCGCCTGGAGCCTTTCCAGCGCCGCCTGGCCGAAGCTTATTTGAGCCGCAGTCAGATCGTGCTGCAAAAAGGTGACGTGAACGCCGCAGCGGCGGCCCTGAGTCGCGCCCGCGCCTTGATGCCCAAGGCTCCCGCGCTGACCAGCGGCGTCAACGGCGCCATCGCCCATGCCCGTAAAGCCGAGCTGGACAAAGCAGAAGCCGAACTGGCCGCTGCTGAAGCCAAGCGCACGGCCAAGCTGATCGACCCCAGTGCAGAAAGCACCACGATCAAATTGAAAATCGGCGATATGGCGCAATTGCGTCGCCAACTGGACGCTATTGCATCGGATACCGTCGCATTCAACTGTGATGTGCTGCTGATCGTGCCGCGCACGGATGACTACCCATGGCTGGCCACATTGCTGACCAAACGGGTAAACAAGATCAATTCAGAATTTGAGCTGGACTTGCAACGCAAGATCGAGCGCAACGAGTCAGCGACCGTCATTCTCAAGCCTGCGCGGCCTTGAAATGTGAAATTTGTGGGAGCGAGCTTGCTCGCGAAGGCGGCATTTCAAACGCAGAAATGCATCGGCTGTAACCACCTCTTCGCGAGCAAGCTCGCTCCCACAGAATTTTCTGCGCAAACCAAAAGGCGTCATCCCTGACGCCTCTTTGATCAAGCCGGAATGGCTTTGGCTTTCGGCTCACGATCCCAGACACGGTGCTGGGCAATGGCCGTGAAGAACGCCTTGAACGACGCGCTATCACCCACTTCAAGCAACCCGGCATCGGTGTCCAGATGCAGCAACTCGATGAGCTTCCTGGCATCGCCGGCAAAAGAAATTGCCTTGAGGTGCTTGTAGGCTTCGAGCACGTAATGCAGCGCCACACCGTCGCCACTCAAAGCAGTGACAGAATCGGCACCACCCGGAATGAATACCGCATCGAACGCCACAGAAGGCAAGCCTTCCATCGACGCATCTACCGGCAGGCTCGTGCCGCCAGCGGTTTTCACCGGTGCGGAAGTCGGGCCGAGGACCTTGGCGTGAGCGCCTTCGGCTTCCAGCGCGGCCTTCATGGCGGCAACCGCCTTGTCGTCCACGCCATTGGCCACCAGGATCGCCACCTTGCGAGAAACGATGTCCCCGGACAGCAGGTTCATCTGGCTCAGCAGTGGCGATTCTTTCAGCGATTGCGGCTTGGTCGTGACAGTCGCAGACTTCGGCGCAGGCAGACCGAGATTGGCAGCCACACGGCTCGCCAGTTCCAGATCGATGTTAGCCAGAATCTCGTTCACCTGACGGGCACGGATATGCTCGCGCTCGACCTTGCCCAACTCGAAGCTGTAGGCCGCGATGATGTGCTCTTTCTCGGCGTGACTCATGCTGTTGAAGAACAGCGTCGCCTGCGAGAAGTGATCAGAGAACGACTCGCTGCGCTGACGCACTTTGTGCGCCTCGATACGCTCTGGATAGCTTTCGAAACCACCATCCACCGGGCCTGCAGGGGTTTCCTTCGGCCAGCCGCCATCAATGGAGTTCGGCTCGTAGGAAGCACGACCCTTATCGATGGTGGTGCGGTGTTGCGCATCGCGCTGGCCGCTGTGGTTAGGCGATACCGGACGGTTGATCGGAATCTCGTGGAAGTTCGGCCCGCCCAATCGGCTGATCTGCGTATCCGTATAGGAAAACAGACGACCTTGCAGCAGTGGGTCGTTAGAGAAGTCGATGCCCGGCACCACATGCCCAGGGCAAAACGCAACCTGCTCGGTTTCAGCGAAGAAGTTGTCCGGGTTACGGTTGAGCACCATCTTGCCCAGCGGCGTCACCGGCACCAGCTCTTCGGGAATGATTTTGGTCGGGTCGAGGATGTCGAAGTCGAACTTGTGTTCGTCTTCTTCGGCCACGATCTGCACGCCCAATTCCCATTCAGGGTAATCACCGGTTTCGATGGATTCCCACAGGTCGCGACGGTGGAAATCGGTGTCTTTACCGGCCAGCTTCTGCGCTTCGTCCCAGACCAGCGAGCACACGCCGAACTTGGGCTTCCAGTGGAATTTGACGAAGGTGGATTTGCCTTCGGTGTTGATCATGCGGAAGGTGTGCACGCCAAAGCCCTGCATGGTGCGCAGGCTTTTCGGGATGGCACGGTCGGACATGGTCCACAGCACCATGTGCGCGGATTCCGGCACCAGGGAAACGAAGTCCCAGAACGTGTCGTGAGCCGAGCCGCCGGTTGGGATTTCGTTGTGCGGCTCAGGTTTCACCGCGTGCACGAAGTCCGGGAACTTGATGGCGTCCTGGATGAAGAACACCGGCATGTTGTTACCGACCAGGTCGTAGTTGCCTTCGTCGGTGTAGAACTTCACCGAGAAGCCACGCACGTCACGCACGGTATCGCCAGAACCACGCGGGCCCTGCACGGTGGAGAAGCGCACGAACACCGGGGTTTTCTTGCCCGGATCACGCAGGAAGCCAGCCTTGGTCAGCTCGGCATGGTCTTCGTAGGTCTGGAAATAACCATGGGCCGCAGTACCACGGGCGTGGACGATACGCTCCGGGATGCGCTCATGGTCAAAATGCGTGATTTTTTCACGCATGATGAAGTCTTCAAGCAGCGACGGGCCACGATCACCGGCTTTCAAGGTGTTCTGGTTGTCGGAGACTTTGACGCCCTGATTGGTGCGCAAGGCCTGGCCGGTGGCGTCCGAACGAAACTGCTCAAGGCTGTCGAGTTTGGCGTTGGTGTTGCCGCGATCCAGCGTATCGGTCCCGGCCAGTTCGCTTGTATTTCCGGGTACTACGGGTGTTTTCTTGGTAGCCATCAGGCAAAAACTCCTCGGTTTGGTCGGCCCATATGCTCGAATTGGCAGGGCTCAATAAGCAGAAAAAATCCCCGGCACGGCACATGGGGAAATCACGATGCTTATTGAATGACTAGCGAGGAAATCAGCCGTTCCGTGTTTTTTAAGAAGATCTGGCGGGTGGTAGGAAGGGCCTTGGGCATAAACCTGTGGGAGTGCCCCCGTCGTCCAGACGCCGCGCTGTCGCGCAGCAAACACAGGACCTGTGGGAGCGAGCTTGCTCGCGAAAGCAATGTTCCTGCCCACAGAGATATATCGGGCGTACCGGCCTCTTCGCGAGCAAGCTCGCTCCCACAGAGGCTCACAGTGGATCACCCTACCCACCACCCATCGCCTTATTCCATTTCGATAGGCCCGTTATGAAATAAATGCTAAATGCCAACCAGCGGACAGGCTAAAATGCGCGCCCGGCTTATCCAGCCGCTGCGAATCAGCCAGTACGCGTCCTGCCGCTGCGCTGAATTTTTACCGCGCCCCCACAAGGTTCGCCACGTGATCGAGTTTCATAACGTCCACAAAACCTACCGGGTCGCAGGCAAGGAAATCCCCGCCCTGCACCCCACCAGCCTGCGCGTCGAAGACGGCCAGGTGTTTGGTCTGATCGGCCACTCCGGGGCTGGCAAAAGCACCCTCCTGCGCCTGATCAACCGCCTGGAAACCCCCAGCGGCGGGCAGATCATCGTCGATGACGAAGACGTCACCGCCCTGGACGCCAACGGCCTGCGCCGTTTCCGCCAACAGGTCGGGATGATTTTCCAGCACTTCAATCTGCTGTCCTCCAAAACCGTGGCCGACAACGTCGCCATGCCGCTGACCCTGGCCGGTGATATGTCCCGCGCCCAGATCGACCAGCGCGTGGCGGAGTTGCTGGCGCGGGTTGGGCTGTCCGATCACGCGAAGAAGTATCCGTCGCAATTGTCGGGCGGGCAGAAGCAGCGCGTGGGCATTGCACGCGCCCTGGCGACCAAACCTAAAATCCTGCTCTGCGACGAAGCCACCAGCGCCCTGGACCCACAAACCACGGCGTCGGTGCTGCAGTTGCTGGCCGAGATCAACCGCGAGTTGAAGCTGACCATCGTGCTGATCACCCATGAAATGGACGTGATCCGCCGAGTCTGCGACCACGTTGCGGTCATGGACGCGGGCGTTATCGTCGAACAGGGTGCGGTGGCCGATGTGTTTCTGCATCCTCAGCACCCGACCACCAAGCGATTCGTGCAAGAACATGAACAGATCGACGAAAACGAGCAGCGCGATGATTTCGCCCACGTCGAAGGCCGCATCGTGCGCCTGACGTTCCAGGGTGAGGCCACCTATGCGCCGCTGCTGGGCACCGTTGCCCGGGAGACCGGCGTTGACTACAGCATCCTGGCCGGCCGTATCGACCGCATCAAAGACACGCCTTACGGGCAACTGACGCTGGCCATTACCGGCGGTGACATGGACGCCGCCTTCGCTCGCTTCACCGCCGCTGATGTTCATATGGAGGTGCTGCGCTGATGGACGCTTTCCTGACGCTGTTCCCCAACGTTGATTGGGTAGAAATCTGGGTTGCGACCCTAGACACGCTGAACATGCTGGTGGTGTCGCTGGGCTTCACCATCCTGCTGGGTCTGCCGCTGGGGGTGATTCTGTTCCTCACCTCGCCACGCCAATTGCTGGAAAACAAAGGCCTGTATTCGACGCTGGCGATTATCGTCAACCTGCTACGCGCCTTGCCGTTCATCATCCTGCTGATCGTGATGATGCCCGTGACGGAAGTCATCACCGGCACCACGCTGGGGATCCTCGGCACCTTGCCGCCGCTGATTGCCGGTGCCACGCCGTTCTTCGCCCGCCTGGTGGAGACGGCCCTGCGTGAAGTGGATCGCGGCATCATCGAAGCGACACAGGCCATGGGCGCCACCACGCGGCAGATCATCGTCAAGGCGCTGCTGCCGGAAGCGCGCCCTGGCATCCTCGCCGCGATTACCGTGACGGCGATTGCGCTGGTGTCGTTCACCGCCATGGCCGGTGCCGTGGGCGCGGGCGGGCTGGGCGACCTGGCGATTCGTTACGGTTACCAGCGCTTCCAGAACGATGTGATGTTCGTGACGGTCGTATTGCTGCTGGTGCTGGTGCAGATTCTGCAAAGCATCGGCGACAAACTGGTCGCACACTTTACCCACCGATAACTGTTTGGCCGGTTACCCCCGGCATAGGCCCGCCACGCTGGCGGGCTCTCAATGGAGTTGATGCATGAAAAAGCTGTTGGCCGTATTTGCCGCCGTTGCCGCGTTGTCCGCCCACGCCGATGAAACCCTCACCGTTGCGGCCAGTGCCGTACCGCATGCGGAGATTCTCGAGTTCGTGAAGCCGACCCTGGCAAAAGAAGGCGTGGACCTGAAAATCACAGTCTTCAATGACTACGTCCAGCCGAACGTGCAGGTTGCTGAAAAACGCATGGACGCCAACTTCTTCCAGCACCAGCCGTACCTGGATGAGTTCAACAAAGGTAAAGGCACTGATCTGGTCAGCGTCGCCAAGGTCCACGTCGAGCCGTTTGGCGCGTACTCGGACAAGATCAAAAACCTGAACGACCTGCCCGATGGTGCCAACGTAGCGCTGCCGAACGACGCCACCAACGAAGGCCGTGCGCTGCTGTTGTTGGCCAAGGCTGGTCTGATCACCCTGAAAGATCCAACCAGCATCCTCGCCACGCCGAAAGACGTGCTGCAGAACCCGAAAAACCTGAAGTTCCGCGAGCTGGAAGCAGCAACCCTGCCACGCGTGCTGACTCAGGTTGACCTGGCGCTGATCAACACCAACTACGCGCTGGGCGCCAAGCTGGACCCCACCAAGGACGCGCTGATCATCGAAGGTGCCGAGTCGCCTTACGCCAACATCCTGGTCACGACCCAGGCCAACAAGGATTCGGACGCCATCAAGAAACTGGTAGCCGCCCTGCACAGCCCGGAAGTCAAAGCCTTCATCACCGAGAAGTACAAAGGCGCTGTGGTTCCGGCGTTTTGATTTCGTGAGATAGATACAACACCTGTAGGAGCCAACTTGTTGGCGAGGCGGTGTGTCAGGTACGACGCCTCGCGAACAAGGTGGAGCGCCACCCCGGTCGCTCCTACAGGTGATCACCGTTACTTATTCCCTCTCCAACAACCCCGGCAACTGCGCCAGCAGCTTCTGGCTGTTGAACGGCGCCCGGATGAAACCGCGCTGGGTGCCATCCGGCCCGAGCAGCGCCAGGTTGCCGCTGTGGTCCACCGTGTAGTTCGGCTTGCTGGTATCAGCGGGGATGAACGGGATGCTCACCGCGTTGGCCAGCTTCTGGATGTCCTGCACAGGGGCGTTCAATCCGATAAAAGCCTTGTCGAAGTAACCCAGGTACTGCTTGAGCTGCTGCGGCGTGTCGCGGTTGGGATCGACGCTGATCAACACGATACGCAGCTTGTCCACCGTCGCTTTGGGCAGCTCACTCTTGATCTGGCGCAGCTGGGCGAGGGTGGTCGGGCAGATGTCCGGGCAAAACGTGTAGCCAAAAAACAGCAGCGTCCACTTGCCTTTCAATTCATTGACCACCACCGGCTGACCATCCTGATCGAGCATTTTCAGGTCCGGAAGATTGCGGCTTTTCGGCAGCAGAATAATTCCCGCGTCGAGCAAGGCGGCCTGGTCGCCCGTGCCACGGTCTGTCAGCACACGGTTGACCGTCAGCCCGAGGATCAAGGCGACAATGGCGACGAGGATGAAAACGGTTTTCTGGGTTCGGGTCATAACGCCAACAGTAGGTAGTGATCAACGAGCAGGGCGATGAACAGCAGAAACAGGTAGTAAATCGAATACTTGAAGGTGCTGATCGCCGCGTGGGGCCGCGCGTTACGGTACAGCACCACAGCCCAGAACAGGAAGCGCCCGCTCAGCGCCAAGGCGCAAAGCAGGTACAGCAGGCCGCTCATGTGGATCACAAAAGGCAGCAGGCTGACCGCCAGCAACGCCAGCGTATAGAGCACGATGTGCACCTTGGTGTAATGCTCGCCGTGGGTGACCGGCAACATGGGGATATCGGCCTTGGCGTATTCCGCCTTGCGATGGATCGCCAGCGCCCAGAAGTGCGGCGGCGTCCAGGCGAAGATAATCAGCATCAACAGCAGCGGTTCGGCGCTGACATGCCCCGTAACCGCCACCCAGCCCAGCAACGGCGGCGCAGCCCCCGCAAGGCCGCCGATGACGATGTTCTGCGGCGTGGCGCGCTTGAGCAGGCCCGTATAGATCACCGCATAGCCGAGCAGCGACGCCCCGGTCAGCCAGGCAGTCAGCGGGTTAGTAAAGATCAGCAACAGCCCTTGCCCGACCAACGCCAGCATCAGCGCGAAGCTCAAGGCCGCAGCGGGTGAGACGCGCCCCTCGGCCACAGGCCTTTTATGCGTGCGCGCCGTCAATGTATCGATGCGCCGATCCACCACATGGTTGACCACCGCTGCACTGCCAGCGCACAGGCCAATCCCAAGATTGCCGAACAGCAACACCGCCCACGGCACGCCTGCACGGGTCGCGAGAAACATGCCGACCAACGAGGTGATCAACATCAGCAGCACGACCTTGGGTTTGGTGAGTTCAAGGTAGTCGCGCCAGAGGGGCTGGCTTTCAGTGAGTGTGATCATGTTCGCCCCGCAAACCCTGTAGGAGCTGCCGAAGGCTGCGAAAGCGGGGTGTCAGAGGAACCCATTCGCAGCCTTCGGCAGCTCCTACAGGTGCCAGTTTTCTCACCCGATAATTAATCATCACCACACTCAATATCAGCGCCGCGCTGCCCGCGTTGTGGGCAACAGCTATCACCAGCGGCAGATGAAACAGCACATTGCTGACACCCAACGCGATTTGCAGGGCGAGGGCTGATGCCAGCAGCATCGCCATGCCTTTCAAGCCCGCCTTCTTCAACTGCCACGCCAGACTCAGCAGCGAAGCCGTCACCAGCATTGCGCCCGCCCGGTGGGTTAGATGGATCGCCGTGCGTGCTTCACTGTCCAGTTTGCCGCCCAGATAATTGGGGCCGATGTGCTGGGTCAGGTGAAAGCCATTGGCAAAGTCTGCCTCCGGCCACCATTGGCCTTGGCAGAGCGGCACGTCGGTGCAGGCCAGCGCGGCGTAGTTGGCGCTGACCCAGCCACCCAGCGCGATCTGCACCACCACCAGCAGCAAGCCGATAGCAGCCAGACGTTGCAACCGCGTCGGCAGTTGCGGTTGCACGGGGAAGGCGCCACTCAGACGCAGGGTCAGCAGAAACAACAGGCTCAATGTCGCAACCCCGCCCAGCAAATGCGCGGTCACCACCTGAGGCCACAGTTTGAGAGTCACGGTCCACATGCCAAACATGGCCTGCGCGAGCACCACCGCCAGCAGCAACAACGGCAATTTCAGCGGCTGCCCGGCTTGCTTGCGTCGCCGCCACGCCTGAACCGCCAGCAGCACAATCAACAGCGCCAGCCCACCCGCGAAGTAACGATGGGTCATCTCGCTCCAACCCTTTGCGGCCTGCACAGGGGCGTCCGGAAAATGCAGTTCGGCATGTGCCAGTTGCACCTCGCTGGTCGGCACGCTGATAAAACCGTAACACCCCGGCCAGTCCGGGCAACCCAGCCCCGCGTGGGTCAGGCGGGTATAAGCACCGAGTAACACCACGAACAACGCTAGCAGCGTGGTAAGCACAGCAAGACGAAATCCGGGCCTGGTCATGATCAACCTCTATCCGATGTTGGACAGTTTCAGCAGTTGCCGCAGGTCCTTGAGCAAATCCTTGCCGTTGACTTCAGCGCCGTAGCGCAACACCAGATTGCCGTGGGGATCGACGATCCATAGTTGTGGCGTTTCGATACCGGGCGCAGCCTTCTGATAGCGCGACAGTTCCAGCGAATAGCGCTGCAGCTGCGGATATTCACGGCTCAGCTTCGCGTCGTAATCGGCGCTCAATGGCTGCGCGATGGCCAGGGCGTGGCTGGCACGACCGGCATCGCGGCCCAGGCCGATCTGGATCTGTCGCGCCAGATACACCAGTTGCTGGCAATCGGCTGAACAGTCGCTGGGCGCACTGACCAATAGCTGCCAGCGCGACTCCTGCGTCTGCACGCCCAGATCCGCGCGGCTCTGCCCATTGCCGATCAGCTCGCCATGAAAGCTGCGACTGTCCGGCACCCAGAACCTGAATGTGTACATGCTGGTGGCCAGGATCATCGGCCCGATAGCGACCAGCAGCACCAGAATCAGCTGCAACCGCCCCTTGCGGCGGCTCAGCGGCGGAGGCTGTTCAGACATGCGGCTTGGGTTGATGACCGTTCCCATGAGGGTCCTCCCGTTTGCTTTTCTTGTTCTTCGCCTGATGCCAGCCCAGATACAGATAAAGCCCAAACAGCGCGGCGGCCATGGCAAACCACTGCACGGCGTAGCCCAGGTGTTTTTCCGGGCCCATGGCAACGATCGGCCAGTCGACGCGATACGACCCCGGCCCCGATTCCATGCGCAACTCCTGAGGGAAACCTTCGCGGCCCAGCTCAGCCCAGAGCTTGTCGGGAGCGACTGCTGTAATAAGCCTCGGCCAAGGCGCATTGGCCTCATCAGCCTGTAACTGAAAGGTGTTGGGCACGACATACACCCAGGCCTGCAGGCTCAGCGCTTGTTTCGGCGTGTTGAACACCGGCGGCACACGCCGATCCGGCCAGGGCAGCCAACCGCGATTGACCCACGCCCAGACGCCGCTGGCCTGATCCTCAAACGGCTGGATCAACTCGACGCCCGCTTTGCCATCGCGGGTGCTGTTGTCCAGCAAAAGGCTGTGGTCCGGGTCGAAATGACCTCGCAGTTGCACCCGTCGATAAGCCAGATCATCGCTGGTTATTAATTGATCAATTTGTACCGCCTGCTCCGCGCGACGCTCAGCATAGTGAGCGAGCATCACGCGTTTCTCCTCGCCACGGCCCAGTTGCCAGAAGCCAAGATTAATCAGCAAAGGCAGCAGCGCCAGCACCAACAGGCTGGGCACCACGCCGGGGGCAAAGCGCTTCATCGCACGCCCCGGTTGGACGTTTTTGCCCGGCCTATACTCCATTGCATCGCGTTTGCTCCTGGATTTGTCATGCTCAAAGCAGCGATTGTGCTGATGTTCTTCGCCACCGTGGCCAGCCTGTTCAGCGGGCTGTTCTTTCTGGTGAAGGACGACAGCCACTCAACCCGATTGCTCAAAGCCCTCACCGTTCGCGTCAGCCTGGCGGCGATAACCCTGGCGCTGATTACCTGGGGTTTCTACAGCGGCCGGTTGGGATAAAACCTGTAGGAGCTGCCGCAGGCTGCGAAGGCGGTGTGTCAGGAATATCCATTCGCAGCCTTCGGCAGCTCCTACAGGCCATCAAATGACGTAAACGAACACGAACAACCCCACCCACACCACATCGACAAAATGCCAATACCAGCTCGCCGCCTCGAAGCCAAACTGATGCTCGGCGTCGAAATGCCCGCGCACGATGCGCATCAGCATCACAAACAGGATGATCGTGCCGATGGTCACGTGGGCGCCGTGAAAGCCGGTGAGCATGAAAAACGTTGCGCCATAAATGCCCGAGCCCAGTGTCAGGCCCAGCTCGTGATAAGCGTGGACATACTCTTCAGCCTGTAGTGCCAAAAAGCTCAAGCCCAGCAGGACGGTGGTTGCCAGCCACAGCTTCAATGCGCCGCGATGGCCTCGCTTCAACGCATGGTGAGCGATGGTAATGGTCACGCTGGAGCTGACCAGCAACACCGTGTTGATCAGCGGCAGCTTCCACGGGTCGATGATGCCTTTGGGCGCGGGATAGAGTTTTGGGTCCGGGGTGTTGAGCATCGGCCAGCTGTACTGAAAGTTGGGCCACAACATATTCGCGATGCCTTTGGAGCCTTCGCCGCCCAGCCACGGCCCGGACCAATAACGGATGTAGAACAGCGTGCCAAAGAAGGCGATGAAAAACATCGCTTCGGAAAAGATGAACCAGCCCATGCCCCAGCGAAACGAGCGGTCCATCTGCGCGCTGTACAACCCGGCGCGGCTTTCCTTGATCACTGTGCTGAACCAGCCAAACATCATGTACGCGATCAGCAGCCCACCGACCATGAAGATCCACGGCCCATGGGAGTCAGGTCGCGCGGCCTTCATATCATTGAACCAGGTGCCAAGGCCGAACATCGTCACAAGCATGCCCACCGTGGCAATGATCGGCCATTTGCTCTGGGCCGGAACGTAGTAATGCTCGTGAGCTGCCATGGCGTTCTCCTTTAACCACCGCTGCTGGCGACGGGTTTGCGAGCCGTGATGTTGAACAGCGTGTAACCCAGGGTCAGGTGTTTCACGTCCTTGGGCAGATCGCGGTCGACGATGAAGCGCACCGGCATTTCGATGCGCTGGCCCGGTTGCAACACTTGCTGGGTGAAGCAGAAACACTCGGTCTTGTGGAAATACGCCGCCGCGCTGCCCGGAGAAATGCTCGGCACGGCTTGGGCGGTCATCGGCTGGTCAGTGGGGTTCTGGGCGACGAACAACATCTCGTTCACCGCGCCAGGGTGTACGTCCAGTTGCTCGTCTTTGGGATAAAAACCCCAGACCATATCCACCGCATTGGTCGACAGGAATTGCACCCGGACCTGACGGCTTTCATCGATCATCTGCGCCCCGGAATACGCGTCGCCCGTCTTGCCATTGATGCCGAACGCCTTGCACATCACGTCATACAGCGGGACAAGCGCGAAGCCGAAGGCGAACATCACCACAACCACCAGAAGCAGGCGGGTGATGAGGGGTTTCAGGGGGCGGGGGTTGGTCATGTCACCCGAGCTCCCGACATGAAACGCGACACCTGTAGGAGCTGCCGCAGGCTGCGAAGCAATTTTTCAGACACATCCATTCGCAGCCTTTGGCAGCTCCTACAGGTGATGTGTTGGTTTCTGGAATGTTCATTTCACCTCCGGCGGAGTGGTGAAGGTGTGGTACGGCGCGGGCGAGGGGATGCTCCATTCCAGGCCTTCGGCGCCGTCCCAGGGTTTGGCCGGGGCCGGGGCGCCGCCGCGAATGGTCTTGATCACGATGAACAGGAAAAAAATCTGCGTCGCCCCAAAGGTGAACGCACCGATGGACGACACCATATTGAAGTCGGCAAATTGCAGGTTGTAGTCCGGCACGCGACGCGGCATGCCCGCCAGCCCCACAAAATGCATCGGGAAGAACGCCATGTTCATGCCCACGAATGACAACCAGAAATGCAGCTTGCCCAGGGTTTCGTCGTACATGTGCCCGGTCCACTTCGGCAGCCAGTAATAGGCCGAAGCGAAGATGCCGAAAATCGCCCCCGGCACCAGCACGTAATGGAAGTGGGCGACCACGAAGTAGGTGTCCTGATACTGAAAGTCAGCCGGTGCGATGGCCAGCATCAGCCCGGAGAACCCGCCGATGCTGAACAGGATCACGAACGCCACCGCAAACAGCATCGGTGTCTCGAAGGTGAGCGAACCTTGCCACATGGTGCTGACCCAATTGAACACCTTCACCCCGGTGGGCACGGCGATCAGCATGGTGGCGTACATGAAGAACAGCTCGCCCACCAATGGGATGCCCACCACGAACATGTGATGGGCCCAGACCAGAAACGACAGGAAGGCAATGGCCGCAGTGGCGTAGACCATGGAGGTGTAGCCGAACAGAGGTTTGCGGGAGAACGCCGGAATGATCGAGCTGATCGCGCCAAAGGCCGGCAGGATCATGATGTACACCTCCGGATGGCCGAAAAACCAGAACACATGCTGGAACAGCACCGGGTCGCCGCCGCCCGCCGCGCTGAAGAAGCTGGTGCCGAAATGAATGTCCATCAACATCATGGTCACGCAACCGGCGAGCACCGGCATGACTGCGATCAGCAGGAACGCAGTGATCAGCCAGGTCCAGACAAACAGCGGCATTTTCATTAGGGTCATGCCTGGCGCTCTGAGGTTGAGGATCGTGGCCACGACGTTGATCGCACCCATGATGGAGCTGATGCCCATCATGTGGATGGCGAATATGAAAAACGTCACGCTCTCGGGTGCATAGGTCGTCGACAGTGGAGCGTAGAAGGTCCAGCCGAAATTGGGGCCGCCGCCGGGGCTGAAAAGTGTCGAGACCAACAAAGCGAAGGCGGCAGGCAAAAGCCAGAAGCTGAAGTTGTTCATTCTGGGCAGGGCCATGTCCGGCGCGCCGATCATCAGCGGGATCATCCAGTTCGCCAGGCCGACAAAGGCAGGCATCACCGCGCCAAAAACCATGATCAGGCCGTGCATGGTGGTCATCTGGTTGAAAAACGCTGGCTCGACGATTTGTAGCCCCGGCTGGAACAGCTCTGCACGGATCACCATGGCAAAGGAGCCGCCCAGCAGGAACATGGTGAAACTGAACCACAGGTACAGCGTGCCGATGTCCTTGTGATTGGTGGTCAGCAGCCAGCGCGACAGGCCTTTGGCCGGACCATGTGCATGATCATGGCCTGCGACGCCAGGGTCATCGATGACAGTGCTCATGGTGCTTCTCCTGCCACATTCCTGGTTGAAACCCGATCTGTAGGAGCTGCCGAAGGCTGCGAAAGCGGTGTTTCAGTGACATCCATTCGCAGCCTTCGGCAGCTCCTACAGGTATGGACCGGCGTTTTCATTTCTGCACCTCTTTCAGCGCCAGCACGTCGGCGGGGGTGACCATGTCGCCGGTTTTGTTGCCCCAGGCGTTGCGTTCGTAAGTGACCACGGCCGCGATGTCGACTTCCGACAGCTGCTTGCCGAACGCCGCCATGGCCGTGCCGGGCTTGCCGTTGAAGACGATATTGAGATGGCCTTCCTTCGGCCCGTTGGCGATCTTCGAGCCTTTGAGCGCGGGGAACAGCGGCGGCAAACCCTGGCCTTCCGCCTGATGACAGGCCACGCAGGTGGTGTGGTAGACCTTGTCGCCGCGTGCCACCAATTCATCAAGCGTCCACTCCTTGCTGGTCAGCTCCTTGAGCCTGGCGCTCTCTTCCTTGCGGCCCGCCAGCCAGGTGTCGAAGTCCGCCTTGCTGCGGGCGTCCACCACAATCGGCATGAAGCCATGGTCCTTACCGCACAGCTCGGTGCATTGCCCACGGTAAATGCCCGGCTTCTCGATACGTGTCCAGGCCTCGTTGATGAAACCCGGAATCGCATCGCGCTTCACCGCAAAGGCTGGCACCCACCAGGAATGGATGACGTCGGCGCCAGTGACCAGAAAGCGGATCTTCTCGCCTACCGGCACCACCAGCGGTTGGTCGACCTCCAGCAGATAGTGCTCGCCCTTGTCGTCACGGTTGTGGATCTGCTCGCTGGTGGTCGCCAGATTGCTGAAGAATTCAACGTCCTGCCCCAGATACTTGTAATGCCACTTCCACTGATAGCCGGTGATCTGGATATCCAGGTCCGACTCGGTGTTGTCGTACATTTCGATCAGGGTTTTTGTCGCAGGGATGGCCATCGCCACCAGTATCAGCAGCGGCACGATGGTCCAGAGGATTTCAACGGTGGTGTTCTCATGAAAATGCGCAGCCGTCTGCCCGGTCGAACGCCGGTGCACGATCATCGACCAGAACATCGCACCAAAGACCACGATGCCGATCACCACACAGATCCAGAAAATGGTCATGTGCAGATCGAATACAGCGTTACTGACCTGTGTTGCTCCGGGCGCCATGTTCGTGGTCCAGGCAGCCTGCGCCGGACCCCATACCGACCACAACAGGAGCGTCATCCAGCCATGTGGATGTCGCATCATTGCGGATTCCCCTGTGTTCTTGTTATCCCGCAGGCTCATGCCTGCGGTCTAGGGAGTCGGCGATCACTACTACAAGGTCCACCCGTGGCCGCGCCAGACATTCGTCCGTGGTTCGGCGGCCATTAGCCAACTTCCGTCAAAACCGAGTATAGACACGGACCCAAGCCGCGCAATGCACTGGCGAAATCCCGAAAACAGGCTAAACAGTAGCCCTCGCGCCGTAATTCAAGCGGCGGGTTTGGCTGAAAAGGCGTTTTAATAGCCAACGCACATAAATGTGAACCTGTTATGACAAATATGTCTTAGGCATTGGCGTAAGCAGGCTAACGTATCAACTCCCCGAACCGTCCCTGGTTTTCCGCCGTCAGGAGATTTCATGAACACCGCCGCTTTGCGCGAGCAGATTCAACGTGCCCAACAGCACGAGGCCGATACTGGTCAATTGTTGCGTCAACTTGAAACCCAGTTACCGCACCTTCATCCGGCGATTGACCTTCCGGACGTCGATGCCCGAGGTGTACTGAGCCGTTTTGTCAGCGCGTATATCGATCTGGTCCCCGACCTGCTCGACGCCGCCCATCAAGTCGCCATCGAGGCAGGTATCGAGGGGCAGATCAAGCCGGTGCTGAAAATCGCCGAGCATTTTTTCACCGCGCCACCGGCCATCATGGACGGCCACGAAGGGCTGGACAGCCTGCTGGACGAGGCCTATCTGGCGCACCGGTTGGTGGAGGAGGTCAACGATCTGTACATCAAGCATTTCGGCCAGCCACTGATCCCGTCCAATACGACGGTGGCCAGCGTCATTGCCCACCAGTTGATTGGTGAATCCTTCGCCAACCAGCTCGATGAAGCCGTGCATCACGCGGTGGATCAACTGCTCGACGAAGAAAGTTTTGCGCTGGATTCGGTCGAAGACTACCGCGACCGCCTGACCAGCCCGGACACCGAAGCGGCCTGGAAACGCTGGCCATGCCTGTCGCGGCAGTTGGGGATCGGGTTGGAGCTGGATCGGGGATAGGAACAGTGCAAAACCTGTAGGAGCCAACTTGTTGGCGAGGCGATGGATCTGATTACGCAGGTCCGACGCCCTCGCGAACAAGTTCGCTCCTACAAAATCAAGGCATCAAGCCCCAAATTTTCGCCTTGGCTTACATCTGTAGGAGCCAACTTGTTGGCGAGACGATGGATCTGATTACACAGGTCCGACGCCCTCGCGAACAAGTTCGCTCCTACAAAATCAAGGCATCAAGCCCCAAATTTTCGCCTTGGCTTACATCTGTAGGAGCCAACTTGTTGGCGAGACGATGGATCTGATTACACAGGTCCGACGCCCTCGCGAACAAGTTCGCTCCTACAAGATTGAGGCATCACGCCTGTGAAGCCACTGACCCAACCCCGGTCGTGGTGGTCAACCGTCCCTCTAGCCTGCGCTTCAAGCCACGCGGTTCGATGATCAGGCGCGAGCCTTGTGTCGCGTTGGCGCGGCCCCATTCTTCGAGCAATTCCAGGCACGAATGGTCGATGTAGCTCAGGTTGCTCAACGGCACATGCACGGTGCTGCCCGCGGGTATGGTGCCCAGCACTTTGGTCAACGCCGGGACCTTGAGGAAGGTCGCCGAACCGACCATGCGCAGTTCGAACTCACCCTCGGTTTCCCTTGGCACCAGATTGATTTTCAAGCGCGACGCTTGCAGCGCCAGCTTCACCAGGGTCATACCAAAGCCCACCAGGACGCCGGTCAGCAAGTCGGTGAAGATGATCGCCGACGCGGTCGCCGCATAGGTGAACATCGGCATGCGGCCATACCGGCCCAGACCCCGGAACGCTTTGAGGTCCACCAATTTGCAGCCGGTGTACACCAGCACACCCGCCAGGCTAGCCACCGGAATGCTTTGCAGCACGCTGGACAGCAACAACACAAACGCCAGCAGCCACAAACCGTGGAACATCGCCGACATGCGCGTGGTAGCGCCCGCCTGAACGTTAGCCGAGCTGCGCACGATCACGCCTGTCATCGGCAATGCACCCACCAAACCACAGAGCACGTTGCCGACACCCTGAGCACTGAGCTCCTTATCGAAATCCGAGCGCTGGCCGTCATGCATACGGTCCACCGCAGCAGCAGACAAGAGGGTTTCGGCACTGGCGATAAAGGCGACCGCGAAGGCGGCGATCAGGATGGCCGGATCGGCCAGGCTCATCAGATCAGCCGGACGCAGCCAGTCGATGGCATCGGCCAGGTTGTCCGGGACTTCCACACGCTTGACCTGCAATGCCAAGGCCAGACTCGCAAACGTCGCCAAACCCACACCCAGCAGTGCGCCGGGAACAAAGCGCAGCGACTGCGGGCGGAATTTATCCCACAGCCACATCACCATAATCGTACCCAGCCCGAGGATACCGGCCTGCATGCCAGTGCCCGGCCCGATAGCGCTCAGTAACGTCGAAGGGAAGCCGATCAGGTTATCCAGCCCGGACGGTTTGGGCCCGCCGTCGAACATCACGTGCGCCTGGGACAACACGATTAGCACGCCGATACCGGCTAACATGCCGTAGACCACCGCAGGCGCGGTAACCCGGAACCAGCAGCCGAGCTTGAGACGGCCGGCCAGGATTTGCAGTACACCGGCCAGCAACAGAATCGGGCCGAGCATGGCCATGCCATGTTCACGCACCACTTCAAACACTAATACGGCCAGGCCCGCCGCAGGGCCGCTGACCTGTAGCGGCGAACCGGCCAGCCAGCCGACGACGATACCGCCGATGATGCCGGTGATCAGCCCTTTGGCGGGTGGCATGCCAGACGCAATGGCAATGCCCATGCACAAGGGCAGGGCCACGAGAAAAACCACTACGGAGGCGAGCAATTCTCGTGGCAATACAGATTTCAATTGAGTGATGCCCATGAGGACTCTCCGGATTTCTTCAGACGTGACGACGCCTCACGGCGCGCCTTGAAGGCGGCCGTCAGGTGTCTGAACGAAGTTAAAGTCGCGTTGTTAGCAGCGAGGCTTCAGTAACGAGACTTTGGCGTGGCCGTCGGGGTTGGATGATCGCCATCCAGCGCCAGGAAACGACCTTGCTCGGCGTCATAGGCTTTGATGCCACAGGTTTCGATGTCGTAGACCCAGCCATGGATGAACAGCTCGCCGCTGGCCATTTTCGAGGCTACCGAAGGGTGAGTACGCAAGTGCTGCAGTTGAGCGATGACGTTCTCTTCGGTCAGAACATGCATCGTTTCTTTTTCGCCGGTGCAATGGCAGTTGTCTTCAACCACCGTGCGGGCCACCTCGGCGTGGCGCAGCCAGGCCGTGACCGTCGGCATTTTTGCCAGGCTTTTCGGGTTCAGGACTGCACGCATGGCGCCGCAATCGGAGTGGCCGCACACGATGATGTGGTGCACACCCAAGGCCATGACCGCATATTCGATGGCCGTGGAAACACCGCCATTCATGGGGCCATAGGGCGGAACGACGTTGCCGACGTTACGCGTTACAAAAAGGTCGCCCGGTGAGCTGTTGGTGATCAGCTCTGGCACGATGCGCGAGTCAGCGCAGGTAATGAACATGGCGCGCGGCTGTTGGGCCGTTGCCAGTTTTTTGAACAGCTCTTGCTGCTCAGGAAAGACTTCATGACGAAAATGCTTGAAGCCTTCAACGATGTGCGCGAGGGCTACATCGGCAGATTCCGCCTGTGGCTTGGCGTCGGCCACAGCAGGCAGATCTTTTTTATCCAGGTCGCTCATGTCTCATCCTCTTGACGGATTGATGTGGATTTCTACTGTTCCCGAAGAAAATCCGTACTACTGGCATCGCACAACAAATCCGTTTGTTAGCGCCCAACGGGGTCACGCAGATTTGCAGGCTAACCGTCAAAACTTAACTGAAACTGAATGTAGCCGTCTGGGACGGGGCTTCCAGCCAGGCGGCACTGGTAGCCCATAGCCAGTGCCGACTACTTTATGGCGCGTCAGCCTTCGCAAACACTGGCGAAAGCGTCGACTACCTTACCGAGATTCTGCTCATTCAAGCCAGCCATACACACTCGGCCACTGCTGATCAGATAAACGGCGTGCTCGCTTCGCAGTTTGTCCACCTGGGCGCTGCTGAAACCGGTGTAACTGAACATGCCGCTCTGACGCAGGATGTAGCTGAAGTCGTGCTGCGGCATCTTGACCTTGAGTGCGGCCACCAGTTTCTGACGCATGTCGATGATGCGCAGGCGCATGGCTTCGACCTCGGCCAGCCACTGGTTGCGCAACTGCGGGTCGTTGAGCACGGCCGACACCACCAGCGCGCCGTGCTTTGGCGGGCTGGAATAGTTGCGGCGAACCGTCGCCTTGAGTTGCCCCAGCACTTTGTTGGCCATGGCCGCATCCGGGCAGACAATCGACAGGCCACCGACGCGCTCGCCATACAAGGAGAAAATCTTCGAGAACGAGTTGCTCACCAGTACCGTCAAGCCGGCATCCGCCATGGCGCGAATCGCGTAGGCATCACGCTCCATGCCTTCGCCAAAGCCCTGGTAGGCCGTGTCCAGAAACGGAATCAGCTGGCGCTCGGCAATCAACGGGATCAACTGGTCCCATTGGGCGGCGGTCAAGTCGGCGCCGGTCGGGTTGTGGCAGCACGGGTGCAGCAGGATGATGCTGAACGGCGGCAGCTGTTGCAGCGCGCTCAGCATGCCTTCGAAATTCACCCCGCCAGTGGCGGCATCGAAGTACGGGTAGGTGTTGACCTTGAAGCCCGCACCGCCGAACAGCGCGTGGTGGTTTTCCCAGGTCGGATCACTGACCCATACCTGCGAATCAGGGTAGGCCGCCTTGAGGAAGTCAGCCCCGACTTTCAATGCGCCCGAGCCGCCGACGCTCTGGATGGTCGCGATGCGTCCGGCCAGCAACGCGGGATGGTCGGCACCAAACACCAGCTCCTGAACGCCACGGCGATAGCTGTCCAGACCTTCCATCGGCAGGTACACGCAAGCAGCCTGAGGCCCTTCAAGCACCTGGCGCTGCGCTTCGACCGCTGAAGCCAGCCGTGGAATACGCCCTTGCTCGTCGTAATACAGACCGATGCTGAGATTGACCTTGGCGGCATTCGGATCTTTGTGAAAGGTATCCATCAACGACAGGATCGGATCACCAGCATAAGACTCAACGTGGGCAAACATGGGCGGACAACTCCTGATAAAAGAGGCGAGACATGACACCGTGGCAGGCCCAGGGTCTTGGATACTCACACAACAAGCACGCATCCTACACAAAGAAGAATCACCGCGCATTCAAAGCTTATAAAATGCACGCATCAAGCATTTAAAGGGTTGATAGCGCGATATTCATGCGCAGCGACTCAAAAAACTCATCATACGGTGGCGATGCTGTTTTCCTTGAGGCGCTCCAGTACGACGGAGGTCTTGAGGTACGAAACACAGTTGGTCGCGGAAATTCGTCCCATCAACTGATTCAGGCTGGCCAGATCCGCCACCGCCGCCTTGAGGTTGTAGTCTGCATCGCCGGTGGTTTTGTAGGCGTCGATGATCGCGCTTTCAGTAGCAATGAATCCCTGAAAACCTTCTGAATGTTCAGGCCGATGGCTGATCAGTTTCACTTCTACCATTGCCACCACTTCCAGGTTCATGGCCTGTGGCGCCAGCCGCGCGTGATAACCCAGGATCAGGCGGGCCTGCTCCAGGGCAATCCTGCGCCGTGAACACTGCGAAGCGGACAGCCCGATAAGATCGCTCAGTTCCTGATTGGTCAGGCGCCCGTTGGCCTGCAGCAACGTCAGGATTTTCAGATCAAAATCGTCGATCTCGTTGACTTTCATGGGTGATTAATCCGGCGCAATTCAAGGCTTTGGACGCAAAGCCTAACAGTTTCCGCTTGACGCTTGGCCAATGGCGGGTAGCCTGCCTGCACCTTTTTGCCGAGCGTGAAAAACCAGCTGGCTGTTACGTGGCGTCTGAGCTGCAAAAAGCCATGTTCACAGCGCGCACTGACGGCTTACTTGTTTTCGGTATCCTCACCTGGATCAGGACCTTTCATGAACGAACAGAACTCCGCTACTCAGCTGCATCGGGGGCTCAAGAATCGGCATATCCAGCTGATCGCCCTGGGCGGCGCCATTGGTACCGGGCTTTTCCTGGGCATTGCCCACACGATCAACATGGCTGGTCCGTCAGTCATCCTGGGTTACGCCATCGCCGGGGCCATAGCCTTCTTCATCATGCGCCAGCTGGGCGAAATGGTGGTTGAAGAGCCTGTGGCCGGTACGTTCAGCCATTTTGCCAACCGCTACTGGGGCCCGTTTGCAGGCTTTATGTCCGGCTGGAACTACTGGGTGCTGTACGTGCTGGTGGGCATGGCCGAACTCACTGCCGTTGGCCAGTACGTGCAGTACTGGTGGCCAGAGACGCCGACCTGGGTGTCTGCCGCGATCTTCTTCGTGGCCATCAACCTGATCAACCTGACCAGCGTGAAGATCTTTGGCGAAATGGAGTTCTGGTTCTCCATGATCAAGATCATCGCCATCGTCAGCATGATTGCCTTCGGTGGCTGGCTGCTGGCCAGCGGCACCGGTGGGCCTGATGCAAGCGTCGCCAACCTCTGGCAATACGGCGGCTTCTTCCCCAACGGGATCAGCGGTCTGGTGATGGCCATGGCTTTCATCATGTTTTCCTTCGGTGGCCTCGAGCTGGTGGGTATTACCGCCGCAGAAGCCGAGGACCCGAAACGCAGCATCCCCAAGGCAACCAACCAGGTTATCTACCGGATTCTGATTTTCTACGTCGGCGCGCTGGGCATTCTGCTTTCGCTTTACCCGTGGCAGAAAGTCGTGACCGGCGGCAGCCCATTCGTGCTGATTTTCCATGCGCTGGACAGCAATGTGGTGGCCACCATCCTCAACGTCGTGGTGCTGACCGCTGCCTTGTCGGTCTACAACAGCTGCGTCTACAGCAACAGCCGGATGTTGTTTGGCCTGGCCATGCAGGGCAATGCGCCCAAGGCGCTGCTCAAGGTCAACCGCCGTGGCGTGCCGCTGCTGGCGCTGGGTGTGTCGGCGACCGCTACCGGGTTGTGCGTGCTGATCAACTACGTGATGCCCGCCAAAGCCTTCGAATTGCTGATGGCGCTGGTGGTGTCGGCGCTGGTGCTGAATTGGATCATCATCAGCATCACCCACCTGAAGTTCCGCAAGGCCAAGCGCGAAGCCGGGGAAGAGACGCTGTACAAAAGCTGGGGCTACCCGGCCACCAACTACATTTGCCTGGCGTTTCTGTTGGGCATCCTGGTGATCATGTCCGTCACGCCGGGCATCTCGCTCTCGGTACTGCTGATTCCGGTGTGGTTGATTGTCATGGGTGTCGCTTATCGGCTTAAAACCCGTAAGGCATAGGCACCGCAGGCACCTTTAGGAGCGAGAGGGCCTGATAGCCGGCCTGTTTTTGAGCGCCGAATTGATCTGTAGGAGCCAACTTGTTGGCGAGGGCGTCTGTTCAGACGATAGCGTTTCGGCAGTCATACCGCCTCGCGAACACGTTCGCTCCTACCGTTGAAATGCAAAAGTTGAAATGCAAACCCTGTTCGATCGGAGCTGCCGCAGGCTGCGAAAGCGGTTTAGCAGGGAAGGTCGCTTTCGCAGCCTTCGGCAGCTCCTGCAAGAGAAGCGCAAACTGCTACAACAACGACATCTGCCCACCCGGTGGGCAGAACGCTTCGCAGTCGAGCTTGAAGCTTTCCCGCTGGTTCAATCCCAGGCGCTTGACCGCCATCCCGTAGCGCTGGGCCAGCAGGTCGGCAAACGGGCCCTCGCCGCGCATGCGCACGCCAAAGCGGCTGTCGTAGACTTCCCCGCCGCGCACCTGGCGCACCAGACTCATCACGTGCTCGGCCCGCTGAGGGTAGTGGGCGTGCAACCACTCCTCGAAAAGCGGCGCCACCTCCAGTGGCAGGCGCAGCATCACGTAGCTGGCACTCAACGCCCCGGCGGCCTTGGCCTCGGCAAGCATGGCTTCCAGCTCCATGTCGTTGATCATCGGGATCATCGGCGCACATAACACCCCCACCGGAATCCCCGCATCGCGCATCACCCGGATCGCCCGCAGCCTGGCTTTGGGCGTAGCGGCCCGTGGTTCCAGAATGCGTTTGAGTTCGTCGTCCAGCGTGGTGAGGCTGATGAACACGGAAATCAGATTCTGCTTCGCCAGCTCCGCCAACAGGTCGAGATCGCGCAGGATCAATGAGCCCTTGGTGATGATCGTCACCGGATGGCGATAGCGCAGCAGCACTTCAAGCACGGCGCGGGTGATTTTGTATTCGCGCTCGATGGGCTGGTACGGGTCGGTGTTGGCCCCCAAGGTTATTGGCGCGCAGCGATAGCCGGGCTTGGACAGTTGCTGCTCCAGCACCGCGGCGGCGTTGGTCTTGGCGATCAGTTTTGTCTCGAAATCCAGCCCAGGCGACATATCCCAATAGGCATGGCTGGGCCGCGCATAACAGTAAATGCAACCGTGCTCGCAACCGCGATAAGGGTTGATCGAGCGATCAAAGGGAATGTCCGGCGAGCTGTTGCGGGTGATGATGCTTTTGGCGGTCTCGGTGGTGACCTGAGTGCCTTGAGTCAGCGGCACTTCCTGATACCAGCCGTCGTCCTCGGCCACTGAACGGGCAGGGGCAAAGCGGTTATGCGGATTGCTGGCCGTGCCCCGGCCGCGAGGCGGGAAGATCAGGGACATGGGGTTTTCTCCTGTAGCTGTATGCGCATACAGTACATGAGAAATCGATTATTTCTCTAACCTACCGATAAAAGGCACGGCAAAAACCTGTAGGAGCCAACTTGTTGGCGAGGCGATGGTCCTGCGCAAACAGAAATATCCTCTCGCGAACAAGTTCGCTCCTACAGATCAGCAGATCAGCGTTCAAGGCTCAATGGGGCTTCTTGAGCTTCGGATTCGGGAAGAATTGCACTCCCTGAACCTTCGGGTCGATGGACTTGACCGCGATCCTGTTGACCCTCGTGCCCAGTTCGTTAGGCACCGAATTGCCCTGATCGTTGAGGGTGTCGCTATAGCCGCAACCCACACACTCACGATGGGGAACGTCGTTTTCGCTCCACATCATGAGCTTGTCGGGCTCGCTGCACGCCGGGCATACAGCCCCGGCGATGAAGCGCTTTTTGGTAATGACTACCGGTGTATCAGTCATGCTGCCGCTTCCTCACTCAGGCCACTGTGGCGCAAGAGTGCGTCAATCGACGGCTCGCGTCCGCGGAAGTCGACGAACAGCACCATCGGCGCCTGGGAGCCGCCGCGCGCCAGAATCGCTTCGCGGAACGCACGGCCCGTTTCGGCATTGAGCACGCCGTCTTCTTCGAACTTGGAGAATGCATCAGCCGACAGCACTTCAGCCCACTTGTAGCTGTAGTAACCGGCTGCATAGCCACCGGCGAAGATGTGCGCAAAGCTGTTCGGGAAGCGGTTGTAGGCGGGCGGACGCATCACCGACACTTCGTCACGAATGCCTTCAAGAACCTGTGCCACGCTGCGACCGTCGCCATGGGTGGCGTGCAGTTCGAAGTCGAACAGCGAGAATTCCAGCTGGCGGACCATCATCAGGCCGGACTGGAAGTTCTTCGCCGCGAGCATTTTTTCCAGCAGGTCCTGCGGCAGCGCTTCGCCGGTTTTATAGTGCCCGGAAATCAGCGCCAGGCCTTCAGGCTCCCAGCACCAGTTCTCCATGAACTGGCTTGGCAGCTCCACCGCATCCCACGCCACACCGTTGATGCCAGACACGCCAGCATGCTCGACGCGGGTCAGCAGGTGATGCAGACCATGGCCGAATTCGTGGAACAAGGTGGTGACTTCGTCGTGGGTCAGCAAAGCAGGCTGGCCAGGCGACGCCGGGGTGAAGTTGCAGACCAGATTGGCCACCGGGCTTTGCAGCTGGCCTTCAGCGGTGCGGCGACGGTCGCGAGCGCCGTCCATCCAGGCGCCGCCACGCTTGTTGGCGCGGGCGTACAGGTCGAAGAAGAAACGCCCGACGTGCTGGCCGTTTTCCTTGATCTCGAACAGGCGTACGTCTGGATGCCAGGTATCGAAGCCTTTCTGCTCGGCGATTTCGATGCCGTACAGACGCTGAACGATGGCAAACAGGCCGCCCAGCACTTTGTCGATCGGGAAGTAGGCGCGCAGGGTTTCCTGAGAAACGCTGTAGCGCTGCTCACGAAGTTTCTCGCCGTAAAAGCCGCTGTCCCAGCTTTGCAGGTCCGGGCAGCCCTGTTCGGCGGCGTAGGCCTTGAGCTGCTCCAGGTCCTGGGCGGCAAATGGCTTGCTGCGCTTGGCCAGATCCCGCAGGAAGGTCAGCACCTGATCGCTGGATTCAGCCATCTTGGTCGCCAGGCTCAGCTCGGAGAAGCTGGCAAAACCCAACAGGCCCGCCAGTTCCTGCCGCAGATCGAGAATCTGCTCCATCACCGGGCCGTTGTCGTTCTTGCCAGCGTTCGGGCCTTGGTCGGACGCGCGGGTGCAGTACGCCGCGTAGACTTCTTCACGCAGGGCGCGGTCTTCGGCGTAGGTCATCACCGCGTAGTAGCTCGGGAATTCCAGAGTGATCAGAAAGCCTTCAAGATCACGGGCCTTGGCTGCTGCGGCCATTTGTTGCTTGGCGGAATCGGTCAGACCGGCAAGGGCTGCTTCATCGGTGACCAGCTTGGTCCAGGCTTGAGTGGCATCGAGCAGCTGATTGGAGAACTGGCTGCCCAGCTCCGACAGTTTGCTTTGTACTTCGGCGTAACGCTTCTGCTGCTCGGGCGGCAAATCAATGCCCGACAGGCGGAAGTCACGCAGGGATTGTTCGAGGATGGTTTTCTGCGCCACGTCGAAACCGGCCGCTTCCGGGCTGTTGGCCAGGGCTTCGAAGGCCTGGAACAGCTCGCGGTTCTGACCCATTTCCGTGGAGTAGGCGCTCAATGCAGGCAGGCATGACTCGTAGGCTTCACGCAGTTCGGCGCTGTTGCACACGGCATTGAGGTGGCTGACCGGGCTCCAGGCAGCGCCGAGGCGGTCGTTGAGTTCATCCATCGCCAACACAAGCCCGGCCCATGTAGGCTGCGAGCCTTGCTTGACGAGGATCTCGGCAATCGCTGTGCGGTTATCGGCGAGAATCTGTTCAATGGCAGGTTTGACATGCTCGGCACGAATCGCCGAAAAAGGTGGCAGGTCGTAGGATTGCAGAAGCGGGTTGTTCGCGCTCACGGTTTTGCACCTTGGCTGGAAGAAACACCCCCGCATCTTAATTACAATCGGCGCGGTCCGCAGCTATCGACGCCAAAGAAGGAGCCTATCGTGGCCATCCGTACGTTCCAGAACCACACTCCAGCGCTTGGCGAACGGGCGTTTGTCGATTATTCGGCGGTCGTGCTCGGCGATGTCGAAATCGGCGCCGACAGCTCGGTCTGGCCGCTGACGGTGATTCGCGGCGACATGCACCGCATCCGCATCGGCGCGCGTACCAGCGTGCAGGACGGCAGCGTGCTGCACATCACTCATGCCGGGCCGTTCAACCCCGATGGCTTCCCGTTGCTGATCGGCGACGAAGTGACCATCGGCCACAAAGTCATGCTGCATGGCTGTGTCATCGGCAATCGCATCCTGATCGGCATGGGCAGCACCATCATGGACGGTGCGGTGGTTGAGGACGAAGTGATCATCGGTGCGGGCAGCCTGGTGCCGCCGGGCAAGACCCTGGAGAGCGGTTTTCTCTACGTCGGTCGGCCGGTGAAACAGGTTCGGGCACTGACTGAAAAGGAAATCGCCTTCTTCCCGTACAGCGCCGCCAATTACGTCAAGCTCAAGGATTTGCATCTGGCTGAGGGTTATGACTAGCCACCACTATCCCTGTAGGAGCCAACTTGTTGGCGAGGCGGTGTGTCAGGCAAAACGCCTCGCCAACAAGTTCGCTCCTACACAGACTGTGTGAAAATGTAGCGAGCGAAGGCAAGACAAGGCAAAAACAGGCGAAAACAGGCGAAAAAGCGGAGTCTAGGTGTTCTAAATGAGCATTTTTCGCTTGTTTTTAACGCAGTATTGCCGAGCGCAGTAGTTTTCACACAGTCTGTACAGGAAACGCATTTCAATGAGGAATGGAGCTTCATGCACTACCAAAACATTCTGTTCGACCTGGACGGCACACTGACCGATCCGCGTCTGGGCATTACCCGTTCGATCCAGTTCGCCCTTGAGCAACTGGGCATCGACGAACCGGACCTCGCGCAGCTGGAGCACTTCATCGGCCCGCCGCTGCTGCAGCAATTCATGCACCAGTACGGTTTCGACGAGGCCAAAGCCTGGGAAGCCGTGGGTTTCTATCGCCAACGCTTCAAGGTCACTGGGCTTTACGAGAATCTGGTGTTCGATGGCGTGTTTGAACTGCTCGATGAACTCGCCGACCAGGGCCGCACGCTGTACATCGCCACGTCTAAACCCTGGGTGTTTGCCCACGAAATCGCCCACCACTTCGACTTCGCCCGGCATTTCAAACTGATCTACGGCAGCGAACTGGACGGCACCCGCACCGATAAAGTCGAGCTGATCGCTCACTTGCTCGCCGAAGAAAAGCTCGACCCGAAACAGACCCTGATGATCGGCGACCGCAAACACGACCTCATCGGCGGCCTGCGCAACGGCCTGGACGTCGCGGCAGTGGGCTATGGTTTCGGTAGTCGTGAAGAATTGCAGGCGGAAAAGCCGACGTATCACTTTGCGACCTTGGCAGAGCTGCATCAGGCGTTTTTGTAAGAGCCAACTTGTTGGCGAGGGGCTTGATGCGGTGTGTCAGAACGAACGCCTCGCGAACAAGTTCGCTCCTACAGGAACTGCGTGACTCCGTTGCAGCAAATGCGCCTGAACCCCGGTCCAACCTCCATCCAATAAAAAGCTCAGGAGGATTCGATGTCGCAGTCCTGTTCCATTGATCAAGCCGTTGCCCATGTCATCGCGCAGTTACCGACGCATATACACATGGGCATTCCATTGGGGCTGGGCAAGCCGAATCGTTTCGTCAACGCGCTGTATGAGCGGATCAAACAGATGCCCGAGCGGCAACTGACGATTTATACCGCGCTGTGCCTGGGCCGCCCGCCGGTGGGCGATGGTCTGCAAGGCAGGTTTCTGCAGCCATTTCTGGAGCGGATCTTCGACGATTACCCCGAGCTTGAATTCCTCGCCGACCTGCACTCAGACAGCCTGCCCGCCAACATACGCGTGCAGCAATTCTTCATGCAGCCGGGCAGCCTGCTCAACAGCGCGCCCGCCCAGCAGGACTACATCAGCAGCAACTACAGCCATGCGGCGCGAGATATCAATGCCAGTGGCTTGAATCTCGTCGCACAGTTGGTGGCCCGCGACGATCAGCACCCCGGCAAGCTGAGCCTGAGCTGCAACCCGGACGTGACCCTGGACTTGCTGCCGATGATCGCCAAGCGCCGCGCCGCCGGGGAGCAAATCCTCATGGTGGGCCAGGTGCATGCCGACCTGCCCTACATGCCAGGGGATTCGGAACTGGATGCCGCCGACTTCGATTTTCTGATCGACCAGGAAGAACGCAGCACGCTGTTTTCGACGCCCAACATGCCGGTGGGTTTCCAGGACCACTTCATTGGTTTACACGCCAGCACACTGGTGCGCGACGGCGGCACCCTGCAGATCGGCATTGGCTCCATGGGCGACGCCCTGACCGCGGCGCTGCTGGCTCGCCAGGCGAACAACGACGTCTATCGAGCGCTGCTCAACGAACTGAACATCAGCGACTGGCAAACCCTGATCGACCGCGAAGGCGGGGTCGAGCCTTTTGCCTCCGGGCTTTACGGCTGCAGCGAGATGCTGGTCAATGGCCTGCTGGTGCTGGTCGATGCAGGGATCATTCGGCGCAAGGTCTACCCTGACGTACCGCGCCAGCAGGAAGCCAATGCCGGGACACTCGACGAAGACGCGTATACGGATGGCGTCGTGGTGCATGGCGGTTTCTTTCTCGGGCCGCAGAGTTTTTATGAGCGCCTGCGCGAGTTACCCGCCGAGCGTCTAAGCCAGTTCAACATGACCGCCATCAGCTACATCAACGAGCTGTACGGCGATGAACAGCTCAAGCGTCTGCAACGGCGTGATGCGCGGTTCATCAACAGCGCGTTCACCGTGACGCTGATGGGCGCGGCGGTTTCCGATCAACTGGCCGATGGCAGGGTGGTGAGCGGCGTCGGCGGGCAGTACAACTTCGTGGCCCAGGCCCATGCTCTGGAAGACGCGCGTTCGATCCTGATCCTGCGCAGCTGGCGCGAGTCCGGTGGCGACGTAACGTCGAATATCGTCTGGGACTACGGCCACACCACTATTCCCCGGCATCTGCGCGACATCGTGGTGACTGAATACGGCATCGCTGACCTGCGCGGCAAGACCGACGCGGCAGTCATCGAGGCGATGATCAACATCAGTGACTCGCGCTTCCAGGCGGGCCTGATCGAGCAGGCGCAGAAGATGGGCAAGCTGCCCAAGGACTTCCGCATCGACCCACGCTTCGCGCATAACACCGCTGAGCGCCTTCAGGACATCGCTGAGCACTTTTCCCAGTTGTTTCCCGAATACCCCCTGGGTTGCGACTTCAACGCCGAGGAGCGCGATCTGCTGCGGGCGCTGCACTGGCTCGAAAGCAAATTCAAACTCACGGAATTCATCGAACTGGGCAAAGCCACCCTCGACGCCCCGGACCCCAGCGCATTCCCGACCCACCTGGAACGCATGCAACTCCACCAGCCTCAAGGCTTCAAGGATGAGCTGTATCAGCGGCTGTTGCTGGCGGGGTTGCAGAGTACGGTCAGGTCAGAGGCTGCGCTGAACACCTGAAACAACACTACCCCCGTGGGAGCGAGCTTGCTCGCGAAGACTGATTGCCAGCCTCTGAATCTTCATCGAATGTACTGGCCTCTTCGCGAGCAAGCTCGCTCCCACAGTTACAGCGGTTAAAGGGCATTCAACGGGATTTTCAGGTAGCGCACGCCATTGTCTTCCGGCTCCGGAAGGTGCCCGGCGCGCATGTTGATCTGCACTGACGGCAGGATCAGCACCGGCATGTCCAGCGTTGCATCCCGGGCTTCGCGCATTTGCACGAACTGGTTTTCGTCGATGCCCTGACGGATATGAATGTTGTTGGCGCGCTGCTCGGCCACCGTGGTCATGTACTGCAACGCCCGGCCATTGGGCTGGTAGTCGTGGCACATGAACAACCGGGTGGAGTCGGGCAGGGTGAGAATTTTCTGGATCGACTGGTACAGCGTGCGCGCATCCGCGCCTGGGAAGTCGCAGCGCGCCGTGCCGTAATCGGGCATGAACAAGGTGTCTCCGACAAACGCGACGCTTTCATCCCCCACCTCGAACACGTAGGTCATGCACGCTGGCGTATGCCCCGGCGTGTGCATGGCCCGCGCAGCAAGCGTGCCCACGTTGAACTGCTCGCCATCGTCAAACAGCACATCGAATTGGCTGCCATCCCTGGCAAAGCTGCCCGGTGCGTTGAACAACTGCCCGAAGACTTTCTGCACCGCCGTGATGTGGCTGCCAATGGCGATCTTGGTGTCGAGTTTTTCCTTGAGGTAGGCCGCCGCCGAGACGTGATCGGCGTGCACATGGGTTTCCAGCACCCACTGCACGGACGCATCCAGCTCCCGAACACGGGCAATCAATTGGTCAGCTGATTCTGTGCTGGTGCGCCCGGACTTGGGATCGAAATCCAGCACGCTGTCGATCAGCGCGCACTGTCGGGTCTGAAGGTCCATCACCAGGTAACTGAGGGTGGACGTGTGACGGTCGAACAGGCCTTCGATGTGGAGGCGGTCGGCGATGATCATGAATTCTCCGACAGGGGTGCAATGTGTGAGCCCCGTAGGACCGGCTTTAGCCGGAAGGGTGCAATGCAGACGAAAAAAATGTCGTTGCATCCATCGCGGCTAAAGCCGCTCCTACGGGATGGCTGGAGTTATTTAACCTGCACCTTGAAGAAATCCTGGCGTCCGAACGGGCTGACCTGATAACCGCTGACATCCTTGCGGGTCAGCGCGGCAGCGGTGGGGTGCGCCAGCGGTAGCCACAAGGCCTGCTGTTGAATCTGCGTCTGCGCCTGCACATACAACTTGCTGCGCGCGGCCTGATCGCTGGTGGTCTTGCCGTCGCTGATCAGCTTGTCCAGGGTTGCGTCGCAATAGCGGGCAAAGTTGGTACCGGATTTTACAGCTGCACAGGAGAACTGCGGCGTCAGGAAGTTATCCGGGTCGCCATTGTCGCCAGCCCAGCCCATGAACAGCAAATCATGCTCGCCCGCCTTGGCGCGACGAATCAGCTCGCCCCATTCGATGACCTTGATTTCAGCGGTGATGCCGACTTTGCCCAGGTCAGCCTGCAGCAGCTGCGCGCCGAGGCTCGGGTTCGGATTCAACAAGCTGCCGGATGGGCGCGTCCAGATGGTGGTTTTGAAACCATCCTTGAACCCGGCCTTGGCCAGCAATTCCTTGGCTTTGGCGGCGTCATGTTTGTAGCCGGGCAAGTCCTTGGCGTAGCTCCAGGTGTTGGGCGGGAACGGACCATTGGCCGCTTCTGCGGTGCCTTCGAACACAGCCTTGAGGTAGCTGTCCTTGTCGAACGCCAGGTTCACGGCCTGACGCACTTCGGCTTTATCGAACGGCGGATGCTGGCTGTTGATCGCCAGAAACGCAGTCATGAAGGCTTCGGTTTTCTCGACTTTGAGCGACGAGTCCTTGGCGGCGGCCTGGATGTCCAGCGGCTTGGGCGACAGGGTGATCTGGCATTCATTCTGGCGAATCTTCTGCAACCGCACGTTGGCGTCCGGGGTGATCGCGAAGACCAGGGTGTCGACCCCGGGCTTGCCCGCAAAATAGTCCGGGTTGGCTTCGTAACGGACCACGGCGTCTTTCTGGAAACGCTTGAACACGAACGGCCCGGTGCCGATGGGTTGGCTGTTGAGCAGCTCTGGCTTGCCCGCCTTGAGCAGTTGCGCGGTGTATTCAGCCGAGTAGATCGAGGCAAAACCCATGCTCAAGGTGGCCAGGAAGGTCGAATCCGGGTGATCGAGGGTGAAGCGCACGGTCAGTGGGTCCGGGGCGTCGATCTTCTTGATCAGCGCAGGCAGCTGCATCGATTGCGCATGGGGGAAGCCGCTCTGAGCAACTTTGTGCCACGGGTTCTGTGGATCCAGCATGCGCTGGAAGCTGAACACCACATCGTCGGCGTTCAGCTCCCGCGTCGGCTTGAAGTAATCGGTGTGATGGAATTTAACCCCGGCGCGCAGCTTGAAATCGTAGGTCAGGCCGTCCGGCGAGACCGTCCAGCTCTGCGCCAGACTCGGCACCAGCTTGCCGCTCTGAGCGTCGAAATCCACCAGGCGGTTCATCAATACATCCGCCGAGGCGTTGGTGGTGGTCAGCGAGTTGTACTGCACCACGTCAAAGCCTTCGGGGCTGGCTTCGGTGCAGACACTCAATGTGGACGCGGCCTGGGCCATGACCGGGAACAACAACGGAGCGAGCAAAAACGGTATCGCAGCAAGACGCATGGCTAGATTCCTGATCAGAAAAGGGCCCCATCTGCTGGCGCAGTCTGGTGAGTGAGTAACCCTAGACCATGCGCTGGCGCAGAACAATCGCCATGACCCGACCGGCGGTAGATTTGCTATCAACCCGCACAACCGCCAGACTCACGGGCTGAAGGCGCTGCGCCGTGAAGGGTAAAGTGCTTTGCCTGTTGTGACACCAAAGCCTTTCTGGTATAAAGCAGCGCTCTTTTCTAGGGGCCCGGTTCCTTCACTGTAGGTGTAGCCGGTAAGACCCTTAAAGAAACGCGGCGCCTGGCGCCAAATGACTGAGAGATTAAGCGGCCAACCCATGCCGGGTTGGGCA
>Ga0247734_1000018_pt1 | contig 167313 bp, 140 predicted proteins | sample UWRJL103311B2_FD_180933 | JGI IMG/M metagenome (GOLD analysis project Ga0247734, IMG submission 180933) | Plant litter microbial communities from Arlington Agricultural Research Station in Wisconsin, United States - UWRJ-L103-311B-2 | ecosystem: Environmental > Terrestrial > Plant litter >...
CAGCCGTTTCATCGCCGGCCTGAAAAAAGCGTCCATCGAGATCGACCGTAAGGTTCTGGCTGATCTGGCAGTGAACGAAAAAGCGGCGTTTGCTGCGATTGTCGAGAAAGCTAAAGCCACCTTGGCCTAAGTCCCCGACAATCACCGCGCCTCAGATTCTGCGGCGCGGTGTTAAACGTCATAAATAGGGGAAGAGCCTTCAAGCTCTTCCCCTATTTCGTATCTGGAGTCTGTACATGGAAAACCTGGACGCGCTGGTCTCGCAAGCTCTTGAGGCTGTGCAGAGCGCTGAAGATATCAATGCCCTGGAGCAAATCCGGGTTCAATACCTTGGCAAAAAGGGTGAGTTGACTCAGGTGATGAAGACCCTGGGGAATTTGCCGGCCGAAGAGCGCCCGCAAGTAGGCGCCCTGATCAACGTTGCCAAGGAGCGTGTCACAGAGGTTCTCAATGCCCGCAAGGCGTTGTTCGACGAGGCGGATCTTGCCGCCAAACTCGCCGCCGAGTCCATTGACGTGACCCTGCCGGGCCGCGGTCAGACCTCGGGTGGTCTGCATCCTGTTACCCGTACTCTGGAACGTATCGAACAATTCTTCACCCACATTGGCTACGGCATCGCCGAAGGCCCTGAGGTGGAAGACGATTACCATAACTTCGAGGCGCTCAACATCCCAGGCCACCACCCGGCCCGGTCGATGCACGACACCTTCTATTTCAATGCGAACATGCTGCTGCGCACCCACACCTCTCCGGTACAGGTGCGCACCATGGAATCCCAGCGTCCGCCGATCCGTATCGTTTGCCCGGGTCGCGTGTACCGTAGCGACTCGGATATCACCCACTCGCCGATGTTCCACCAGGTCGAAGGCCTGCTGGTTGATCGCGATATCAATTTCGCCGACCTCAAAGGGACCATCGAAGAGTTCCTGCGGGTGTTCTTCGAAAAAGAACTGGCTGTGCGCTTCCGTCCTTCCTATTTCCCGTTCACCGAGCCTTCCGCTGAAGTCGATATGGAATGCGTGATGTGCAGCGGTAAAGGCTGCCGTGTCTGCAAACAGACAGGCTGGCTGGAAGTGATGGGCTGCGGCATGGTCCACCCGAACGTGTTGCGTATGTCCGGCATCGACCCTGAAGAATTCTCGGGCTTTGCTTTCGGTATGGGCGTGGAGCGTTTGGCAATGCTGCGTTACGGCGTGAACGACTTGCGTCTGTTCTTCGACAACGACTTGCGGTTCCTCGCGCAATTTCGCTGAGGCGCTTGAGCGCAGCCTGCCTGAGGGCCGCTGTCGACAAGCACCGGAGTCGCCCGTAACGAACATTTTTGGAGAGCAGGATGAAATTCAGTGAACAATGGTTGCGCGGCTGGGTAAGCCCGCAAGTATCGCGTGATGAGCTGGTTGCTCGTCTGTCGATGGCCGGCCTTGAGGTCGATAGCGTCACTTTGGCCGCTGGTGCATTCAGCGGTGTGATCGTCGGCGAAGTGCTGAGCACCGAGCAACACCCTGATGCCGACAAGCTGCGCGTATGCCAGGTCAGCAATGGTTCCGAGACGTTTCAGGTCGTCTGCGGTGCACCGAACGTGCGTCCAGGCCTGAAGATTCCGTTCGCCATGATCGGTGCCGAGCTGCCGGGCGACTTCAAGATCAAGAAGGCCAAGCTGCGCGGCGTTGAGTCCAACGGCATGTTGTGCTCCCAGTCCGAACTGCAAGTAGGCGAGGGTAACGACGGTTTGATGGAGTTGCCGGCCGATGCGCCGGTGGGCCAGGATTTCCGTGTTTATCTTGAGCTGGATGACGCGAGCATTGAAGTCGACCTGACGCCTAACCGTGGCGACTGCCTGTCTTTGGCTGGCCTTGCCCGGGAAGTCGGCGCGCTCTATGCCTGTGACGTAACCGTCCCGGCGGTTGCCGCTGTACCCGTGAGCCACGACGACGTGCGCCCGGTTGAAGTGCTGGCGCCGAATGCTTGCCCTCGTTATCTGGGGCGCGTCATTCGCAATGTTGACCTGTCGCGTCCTACGCCACTGTGGATGGTCGAACGCCTGCGTCGTTCAGACATTCGCAGCATCGATGCCGTGGTCGACATCACTAACTACGTGATGATCGAACTGGGTCAGCCGCTGCACGCTTTCGATCTGAAAGAGATCAACGGCGGCATTCGTGTCCGCATGGCAGAAGAGGGCGAGAAGCTTGTTCTGCTCGACGGCCAGGAAGTCAGCCTGCGCGCCGACACACTGGTCATCGCTGACCACCAGCGCGCCCTGGCCATCGCCGGTGTGATGGGTGGCGAGCACAGCGGTGTTTCCAGCGAAACCCGTGACGTGTTCCTTGAAAGCGCCTTCTTCGACCAGATCGCCGTGGCTGGCAAGGCTCGCTCCTACGGCCTGCACACCGATGCATCGCACCGCTACGAGCGTGGCGTTGACTGGCAGTTGGCTCGCAAGGCCATGGAACGTGCTACCGGTCTGCTGCTGGAAATCACCGGTGGCGAAGCAGGGCCTGTGGTGGAAGCGGTCAGCGAAAAAGACCTGCCCTCGATTGCTCTGGTTACGCTGCGTGCCGATCGTATCGAACAGATGCTGGGCCTGAAAATGGACCCTATTGAAGTTGAGCGTCTGTTGACCGGCCTGGGCCTGGTGGTTTCCTCCGAAGCAGCAGGGCAGTGGCGTGTAGAAGTGCCAAGCCATCGCTTCGATATCAGCCTTGAAGTCGATTTGATTGAAGAGCTCGCGCGGCTGTACGGCTACAATCGTCTGCCGGTTCGTTACCCGCAAGCGCGTCTGGCCCCGCAAGCCAAGGCAGAAGCCCGTAGCGATCTGCCTGAGTTGCGTCGTTTGCTAGTAGCCCGTGGTTATCAAGAGGCGATCACCTACAGCTTCATCGACCCACGACAATTCGAGCTGTTCAGCCCCGGCGCGCAGCCGCTGCTGTTGGCAAACCCGATCTCCAATGACATGGCCGCCATGCGTGCCTCATTGTGGCCCGGCCTGGTCAAGTCGCTGCAGCACAACCTCAATCGTCAGCAGGATCGCGTACGCCTGTTCGAGAGCGGTTTGCGTTTCGTTGGTCAACTCGATGGTCTCAAGCAAGAGCCCATGCTCGCCGGTGTGGTCTGCGGCAGCCGTCTGCCGGAAGGTTGGGCACAAGGCCGTGATGTGGTCGACTTTTTCGACGTCAAGGCTGACGTTGAGGCGGTGCTGGGCTTTGCAGGCGCCTTGGACGCGTTCACGTTCGTGCCTGGAAAACATCCAGCGTTGCACCCGGGGCAGACCGCTCGCATAGAACGCGAAGGGCGTGAGGTCGGCTATGTCGGCGCTATCCATCCTGAGCTGTCGAAAACCTTGGGCCTGGATCGTCCGGTCTTCGTTTTCGAGCTGGTTCTGGCCGAAGTCGCACTGGGTAAAATGCCTAAATTCCAGGAGTTGTCGCGCTTTCCTGAAGTACGACGTGACCTGGCGTTGATCGCTGATGAGGGCGTTGCCGCCACTGCCGTTCTTGACGTAATTCGAGAAAATGCAGGCGAATGGCTCACAGACCTCAGGCTATTTGACGTCTATCAAGGTAAAGGCATTGATCCGCATAGAAAAAGCCTTGCAGTCGGCTTGACCTGGCAGCATCCATCGCGCACTCTTAACGACGATGAGGTCAATGCGGCGACGCATAAAATCCTCACCTCACTCGAGGAAAGGTTAAACGCCACGTTAAGGAAGTAGCGTATGGGGGCTCTGACGAAAGCTGAGATGGCCGAACGTCTGTACGAAGAGCTGGGCCTGAATAAACGAGAAGCCAAGGAATTGGTGGAGTTGTTCTTCGAGGAAATCAGGCACGCTCTGGAAGATAACGAACAGGTCAAATTGTCCGGATTCGGCAATTTTGACCTGCGAGATAAACGCCAGCGTCCAGGCAGAAACCCGAAGACCGGGGAAGAAATTCCTATCACGGCTCGCCGAGTCGTCACGTTCCGTCCAGGGCAGAAGTTGAAAGCCCGAGTTGAGGCATATGCTGGAACCAAGTCATAACGATGAGCTCCCGCCGATTCCTGGCAAACGCTACTTCACCATTGGTGAAGTGAGTGAGCTTTGCGCGGTAAAACCGCACGTTCTGCGCTATTGGGAACAGGAGTTTCCTCAGCTCAACCCCGTAAAACGCCGCGGCAATCGTCGTTATTATCAGCGCGAAGACGTGCTGATGATTCGGCAGATCCGCGGTTTGCTGTATGAGCAAGGTTTCACCATCGGCGGCGCACGTCTGCGCATGACCGCAGGAGAACCCAAGGACGATGCTCAGGAGTACAAGCAACTGATCCGGGAAATGATCGTCGAGCTTGAAGATGTTCTGGTCGTTCTGGCCAAGTAGATTCAGCCAGATACTTCCATAATTCAAAAGCTTAGGTTATATTCCTCGAAGTTTTCGCACACAGCGAAGCTGATACACGCCTAGTCGGGGCGTAGCGCAGCCCGGTAGCGCACTTGCATGGGGTGCAAGGGGTCGAGTGTTCGAATCACTCCGTCCCGACCATTTAATTCAGTGACTTAGCCCAATCGGCGACGATTGGGCTTTTTCATGTCCGGGATTTTTGCGGGGCCTGTCTGTGCCGTCAGTCAGCCACCATTGCTGCGCTCAGCTAAGGCTACCGGCGTCACCATCACCTCACTTTCTTGCCGATCAGGTCCGCTGCCTTTCCGATCGTAGTCATGCTCGCTCCTTCATCATCTGATAACTGCACACCAAATTCTTTTTCAATTTCCAATACGATATCAGTCGCGTCCAGAGAGTCAGCGCCCAAGTCGCCTACGAATGTCATTTCATCGCGGAGATCAAACGGCGCGACGCCGAGCTTTTCGGCGACTATTTGTTTAATTTTTTTTGATACTTCTGCCCGATCCATGGCTCACCTCTATTTCTTAGGATTGGAGAAACTGCTCAGCCATGCTCTCTCCATTGATCCGGTTCGGCTACTGTCAGAAATGACAGGTTTTGCCCGTAAAGCCGCGCTATTCGACAGCCGGTATGCTGTCAACTTGCATCAGAGATAGCAGTAGGCTGCTCCCAATTCGCATATGTCCACCTGCATCATTCCCTCCAAACCTCCTGTTTCCCTCCATGTTTTTGCACCGTCTGCGCGCGTTGTTACCACGCCTGCACCGAGGCGAGGCGCCCGGAAAGTCATGGACGCAAATAACCAAAAAAGCGTTAGGGCATGAGAAATTTCGCGTGTTATGTTGGTAACAAGCGAGCCAAATATGACGGATAGATAACATTCGCCGTCCTGGCTGATCGACATTCTTGCGGGTGTTTCATGGGCAAAACAGGTTTTCTGGACATGCTGGATCAGAGGTTTTCCGACCTCACGCCGACAGGTAAGCGGATTGCCGGTTACCTGCTGGCCAATCCTCAAAAGCTGCCCTTCGAGACGGCCGATAGCATTGCTCAACAGACTGAAACTACCGGGATCTCGGTCGGTCGTTTTCTGCGGTCGTTGGGTTACCGCAATATTGATGACGTGAAGAAAAGCCTGCGTGACGATGAAGACAGCGCGTGGGTCATCACCGACCGATTGGGCGCCTATCGCGAAGAAAAGATCCACGGCGATACACTTGAGCGGTCGATGAAGCGCGAAGTTGAAGCCATTCAGCGTGTATATGAGCTGGCTCGTGGAGCGACGTTTTCGCGGATTGTCGAAAGACTGTGCGCCGCAGATGCTGTGTTCATCGTGGGTATTCAATCGACGCGGGGCATCTTGAATGCATTCTTCAGCCACCTGGAGTACATCCGGCCCAAGGTTTATTACGTCGACGGTTTGTCTGGCACTTATGCAGAGTCATTGAACTCGCAGTTTGAAAATCCCTACGCGCTTATCGCAGACTTTCGCATGTACTCGGCAGTGGCTCGCACCTTCTGCGAGGTGGCCCACCAACAGAAGTTGCCGTTGGCCTTCATTACTGACTTTCAATGCCCATGGGCGCGTGATTATCCCCATGATCTGCTGCAACTGGATTCGGATGTGGGGCAGTTCTGGGACTCCCTGGCGCCACTTTCCTGTTTGCTCAACCTGATTGTTTCTGCAGTAGCAGAAAACATCGGGGGCAGTCTTGATGAACGCCTGGCCAAGAACCGTGAGCTGCAGAAACTGTTTGGTCAGTTTGATTAGTGCAGGGCAGTGAGAAATTTAACGCTTGTGTTGGAGTTTTGAAGTGAATAACAACCCCCTCATCGAGATTGATGCCCGGGCATTGAGAGTCGAGATCGACCTGATCTACGCAGGTCCAGATAACCTGGCAGGCAAACAGATCTATCAGGATCCGCGGTGCCTGTTGCATCCCGACGCCGAAGTCTGTCTGCGCAAGGCCAGCCAACTGGCTCAACAAGCGGGTCTGACCCTCCGTATCCTTGACGCCTATCGGCCACCTTACGCCCAGCACCTGCTGTGGGCCGCATTACCTGACTCCGAATATGTTCGCGACCCAGCCTTGGGCTCGCATCACAGTCGCGGCGTAGCCGTTGATCTCACGCTGATCGACGCCCATGGCAACGCTCTGGACATGGGGACGGGGTTTGATGACATGAGGGAGAAGTCTCACCAGTTCCATGAAGACCTCCCACCGCCGGTTCAGCAGAACAGATTAATCCTGTTAGGCATCATGCTCGCCTCGGGGTTTACCTATATAGACAGCGAGTGGTGGCACTACGAGTTGCCGGGTGCTGAGCAGTACCCATTGATTGATGATCAGTCAATCGCACCCGCACATTGATTCAGCCACCGATTCAATCACCGTGACACCGACCGGGACACTAATGAATTCCGGCTTAAGACAGGCTGCCAGTTCGTGGATCAATACGAATGGCGCTACATGGATGCCCTGATGCATCCCGTTTAACTGCCCGGTATAGCACCAATAAAAAACCTGAAAAATTCCATACATCGAACGATAAAGGAACCGGCATGAAATCAATCGTTGAACCACGTCATCTGGCGATGGCTGTTTTTGTCGCTGCAATGGGCCTGGGTACATGGCAGTCGGCAAGTGCGGCCGTGCCTCAGGACACCTTGATGATCGGCAAACCTTCCGATCCTCAAACCCTGGACCCGGCAGTCACCATCGATAACAACGACTGGGCAATTACTTATCCCGCTTATCAGCGCCTGGTGACTTACAAGGTCGAGGACGGCAAGGGCAGCACTGAAGTTCAGGGTGAACTCGCCAGCAGTTGGTCGACCTCTGCCGATAATCTGACTTGGGAATTCAAGCTCAAGGCCGGCAATAAGTTTGATGACGGCTCGGAAGTGAATGCCGACGCGGTCAAGTATTCCTTTGATCGGGTGATGAAGCTTAAACAAGGGCCGTCCGGTGCTTTCCCGGAGGATATGGTGGTCAGCACGGTTGACCCCATGACTGTGCGTTTCACCCTCAAAGCGCCGTATGCGCCGTTTCTGTCAACGCTTGCACACAATGGCGCCGCCATCGTAAACCCGGCCGTCGCCAAAAAGCCTGAAGGTGCCGAAACCTATCTGTCGACCCACACTGCCGGTTCTGGTGCTTTCAAACTGGTCAACTGGCAGAAAGGCCAGACGCTGACCATGGAGCAGAACAGCTACTACGCAGGTCCCAAGCCGGTCCTGAACAAGGTCGTGGTGAAGATCATTGGCGAGGCCTCGGTACGCCGTCTGCAACTGGAACACGGTGACCTGGACATCATCGAAGACATGCCTGAGGACCAGCTCAAGGCGCTGGCGAAAAAATCCGGGATTGTGGTCGGCGATTACCCATCGCTGCGGGTGACGATGCTGTACCTGAATACCCAGAAAGCCCCCATGAGCAATCCGGATGCCCGTCGCGCAATCATCGAGTCGCTCGATTACAACGGGATTATCCAGGGCATCCTGGGCGGCAAGGCCAAGCCGCTGGACGGCCCGATCCCTCAAGGGATGTGGGCGTACGACGAAAAACTTCCGGCACTGAAACAGGACCTGGCCAAGGCCAAAGCCGACATGGCCAAGGTCTCGCCGAAAGTCAGCAACCTGACCTTCATGTATTCAGACAAAGACCCGAACTGGGAACCCATCGGCTTGACCCTGCAAGCGGGCCTGCAGTCGATCGGCGTCAACCTGAAGATGGAGAAACTGGCCAACGCCAGCATGCGCGAACGTCTGGGTACCGGTGACTTCGACGTCGCCATCGGTTCATGGAGCCCGGACTTTGCCGACCCCTACATGTTCATGAACTTCTTTTTCGACTCCAGGCTGAAGGGCCTGGCGGGCAACCGCGCCATGTACGAAAACCCGGCGGTGGACAAACTGATTCGTGAGTCGGCCACCACCAACGACATGGCCAAGCGGGTTGAGCTGTACCAACAGGCGCAGAAGATCGTGCTGAACGACAGCGTCTACGCCTACCTTTATCAGAAGGCGTACACCTTGCCGATGAGCGATAAGGTCAAAGGTTATGTGTTCAACCCGATGCTTGAGCAAGTCTTCAACATCGGCACCATTACCAAGTAAGGCACAGGCAATCCCAGCGGCCCCGCAGCGAAGGCGGGGTCGCGGCTGCGCCATGCCCGCAAGAAGCTTTGTGCTGCCCATTTATAGAGTGACCGAGGTGCCCAATGGCCTTTCTGAATCTGTTGCGAAAACGCCTTGCAGGCCTCCTTCTGGTGGTGTTTGGGGTTTCGCTGATTACCTTTTCGATATCGCACCTGATCCCCGGTGACCCGGCGCGCCTGATTGCCGGTGATCGGGCCACCGATGCGATTGTCGAGCACATTCGACATCAGTTGGGCCTGGACCTGCCGCTGTATCAGCAATACGGGCGTTACATGCTTGATCTGTTTCATGGCGACCTGGGCACCTCCATCAGAACCAGCCGACCTGTGCTTGAAGACTTGCAGGCATTCTTCCCCGCGACCCTGGAACTGGCCTTCGCCGCACTGACGTTATCAATCCTGGTGGGCGTGCCTCTAGGAGTGCTGTCGGCGGTCTACCACAACCGGCTGATTGACCAGATCGCCAGAACCCTGGCGGTGACCGGTATTTCCACTCCCGCATTCTGGCTGGGCCTGGGTTTGATTGTGGTGTTCTACGGCCACTTGAACTGGCTACCCGGCAGCGGTCGCCTCGATGAAGGATTGACTCCGCCGCCAACCTTCACAGGCTTCTACCTGATCGATTCGTTGATTGCCGGAGACATGGCGCTTTTTTCCAACGCGCTCAAACACCTGATCCTGCCGGCAATCACCCTCGGCTTCGTCAACCTCGGCGTGATCGCGCGGCAGATCCGCTCGGCGATGCTTGATCAACTCGGCGAAGACTACATACGCACGGCACGCGCCTATGGCCTGTCGAAATGGACCGTAATTCTTCGCCACGCGCTGCCCAATGCGCTGATCCCATCGATCACCGTGCTGGGTTTGACGCTTGGGGATTTGCTGTACGGCGCCGTTCTGACTGAAACCGTGTTCGCCTGGCCGGGCATGGGTGCCTACGTCGTCAAATCGATCCAGTCGCTGGATTTCCCCGCCGTCATGGGCTTCGCCATCCTGGTGTCGTTCATTTACGTGCTGCTCAACATGACTATCGATCTGCTTTATCGCTTGATCGACCCACGCATCGGCGAGGTCAACTGAACATGTCTGATTCCATGATCGCACCGGCCGTTACGCCGTTGCCCAAGGTCAACGGCTGGCGGAACAAGCTGGCGTACCTGGCCCACCAACTCAGGCGCAGCCCGCTGACCATGGCAGGGCTGCTGATCACGCTCGCGGTGCTGCTGGTGATGATTTTTGCCCCGTGGCTGGCGCCCCATGACCCCAATGCATTGAACCTGACCCAGCGGCTGGCCGCGCCTTCGGCAGAACACTGGTTCGGCACTGATGAAGTCGGTCGCGACCTGTTCAGCCGGGTTTTGTATGGCAGTCAGCAATCGGTGGGCGTCGGCCTGTTCGTGGCCTTTACGTCGTGCCTGGCCGGTGGCCTGCTGGGTTGTATGTCCGGGATCATTGGCGGTCGTTTTGACAGCCTGGTCATGCGTTTGATGGACATCATGCTGTCGGTGCCTTCACTGGTGCTCATCATGGCGCTTGCCGCAGCATTGGGCCCCAGCCTGTTCAACGCGATGCTGGCGATTACTCTGGTACGCATTCCTTTTTATGTGCGGCTGGCGCGTGGCCAGGCCCTGAGCATCAGGCAGATGGGCTACGTAAAAGCCGCCGAGACCTTCGGTGCCGGTCGCTGGCATATGGTGAGTTGGCACGTGGCTCGCAACGCCATGCCGCCCTTGCTGGTGCAACTGAGCCTGGACATCGGCAGCGCAATCCTGATGGCCTCTGCACTGGGTTTCATCGGGCTGGGCGCGCAGCAACCGACCGCCGAATGGGGCGCAATGGTCGCGACCGGCCGCAACTACATTCTTGATCAGTGGTGGTATTCCACCTTTCCGGGGGTTGCGATATTGATTACCGCCACCGGATTCAATCTATTGGGCGACGGCGTACGCGACCTGCTCGACCCTCGTCAGCAGGGGAGGTGAGCATGAAGACTCAAGCGCAGAAAGTGCCATTTTCCAGTGATTGCGTGCTGGCCATCGAAAACCTGCGGATTGAATTTCCGGCCTACCGCAGCACCGTCAAGGCGCTCAACGGGGTCTCCATCGAGGTCAAGTCTGGCGAGATCGTCGGGGTGATCGGTGAGTCCGGCTCGGGCAAGTCGGTGACCGCCATGCTCAGCATGCGCCTGCTGCCTGAGCACGCGTATGAAGTCAAAAGTGGATCGCTGAGCATTCTGGGTCGCGACATGCTGGCTGCCCCGGAAAAAGACCTGCTCAAGGTCCGCGGCAAAGACGTTGCGATGATCTTCCAGGAGCCCATGACGGCACTCAACCCGACCCGGCGTATTGGCCGACAGATGCTCGACGTCATCATTCACCACCAGCAGCTGAGCAAGCCCGAGGCTCGCGTCAAAGCCATCGCCTTGCTTCGGGACATGCACATTGCCGACCCCGAGCAGGTCATGAACAGCTATCCATTCGAGCTGTCCGGGGGCATGCGCCAGCGGGTCATGATCGCCCTGGCGTTCTCCTGTGACCCGCAGCTGTTGATTGCCGACGAGCCGACCACGGCGCTCGACGTGACCGTGCAGCGCCAGGTCCTGCTGCTTCTGCGAGAAAAGGCTCGGGAGCGGGGGACGGCGATTCTGCTGATCACCCACGACATGGCGCTGGTTTCGCAGTTTTGTGATCGGGTGTACGTCATGTACACCGGCGCGGTGGTTGAGCAGGGCATTACTGCGCAGGTGATGGCGGACCCGCGTCACCCTTACACCCAAGGTTTGCTCAGTGGCTTGCCGGAGCAGGTGGAGCCAGGCCAGGACCTGAAAACCATTCGCGGTCAGGTCCCCAATCTTTCCGCACTGCCTGAGGGCTGTACCTTTCGCGACCGTTGTGATCATGCAATGGCGCGATGTGCCGAGCGTCCGCCCATGCTCACCATCGATGCCGGGGCTGGCCGCAAAAGCGCTTGCTGGCTGGTCCAGACGCCCCTTACATCATCCCTGGAGTCGCATCCATGAACGACGCACCCTATCTCGCGACCAGCCCGGCCATCCTGGGATTGCAGGATGTCAGGGTTCACTACTCAATGGGCACTGACTGGCTGGGTAGACCCAAAGCGGTTGCCCACGCACTCAATGGCATTGACCTTGATGTCCACGCAGGTGAAACCCTCGGCGTCGTTGGCGAGTCAGGCTGCGGCAAGAGCACCCTGGCGCAGCTGCTCATGGGCCTGATCAAACCCACCTTCGGCAGACTGGACTGGGTCTACAACACTGACAGCGAGCGCAGCAGCAATGTGCAGATCGTTTTCCAGGACCCGCAATCCTCGCTGGACCCACGCCTGCCGATCTGGAAGATCATCACCGAACCGCTTTTCGTGCAGCGCGTTGCGCCCCGTCGCGAGATGCGCGATATCGCTGCGAAAGTGGCTGAGCAAGTGGGTATCCGCACCGAGTACCTCGATCGCTATCCACACCAGTTTTCCGGTGGGCAGCGGCAACGCATCGCGATTGCCCGCGCGCTGTCTTCGAACCCGGACATCATCGTCCTGGATGAGCCGACCTCTGCGCTGGACATTTCGGTGCAGGCGCAAATCCTCAATTTGTTGAGTGAGTTGCAGCGGACTCGAGAGCTGACCTACATCCTCATTTCCCACAATGTGTCCGTGGTACGCCATATGGCTGACCGGGTTGCGGTGATGTACCTGGGGCAGATCGTCGAGCTGGGTTCGGCGGCTCAAGTGCTGGAGCATCCGCGCCACCCGTATACCCGCTTGCTGCTGGAGGCCGTTCCTCGATTGGGGGTCAGCGTCGATGATGCGCATGCCTCGGCCCCGACCGAGTTACCCGGCAATCGTGACCTGCCCAAAGGCTGCTTTTTCCGGGATCGCTGCCCTCAGGCAACCGTGGGTTGCGATCGGCCTCAGGCGCTATTACCGGCCAAAGCGAGTGTTGGCAGTGAACAGGTCAGGTGCCATCTGGAGTCAGTCGCGTAATCGGGCAGTGCAAGGCAGGAAGGGCCGTTCACTTTCAGGAGGACGGCCCACTGAGCGATTGCCAGCCCTATGGCTTGGCCACAATCGCATACAGCCCCCCGACGATAACCAGTAACGCTCCCGCCACCGTCCACGCATCCGGCACCTCGCCGAAGATGATCATGCCGATCAGCGTGGCGAACACCAGAAGCGTGTAGTTGAAAGGTTGCAAGGTGCTAGCGGTGGCGTAGTTGAGGGCCTGGATGAGCAGGAGTTGGGCGGCGATGCCGGTCAGGGACAGCACGCCCATCAACAGCCATTGGGATGCGGTGGGTTGCACCCAGCCGGGCAGGCCGACCGCTGTCGCTGCAACAGCACCGACCAGCGCCATGTACAGCATGTTGGTCGCGAAGCTGTCGTGCTGGCTGATCAAGCGAGTCAGGACGTTGAACAGCGCGAACCCCAGCGCCGCGACCAATGGAATCAGCGCGGCGATTTCAAACACGCTGGCGCCGGGGCGCAGGATGATCAGCGTGCCCGCAAACCCGATGACGGCCGCCATCCAGCGACGCACGCCAATGACTTCTCTGAGCATGAACCCGGCCAGCGCCAGGGTCATCAAGGGGAAGACGGCGTACAGCGCATGCATTTCGGCCAGGCCCAGAAACCGAAGCCCCACCGCGAACAGTGCGATGTCGGCCACGCCCACCAGGGCACGAATGATTTGCAGCCAGGGGTGTTGGCTGCCAATGGCTGCCTTCACGCCTCCCTGGCAGGCCGCGTACACCAGGGCAAACCCAACGAACACCCAGAAACGCACCATCACCAGTTGCGCCACTGGAAGGTCTTTGACCAGGACTTTGGTGACGCCATCCTGGCTTGCAAAAATCAGCATGGACAGCAGGCAGAGCATAATCCCCAGCTGGGGGCGGGGCAGGGTTTTGTCCTGCAGGGTGCCAGTCAATGGCCGTTGCTTGATCATTTATCCCTCGCGCCCAGCCCTCAAAGCTTGCCAACCTATCACGGAGCTGACTCCCAGGCGCGTCAACAGTTTGGGTGGCAGTTTGCTGGGGCCAGGGGTATTGCTGAAATCATCCAGGAATTTCGACCGGTTGCCCGTTGCCAACTCCGCTGCCATCACACCCGCCAAGGTGCTTTTGACCGTTCCCAGCCCGTTCTCGCAGCAGGCGGCGTACAGGTTCTCTTCGATTTCGCCAAAAGCCGGCGCGCTGTTGCGGCTCAGGCACAGGCGCCCGGCCCAGCTGAACTCCAGCGCCGTGGACTTCAATTCCGGAAAGCGCGCGTCCAGCGAATGGCGTTGTTCCCTGGCCACGTCCGCCACTCGCTGCGGGGTGACCTGAATGCTGGGGTCATAGGTAAACTTGGTGCGGATGACGATCCTGGACCGCCCGTCCACGGTGATTTTCCGAACCGTGGCCCCCATGGGGTCAGCCGGTAGCAGGGCCCATCGGTCCTGGCCCGTCACCGGCCTTTTGAACGCCTCGTGGCTGAAACCTGCCGTCATGGAGGCGTAGGTGAACACATGCAGCAGTCGACCCTGGAAGTGGCCGAAGTCCTCAATGTGGCCGTTGACCGCCAGGATCACTTTGGGCGCTGTGACCGCGCCCTGGTGGGAGCGCGCCGTCCAGTCGTTCCCCGTGCGCGATAATTCGATGATTGGTGACCGCTCGTACAGGCTGATCTTCGTCTCCAGCCCGGCCGCCAGGTCGCGGATGTATTGCGCGGGCTGGATCATCACCGCGCCGGGCGTATAGAGCCCGCCCTGGTAGTAATCCGAGCCGGTGATGTCCCGCATCTGCGCGGCATCAAACAGTTCGTAGCGTTCACCAATGCCCTTGAGCGACTGCGCGTAGTTGTCATTCAGCCGTACACCGCGCTCAGTGGCCGCGGCATTGATCTTCCCCGAAGGGTCAAAGGTGCCCGCCGACATCCCGTAATCACGGGCTGCCTGGGCGGCGAATTCAATGGCGAAGCGGTTCTGCGCGATCTCCCTGGCCGTGGCTGACTCCCCGGCGACCGAGTATTCCCCCGATGACAGGCTGTGGGGAACGTCGATCATGAAACCGGAATTTCTGCCTGCCGGTCCGGTGGCGATTTCATGGGCGTCCACGACCACAATGCGATCCTGCGGGCGCAGCTGGGACAGCCTGCGTGCAGCGGAGAGGCCGGCAAAACCGGCCCCGATAATCAGCCAGTCCGCGGTCACGTTCCCATCAAGCGTACGCACCGGAGTAGAACGTGTGGAAATCGCCTCCCAACCCGAAACACCGGTGTCTACCGGCAGGCGCTTGATGGAATGTGTGTTCATTTTACGGTCTCATCAACCGATCGATCAGAGACGTCGATCCAGATGGTTTTGATTTCGGTGTACTGGTCGTGGGCAAATACGGATTTGTCCCGGCCACCGAAGCCCGACTCTTTGTAGCCACCAAAAGGCGTTGATGCGTCGCCCTCGCCAAAGCAGTTGACGGTCACGATCCCGGCGCGGATTTCCCTCGATAACTTGATCGCCTTGCGCAGGCTGCCGGTGTAGACGGACGCCGCCAGGCCATACACCGTATCGTTGGCCAGGGCGACAGCCTCGTTGATCGAATTGAAGGTGGTCACTGACAAGACCGGGCCGAAGATTTCTTCCTGAAACAGTCGGCTGTCAGGCGTGACGCCATCGACCACGGTCAGCTGGATAAAGGCATCGTCCTGCGTGTCGCCGCCATAGACAATGTCCAGCTTGGCGGCAGTGGCGTAGTCCAGGTACGACTTGACCTTGGCGAAATGATCACTGCTGACCAACGCCCCGACGCGGTTTTGCGGGTCCAGTGGATCGCCCATTTTCCACTCGCGGATATAGGCGCCCATGCGCTCCAGCAGTTCGTCTTTGACGGATGCGTGGACCAACAGCCGGGACGTCGCCGAGCAGTTTTCGCCCATGTTCCAGAACGCCCCGTTGACCACTTGTTCGGCCACCAGGTCCAGGTCTTCGGCGTCGTCCATCACCACGGCCGGGTTCTTGCCGCCGCATTCGAGCACCACACGCTTGAGGTTCGAATCGGCGGAGTAGTGCAGGAAGCGCCGACCGGTGGCGGTGGAACCGGTGAAGCTCACCATGTCGACGTCTTTGTGCAGGCCGATGGGTTCGCCAACGTCCTTGCCGGTACCGGTGACGATATTCAACACGCCAGCAGGCACACCGGCTTCGAATGCCAGCTCGGCGACGCGCAGGGTGGTCAGGCTGGTTTGTTCGGCCGGTTTGACGATCACCGAGCAACCGGCAGCGAGCGCCGGGCCAATTTTCCAGGCCAGCATCAGCAACGGGAAATTCCACGGCAGCACGCAGCCCACCACGCCGATGGGTTCGCGCACCACCATGGTCAACGCGTCGTTGCCAACCGGAGCGGTGTGGTCGTAGAGCTTGTCGATCAGCTCGGCATGCCAGCGCAACGTGTGGATGGTGTCAGGCACGTCCACCAGTTGGCATTCGCGTACCGGTTTGCCGCTGTCCAGGCTTTCCAGCACAGCCAGCTCGTGGCGATTGTTCTCAAGCAGTTTTGCGAACTTGAGCAGCACTTGCTTGCGCTCGCCAGCGGACAGCAGGCGCCAGCGGCCGTCTTCAAAAGCCTCTTTGGCCTTGCTGACCGCGAAGTCCACATCCTCGGCGCCGCAAGCTGCCAGGTCAGTCAGAAACGCCCCGGTCGCCGGGTTGGTGGTGGCCAGCGTGTGACCTGACAACGCCGGTTTGAAGGCGCCGTTGATGAAGGCATTGGAGGGGAACGATATCGATTCGGCGATAGCGGCGTATTCGTGTGCAGTAAGAAGATCACGCATGAGCGGCTCCCGAGGTGATGTGTGCGACGGTGCGCTTCACGTTGGTGATGACGGTTTGCAGGCTGCGTTTGTCTCCCGAGTTGAGCGGGCGTAGCGGGGCGCGTACGTCGCCGACTTTCAACCCGTTCAACTCGCACCCGAACTTGATGCACTGCACAAACTTGCCGCCATCCAGGGCGTTCATCAGCGGCATCATCGCGGACATGATCTGCCGGCCTTTGTCGAAGTTCTTCTCCACCACGCAGGCTTCATACAGGGCGACGTGCTCTCTGGGCAGGAAGTTGGAACCGGCGCACACCCAGCTGCGGGCGCCCCAGGCAAAGAACTCCAGGGCCTGGTCATCCCAGCCGCAGGACAGCGCAATGTGCGGAAACTCCCGGGCGATCAGGTGCACCCGGCCCATGTCGCCGGAGCTTTCCTTGATGGCGATGACGTTTTTCGATTTGCCTACCCGCGCCAGGTAGTCCTCGTTCATCTGCACGCACATCCGGCCCGGGTAGTTGTAAAGCATGATCGGCATGTTGGCGGCGCGATCGATGGTCAGGGCGTGGATGGCGTTTTCCTGATCCGTGGGCAGGGCGTAAGGGGGCGTGGTGACCAGAATGGCGTCGGCCTTGATCGCCTTGGCGTCTTTGGCGAACAACACCGCGTCTTCGGTGCGTATCGCCCCGGTGCCGATAATCAGCTGTACGCGGGAGCCGATCACCTCTTTGGCATAGGCGGCCAGCTTGAGACGCTCTTCGGCGGTCTGCGCGTAATATTCGCCGGTCGAACCGCCAATGATGATGCCATGTACTTTGGCCTCTATCAGAGACTCCAGAACCTCTGAAAATACCTTGAAGTCAATATCGCCGTCAGGCGTATGCGGTGTAACCGCCGGGGTATAGATGCCTTCGAATCTCAAGAGATAGTCTCCGAATATGAATGACCGGTAAAACAATAGGCGTGACGGTCGTGACAACCTGTCCGCGCTATGAAGTTCTAAGGTGTTTTGATAATGCAGTTAATTCATTATTCATTTGAAAATGACCTCCGGGCGGCGGGCATTTTCAGGTTGTTATTAGGGTAGTGACTTTGATTGGGCTATTTCGGGCGGCGACTGATTACATCGCCGCACGCGTTGATAAACAATTAGCCGACCGATTTAAGTTTGATTGTTCCGCTATTACTGTCATCACCCAGTCGATCGAGCATGATGTCGCAATACCAGTCATCAAACTGGCACACACCGTTCTCGGCATTGGCGGAGAAGGGGCCCGGTTCATACGCGGGAGAATTGACGCCCACTTGTGCGCCTTCAACCAGCGTGCGGTCCTGATCGTTGGTGGCCAGCCAGACTTTGGTCAAGCGCTCGAGGTCGTAATCCACGCCTTCCTGAGCGGTCTTTTTCACGATCCATTTGGTGGTGACCAGGGTCTCGTTCGGCCCGATGGGCAGCACGCGGAAACTCAAGGCGTGGTCGCCAAGAAAATGATTCCAGGTCGAGGGGTAGTTGAAATACAGCAGGGCGCCGATATCGGGCTCGCCGCTGGTGTCCAGCCTGCCCGCTACCGCAGGCTTGCCGTCCATGGTGTAACTGACAGCCCCGGATGACAGAGGGATACGCGTGATGCGAAAGCGTCCGTCCTTATCCATGACCAGTTCGCTGGGCATACCGGCGGCCTCGCAGCGATCCCAGTGGGCTTTGAGTTCCGGATCTTCCGCGCCGCCGACACCGGCCACGGACAGGTTCTCCACAAACGAATTCATCAATTCGGGGTGAGTGCCGTCGCAGTGATAGCACTCGCGGTTGTTTTCGAAGACCAGCTTCCAGTTGCCTTTTTCGATCAGGTTTGATTCGAAGGCCACTTTGCAGTCATCCAGCAAGTGCGGCGCCAGGAAGGGCGTGACTGCTTCTCTGAACACGTTGAAGTTCGGGGCAATATCTGCCACGCACACATAGATATAACTCTGGACGATTTCGCAATGAACCGGCTTCAAGCCATAGTGGGATTTGTCGAAATCATCGCCCATGTTGCCGGCAAACAGCAGACGGCCATCCAGTTCGAATGTCCATTTGTGGTAAGGGCAGACCAGCTTGGCAACTTTGCCCTTGGCCTCGGGGCACACCTTGGAACCTCTGTGCCGACACGAATTATGGAAAGCCCGGATCTGTCCATCGGCACCGCGCACCACGGCCACAGGGTATTGGCCAATCTGCAGGGAAAGGTATTGCCCGGGTTTTTCCAGTTCAAAGGTATGACCGGCGAAAATCCAGTCCTTATGCCAGAGTTGGTCCAGGTCCTGTTGGTAAACATCAGGGTCGCTGTACAGCTCGCGGGGGAGTGCATGGCGCGGTTTACGTTTGGCAATAAGCTTCGAAACGGCTGATTTGGTATTCACGTCCAACGCACTCCATAGCTATCAGGCGGCGCTTGCCGAATCAGGCAAGTGGCGGCCACACATCATTGGTTGAAAGCCTTTTACCTCTCGGCGGCTTTTGTGAAGATTACGTGTAGAAATCGACGACCAACAAGAAACATTTAGGTCAGGCAATGCATAAACAAATGTTATCAATCGAAGGTTTATTGCGAGGCAAACGGTCGCTGGAAAGGGGCAGTTCGCTGTGTGCGTTTAAGCCAGGCAGCGCAAAACGGCCGGTCCCCCGAAGAAGATTCCCCGTCGTCCAGACGCCGCGCTGTCGCGCAGCAAACACAGGACCTGTGGGAGCGAGCTTGCTCGCGAAGGCAATGTTCCTGCCTTCAGAAATACATGCCGATGTCCCGGCCTCTTCGCGAGCAAGGTGGAGCGCCACCCCGGTCCTCCCACAGAAAATCATTTCAATTCAGATAGTTATTTTATTTGATGAGGGTGGGGGTGAAGTAGGGCGCCCATTAATCGGCTCAGGCGAAATACGCCAATACCCAATCCCTGAGCTTGCAGCAGGCCCGGTCACTTTCCCGGTCTTCTTTAAAGGCCAGGTAATGTTGCGAATCCTTGTGAACCACTTCCTGGGCAATAGGGCGGACCAATGCGCCGCTTTCAAGGGACTCGGCTACCAGTTGGCTCCAGCCCAATGCGACACCTTGATGGGCCAGGGCCATGGTAATGACCACGTTATAGTCGTTGGCGCTGAAAACATGGGGACGATCCACTGTGCGCTTTTCGATATCCATGTCATGAAAAGCCAGCCACACGCCCCAGTCGATGTGTTCGGCAACCTGGGACCTGCCGTAGGGGCTGAGGTTGAGCAACGCGCTGTCACGCAGCCCTTCCAGGGTCGCAAGCTCAGGGTGAGCATCGCGGTATTGGGGCGTGCAAACCGGATAGATCACGTCGTGAAACAACGGATAACTGCGGTAACCGCTTTGCAGACTGGGAAACTTGGTAATGAAGATGTCCGGTGTAGCACCCGCTTCCATGGACAGAAAGTTCTGAGTGCTGATGAGGCTCAGGTCAATGTCCTGGTTCTGGCTGAAAAAGCCCGGAAGCTTGGGTGAAAGCCACAGCGACGCAAAGGCCGGTGAGCAGCACAAGGTCACTTCCGACTTGCCGGTTCGGTGCGCCCGGACTCGCTTGGCCGCTTGCGAGATGTTCACGAAAGACAACTGCGCGGCATCGAAAAACGCCGAGCCCGCTTCGGTCAGCTCCACCGCTCGACCCACACGTCTGAAGAGCTCAACGCCCAGATAGGTCTCAAGCTCACGAATCTGTCGGCTGATCGCGGCCTGGGTCACGCACAGTGCTTCGGCGGCCCGCGTGAAGCTTTGATATTTGGCCGCGGCCACGAATGATTTCACCGCCTTCAACGATGGCATCTTCAGCAACGTGTTGTCGGGATCAATGTGCTTAACCATAACGTGGGGTATCCAGTCCTTGTGAAAAACAAGCAATCGCGACAGGGGCATCAGAAGGGGCGCGTGTCTGTTTATATAACTGCAATGTCACAGAAGCGTTGCTGGCTAGCGTTATGACAGGCCTGCGCTGACCCTGTCCATATCGCGTCGGCAAAGAGGTCGTTTTTAGGCATGCGATGATCGATAACGTGACGTTATTGATTGTGTGGAGGAAATGTTGTTAGACGTTGCAGGGCTAAGGTAATAACTTTGTCATCACGGCTGTTGTACGGAACGCCGATAAATAACAAACAAATAATAAGAAGAGGTTTACCCATGTCTCATGTGCGCCCTTCATTAAAGCTCGTCTGCCGCGATAATCATTTTTTATTCTGATGGGATATAGCACTGCTATTTCCATCTTCTATAGCAAGCATTCGCAGAAGGAAGGGATTATGAGTCTGGGTGACGAAATACTCTCGGTCAACAATATCTACAAGGTCTTTGGCCCGCAGCCGAAAGTCGCCATGGATATGCTAAGGCGCGGTGCGGACAAGAATGAGATCTTCAGCAAGACCGGTCAGGTCGTGGGCGTATTTGACGCGACATTTTCCGTCATGCGCGGTGAGATCTTCGTCATCATGGGGTTGTCGGGGTCTGGCAAGTCCACCATGGTGAGGCTGTTCAACCGACTCATCGAACCCACCAGCGGCACCATCCACCTCAATGGCAAGGAAATTACCGGCCTGTCCGACGATGCGCTGCTGGATGTGCGTCGCAAGGAAATGAGCATGGTGTTCCAGTCATTCGCGCTCATGCCGCACATGAGCGTCATTGATAACGCCGCCTTCGGCCTGGAGATTTCAGGCGTTGACGAAAAAGAACGTCACGGCCGTGCCAGGGAAGCACTCAAGCAAGTGGGCCTCATGGGCCACGAATACAGCTATCCCCATCAGTTATCTGGCGGCATGCAGCAGCGTGTCGGGCTGGCTCGCGCATTGGCCAATGACCCCTCAATCCTGTTGATGGACGAAGCCTTCTCCGCACTGGATCCGCTGATCCGTCATGAAATGCAGGGCGAGCTGATCCGCCTGCAGGCCGAGCAACACCGCACGATCATTTTTATCTCCCATGACATTGAGGAAGCGATCCGCATCGGCCATCGCATCGCAATCATGGAGGGCGGGCGCATTGTGCAGATCGGCTCCCCGCAGGAGTTGTTGTGCAACCCGGCCAATGATTACGTCAGAGCGTTCTTCAAGGGTTTTGACGCTTCGAAGATCCTGCGTGCCGGTGACGTCGCGACCCTCAGCGCCGAACATCCCTTTGATGGCGATACGTCCCGTCCGACGCTGCAGGCTGACGTGCCCCTGCAGGACATTTTTCACATCGTCGCCAATGCCGTGCAGCCCGTGGCCGTTCTGGATGGGCAGGGAGTCTTCAAAGGCACCATTTCCAAAAGTCTGTTGCTGCAGACAATGAGTCGTCATTGACAGCGTCAACCGTGCGATTCAGCTGGCTCAGTCACTCAGGTAATTATCATGTCCGATTTCAGCTTTCTTGATCCGTTCCAGACCTTCACGATTCCCCTCGGCCAATGGGTTGAAGTCATCCTCAACTACCTGGTGCATAACTTCCGGGAAGTCTTTCGCTCCATCAGATGGCCCGTGGACCAGATCCTCAACGGCATCCAGAGCGGTTTGCTGTCCATCCCGCCCACTGTGTTCATCATTTTTGCCACGCTGCTGGGCTGGCAAGTGGGCGGGAAAAAGGTCGGGGCGCTGTGCTTCGTCACCCTCACGCTGCTGGGCCTGATCGGCGTCTGGAGCGATGCCATGACCACCCTGGCGCTGGTTCTGACGTCACTGGTGTTCTGCGTGGTGATCGGTGTGCCGCTGGGCGTGCTCTGTGCCCGCAGTGATCAGCTGGAGCGGATGCTTCGACCAGGCCTTGACGCCATGCAGACGTTACCCGCGTTCGTTTATCTGGTGCCGGTGGTGATGTTGTTCGGCATCGGCAATGTCCCTGGCGTCCTGGTCACCATCATCTTTTCGGTGGCGCCGCTGGTGCGCCTGACCAACCTGGGCATCCGGCAAGTCCCCGAAGACAAGGTCGAAGCGGCGCGTGCGTTCGGCTGTACCCGTCGGCAAATGCTGCTCAAGGTGCAACTGCCCCTGGCGGCGCCAACGATCATGGCCGGTTTGAACCAGGCCTTGATGCTGTCGCTGTCGATGGTGGTGATTGCTTCGATGATTTCCGTTGGCGGGCTGGGCCTGATGGTGCTTCGCGGCATTGGTCGTCTGGACATGGGGCTGGCCACTGTGGGTGGTGTCGGTCTGGTGCTGTTGGCGATCTTCCTCGACCGCTTGACCCAGGCCATGGGCGAGCGCAGCAACAAAGCCATGAAGGGTGAACATTGGTATCAGACCGGGCCGGTTGGAATACTGTTCAGACTCGTAAAAAGAACCGAAACCAAACAAACCGGTGCACCCGTAAAAGAACATTAAGCACCGGACGTTAACTTGATCGCTGTACGCCTGCCCCTTATCTCAAATGCAAGGTAGATGACGATGAATGCTGAAAACCGCAGTGTTAAGACCAGACTTATTCGTTGTATGGCCGCTCTGGCGATTGCAATAACGCCAGCGTTTGCATCAGCAGCCAGTCAGGCGCCCGGCAAGGGTGTGTCCGTCACGCCTATCTTTCCAACCATTGCCGAAGAGCGGTTCCGGGGTGAAATCGCCATGGCCGGTCTCAAGGACCTGGGTTACAACGTGCAACAGCCCAAGGAAACGGACTATCCGGCCATGATGCTCGCGTTGTCTTACGGCGATGCAGACTTCACCGTGCATGCCTGGGAGCAACTGCACGCAGCGTTCTATGCCAAGGCCGGTGGCGACGACACTATGGTCAAAGTGGGCTCTGTCCTGCCGGGTGTCTTGCAGGGCTACATGATCGACAAGAAAACCGCCGATCAATACAACATCACCTCCATCGAAGATTTGAAAAAGCCGGAAATCGCCAAGTTGTTCGACAGCGATGGCGACGGTAAAGCCGACATGACCGGTTGTAATCCGGGTTGGGGCTGTGAAGTTATTGTCGAGCACCACATGAAAGCCTACGGCCTTGATAAAACCGTGACGGATAACCGGGGTTCTTACTTCGCGCTGATGGCCGACACCATTACCCGTTTCAAAGAGGGCAAGCCAATCCTGTACTTCACCTGGGTGCCACAGTGGATTTCCAGCGTATTGGTCGAAGGCAGGGACGTGGTGTGGTTGAGCGTTGCCAAAACCGATCTGCCGGGTGGCAAGAACGACGTTGATACGATGTACAAAGGCAAAAATCTCGGCTTCGCGGTGGACACCATTCGTGCTGTGCTGAACAAAGAGTTTGCTGAAAAGAATCCAGCAGCCGTGAAGTTTCTCTCCGAGATGCAAATCTCCACTGACGACGAAAGTGCGCAGAACCTGAAAATGCACAATGGCGAAAACTCCGCCGCCGATATCAAGCGCCACGCTGCCGAGTGGATTGCCGCTCACCGCGCCGCCTACGATGGCTGGCTGGCCGATGCACGGGCCGCCGCCAAGTAGTCACCCAGTGTCATAGCGTTTGCAGGCTGCCCGGTTCCGGGTGGCCTTTTTTATACCTGACTGACTTGTGGAAGGTGCTCATGGCTCTGCATGCCTTCATCCAGAATTTCACGTTGAATGACCTGCCCCTCGACACTCGCCAGCGCATAGAGACCTGTCTGCTGGACATCATCGGTGTTGCAGCCGGCGCGCGGGAGAACGATACCAGTCAGATCCTCAAAGGGTTTGCGGCAGCCCATTACCCGGCGACCACGCTGTCCAGTCACCTGTGGTTCGACGGCCGCTCGGTCCACCCGCTGGGCGCGGGTTACGCCGGTGGCTTCAACATCGACAGCCTGGATGCTCACGAAGGGCACTTCACCTCCAAAGGCCACGCCGGTGCAACGGTGGTGCCCGCCATCATCGCCCTGATCGACGCGTTTTGTGCTGGCGGCAAAAGCATCAGTGGCGAAGAAATGCTCAGTGTCCTGGCCCTGGGCTACGAAACGGCACTCAGGGCCGGGCGAGCATTGATGGCGACCGCGCCGGAATACCATGCGTCCGGGGCGTTTTCCGGGATCGGCGTGGTGTGTGCCGGGGCCAGGCTGTTGAAGCTGGACGAACCCACCTTTCACCACGCCCTCGGCATCGCCGAATACTTTGGTCCTCGCTGCCCGATGATGCGCGTCGTGGATTACCCCACCATGCTGCGCGATGCCCACGGCGCAGGCGCTCACGCCGGGATCAACGCGCTGCTCATGGCGCAGGCGGGGGTAACGGGTGCTCCGGCAGCAACGGTGGAATCGTCGGCGGTGGCTCGTCACTGGCGAGGATTGGGTGAGTTCTGGGAAATTGACGAGCAGTACTTCAAGCCCTGGCCCGTCTGCCGGTGGGCGCAACCGGCGCTGACCGCCATGACGCAGTTGATGAGCCAGCATCTGCTGATAAGCCCGGACAACATCGAGTCCATCCAGATCCAGACTTTTCATGAGTCGGTGCGTTTGCAGGGCCACTTCCCGAAAAACTCCGACGAGGCGCAGTACGCGCTGGCATTCCCGGTCGCAGCGCTGATTGCACGCGGGCAAGTCGGGCCTGCGGAAGTCACCGGGGCCTCCATCCAGGCGCCAGACATCCTCGCGATCAGCCGCAAGATCAGCATCGCCGAGGCTGAGGATCTGTCGGCACGTTTCCCGGATGAAATCCTGTCCCGGGTCACGGTGGTACTCAAGGACGGGACCACGTTGTCGAGCCCGACGACGCCTGCCAAGGGCGACCCGGCCAACCCCATGTCCCGTGACGAATTCATCGACAAGTACCGATTGTTTTCCGAGGCCAGCCTGGGCGTTTCTCGTAGCCGGTTGCTGGAGCAGAGCGTCGCGAGCCTGGCCGCCAAACCGGATTGCGAAAGCTTTTTCAATCTGCTGCTGTCGCCGGTGTGAGCCCGGCCCCAAACTGGTCAGCATAGCCAAGCCCTGAGTCACTGTTGCAAAGCCTTAACACTTTTTAACATCTTTCCAACACTTGTTTACAGGCGCGACGACGACTCTTCATTAGCATGGCGCGATCTTTTGGGGGAACGCCGTCATGCTGTCTTTTTTTCGTCTCGATCCACGCCGTTTGCTGCTGTGTGGTGGTTTTCTTGCGTTGAGTGCCTGCGGTGAACCGCCGGTTCAAGAGCAGATGCCGCCGCCGAAAGTCAGTGTGGAAACGGTCAAGACCCAGCCCCTGACGATCACCACCGAACTCAATGGCCGCCTGGTGTCGCCGCGCACTGCCGAGGTTCGAGCGCGGGTGGCCGGTATCGTGCTGCAGCGGGTCTATCGCGAAGGCACTGACGTCAAACAGGGTGATGTGCTGTTCCGCATCGACCCCGCGCCGTTTCAGGCCGACGTCGAAAGCGCCGAAGCCGCCTTGCGCAAAGCTGAAGCCACCCAGTACCAGACCCGCTTGCAGGCCGAGCGCTATGCCGAACTGGTGCAGATCAATGCCGTGAGCCGCCAGGAATCCGAAAACGCCCGCGCCGGTTTTCTGCAAGCCCAGGCTGACGTGGCCTCCACCCGCGCGGCCCTGAAACGCGCACGCCTGAATCTGGGCTACGCCACCGTAACTGCGCCCATCTCCGGGCGCATCAGCAAGGCCATGGTCTCCGAAGGCGCGCTGGTCGGGCAGGGCGATGCCACGGCGTTGGCGACCATTCAGCAATTGCAGCCGATCTATGCCGACATCAACCAGTCCACCCGGCAGATCAGCGAGTTGCGCAGCGCCTTGCGCCAGGGCCAATTGCAGCAGCTTGAACGCGGGCAAATCACCGCAACGCTGATTCAGGAAGACGGCAGCGCGTATCCCTTGAAAGGCAAGCTGCTGTTTTCCGACCTGACGGTGGATCAGAGCACCGGCCAGATCGTGCTGCGCAGTGAATTCCCCAACCCGCAGAGTGAACTGCTGCCTGGCAGTTTCATCCGCGTCACCCTTGATCAGGCGCATACCGCCGAGGGCATCACCATTGCCCAGCGTGCGGTGCAACGCGATGCTGCAGGCAAGGCCCTGGTCATGATCGTGGACGCAGAAGGCAAGACTCAGGAGCGCGCCATCGAACTGGGCGCCGTGCAGAACAATCGCTGGATCGTGAAAAAAGGTCTGGGCGCCGGTGACCGTGTGGTGGTGGCAGGCCTGCAGCATGTGCAGCCGGGTACGGCGGTGAGTGCAGAAGAAGAGAGCGCGCAAGCGCCTGCCCAGGAGCAACACTGATGCCGCAGTTCTTTATCGACCGGCCGGTATTCGCCTGGGTCATTGCCTTGTTCATCGTGCTCGCGGGCCTGTTGGCGATACCCAACTTGCCTGTCGCACAGTACCCCAGCGTTGCGCCGCCACAGATCGAGTTGACCGCCACTTATCCCGGTGCCTCCGCGCAGACCATCGACGAAAGCGTGGTGAGCCTTATCGAGCAGGAGCTGAACGGGGTTAATCACCTGCTGTATTTCAGCTCCAGCAGCAGCCAGGGCCAGGCCACCATGACCGTGACCTTTCAGCCGGGCACTGATCCTGAACTGGCCAAGGTCGACGTGCAGAACCGCCTCAAAGTGGTGGAGCCGCGCTTGCCTCGCGCCGTCAGCCAGCAGGGCCTGCAGATCGAGGAGACTTCTGCCGGGTTCCTGATGATTGCGACCCTGACCTCCATCGACGGGCGCCTGGATGAAATCGCGTTGAGCGATTACCTGACCCGCAACGTGGTCAACGAACTCAAGCGGCTCGATGGCGTGGGTAAAGCGCAATTGTTCGGGTCTGAGCGCGCCATGCGCGTCTGGCTTGATCCGCAGAAGCTGGTGTCGTTCAACCTGACCCCCGCTGATGTCAGCCAGGCTATTGCCGAGCAGAACGTTCAGGTCTCGGCGGGCAGCATCGGCGATTTGCCGTCCTCCACCGATCAGGAGCTGACCGCGACAGTCATGGTCAAGGGCCAACTGAGCACGCCCGAAGAGTTTGCCGCGATTGTGCTCACGGCCAACCCCAACGGCTCCAACGTGACGGTCGGTGATGTAGCCAGGGTTGAAGTCGGTGGGCAGAACTACAATTTCGCGACGCGCCTGGATGGCAAGCAATCGGTGGCGCTGGGGGTGCAGCTGGCGCCGGCCGGCAATGCCATGAGCACCGCCACTGGCGTGAAGGGCAAGCTCGACGAGCTGTCCAGGTACTTCCCGGCAGGCGTGAAATACGACATTCCCTACGATACGTCGCCGTTTGTGAAGGTCTCGATTACCAAGGTGATTCACACTTTGCTGGAGGCCATGGCGCTGGTGTTCGTCGTGATGTTCCTGTTCTTGCAGAACATTCGCTACACCTTGATTCCCGCGCTGGTGGTGCCCGTGGCCTTGATGGGGACGTTTGCCGTGATGTACGGGCTCGGCTTTTCCATCAACGTCCTGACCCTGTTCGGCATGGTGCTGGCCATCGGCATTCTGGTGGATGACGCCATCGTCGTCGTAGAAAACGTCGAGCGCCTGATGGTCAAGGAGGGGCTGTCACCCAAAGAGGCGACACGCAAGGCCATGACTGAAATCAGCAGCGCGATCATTGGCATCACCCTGGTCCTGACGGCGGTGTTTATCCCCATGGCCTTCATGTCCGGCTCCGTCGGGGTGATCTATCAGCAGTTCTCGATTTCCATGGCGGTGTCCATCGTGTTCTCGGCGTTCCTGGCCCTGAGCCTGACGCCTGCCCTGTGCGCCACCTTGCTCAAGCCTATCCCGGCGAACTCGCATCATGAGAAGAAGGGGTTCTTCGGTTGGTTCAACCGTCGGTTCGAACGCATGAGCGACGGCTATGAAAGTTGGGTGAGCAAGGCCGTGGGCCAATTGGGCCGCTATATGCTGGTGTTCGCGGTGCTGGTGGGGATCATGGGGCTGTTGTTCAGCCGTCTGCCGTCTTCGTTCCTGCCGGTTGAGGATCAGGGTTACACCATCACGGACATTCAGTTGCCGCCGGGTGCCAGTCAGAACCGCACTATTGAGATTGCCAAACAGATCGAAGCGCACAACGCCCAGGAAGCGGGTATCACCAATACCGTGATGATTCTGGGTTTCAGCTTTTCCGGCAGCGGGCAAAACGCAGCGCTGGCGTTCACGACACTCAAGGACTGGTCCGAGCGAAAAGCACAGGATTCGGCGCAGTCCATTGCGGATCGGGCCAGCGCGGTGTTTTCCGGATTTCGGGACGCCATCGTGTTCAGCCTGCTGCCGCCACCGGTTGAAGGGCTGGGCACCTCGGGCGGTTTTGAAGTGCGCTTGCAGGACCGCAGCGCACAAGGTTACGACGCCTTGCGCCAGGCCCGTGACGAACTGCTGAGCAAAGTCGGTCAAAGCAAGATCCTGCAAAACGTGCGCGAAGCCGCGCTGGCTGAAACCCCTCAAGTGAACATCGAGGTGGACCGTCAGCAAGCCAACGCCATGGGTATTTCGTTTTCCGATATCGCCAATGTGCTGTCCACGTCCCTGGGCTCGGCCTATGTCAACGACTTCCCCAATCTGGGCCGCATGCAGCAGGTGATCGTGCAAAGCGAGGGCGATCGTCGCCAGCAGGTCGATGACATCATGAAACTGGAAGTCAAAAACAACCAGGGCCGCATGGTGCCGGTATCAGCTTTCTCGAAAGTCAATTGGCAGCGGGGCCCCGCGCAGCTCAATCGCTACAACGGTTATCCCGCCGTGAGCCTGTCGGGCGAGCCGTCGCCGGGTCACAGCACCGGTGAGGCCATGGATGAAATGGAGCGCCTGGCTTCGGGCTTGCCAGCGGGTTTCGCCCTGCAGTGGACCGGGTTGTCGCTGCAGGAAAGTATTTCGGGTGGGCAGGCACCGTTGCTGCTCGGCTTGTCGATGCTGGTGGTGTTCCTGTGCCTCGCGGCGCTCTATGAAAGCTGGGCAATTCCGGTGGCCGTGTTGTTGGTGGTGCCTTTGGGCGTGATCGGCGCGGTGCTGGCGGTGACGTTGCGCGGCATGCCGAACGATGTGTTCTTCAAGGTCGGGCTGATCACCATCATCGGGCTGTCGGCGAAGAACGCGATCCTGATCATCGAGTTCGCCAAGAGCCTGCACGGCCAGGGCATGGGCCGTGTCGAGGCAAGCATTCAGGCTGCACGCCTGCGCCTGCGGCCGATCATCATGACCTCGCTGGCCTTCATTCTGGGCGTGGTCCCGCTGGTCTTTGCCTCCGGCGCCAGTTCGGCCAGCCAGCAAGCCATTGGCACCGGGGTGATCGGCGGCATGCTGACGGCAACCCTGGCGGTGGTGTTTGTCCCGGTGTTCTTCGTGATGGTCATGGGCGCGGTGGAAAAGCTGCGGCCTGCCAAAGCCTCAACACCTAAGGTTGAATAGAGGATGACCTGTTTGTCTGCCAACCCTTCAAACCGCTGGCTGGTATTGCTGGCGGTGATGATGGCGTTCCTGCCGATCGTCCTGGACATGACCATTCTTCACGTGGCCGTCCCGTCGCTGACCCTTGCGTTGCAGGCCACCGGCACCGAAGTGCTGTGGATCATCGACATCTACCCGTTGCTGATGGCCAGCCTGCTCATCCCCATGGGCACGCTGGCGGACAAGGTCGGGCATCGCCGCATGCTGATGCTGGGCCTGGTGATCTTTTGCGCGGGCTCGGTGCTGGCGGCCTACTCGACCAGTGCGATGATGTTGATCGGCGCGCGGGCGTTCATGGCCTTCGGGGCAGCGATGGTCATGCCTTGTACGCTGGCCATTGTGCGCCAGACGTTCGAGGATGAAACCGAGCGCGCCACGGCGTTGGGTCTCTGGGGTGCGGTGGCGTCAGCGGGCGCTGCTGTTGGCCCGCTGGTTGGGGGCGTGCTGCTGGAGCACTTCTGGTGGGGCGCGGTGTTCCTGGTCAATGTGCCCGTGATGCTGGTCGTGCTGCCGCTGGTGTACGCCTATCTTCCTCGCAGGCCTGCAATGCCCGGCGCTGCCTGGCCAGTCGGTCAGGTGCTGCTGCTGATCATGGGCATCATGGCCACGGTTTACGCCCTCAAGTCCGGTTTCAAGACGGGCAGATCGGTGCTGGTCAGTGGCGGGTGCTTCATCTTTGGTCTGAGCATGCTGGTCTGGTTCGTGCGCAAACAACTGCGCTCTGCTGATCCCATGCTCGACCTGAGCCTGTTTTCGATCCCTGCCATCAGCGCGGGCGTCGTCATGGCGTTCGTGGTGATGGGGGCGTTGTCGGGGGTGGAGTTGATGCTCGCTCAGGAACTGCAGTTCGTGCTCGGTCGCACGCCATTGGAGGCGGGGCTGTTCATGCTGCCGTTGATGGTCGGCTCGGCCATCGGCGGGCCGCTGGCGGGCCGGATCCTGCGCGCTATCGGCCTGCGCTGGATCGCGGTGCTGTCACTGTTGATCTCGGGCGCAAGCCTCGCCGGTCTGGCGCTCAGCAGTCTGGGCGGCGGCGGGGTGATGGTGATTGCACTACTGACGGCCCTGGGAGTTGCGTTGGGCATCGGCATGACGGCCGCCTCAGTGGCAATCATGAGTAATACCCCGGTGCACAAGGCCGGTTCCGCCGGGGCACTGGAGGCGACCAGTTATGACCTTGGCTCGGGGCTTGGCATTACCGCGTTCGGCATTGTCATGGCGACCAGTTACGAAAAATCGATACGGCTACCCGAAGGCATCCCTGCATCCGTCGCCGAAACCGCTTCTCGATCCATCGGCGAAACAATGATCGCGGCCAAAGCCCTGGCAAGCGATCAGGCGCAACAGTTGGTGGCCGCAGGTCAGGCGGCGTTCAGCGCCTCCCATAGCATTGTGTTGCTCTCGGCTGCGGCCCTGATTGGGGTCCTGAGTCTGGTGATCGGTTTCGTGTTGCGCAGTCGTCCGGCGGCGCAGGCAGCCTTAGGGGCCACCGGAGTTACGACGGCCGAGAATCGCAATGACTGATGCACCGCATGGCGTTTCTCAGGCAGCCTTCGGCAGCTCCTACAAGAACGTGGTCTATCCGAAACGGGGACGAAACCTCGACCGTGATCTACCTGAACGAACGCGAAACCAACGGAATTCCCGAATTCTGTGGGACCGAATTCATTTGCGAAGCGGCCGGTACATCCGATACACATTCGTCGTTAGGACCACCGCCTTCGCGAATGAATTCGCTCCCACAGAGACCGTGTTTGCTGTGGGGAAGCGGTGTGTCTGGCACACCGCGACCCGTAGCCTTCGGCAGCTCCTATAAGGACCGTACCTGCCTGAATGGACTTCGCCGAGGCATGATCCAGCGCTCAAACGCGCCAGAATCAGATCTTCATTCGACGCCATCGCACATGCTCATGGACTTGGCTCGCAAGGCTGGGTCCGAGATTTTGGCGATCCTTCTCATGCACTCGTCATAATTGACGCTGCCTTTTGTCTCTGACTGAAGCGTTGCAGGTGCTGCCGACTTTGGTTCCGACGAGAGTGCCGCGATGATTTCATCCGAGTTCAGCACCGCACTCAACGCCTCTGAGCCAGCGGTGAGGAAATTCTTGATGGCGCCGCTGCTTTTTGCCGATTTGGTCGCCAGTTCCTTGCCGTGCTCATCCAGTACTGACGCCGTGATGTCGTAATCAAAGCGGGTGCGCATGTAGCTATCGCTTTTCCATTCCCTGAGTTTCAGCATCAACAGCTTTTGGCCAGGGTCAGCATTGGTCGTCGAGTATGCAGCCGGGGCCTTGATCGAGGATTTTTCAAGGGAACTGCGTATCGCTTCCTTGATATCAAACGACAGCGGGTTGCCAGTCAGGGTATTGATGTTGAACGGGTTGTAATACAGGGCGCGCAGGGTTCCGACGTAGGTAGGATTTTTGCTACCTGAAACCACGTACGGCCGCTCATCTATCACGTTGACCTCTACAGGCGTGTCTGATCGGGCTGACAGATAAGGAGTGGATTGCCGGTAATCAATTTTCTGGCCGAATGCGCAACCGCCAAGAGTGGCGAACGCGCACAGTATCAATACTGCGCGGATCAACATGGGGGGAATTCCATTTCATATTGGGGGGTGGTGATTCTACCGTGCTATCACGCAGCAGCGCACAAAAAAGCCCGCCAATGGCGGGCCTTGATTGCGCAGTCAGCCGTTCGGACCGCTCTCGCCATCAAAACGTATAAGCAATCCCCGCCTGCACCGTCCGTGGCGTACCCGGATAGACGTAGGTGTTCCACCCGGCTTCGTCGTATTCCTTGTTGAACAGGTTCTTCAGGTCCAGGTTCAGGCGCACGTGTTCGTTGACTTTGTAGAAGCTCAACAGATCCACCACAGTGTATTGATCCATGTTGTAGGTGCTGGCGGCGGTCTGGCCGACACGGTCGTCGACGTATTTGACGCCCATGCCCAGCCCGAGCCCACGGGCGAAGCCGTTCTGGAACTCGTACACATTGAGCAGGCTGAACGTATTGCGCGGGATGTTAGCCAGGCGCGTGCCGGTGCGCAGAGTGTTGTCCTTGGTGACTTCGGCATCGACAAACGCGTAGCCACCGATCACACGCCATTCGGGGGTCAGGTTGCCGGCCACGTTCAGGTCAAAGCCACGGCTGCGCACTTCGCCCGCCGCGACGCTGAACGCTGAGTCGGCAGGGTCCAGGGTCAGGACGTTTTTCTTATCGATCTGATAGACCGCCGCATCGACGCTCAACTGACGATCGAGGGCTTCCCACTTGAGGCCCATTTCGATCGACTTGCCTTTTTCCGGGTCAAAGCCGCCGCCCTGACGGCTGGCACCGGTGTTGGGTTTGAAGGACCGCGCCGTGTTGGCATAGATCGCCAGCGTATCGGTCAGGTCGTAGATCAGGCCTACGCGCGGGGTGACGGCGTTATCGGCGGCCTGCCAGTCGACGCTGTTGGGCAACTGGTTGTCGTAGTCATGCTCGAACCGCTCCAGGCGCACACCGGCCAGCACCTTGAGGCGTTCGGTGAGGGCGACCTGATCCTGAATGAAGGCGGCCCAGGTCTTGAGCTTTTCGTGGTCCTGGGTCGTGGTGCGGGTCAAGGCCGGGCGAGCCTGGTTGTAGACCGGGTCGAACAGGTTGATCGGGTACGCCGTCGCGCCGTTGGCGGAGCGGTGGATCACCGACTGGTAGTCGTAATCTTCGTATTCGACGCCGGTCAGCAGCGTGTGGGCGAAGCCGCCGGTCTCGAAGTGCCCGGTGAGGTTCAACTGCACGTCCCGGTCGGTCCATTCCAGTTTGCGGTAGTTGAAGTTGCGGCCCAGGGTTGCACCGTCCGCTTGCAGGCTGTTGGCCTCGATGGCATTGCCCTTGAGGCTGCCGTCGAGCAATTGCATGCCGCCGCCCAGGGTCCAGTCATCGTTCAACAGGTGCTCGAAGCGCAGCTGAGCCATGTTGTTGTCGTTGTGCAGCAGGTTGTCGCTGCCTTTGCCCCACACATTGGTGTCCCGTGAAGCCGTCCCTGCCTGATTGGGGTAGCGGGTCAGGCCACGGTCAAGCGCGTGATTGTTGCGCATGAAGTCACCCTCGAAAATGATCCGGGTGCTGTCGTTGACCTGCCAGCTCAAGACCGGCGCGACGTCGTACCGCTCGCTGTCGACATGGTCACGAAAGCTGTCACCGCCTTCGCCCAGTACGTTCAGGCGATAGGCCAGCGCACCGTCTTCGCTCAACGGACCGGTAGCGTCCAGAGTCGCGCGCTGCATGCCTTGATCATTGAGCTGGCTGCCCAGCGTGACCTTGTTTTCGGTCAGTGGCTGTTTGCTGACGATGTTGAACGTGCCGCCCGGATCGCCACGACCATACAGGCTGGTGGCCGGGCCGCGGATGACTTCCAGGCGCTCCACGGTATTGGCGTCTGGCGAGTTGGGATAGCCGCGGTTGATGGGGAACCCGTTGCGATAGAACTCGCCGGTGGTGAAGCCGCGCACCGTGAACGTGGTCAGGCCCTGACCGCCAAAGTTGTTGGCCCGGCCGACACCGCCCGCGTAGTCCAGGACGTCCTGCAAGCGCGTGGCGGAGCTGTCTTCGACCACATCACGGGGGACGACGCTGACTGATTGCGGCGTTTCATGCAGCGAGGTGTCGGTGCGCGTTGCACTGGCCGAACGCGTGGCACGGTAACCCTCTACGGGGCCATCGGCGCGCTCGCTATCGGCCTTGGCATCGATGCTCAAGGCTTGTAACTCAACCGAGGGCGACCCGGCTTCGGTTGAGGTGGCTGCCCATGAGGCAGAAGGGATGATGGCTTGCAGCAGGCAGAGAGAAACGAACGTGCGACGCATCGACGGGACGATCCTGAACAGAGGGCAGTGGGGGGAACCAAGAAAAAGCGTGCGAATAATACTCGGAATCATTCGCAAATGCGTCTTTCTTGTAGGAATTATTTCCTGACTGTGTCGGATTTGGTACGAGAGGAGGCGTTATTCGGGCGGTCTGCTTGCTGCATTCTTTCGGTGAATCTGGGATCAGACCGTCAACACGGGTTGCTTGACCAGCGGCTGCCCGGACTCTGCCCAGGCACCCGCGCATCATCATTACTGCTGGCGAACTTCAAACTTGAACCTGTCAGAAGGCCAGAACGACCAGGAAGGGCGGGGTTGGTAACAGCCGGGCTGATTGGGTGGGGAGGCATCGCAGCGGACGGTGTAACCGCTTTTGCCTGTTTCCCGGCTGCCTTCGTCCACGCCTCTTTCGCTGTAGGACGAGCAAGCGCACAAGAGGGTGAAACCGAGCAACGTGAGTATCCGCTTCATAAAGCCTCCTGGCTGAAAAGGGCCCAGCTTAGCAAACGCCGGTCAGGGATGTGGTTGAGATGCCCAAAGCTTCAGCACTTGGCATCACGCGCCAATAACGAATCGGCACTTTGTACCCCATGCTGGCGCAGCAATTCGATCTGCTCGGCGGGCACCAGGGTGCGCAGTGTTTTGTACAGCGCGCGGGTTTCCAGCAGGTTCCACACCCGGAGCATGGTTTCCAGCGCATCCAGTGGTTTGCTGATGAAATCCTTGGCGCCCAGTGCCAGTGCGCGCAGCCGGGTGTCGCGGGTGGCGTCAGCTGTAAGCACCAGGATCGGCAAGTACTCGAAGGCCGGGATGCGTCGGTTGAGTTGCTCCAGCACCGCGAAGCCGTTGAACTCAGGCATATGCAGATCAAGGATCACCAGGTCCGGCTCGAAGCTGTTGAACAGGTCCAGCGTCTTGAGCGGCTGGGTGCTGCTCAAGACATTGGTCAGCCCCTCACGGACCAGCAATTGCTCCACCAGATCGATATTGGGTCGTTGGTCGTCGATGATCAGAATGCGCAGGTCGGTGTTCACACGTGCTCCGGGAAGTAACGGTCCAGATGGGCCAGAAACGAAGGAATATGCATCGGTTTGATCAAGACGTCCGTCGCGCCCGCGTCACGCAGGGCGGCTTGGGTACGGTCGTCGGTGTCGGCGGTCATGATCAGCAGCGGCGTCATGCGGGTACTCGGTGACTGGCGCAAGCGTTGCACCACCGTCAGGCCATCAATGTCCGGCAGGGTAAGGTCCAGCAGGATCAATTGCGGCGCGTGACGCTCGGCCAGCTCCAGGCCCAGTTTGCCCTGCATGCTGGACAGCAGTTTTATGCCGGGGCGCCGCTCCAGCAAGGTTTCAATCAGCGCCAGGCTGGACAGGTTCTCCTCAATGCACAACAGCTTGCCCTGAACGCGGGGGTTGACGGGTGTCGGGATTGACGTTCGGATGTCGCTGGCGTCCACGGCGGGGTTGGCGCTGGGCTTCAACACCACAGCGGGCAACTCGAACGTAAATCGGGATCCGCTGCCGGGCTGGCTCTGTACGCTCAGGTTGCCGCCCATCATTTCCAGCAGGCTTTTGCTCAAGGCCAGGCCCAGTCCGCTGCCTTCCACGTCCGGGTCGGTCTCCAGCCGTTCGAAGGGTTTGAACAGCTGGTCGAGACGATCGGGCGCGATCCCTTTGCCGGTGTCGCAGACCGATACAGCAATGCGCTGCGCATCGACCGCCACTTCAATGCTGACCTGGCCCTTGTCACGGTTGTACTTGATGGCATTGGAGAGCAGGTTCAGCAGCACTTGGGTCAAGCGTTGCCGGTCGGCAATCACGCCCTGGCTGGCGGGGAAGCTGGGCAAAGGCAGCAGGTGAATGTGGCCATCGGCGGCCATGGGCGAGACCAGAGTCATGGCTTCCTGCAGTGCAGTGGCCAGCGGCACCGACTCGATATTCAGCGGCATGCGGCCGGCTTCGATCCTGGCGATGTCCAGCACTTCGTTGATCAGTTTGAGCAGGTGCTGACCGGCGCGCAGGATATGGCCGACCTGGGCTTTTTGCCCGGGGTGCGCGTCCATGTCCAGCAGTTGGGCAAAACCCAGGATCGAGTTGAGCGGGGTGCGCAGTTCATGGCTCATCCGCGAGAGGAATTCACTCTTGGCCCGGCTGGCCCGCTCGGACTCTTCCTGGGCGGCGCGCAGGGCAATCTCGGCCGTGCGGCGGTCGGTGGTGTCCCGGGTGATCTTGGAAAAACCTCGCAACGCGCCGGTGCTGTCGTATTGCGCGGTGATGACCACGCTGGCCCAGAAACGACTGCCGTCCTTGCGGCTGCGCCAGGCTTCCTCCATGTAATGCCCGTCGCGGGTGGCGTTGCCGAGCGCCACTTCGGGATGCTGTGGACGTTCCTCGGGCGGGTAAAACACTGAAAAGTGCTGGCCGACGATTTCCTGCTCGGTGTAGCCCTTGATGCGCTCGGCCCCGGCATTCCAGCTGGTGACATAACCCTGGGTGTCGAGGGCGAAAATCCCGTAGTCCTTGACCCCGTCGATGATCAGCCGCAAACGCTCTTCGTTTTCCCGCAGCGCGCGCCCACGTTCGGCCAGCAGCAGGCTGGCTTCAACCAGGCGGGTGCCCAGTTGCCCGATTTCATCGTCGGCCGGAGGCTGTGGCACCAGCGGCTGACCCAGCGCCAGGCGTTGGGCGTTGCGCTGCACCCGCTGGACACGTTCGACGATGCCTTTGGACAGGAACAATACGGCCACAATCGCCCCGAACACGCCGCAGATCGCCGCCAGCCAGGTCGAGAGCAGCAGCTGTTGGCGGTTGGTGACGGCAGCAGCGGTGCGCTCGGCCAGCAGGGTTTCTTCCAGGGTGAGCATGGTGCGGATGTGCTCACGCAATTGATCAAGGGTCTGCTTGTTCTTGATCAGGATCTCGCTGATTGAAGAGGGGCTGGTTTCACTGCCGTTGAGCATCTGTTCCAGGCCATCGATTTTGCTGTCGATCAACGGCTTGATTGCGTCCAGTTGTGCTCGCACTCGCTCATCGCGCACGTTGTTGTCGAGGCGATGCAGGGCAGCGTCGATCAACGGGCGGGACTTGAGGTAGGCGGGCAGAAAGTCTTCCCGGTGTGTCAGCAGATAGCCGCGCACGCTGGCGGCAGACTCAGCCAGCAGCGAGTGCACGGTCTGGATGTCGCCCTGCACCCGCAGGACCCGGCGCACATCTTCTTCGGCGCGGGCGGTCTGGCGTTCAGTGATGTAGATCAGCACCAGGGACAGCAGCAACACCACCAATGGCAGCGCGATGACCAACAGCGCCTTGCCCTTGAGGGGCAAGTCGGCCCAGTGCCGGGCGTACAGCTTTTTCATGGCTGGACCACCAGGCCCAGGGCGATCCCCCGCACGGCCGCCTGGGTGCGGTCTGCCACGCCGAGCTTGCCGATCACCCGTTCGACATGGGCTTTGGCGGTGCCGGTGGTGATGCCCAGCGTCTCGCCAATCAGCCGGTTACTCATGCCGCTGGCCACCAGATTCAGCACCTGACGCTCGCGTGGCGTGAGGTTTTCGGCCGGTGGGCTGCCGCTGGCACTGCGCTCGGTCATGCGTCGCAGCAGTCGCCCGCTGACCGAGCTGTCCAGGGCTTCTTCCCCGGCGGCGACACGCTGCAGGGCGTCGATGACTTCGGCGCGGCTGGCGTCTTTGAGCAGGTAACCGACCGCGCCGGCGTTCATGGCCGCTTCCAAGTGATCGACGCTGTCGTCCATGGTGAAAATCACCACTTTGACCGCAGGCAGGCGTTGTTGCAGCAAACGCGCCGCGCCCAGGCCATTGAGCACCGGCATACGAATGTCGAGGATGACGATGTCAGGCAGCAGCTGCTCACAAAGTTCTACCGCTTCCTGGCCGTTGCTGGCCTGGCCGACCACCTCGAAGTTTGGATGCCCGGCGAGCAGTGCGACAAAACCGGTGCGCGTCACTTCATGATCGTCGGCCAGCACCAGGCGCAGTTGCTGAGTCATCGGGGTGCCCCCTCAAAGTGGGCGGGGACGCTGGCGTGCAGGCGGGTGCCGCTGCCTTTGGCGCTGGTGCAGGTGAAGTGGCCTCCCAGCAGGCTGGCGCGCTCCTGCATGGTGGCCAGGCCCAGATGCTGCGCGTTGTCGGTGTCCGCTTTTTGTTCACTGGCAAAGCCTCTCCCGTCATCGATCACCGTCAGCACCACTTGGCTGTCGCTCAGCTCCACGCCCAGGGATACCTGGCTGGCCCGCGCATGTTTGAGGATGTTGTTGATGGCTTCCTGGGCGATCCGGAACAAGGCGATTTCAACCTGGCTGGTGAAGCGCGCTTCACAGCGTTTGCTCCACTGCACGTTGATCCCGGCTTCACGCAGGCGGTCGGCCTCTTTATCCACGGCCTTGATCAGCCCGAAGTCATCCAGCACGGTGGGGCGCAAGCCACTGATCAACTGCCGACCTTCGCCGACGCAGTGCTGGGCCAGTTGCAGAATCGCCTGCAGGTCGGCGTCCAGTGTGCCCGGCAAAGGCGGGCACCTGCCGGCAAAACCCTGCATACGCTGATGCAGCCCGGCGAGGGTCTGCGCCAGCCCATCGTGCAGGTCGTAGGCCACGCGTTTGCGCTCGTCTTCCTGGGCGCTGAGCAACCGGTCCACCAGATCCGACAGCGTCCGGTCGCGCCCCTTGAGGGTGGTCAACAGTCGGTCGTTTTCCAGGTGCGCCGCCAGCAGCGTAGCGAGCAGTTGCAGCGATTCGCTGTCTTCGCTGTCCGGCGCTTGCAGCGTGACACTGTTGGCCAGCACCAGCGCGCCAAACGCCTGCCCGTCAGCCCCGCGCAATGGCACCCGCAGCAAACAGGCCAGGGTCTGGCCCGGTGTTTCATGCCAGCACGGGGTATGCATGTCGGGGGCTGCGACGGCTTCCAGGCTGTTCACGCCGTCACGGCTGCCATGCTGCGCGGTCAGGCAGACCTGACCGTCGCTGTCCCATTCCAGCAACGCGCCATGGTCCATCGCCAGGAAAGCACACGCGCGCTCCAACACCCGATGCCGCATGGCCTCAGCCGATAGGCCGCTCAATTCCTGGCCGGTATCCACCAACAGGCGCAAGCGTGCGGCACGGCTCTGGGCTTGCCGATATTGCGTACGAATAATCAGGGCGTTGCCAGGGTCGTAAGGCGAGGACATCGGGTTTGGGCTCCGGACGGCGTGCCAGCGGGCGCAGGCGTGCCATTAAAACCTGTTATCGCAGGAGGCGCTATCTGCCAGATGGCATAGGCAGATAGCTCCAGTTGGCCGATGTTCACGGGCGGTTCGATGGGCAAAGTGTGCTCAACGACCACAAGAGGAAACATCGCCATGAAGCTCAACATCACCGCTATCGCTTTAGTCTGTGCTTTCAGTGCCTCAATGGTGCAAGCCGCAGAGACCGCGCCGCAGCTATACGGCTCCGTCGCTGAACAGCCGACCGACGTGAAAGATCGCGAAATTGCCGGGCTGTTTGACCGCTGGAACAGCGCGCTGCAAACCGGTAACGCCCAGGCGGTGGTTGACCTCTACGCGCAGAACGCGGTGCTGCAACCGACTGTGTCGAACCAGGTACGCGCCACACCTGCCGCGATCAAGAGCTACTTTGAGCACTTCCTGCCGATGAAGCCGGTCGGGCAGATCAACTACCGGGAGATCCGCCAGTTGGGCAGCAACGTGGCCATGGACAGCGGTGTGTATACCTTTACGTTGACCGAGGCGCCAGGCAAGACCCGTGAGGTCAAGGCGCGCTACACCTTCGTCTATGAGCAGGTCGGCGGCCAGTGGAAGATCCTCAACCACCACTCTTCGGCGATGCCTGAAACACAGGCCAAACATGCCAAGCAATAAGCCCGGCGTGGATCCAGTTGACGAAAAACCCGGCCTTGCGCCGGGTTTTGCTGTTCTGAGCGCGGGTCAGCTCTTCTTCGCGCCGGCCTCTGCCGCGAGGCACTCCAGGGCAAACTGCTCGGTGTAGGTCATCTGAATCGGCGTGGTTTCGCCCTTAACGGTGCGCTCGCCCTCAAGGATGTAGCGGATGCGCTTGTCAGTGACGCCGATCCGCTTGGCGATCCAGGACGGCGTCTGGCCAATGCGCGAAATCAACTTGTCGGCGTATTCGGTGGAAGGGTTGTATCGTTCTGCGTTGGGTGTCATGTGACGTCCGGGTAGAGTAGGGCAGCGGTGCGAGGGCGAAGTATGCCGCACGTGGCGTGAAATAGTCCGGTTCAGTGGTGATGTGAGGGAGGTTTCTTTTGGTTGAGGTCATGCCTTTAGCGCTCTTGCGCGAGCTGGAAGCGAGTTTGCTCCAGCAGGTCGTGCGGCTGGATGAGTCCGCACTCATTACGCTGCTGGCGGACGATTTTGTGGAGTACGGCGCCAGTGGGCAGGTGTGGACCAAAGCCGACGTCATCGTCGGGCTCTTGAGCGAAGCATTCGTGACCAGACGCATTTACGACTTCGACGTTCGCTTGCTGAGTGACGACATTGCACTGGCGACTTATCGCTGTGGCACGGAATCTGGTGAAGGCGTCGAGTCCTTCTCGCTGCGCAGTTCGATCTGGCGCAGGCAGTCAGATAGCTGGCAGATGGTTTTCCATCAGGGCACAAAGATTCCTGTGTGAAACTTTCCGGTGTCTCACATTCATGCATTCTTCAAGTCCCAGCCCTGTAAAACACCGCAATGGCCGCACCCAGCAGCAGTGCAATCACTCCCAGAACCAGCCAGGCGCGCAGGGCGCTGCGAACGCTGAACACAACGATCACGATCACCGGGTAGAGCACGAAACTCAGCATCGTGGCGAACAGCACACTGTTGGCAGACTGGTGGTCGGGGCCGCTCGATAACAGCAACGCCAGTAACGCCATGGCCAACGCCGATACGCCGTAGCCGCCGAGGGTTGCTGCCAGCACGCGGCTGAGCACTGCCCAGCGATAGAGCGCATTTTTGGGGCGCGCCTCAGGTCTGGCGGCTTTCATTCAGGCCACCTCCGGCGTTGGCGATGGGGGTTTTCGGGCCGTCCGTTGCCGACGCTCCAGCGTGAGCCATACGCCGATCAGCATCAGCCCCAGCGTAACGGACACCGCCTCGACGCTCGCTCGCTGCCAGTCCCCGACTGCAAGGTAACGCGTGATGTCCTGGCCGGTGGTCAACCGATTGATCAGCGGCAGGCCCAGACACAGCAGCGCCGCCAAGGTCAGTTGCTCGGTCCAGGCTTGGCGAACTGGCCTGAGCAGGGCATGCAGCAATGTGGCCAGCCAGATCAGCAGGAAGCTGCGGATTTCCCATTGCGCTCGCCCGTGCAGCTCAACCGGCAACAAGCGATTGGCGTAGAAGTAAGCAATGCAGGCGATGCCGATGCCAACGATGCACGCCACGTTCAACGCCTCGACAACACGATAGATCCTGGCAGTTGCCGCCTCGAATTCGCCCTGGCTCTTGATCCGGCGCTTGATGGAAAACAGCAAGGTGCCTGCCGCCATCATCAGCATGCCCAGCAGTCCGCTGATGAAGTACAGCCACTTCATGCTCCAGCCGCCGAAGTCGACAACGTGCAGTGATTTGATCACGCCGTACACCTGATCGCCCGTCGACAAGGTCTCGGGATCGGGCCGCTGCACCTGCAACAGCGTGCCGCTTGCGTCGAACACTACGCTGGCTTGGGGCGTGAAAAGGTTCGGGGAGGCGGGTGAAACCTGTGCTTGACCCATGACCCGCAGCGTCATGCGTGGCGTGCCGGGGTTTTGAATCAACAGCATCTGTGCCTGTTGCCCGGTGAGGGTCCGCGCCTGGTGCAGCAACTGTGACCATGTCGGGGGAGTGCTGGTGTTGCTCGCCGGGTTATGCGGCACAGTTGATGCCTGTTTATTGGACAGCTCGGACTGGAATCGGCTGTAGGCGCTGGAATCAGAACCGTAAACCGCCTGCAAAGGCCAGGGCATATAGCTGGTGTAGAAAATGGCCAGGCCGGTGAACGCGATCATCAGCAAAAAAGGCAGGGTCATGACTGCTGTTGCATTGTGCGCATCCAGCCAGGCACGTGGCCCGCTGCCGGGGCGGAAGGTGAAGAAGTCGAGGAAGATCCTGCGGTGGATGATTACCCCGGAAATCAACGCCACCAGCAGGCCGATGGTCAGCCAGCCCACCAGCCAGAAACCCAGCACCGGCAGGTGCAGCATGTAGTGGAATGACATGAAATGCCGCCCACCTTCGGTGTCGCGCGTCAGCCCTTGCGCGACCGGCAAGCCGTTGTCGGGGGAGAGGGCGACCTGGTGTATGGCGGCTGCGTCACGCCAGAGCAGGCCGACCGGCTCACCGGCATGCTGCGGCAGTTGCACCCGCCACAAGCGTGCACCGCTGGCGTGCGCTTGCAGATACTGCGCCGCTTGATCGGCCATGCGCTGGCCGTCACTGGCGACAGTCGTTTGCGCGACTTGGGCCAGTGGCTGGGCCTGCATCCAGCGGGTGATCGGCTCGCGAAAGACGCTCAATGAGCCGGTCAGGAAAATCGCACACAGCAGCCAGCCGCAGGCCAGCCCACACCAGGTGTGCAGCCAGGCCATGGAGTGGCGCAGATTGCCTTTCAACTCCGCTCTCTTTCAATGAGTTCGGCGATCAGAAATCACCGCGCAACGTCAGCATGAAGTTGCGTGGCTCGCCGAACAGGTTCGAGCGGTCTGTCGCCACGGCGGTGGTGTAGTAGCGGCGGTCGAACAGGTTCTCGGCATTGACCGAGACCTTCCAGTGTTCATCCAGTTGCCAGCTGGCGCGGGCATCCCAGATGGCATAACCCTGGCTGCCGAAATCCAGCCCCGTGGTGGACGACGCTTCATAGCGCGATTGCGCCGACACGCCACCGCCCACGGTCAGGCGATTCCAGGCGCCCGGCAGGTTGTAGCTGGTTTGCAGGCGCAGCATGTGCTTGGGTGTTTCGTAAGCCACTTCAACGTCTTTGGTGTTATTGCGCAGCAGGTTGAAGGTGTAGCCACCAAACACTTGCCAGCCTGGGGCCAGTTCGCCGCTGGCTTCGAGGTCGACGCCTTTGCTGCGTTTGATGGTGCCGTTGGTGTAGCACGTGCCTTCGGAATCGTTAGTGGTGCAGTTGGTGTTGGCCAGATCGACCAGGGCAACGTTGGTCTGCTTGATATAAAACAGCGCCGCAGACAGGTTCAGGCGGTTGTTGAACAGCGCGCCCTTGATACCGGTCTCGTAGTTGTCACCCGCAGACGGCGAGAGCGGCGAGCCGCTGGTGTCGACGTAGTTGCCCTGGGCGTTGAAGATTTCTGCGTAGCTGGTGTACCAGGACCAGGTGTCGTTGATGTCGTAGATCAGGCCCGCGTAGGGCGTCACCTTGCGAGTGACTTTGGACTCATAGGGCAGGGCCGCGCCGCGGTTGATGTCATAGGTGTAGTCATACCAGCTGGCGCGGCCGCCGAGCACCAGGCTCAATGGCTCGGTCAGGCGCAGGCGTGAGTTGGCGTACAGGCCAGAGCGTTCTTCGGTCATGTCGATGTCCGTCGCCCAGGCCGGTCGTGCCGGTTTCGCGAAAGCATGGTGGTTGACGTCGAAAATATTCACCGGCAGGTTGCCCGCCGAGACTTGCACCTGTTTGGTGTTGGCTTCCTGGCGGGACCAGGTCGCGCCGACGGTGACTTCATGGGTCAGGCCAAACGCATCGAAGTTGCCATTGACGTGACTGTCCAGCCCGGTGCTTGCCACTTCGTCACGGCGGAACAGGGTGTTCTGAAATACTGAACCGCTGTTGGTGACCGGGCTGATCGCGCGGCGTGCATAAGCGATCTGCTGGTCAAAGCCGCCTTCGGAGTAGGTCGCCGACGTGGTGCTGACCCAGTTGTCATTGAAGCGGTGCTCGACTTCGGCGAAGACTTCGCTGCTGTCGCTCTCATGGCGGTTCCAGTCCTGCACCAGAGAGGTGGAGCGGGAAATATCCAGCGCGTTGCCGTTGCTGTAACGCGGCAGCCCGTAGATCGAATAGCCGTTGATGACGTTTTCCTGATGGCGCAGGCTCAGGCTCACCGTGGTGGCTTCGTTGAGGTCGGCTTCGACGATGCCGTACACCAGCGGTGTGCGGGTATTGCGTTCATCCAGATACGAGCCGCTGTCTTCGTAGGCGGTGACCATACGCCCGCGCACGCTGCCGGAATCATTGAGTTTGCCGCTGGCGTCCAGGTCCATGCGGTAACGATCCCAGGAACCGGCACTGGCCTGGACTGACAGTTTGTTTTCCAGCGTCGGCCGTTTGCGCACCAGGTTGACCGCGCCGCCAGGCTCGCCGGCACCCACCAGCAAACCGGACGCGCCGCGCAGCACTTCGACGCGGTCGTAAATCGCGGTATCGGGTTTCATCCAGCCGGTGATCTGGTAACCCTGGCCCGGTACGCCGTCAATCAGAAAGCTTTCAGCCAGCAGCGAGAAACCGCGCGAGGTGTACACGTGGCCGCCGAAGTTGCGGTACTGGAAGGTGATCCCCGGCGTCTGCTCCAAGACTTTGTCGAGGCTGGTGAGCTTTTTGTCGTCCATCAACTGGCGGGTCACGACGCTGACGGTCTGCGGCGTTTCGCGAAGGCTGAGGTTGAGCTTGGAGGCAGTCGCGCTGATCCCGGTGGTATAAGACCCGGTGCCATCGGTGGTCGTGCCCAGCGTGTTACCAGCGGCATTGACATTGGTGGCGCCCAGGACCATTGCCGAATCGCCGGAGACCGGGAGTTTTTCAAGCACGACGGTGCGCTCGTCGAGCATTCGCCAGGTAAAGCCACTGCCTTTTAGCAGCGTGTCCATGGCCTGACGCAGGGTGTATTGACCTTGCAGGGCAGGGGCGCGCATCAGGCCGACATCGGCGGAATTGAAGATCAGCCGCACATTGGCCTGATCAGCCAGTTGGGTCAGGGCCTGGTCCAGCGACTGTTCGGCCAGTTGCAGATTCACCTGGGTCGCGACACCTGCGGCATGCGCCATGAATGACGCCAGAGGCAGGCCACTGCCCACCGTCAGCATCAAGGCCAGGGTCAGAGTCTGACCTTTTACAGGAGTGAAAAACGTGGAAGGTGCCTGCATTTAAATCGTCCGTCTTCGAATGTAGGTGGCGAGTCGACATGAGAATTATTCGCGCTCCCACCAACGACGAATCACCACCGGCAACCTTGCCATCAAAAGTTGAAAATTTTTTGAGTAGGTTGGAAGTCGAGGTGCGCCGTCATCGTTGTAGGCTGCCGAAGGCTGCGAAAGCGGTTTGTCTGATACACCGCTTTCGTAACCTCGGTCAGCTCCCGGACCGGGCTATATCTGAAGTCGTGCGCGACCTGTAGGAGCTGCCGAAGGCTGCGAAAGCGATCTGTCTGAAACACCGCCTTCGCAGCCCTCGTAACCTCGGTCAGCTCCTACCGGACCGGGCTATATCTGAAGTCGTGCGCGACCTGTAGGAGCTGCCGAAGGCTGCGAAGCGGTTTGTCTGATACACCGTTTTCGCAGCCCTCGTAACCTCGGTCAGCTCCTACCGGACCGGGCTGTATCTGAAGTCGTGCGCGACCTGTAGGAGCTGCCGAAGGCCGCGAAGCGGTTTGCCTGCTACACCGCCTTCGCAGCCCTCGTAACCTCTGTCAGCTGCTACAAGACCGGTGTGTTTTTAAAGATAGTGATGATAACTGTTCTCAGTTGAGATAGGATGCGCGCTTCAGCCACCGGGGCAGTACGCATGTCCGTTTCACCCAATTCCAATCACTTGCTGACGGTCTTCCAGGAGCATTACGCCGACCTGCTGGCCTTCCTTGCGCGACGCTTGGGGAATGTGGAAAAGGCGGCGGACGTGGCTCAGGACACTTACGTGCGCCTGGCGGGGCTGTCCGATACGGCGCAGATTCTTGAGCCCCGCGCCTTCGTTTTTCGGGTGGCGGGCAACCTGGCCATCGACCGCCTGCGTCAGGATCAACGCCACTGCGCACGCCAGGCCGATTCTGCCCTGGGTGAGGAAGTCTGCGACCCAATGGCCTCGCCGGAACGCCTGTTTCTGGCGGCAGAGGCCATTGAAAAACTCGACGAGGCGCTGCATCTGCTGCCCAGCAATGCACGGCTGGCCTTGCTGCTCAACCGTCTGGAAGGCATGACCCACGCGCAGATCGCCCTGCGCCTTGGAGTCTCGGAAAGCACGGTGGGCAAATACATCGTCCAGGCCATGCGTGGCTGTCGGGATTGGCTACGCCAGTCGGAGTGCATTTAGAATGAGCGTCCTGCACTTTCTTCTGGTTGCTGTACTGAGCCCTTGCCCATGAACGAGCCTACGAACCAACGAATGCCCAACCCTGCGCTGGAAGATCAGGCCATCGAGCAATGGGTGCATCTGACGTCGGGCAACGCCAGTGAGTCGGATCGTGCCGCGTTTGCCCGCTGGCGCCTGCAGAGCCCGGCTCATGAAGCGGCCGCTGCGTTGGCCGAGCAGATGTGGCGGGTCCTGCCGCAAACCAGAACCGCTGCGGTGTTCGTGCCCCCCGCGGTGGCGAAACGTCGACCCCTGCGCTGGGTGGCCATGGCTGCTGGGTTGGCGGCGCTGGCCGTCACCGGGTTGAGCGACCCCGTGCAGGTCTACTTCGCCGACCATTCCACCGCCGTTGGTGAGCGCAAGTTGGTGACCCTCGACGATGGCAGTCAAATCTGGCTGAACAGCGCCACGGCACTGTCGGTGCACTACAGCGCAGGGCGGCGGGAAATCAGCCTGCTGAAAGGCGAAGCGCTGTTTCAGGTCAGCAAGGATCCGGCGCGGCCGTTTGTGGTGGAGGCTGCCGGTGGCAGTGTTCAGGCGGTCGGCACCCGCTTTGATGTGGACCGCCAGAGCCAACGCGTGCGGGTCGGCGTGACCGAGGGCGAGGTCAAGGTGTCTTCAGCGGGGCAGGCCGTGCCTCTGAAGTTCGCTCAGCAACTGGAATTCGAGAATGGCTCATCACCCTCGGCTACTCATGCGCTGGACATCAACACCGCTGCCGCCTGGCAACGTGGCAAGCTGATTTTCAATCGCCGACCGCTGTCTGAGGTGTTCGCCGATATCGAACGCTACATGCCCGGCTCACTGGTGGTCGCAGGTCGCTTGCCGGACACACCGGTCAGCGGCGTCTTCAACCTCGATGATGTGCCAGGCATGCTCAGTGTTCTGTCTCGCACCCAGCCGGTGCGCATCTATCAACTGCCCTGGCTGACCGTAGTGATGAATGCCCGGTCGACAGATCAGGTGGCGCCGGGTGGTTGAAGCCTGTTTTCTGTAGGCACGCCACGGACTTGCAGGCATTGTCGGGGTTACGACGGCTCTTTCTGACACGCCTCGCCGAGCCAACACTGTGCAAACCCAGAGAATAATGACGATGCCTCTCACCACCTCTCGATTGCTGCTCAGGCGGCCCACCGAACAGGATCTGCCCAGCATGTTTGCGATCTACGGTGATCCGGGCACTCATCTGTTCAATCCCGCCGGGCCGATCAAGGACATCGCTCAAGCCCAGGCACTGCTGGATACCTGGCTGCGCCACTGGCGCGCCAACGGCTATGGCCAGTGGGCAATCGCCACGCGCGAGGCCCCGCAGGACATCATCGGCTTCGGCGGCCTTGATGCTCGTCGCTATCTGGACGTCGAACGCGTGAACCTGGGCTACCGATTCGCGGTGTCGGCCTGGGGCAAGGGGTATGCCACCGAACTGAGCGAAGCTGCTCTGGGCTATGGGTTTGGCGAGTTGGGCCTGGGGGAAGTCTTTGCTCTGGTGCGGCCCGATCACTACGCTTCGATCAGGGTGCTGGAAAAAGCCGGTCTGCAACGCGTGGACGTTCTGCACGATGTTCCCGGCCAGCCACCCAGCCTGGTGTTCAACGCCTGCCGCGCCGTAGTCTTGCCTGCCGGAGAGGCATCCGAGCTTTGAGCCTCCCTGGCCCAAGGGGGCGAGGTTAGCCAACCCCATTTCAATCGGTTAGGATCGTCGCAGACCGCACCGCTTGACTGCTGAATCGAGCGCCCCACCGAGCAAGGACATCATCATGATCCGTACCGCCTTCCTTCCGCTCATGTTGGTTGCGTCGATGAGTCAGGCTGCGCAGACCGTGAAGATCTATAACTGGTCGGATTATTTCGCGCCGGACACGCTGGCCAATTTCCACAAAAGCACCGGCATCGCGGCCACCTACGACACCTACGACAGCAACCCGGTGCTCGACGAAAAGCTCAAGGCCCGGCGTTCGGGCTACGACATCGTGGTGCCGTCCAGTCATTTCGTGGCCCGGCAAGTGCTGCGCGGCGACTTGAAGAAGCTCGACAGAAGCCAGTTGCCCAACTGGAAAAACCTCAATCCGGTGCTGCTGCAAACGCTGGCGTCGGCCGATCCTGGTAACGAGCACGCGTTCCCGTATCTGTGGGGCACCACGGGTATCGGCTATAACGCCGCCAAGGTCAAAGCGATACTGGGCAAGGACGCACCGCTTGATTCCTGGGACTTGATCCTCAAGCCGGAAAACATCAAGAAGCTGGCGCAATGTGGCGTGGCGGTGCTCGACAGCGCGCCGGACCTGCTGCCCATTGCCCTGAACTACCTCGGCCTGTCACCCAACAGCACCGATCCGCAAGACTACGCCAAGGCCAAAGCCACGCTGCAGGCGATCAAACCCTATGTCAGCAGTTTCAACTCCAATGACTACGGTTCCGATCTGGCCAGTGGCAAGATTTGCGTGGCGGTGGGTTATTCGGGCGACATCATGCTCGCGCAGCATAAGGCGCAGGAGGCAGGCAAGGGCACGGTCATCCGCTACATCGCCCCCAGAGAAGGCGCGCCGATCTGGTTCGACATGGTCGCCATTCCGGTCGATGCTCCGGATGAAAAGGCCGCCTATGCCTTCATGAACTACCTGCTGGACCCGAAAGTGATCAGCGGGATTTCCAACTACTTGCATTACCCCAACGGCAATGAAAAGTCAGAAGGCCTGGTGGACGCCTCGGTTCATAACGACATCGGCATCTACCCCGACGCCGACACGCTCAGCACCCTGTTCCCGCAAACCGAGATACCGGTCGAGATTGAAACGCTGCGGTATCGGGTGTGGACAGAGGTCAAGGCCGGGCAATAACGGGCCTGGACGCTGAATGCCGCCACCTGATCCGCACCGTCACCACGCTTGCGGAGGTGCCGTTTGTGTTTCACTGTCAGCCGTTTTTTGCAGGGTTGCCTGAGGTCCGCCAAGCGCGCGTAGGAGCGGCTTCAGCCGCGATCATTGGTGCTTTCGACGGAAATTCAATGTTTTGCCAGAAGATTCGCGGCTAAAGCCGCTCCTACGGTTACAGATGGCTTGCGCAGAAACGCCGTCCCGCACCTAAGAATCTTTTGGGAAAAGCAGGCTGAACGTCGTGGTCTGCCCCCTCTGACTTTCCGCCAGAACCTGGCCCTGATGCACGCTCATGATCGAACGAACGATCGCCAGGCCCAGGCCGGTACCGCCCTGTTGCCGGGAGCGGCTGGCATGGACCCGGTAGAAGCGATCAAACAGGCGAGGCAGGTGTTCGGCTTCGATGCCTTCACCCTCGTTGCTCACCGCCAACGTCACTGCATCGGGGCGGGTCTCGAGGCTGATCGTGATGGTGCTGCCCGGTGCGCCATGGCGGATGGCATTGGAGAGCAGGTTGGAGATTGCTCGCTGGATCATCAACCGGTCACCGCGCACTTGCGCGCTTCCGTGAAGCTGCACCTGCAGGTTTTTCTCTTCGGCTGACGAGGCGAACAGTTCGGCGACCTTCGCCGCCTCTTCATCAAGATCAATCTCACTTAACGCAAGCGGTACCGACGGCTGGCCCACGCTGGCCAGAAACAGCATCTGCGAGACCATCAGCGACAGGCGCTCCAGCTCTTCCGTGCAGGATTCCAGGACTTTTTTGTAGACCTCGGGCGGTCGCGGTCGCGACAACGTGACCTGTGCCTTGCCCATCAGGTTGTTCATGGGCGAGCGTAACTCATGCGCCAGATCGTCGGAGAACTGCGTCAGTTGCCTGACGTCACCGTCGAGCCTTTGCAGCATGAAATTGACGGCATGGGCCACGTCAAGCAGCTCTTCGGGCAGACCCGTCACGTGCATGCGGTGAGAAAGGTCCCTGGCGGAAATCCGCTCAGCCACCCGGCGTAATGAGCGCAGGGGTCGCAACCCGCGGTGCACGATCCACCAGGCGCATCCACCGACCAGGAGCAGTATCAAAGGCAGGGCGATCAGCGTGGTGGTGACGTAGTCGTTGAGCAACGTGGCGTCGCTGTTTCGATCCTGCGTGAGCAGCAGGAGGAGGTGTTGGTCATTCTTGAGCCGAATCCATCGGGAGGCGGTCAGGAGCTCGTCACCTTGTGCGGAGGTGGAGGTGCGAAAATCGGTGGTTCCGTCCCTGGGCAGCGAGCCGGGCTGCGTGAGGTGCTGCTCGGGCGTTTCGTCTTTGCCAAGGTGGAGCAGACGGTTTGCAGGCGAGGCTGCGTCATAGATCGTCAGGCAAAAGTCGTCGGACTCGATGATCTGTTCACGCAGGTTATTGGGCAGCAGGGCAATGTCTGCCACTGACAAGGAGCTCTCGGCCAGGCTGTGTTCGATCTGACCGAGTTTTTTATTCAGGCTGGTTTGCGCACGCAGGTCCAATTGGTGGGATATGCAGCCATAGGCGAAGGCGGCCATGAGCATGACCAGCAGCGCACTCATGGCCGTAACCGCCAGACACAGCTGTGTGGACAGGCGGGTCGGTTTCATTCGCGGGCTTCCAGCACGTAGCCGACGCCACGCAGGGTGTGAATCAGCTTGTGTTCGAAGGGATCGTCGATCTTGGCCCGCAAACGCCGTATCGAGACTTCGACCACGTTGGTGTCGCAATCAAAATTCATGTCCCACACCAGCGAGATGATCTGCGTGCGCGACATCACCTCACCGCTGTGCTTCATCAGCAGGTGCAGCAGGGCAAATTCCTTGGTGGTCAGGTCGATGCGCTGGGTGCCGCGAAATGCGCGGTGGCGACCCTGATCCAGTTCCAGATCCGCCACCTTGAGCACTTGGGGCAGGCCCGGCTGCTCGCTGCGCCGCATGAGGGTACGCACCCTGGCCAGCAATTCCGGAAACTCGAAAGGTTTGACCAGGTAATCATCGGCGCCTAGCTCCAGGCCCCTGACTTTCTCGTCCAGACGACCGCGTGCGGTGACCATCATGACGCGGGTATTGGCCGTCTTGCGCAGCCGTGCCAGTACTTCCCAGCCATCCATTTCGGGAAGATTGACGTCCAGTATCACCACGTCATAGGTCTGCTGCTGCGCCAGATACAGGCCGTCCAGTCCGCTCATGGCGATATCCACGATATAGCCACTTTCCGTCAAACCCTGATGCATGTAGTCAGCGGTTTTTGGCTCGTCCTCTACAACAAGGATGCGCATGTCAGATGTCCTTTCCGGGGTAGAACGACACAGTGGGTCGAGTGTTTTCTGAAGGGCCTGCTGCCGAGTATCGACACGTGCCGGTGCTCACGCAGCCGGGGGCGATCTTCAGTCTGTAGTCGCTCCATGGGCAAGGTCCACGTGGTCGACGCGGTGGCATTCTAAGCGACAAACCGGCAGCGGTTGCGCAGATAACAGAATTGTCATTTCACCGACACCTCCTTGATAACTTGCTTTGCCCAGGTCGAAGCACTCGACGCCCGCCGCAGCGCGGCTGCTGTGACTATCGACGACGTCTCAGGCGCCTGTGGCTGTCTTTTGCATGATGTGACTGCCGTTACGAAAAGCAAAAAAAACGCCCCTGAGGGCGCTGAAATACCCGCCTTTACCAAAGGAGCCGTGGAGCTTCCAAAGGCGAATGAGTGTGGAGGTGGCGCGGGGTTCAACCTTCCGATTTACGCGGCAGGTCAGTGTCAGGGTTTTTGCTGGCATTGACCAAGCGCGTAGCTTCATTGCTGCGCAGGTCGTCGAAGCGCAGCTGCTGGGCCACGCGCATTTTCTCTGCGGCCTGCATGGCGCGTTCGCTGCCGCCTTCGGCCATTACCGCGGTGCAGGTCAGCGCGGCGAACGCCACGACCATCGATTTGAGTACATTCATTGTGTTCACCATTGATTAAGGGCAGTCATTGCAAAGCGTTAAAGCGCTCTGCAGCTATCAAGGGTGATCATAGGGGGGCAGGGGTAACGCGAAGATGATCGGAGAATGACAATCTTGAAAGGTGGGATGCCGCAGTAGTTGGGGCAACAGAAAACCTGTGGGAGCGTCCATCCCTACAAACCTTTTCGGGCTATTGCGCCGCCGGATTATCGCGCCGCAACTGACGAATCAACCCCGCATGATCCAGTTCGCCATCGCCAGCCTCGACCATGGCCTTAAACAAACCGTCGACCAGGCTGGCCACGGGCAGGTTCAGGCCAAGGCTGCGAGCCTGGGCCAGGGCGGTCTGGGTGTCTTTGAGTTGCCATTTGGCCGGGCCACCCGGGGTAAAGTCGTTGTCTAGCATGCGCTGCCCGTGCTGGCGCCAGATCGGCGAATCGACGAAGCCTCCCAGCAGCGCCTGATGGACTTTGCCCGGATCGGCGCCACCACGCTCGGCCAGCAGCAGCCCTTCGGCCACCGTGGCGATGGTGCTGGCGACGATCAACTGGTTGACCAGCTTGGACAGCTGCCCCGTGCCGCTCGGCCCAACGTGCACCGGGCGACCCATGGCCGCCAACACCTCGCGGCCCTGCTCGAAGGCCGCTTCGGTGCCGCCGACCATGATCGCCAGGCTCGCTTCCCTGGCGCCGCGCTGGCCTCCGGACACCGGAGCGTCCAGGTAGCCCAAGCCACGTTCAGCGCAACGCCTCGCCTGTTCGACCGCCGTTTCCACGGGAATCGAGCTCATGACGATCACTAAGGCCCCGGCAGGCAGGGCGTGAACGGCCGCGTCCTTGCCGAACAGCACCTGATCACAGGTCGGGCCGTCGCTGAGCATGCACACCAGAACACGGGCGCCTTGGGCGGCGCTGGCTGCGCTGTCACAGACCTGCGCGCCCGCTGCGGCCAGCTCGGCGGCCTTGGCCTGCGACCGGTTCCAGACACGCACCTTGTAACCCGCGCCCAGCAGGTTACGGACCATGGGCTGGCCCATGATGCCGGTACCGAGGAAGGCCAGGGTGGGCTGACTCATGTCTTGGCTCCCAGCGTGTCATCGGCGGCGGTGGGTGTGCCCGTCAGCGAGACCGGGTTACGTGGCATCAGCACCATGCCCAGACCACCCAGGCCCACCAGTGCGGCGATCATCAGGAAACCTGGCGTGTAGCTGCCGGTCATGGTGAACAAGAGTCCGGTGAGGTAAGGGCCGGAGAAACCGCTCAGGTTGCCGATGGAGTTGATCAGCCCGATCCCGGCAGCGGCGCCGACGCCCGTCAGTACTTGCCCCGGCACGGCCCAGAACACGTTGATCGCGCTGTAGACCCCCATGGCCAGGAACACAAAACCAATCACGATGATCCACGGCTGATTGATCAGCAGCGCCAGTGCAATGGCCGCAGCGGCCAGCATCGCGGCGCCGCCAGCATGCCAGTGACGTTCCTGCAGCCGATCCGAACGTCGACTCCACCAGATCATTGCCACTGCAGCCACGGCGTAAGGAATGGCGGTAATCAGGCCGTTCTGCATCAGGCCGATTTCCAGCCCGAAGGACGCGCGGAACGAAGCCAGCACAGTGGGCAGGAAGAAGTTCATGGCGTTAGAGCCGGAGGTGATGCCGAAGTACACCAGCGCCAACATCCACACCTGTTTGTTGGCCAGCGCCTTGCGGATCATCTGGCCCTTGGTCGGTTGCACGCCCACCACCAGCGGCTTGTTGCGTTCTTCCTGATCCAGCGTCCGGATCAGCCAGTTGCGTTGCTCGTCGGTCAGCCAATGGGCGTCGGCGGGGCGGTCGGTCAGGTAGAAGTAGCAGACCACGCCCAGGATCACCGCCGGGACAGCCTCAACGATGTACATCACCCGCCAGCCAACGAAACCCCAGGCGTCGCCCAGTTGCATCAAGCCGACCGACAACGGCGCGCCCAGTACCTGGGCAATGGGCACGCCGAGGTAAAACGTCGCAATCATCCGCGCCCGATAACGGCTGGGAAACCACAGCGAGAGCAGGTAGATCACCCCCGGAAAGAACCCGGCTTCGGCGATGCCCAGCAATACCCGCAGAGTAATGAAGTGCCCGGCGGTCTGCAGAAACCCCATGGCCCCGGCAATGATCCCCCAGGTAACCATGATCCGCGCCAGCCAGACCCGCGCGCCGTAACGGTGAAGCAGGATGTTGCTCGGCACTTCGAACATGAAGTAACCGAGGAAGAAAATCCCTGCGCCCAGGCCGTAGATCGCCTGGCTGATGCCGATGTCCGCGTTCATGTGCAACGCCGCAAAGCCGACGTTGTTGCGGTCCAGAAAGGCCACCACGAACAGCAGGATAAGGAACGGAATCATGCGCCGGGTGACGCGCTTGATGGTTTGTTTTTCGAGATCCGAGACATCGGGATGTGGGGTGATCATGGCGCGTGGCCTCATTGTTTTTGTTGTTATGGGTGCAGTAGGGATGTTGTGCAGAACGGTTTTAACGTGGCGCGGTGTCCTCGATATGGGCGCGGATGATGGCGTCGAAATCGGCATCGGCGCTGAAACCCAGTGCCCGTGCGCGAGGGGCGTCGACCCGGCTCGGCCAGCTTTCGACGATGCGCTGGATGGTTGCATCCGGCTCCCAGCGAATCAGCTTGACCACCTCCGGCCCGGCGACCCGTTCCAAGGCCGCGATCATGTCGGCCACCGTGGTGGTGACCCCCGGCAGCGGGATGATTCGCTCATCACCCAGGGTCTCTGGCGACAGGGTCATGGCGTGCAGCATGGATTCGACGATGCGCCGCGGGGAGGTGAGGTACACCTGAGTGTCCGGGCGCACCGGGCAGACTGCAGGCAGACCCACCAGCGGTTCGCGAATGATCGAGCTGAAGAAGGTCGATGCAGCCTTGTTCGGCTTGCCTGGGCGCACGGCGACCGTAGGCAGACGCAGAATGCGACCGTCAACGAAGCCTTTGCGGGCGTAGTCCGCGACCAGCAGTTCGCCGACCGCCTTTTGCATGCCGTATGAGGATTTGGGGGTCAGCACCGTGTCGTCATTCACCACGTCCGGCAGCTTGCCGCCAAATACCGCGAAGCCGCTGGCGGAGACAAATCGGGGTGTGTTGCCTTGCTGGCGCAGGGTTTCGAGCAACGTCATCAGGCCGTGCAGATTGACCTGCATGCCCAAGTCGAAATCCGCTTCAGCCGCCGAGCTGACCACGGCTGCAAGGTGCCACACTAGGTCAACGCCATCAGTGACCCGCGCCACGACCTTGGGATCGGCGATGTCACCGGTGACCACTTCGATGCGGGCGTCGTTGGGCAGGTCTTCGCCGGCGAAGGCATCGAACAGCACGATGCGCTCAATGGCCCGAGGCGCCTGACCTTCGAGCGCCAGGCTGTGCAGATCAAGCAGCCGCTCGGCCAGTTGCTTGCCGATGAAACCGGTGCCGCCAGTGATGAGAATGCGCATGGAGTGCTCCTATTTTTATTGTTGAGCGGGGTATTGCCGGAAGCTCTAGTCAAACAAGAAATAACTGCTTGAATTGAAATGCTTTTCTGTGGGAGCGAGCTTGCTCGCGAAAGCGTCATGTCAGGCGATAATTTATCGACAGATAAACCCCATCGCGAGCAAGCTCGCTCCCACAGGTCCCGTATTTTGCTGCGCGACAGCGCGGCGTCAGGACGAAGACCAATCTCTTACAGATAGTGCTCACTGACAGGAGATGTTCAATCCGCCTGAACCGTGGTCTGTTGCTGTTCTCCCAAACCTTCGATACCCAGGCGCATCTTCTGACCAGCACGCAGGAACACGGGCTCCGGTTTGACCCCCAGGCCCACGCCCGGTGGGGTGCCGGTGGAAATAATGTCGCCTGGTTGCAGGGACATGCAGCGGCTCAGGTAAGCGACCAGTGCGGGAATCTGAAACACCAGGGTGCGGGTGTTGCCGTTCTGGTAGCGATGGCCGTCTACTTCCAGCCAGAGGTCGAGCTGGTGCGGATCGCTGACTTCGTCACGGGTTACCAGCCATGGGCCAATGGGGCCGAAGGTGTCGAAACCCTTGCCTTTGTCCCAGGTCCCGCCACGTTCGAGCTGCCATTCGCGCTCGGACACATCGTTGATCACGCAATAGCCCGCGACGTGGTCCATGGCATTGCTTTCATCGATATAGCGGCCACCTTTGCCGATCACCACGCCCAGCTCGACTTCCCAGTCGGTCTTGGTCGAGCCACGGGGGATCTGCACATCGTCGTTGGGGCCGCAGATGGCGCTGGTGAATTTGCTGAAAATCACCGGTTCGCTCGGCACCGGCATGTTCGACTCCGCGGCGTGATCGGCGTAGTTGAGGCCGATGCAGAGGAATTTCCCCACTTGGCCCACGCACGGCCCGATACGCGGTGAACCTTGCACCAAGGGCAGGCTCTGCGGGTCAAGTTTGCTCAGGGTGCTCAGGCTGGCGGGCTCCAGGGCCGCTCCGGCCAGGTCGGAAATGTGCCCCGACAGGTCGCGGATCTGGCCTTGGGCATCCAGCAAACCGGGTTTTTCCTGGCCTTTTTCGCCATAGCGCAGCAGTTTCATAAAGGATTCCCTGTGTTCAAAGGGTGATTGAAATGAAGGGTCAGACGCTCATGCCGCCATCAATGACGTGCACACCACCGGTGGTGTACGCGCTGGCGTCACTGGCAAGATACAGCGCCAGCCGGGCGATTTCCTCTGGCGTGCCGATGCGGCCCATGGGCTGGCGGTCGACGAAGGCCTGGTAGACCTCGGCTTCAGTGCGGCCCTGTTCACGGGCTTGCTCGGCAATGCGCTGGCGCAGGGAAGGTGAATCGACCGTGCCGGGGCAGATGGCGTTGCAGCGGATGCCTTTGCTGACATAGTCGGTGGCCACCGATTTGGTCAGGCCGATGACCGCCGCCTTGCTGGCGGTATAGGCGAAGCGATTGGGCACGCCTTTGACGCTGGAGGCCACTGACGCCATGTTGACGATGCTGCCGCCGCCCGCGTCCAGCATGCCCGGCAGAAACGCGCGGATCATGCGGTACATGGCGGTGACATTCAGATCGAAAGAGAATTGCCAGGCCTGCTCATCACAGTCCAGCAGGGCGCCGCTGTGCACGTAGCCTGCGCAATTGAACAGCACGTCCACCGCGCCCACTTGCTGGCGAATCGTATCGATGGCCGACGCATCGGTCACGTCCAGCTGGAAGGTCTGGATGCCAGGGATGTCCTGCAGTGCTTCGATGTGCAGGTCGGTGGCAATCACCTGGGCGCCTGCAGCCTGAAAAGCCAGTACCGAGGCGCGGCCAATGCCTTGCGCTGCCGCCGTGATCAGAACACGTTTGTTGGCGAGATTCATGTGCATGTCCGTTCTTATTGTGTGCGACGGGCATAACCCTAGGACTGCTTGCCGATAATCGCCAATGAGATATTCTCAAGGCCTAATAACAGGAGGTTATCGAATGGCAGACGTCGGGTTTAAGCAGCTGTGCAATTGGCTCAGGTTTCGACACCTGGTGTTGATCGACAATCTGGCCCGCACCCAGAACATGCACGCCACCGCCGAAGTGATGAACATCAGCCAGCCAGCGGTCAGCAAAATGCTCCGCGAAATCGAAAACCAGCTGGGTTTCGCGCTGTTTCAACGCCTGCCACGCAGCATGTCGCCCACGGACCTGGGCAGCCATGTCGCCCGCTATGCGCAAATCGCCCTCAACGACGCCGAGCATTTTGTCGGGCAGATCAATCATTTGCGCCAGGGCGGGCATGGCCTGCTCAAGATCGGAACCATTTTTGCGCCCACTTCAGTGGCATTGCCTGCGGCGATTGTCGGGGTCAAACAACGCTGGCCGCTGCTGTCCCTGGATGTGCTGGAAGGCACCAGCGCCAATCTGCTGACGATGCTGGAACACAAACAGCTGGACCTGGTGATTGCCCGCTTCACGCTGGACAGCCATCGCAAACTGTTCGACTTCCAGCCACTGGCGCCCGAGCCGTTGTGCCTGGTCACCGGCAGCCAGCATCCGTTGGCGGGTGCCCGGGAATTGCCGCTGGCGGACCTCGGCAGCTGGCCGTGGATCGTCTACCCCGCAGGCACGCCGATGCGTGCCCGGCTTGAGCGAGCGTTTGCCGAAGCGGGCATGCAGACCCCGGAAAACACCGTGGAAACCAGCTCCATGCAGACCACCCTGCAACTGCTGCAGACTGCGCCGATGGTCGCGATGCTGGCCGAATCCATGGTCGATCCGGACATCAATGCCGGCCGCCTGACTCGCCTGGCACTGCCGTTCCCCCTGGTGCTGGCCGATTACGGGATCATTACCCGCCGTAACGAGACCCCTGGCTGGTCGGCGCAGGCCTTTATCGAAGAACTGCTGTGCGGCGCGGACACCTTGCGCACTGCCCGCCAGACGCCTTGATAACCCTCGGTTATCGTTTGATGGAAACTCATCATTGGGCAGTTCCCGATTCGCCTACTAGAGTGACCGGCGCCTCACCCTGCAGGAATATCGCAGCCGGGTAGGGGCGCCAACCGCTCAAAAGAGGCGCGCATGAGAACAATAAAAAGCTACAAAACGCTGACCATCGTGTTTCTGTTTTTGATCGGCGTCGTCAACTACCTGGATCGCAGTGCGCTGTCCATTGCCAACACTTCCATTCAGAAAGACCTGGCCATCAGCCCGATGCAGATGGGCATCATGCTGTCGGCTTTCTCTGTGGCCTACGCCTTCTCGCAATTGCCTCTCGGGGCGTTGATTGACAAGTTGGGCAGCAAACTGGCCCTGGGCGGTTCATTGATTGTCTGGTCGCTGGCTCAGGGGGCGTTTGGCCTGTTCAGCAGCTACGGGCATCTGGTGGCGCTGCGGGTCATGCTCGGCATTGGCGAGGCGCCGGTGTTCCCCTCGGCCGCCAAGGCGCTGTCGGAGTGGTTCGATACTCAGGAGCGCGGCACCGCCACGGGCTGGGTCTGGTCGTCGACCTGTATTGGTCCGTGTCTGGCGCCGCCGTTGTTGACGCTGTTCATGGTGCACCTTGGCTGGCGTGGCATGTTCATCCTCACCGGCGTGATTGGCCTGATACTGGCGGCCTGCTGGTTCTCTTTCTACAAAAGCAAGGCGCAGTACATGGCCGAAACGGGGCGTGCCGAGCCTGTGGCGGTGGTTGAACAACGTATCAAGGCGCCACGGATGCGCTGGACGGCCTTGTTCAAGGAGCGCAATACCTGGGGCGCGTTTCTGGGGTTCATGGGTGTGATCTACATGATCTGGCTCAACCTGACCTGGCTGCCGGGTTATTTCGAGAAGGAGCATGGCCTGGATTTGTATCGCACCGCCTGGGTGGTGTCCCTGGCGTATCTGTTTGGTGCCTTGGGTACGATCATTGCCGGCAAGGCGTGTGACCGGTTGGTGGCCCGGGGCATGAAGGTGTTGGCCAGTCGCAAGCTGATGGTGATTCTGGGGCTGGTGGGCGGGGCCTTGTTTACGCTGATTGTGGCGTTCACCACCAATGTGGTGGCTTGTGTGGTGTTGCTGTGCCTGACGATGTTTTTCATCAATATTTCCAGCGCGACGGCGTGGATGATCGTTAACACGATTGTGCCTTCGGAGCGGGTCGCGTCGTTTGGGTCGATTCAGAATTTCGGGGGGTATCTGGCGGGTTCCATTGCGCCGATTCTGACGGGGTTCAGTGTGCAGCAGAGTGGGTCGTTTTCGTCGGCTTTTGTGATCAGTGCGGTGGTGGCGGCGTGTTCGGCGATGGCGTATTTCTTGTTGTTGAAGGAGCCGCAGGTGCGGGTGGTTGAGGGGAGTGGGGTGGTGGGGCAGACGGTGGTTTGAGTTTGGTTTTGGTTTTGTGTACATATCCGTTAATGGGGTCACGGCCAGTATCGGTTGCGCCCTTACGGCGCCTCACTTTTGATGGAGCCGGAATGCCGGCCCAGTCAAAAGTAAGCAAAACGCTCTTGCCCCACCACTCGGTCCCTCGCCTAGGCTCGGGATGCCCGTAATCCGACATTGATTCGGCGGGCCGCCGCAAAGGGCCATCCCTGGCCCAGTGCGGCTAAACCGGCATCCCTGCCGGTTTAGCCGCCGAATCAAAATCGAATTACGGCCAGCGTGGTTTGACGGGGCGCTTAAGATCAAAATCAAAAGCGCGCGAGGCGGCCTGAGAGCCGACCTGCTCTATTGTGTGAGCCTGCCGCGCTATCTTCATCGTCTGCACCATTGCCTTCTCGAATGAAGTGGGCCTGTGCCCATTAGGTTGCGTTCTGTAGGGGGGTGTCTGTCTTTCTGAAAGCCGCGCTGTCACGCAGCAAACGGTGGACTTGTGGGAGCGAGCTTGCTCGCGAAGAGGCCGGTACACCTGATATATCTCTGTGGGCAGGAACATTGCTTTCGCGAGCAAGGTGGAGCGCCACCCCGGTCGTCCCACAGGTCCTGTATTTGCTACGCGATAGCGCGGCGTCGGGGACGAGGCGGGGCCTCCCATGGGCTTGGTGATTGAAGTGGTAACTGAGCTTGCTCGCAAATAAGGCGCCGCTGACTTCGCTCCAAGCATCTTTTTTCACACCGCCACCCCCAATTCCAGCCGCCTCCCAGGGATGGCGTCGATCAGTTCTCGGGTGTAGGCGTTTTGCGGGTGTTCGAATACTTGGCTGGCGATGCCGTGTTCGACGGTCTGGCCCTGGCGCAGGACGAGGACGTGGTGGGCGATGCTGGCGACGACGGCCAGGTCGTGGGAGACGAGGACGTAGGCGATGTTGAGTTCGCGTTGCAGTTCTACCAGCAGGTCTAGGATTTGTGCCTGCACCGACACGTCGAGTGCCGAGACGGGTTCGTCGAGCAGCAGCAGGTCCGGTTGCAGGGCCAGTGCTCTGGCAATGGCGACCCGTTGGCGTTGGCCGCCGGAGAGTTCTCTGGGCAGGCGGTCCAGGTAGGACACCGGCAGATGCACCCGCTCGATCAATTGCCGCGCGGCCTGTTCCAGTTCGCGGCCTTTGAGCAGGCCGAAGGAGACCAGCGGTTCGGTGATGCTTTCGAACAGGGTGAAGCGTGGGTCCAGCGCGGCAAACGGGTTTTGCTGGACCAGCTGCATGCGGCGGCGCAGGGGGCGGAAGTCGCGCCAGCCCAGGTGGGTGATGTCGCGATCCTCGAACAGCACCCGGCCTTGGGAGGGTTTTTCCAGGCCCAGGGCGATGCGCAGTGCGGTGCTTTTACCGGAACCGGATTCACCCACGATGGCCAGCGTCTGGCCGGGATGGACCTTGAAACTGAGGTCCTGCAGGGCCTGGAAGTCGCTGTTTTCACCTTTGACGTAAGGCAGCCGGAAGGTTTTGCCGACGTTCTCCAGGGTCAGGATCGCCGCGCTGCTGTTGCCGCTGACGCGCAGGGTGGCGGGTGTCTTGCGCTGGCCGAAGGCGGGCGCGGCGGCGATCAGCGCTTGAGTGTATGAATGGCTCGGTTTGATCAGAATCTGCTGCGGCGGTCCTTGCTCCACCAATTCACCGTTTTTCATCACCAGCACCCGGTCAGCACGGTCAGCCGCGACGCCGAGGTCGTGGGTGATGATCAGCAGCGAGATGCCCCGTTCAGCCACCAGACGCTGCAAGTGGTCAAGGATCTTGCGCTGCACGGTCACGTCCAGCGCGCTGGTGGGTTCGTCGGCGATGATCAGGCGCGGGTTGCCTGCCAGCGCAATGGCAATCAGTACCCGCTGCCGCATGCCGCCGGAGAGTTCGTGGGGGTATTGCCGCGCGCGCAGCACCGGTTGGTCGAGGCCGACCTGTTGCAGGAGTTCGACGACGTCCGCATCCAGCGCCGGATAGCGGCGGCCGTGGGCCTGGATCAGGCTCTCTGCAATCTGTCGACCAATGCGCAGGGTCGGGTTGAGGCTGACCATCGGGTCCTGTGGTACCAGCCCGATGGTGCTGCCACGGATCTGTCGTTTGAGTTTTTCACTGGCGTGGGTCAGGTCGTTGCCATCGACCCGCAGTTGGCCTGCAGTGATTTCTGCGTTTTCCGGCAGCAGGCCCAGGATGGCGCTGGCCAGGGTGGTTTTGCCCGAGCCGGACTCACCGACAATGGCCACGGTCTCGCCCTTGGCGACCTGAAACGAAACGCCGCGAACTGCTTGATTCACCTGGCCGCCGGAGCGGTAGGCGACGCCCAGGTCGCGAATGTCGATCAATGCAGGGTTGGCGCTCATCGTTGAGCCTCCTCAAGGGTGCGGGCGATGTGGTTGAAGCTGAACACCACCGCCACCACGAACAGCCCCGGCAGCAGAGACACCCACGGCGCGGTCATCAAAAAGTGCCTGCCGTTGGCGATCAACGTGCCCCATTCGGCGGCGGGCGGTTCGGCACCGAAGCCCAGGAAGCTCAAACCAGCGGTGGCCAGGATCGCGGCGCCGAATTCCAGGGTGGCGAGCACGGCCACGGGGCCCCAGGCGTTGGGCAGAATGTGGCGCAGCAGGGTGCGCGTCCAACTGGCGCCGCCCAGGCGCGCCGCTTCCACATAGGGCAAGGTCTTGACCCGCAGCACCTCGGCTCGGGTGGTGCGGGCAAAGCCCGGGATGATGCCCACGCCCACTGCGATCGCTACCGGGATAGTGCCAAAACCGATCGCGGTGACAATCGCCAGGGCCAACAGCAGGCCGGGCAGCGCGAGCAAGACGTCGATGAAACGCATGATCAGCGCATCGATGCGGCCACCGGCAAACCCTGAAAGCACCCCAAGGCTCAGGCCGCCCGCCAGGGCGATGCCCACCGCCAGCAACGCTGCCTGCACCGACAGGCTTGAGCCATGCACGACCCGGGTATACAGATCGCGGCCCAGTTCGTCGGTGCCGAACCAATGCACGGCATTGGGCGCGATGAGTTTGTCTGTGGGGAAGGTGGCGTAAGGCGCGAAGCTGGTCAGCAGGTTCGGCGCCAGTGCGGCGAGCAACGCAAAGGCCACCATGGCCACGGCCAATACAAAACCGGGCTTGCGCAACAGCGGGCCGCTGGCTTCGAGGGCGCGGCTTAACGCACTGCGGCGCTGCCACAGCACTGGGGCGGGCGGCATCCGTTGAGTCAGGCGGGCGAGGCGGCTATCGAAAATGGTCATGGCGTCAGGAAACCTTTGGCGTGTGAGCGATGCGCGGGTCCAGCGCGGGGTAGAGCAGGTCAACGATGAGGTTGACCAGCACGAAGGCGGCCGCCGAGACGGCAACGATGGCCAGCACCACCGGGATGTCCTGGCGCAGCACAGCTTCCTGTGCCAGCCGCCCGACCCCCGAGCGGGCGAAGATGGTCTCCACCAGCACGGCGCCGGAAACCGTGTTGCCCACCTGCAGGCCGATGAGGGTCAGCAGCGGCAAGGCGGCATTCTTGAACGCGTGGCGGGCTTGTACCTGCGCGCGGCTCAAGCCCTTGGCGTAAGCGGTGACGATGTAGGGTTCCTTCCAGACGCCGAGAAAACCGCGCTGCAGCACTTGGGCATACACCGCTGCACTGGGAATGGCCAGGGTTACGGCGGGCAGGATCAGGCTGCCAAAGCCCTGATTGCCCGTGGCCGGAAACCAGCCCAGGCTGAAGGCGAACAGCTGGATCAGCAGCAAACCCATCCAGAACACCGGCACTGAAAACCCCAGTGACGGCAGGCGTGCCAGGGCGACTTTCAGCGGTTGCCAGCGCACATAGGCGGTGAGATACGCCAGGCCAATGCCGCCAATCAATGACAAGACAATGGCCAGGCCTGCCAGCGACAGGGTTTGGGGCAACCGCTCCACCAGCAGCTCGGCAACCGGCCGGTTGAGGGTCAGCGAGCTGCCGAAATCACCCTGCACCGCGCCCCAGAGCAGGCGCCAGTATTGCTCGAAAATCCCCTGGTCCAGGCCGTAATACGCCTTGGCTTTGGCCAGCTCCAGAGGGGACATGGCGTCAATCTCGACCCCTGACGCACTGAGCATGATCGACAGCGTGTCGCCAGGCAGCAAATACAGAATGAAGTAGGTGATGCTGTAGGCGCCCCACAACACCAGCAGCGCCTGGGCAATGCGACCGATCACGTAGCGACTCATGGGTTTGCGATCTCGATGTCGTTGAGAAAGGCAAAACCCTCAGCGGTCCAGTGGAAGTTTTTCACTTTCTTGGCCGTTGCGGCTTGCCACACGCGTTCATAAATGGGGAACGCCGAGCCCTCATCCACCAGCAGGTCCTGCAGTTGCCCGTAAGCCTGAGCGCGTTGGTCGCTGCCGGTTGCGGTGAGGCCTGCGTCAAATAACGCCAGGGCTTTGGGCAATGTTTCCGGTGCATACAGGCTGGTGGCCAGGGTCGAGCTGTTGGCGGTGCGCGGGTCGATGATGGTCTGCAGGATGATCGGGTCGGCGCGGGTCATGTAGGTGGAGGTGAGGTCGTAGTTGCCCGAGGCATTGGCCGCTGCCCATTCGGCGGTGGTCAGCACGTTGAGCTTGAGTTCGATGCCGACCTTGCGCAGCTGATCCTGGATCAGCACGTCACCGGCGGTCTCGGCAGGCGACAGGTTGTAGACCAGCTTCAGGCGCTTGCCGTCCTTGGCCCGGTAACCATCCTGGGCTTTGGTCCAGCCCGCCGCGTCGAGCAGCTTTTCGGCGCCCTGCGGGTCGTAGGCCAGCTTGTCGCCCTGGCTTTTAAAGTACGGCGTGGTCACGTCGTAAACGCTGGTGACCACCGGGAACTGCGGGTTATAGACGGTAGCGGCGTAGGTTTTGCGGTCGATGGCTTTCTGCAGCGCCAGGCGCACGTCGCGGTCGGCGAGGATGCGGGTGCCACGGGTGTTGGGGTAGAAGTTGAGCGCAGGACCGGGCAGGGAGCGGCTCTGAATGGTGGCGCCCTTGGACTTGAACAGGTTCAGGTCCACTTCCGAAAACGGAGCCCGCGGCCAGAGGATGTCCACCTGGCCCTGAACGAACTGACCGTTGCGCACGCTTTCTTCCGGGACGTAGCTGACGTCCACCGCGTTGAGGTGCGCTTCGCCTTTGTTGGTCACGTTTGCCGAAGGCCAGGCATAGCCCTGGCGCTTGACCAGGCGCAGACCGCTTTCCGGTGTGTAGCGCTCCAGTACAAACGGGCCGGTGCCGATGATCTTGCCCAGCGAGCGCTCCTTGACCGGCAGCTTGTAGGACTCCGGGGCCAGCACCGCCAGGTTGGTGGTGGAGGTGGCTTGCAGGAACCCGGCGTTGGGCTTGGCCAGCACCAGCTTCACGGTGAAGTCGTCCAGCACTTCGGCGTGGTCATACCCGGCCAGGTACGTCGCGCCGAAGGTGGTCGGCAACTGGGTTGCAAACGCCTTGTTGGAGTCATAGGCGGCCTTCACCGCATGGGCGTCAAAGCGGGTGCCGTTGCTGAAGGTCACGTCCTTGCGCAGGTGGAAGGTGTATTCCAGCGCGTTGTCGCTTACTTCCCAGCTCTGGGCCAGCCACGGGATGATCTTGCCGTTCTGCGGGTCCTGATCGGTGAGGGATTCAGCCACATTGCGCAGCACCACCCGATGCTCCAGCCAATAGACCTGAAACGGGTCGAGGCTGACGAGTGTGGTGTTATCGCGGAAAAAAGTGATTTTTAACGTCTTGTTGGCTTCGCTGTCTGGCGACGGCGAGCAGCCCAGCAGGGTGGCGGTCGTGATGGCAACGGCCAGCATGCGGGTCAGGAGGTTGCGTCGAGGCAATGCCGTGGGGGCGTTGGAGAAGATCGGGCTCATGGGCACTCATCGAAAAATGACGGGGGATCCTGGCGCGCCAGGGGTTCTGCACTTGTCTGCCGGGCGCCTGTGGGCTGGCTTTCTAAGACCGTATTCTTCTGATGATGCGCTGTAAAAGGCTTTTTTCTTCTAAGCTAATATAGGTTTTTGTGATTTATATTTTGGGTATTATGTTTTTAGTTCATGTCCCTGAGTGGGCCATGAGGGATGTTCGCTTGCCTCGGGTGCAAAGCCGGTTAGCCGGTTAGCCGGTTTGATGAGTTCCGGTGGGAGGTGCCGCTGGCTGCCAGCAGCGGTGTGTCAGACACACCGCTTTCGCAGCCCTCGTAACCTCGGTCAGCTCCTACAGGACCGTGGTGTGTCTGAGCTGACGCGGACCCTGTAGGAGCTGCCGAAGGCTGCGAACGGCGGCGTGTCAGACACACCGCTTTCGCAGCCCTCGTAACCTCGGTCAGCTCCTACAGGACCGTGGTGTGTCTGAATTAACGCTAAACCTGTAGGAGCTGCCGAAGGCTGCGAACCGCGGTGTGTCAGGCGGGCCGCATTCGCAGCCACTACACATGCATTTCAATATCAAACAGCTTACTTGCGCACGTTCTGATACAGCATCAACCGCGACGTTTCGTGCATGCCTCGGGTCAGTTCCACCAGCCGTTTGAACTCTTCAGGATTCTGTTCTGCGACGTTGTCCAGCGGTGTCATGGACGCCAGGTCGTGGAGGGTGGGGGAGCTGCCGTCGTGTTCCATTTGCACCATGTAGTGTTGGGTAACGCCCGCGATCAGCGGGAAGGTGCCTTCGCGTAACACCAGTGGCACCACGCGCTCGCCTTCCGGTGCCGGTTGCTGGATATCCCGACCCATGCCGCTGTTGCGAAACTCCATGCCTGCCATGCCCGCCACCGTGGGCAGCAGGTCCACCAGGCCGACCGCTTCCTTGACGTTGCGCGTACCGAGCAGCGCAGGGGCGTGGATCAGCATCGGCACGGCGTTGCTTTCAAGGCCCAGCTGTTCGTAGGCCGGCGGCAGGAACGGGATCTGCGCGATGCGGGTGTTGTGGTCGCCGAAGAGCACAAAGATCGTGTTCTCGTACCAGCCGCCCGCCTTGGCGATTTCCATCAGGCGACCAATGTTGAAGTCCAGCAGGCGCACGGCGTTGTATTGCTCGACGCTGCGCGAACCGGCGGCCTGAACTTCGGCCAGGGTCGGGTGCTTGACCTCGAAACCGTCGTTGCTTTTGGGAATGGTGAAAGGCCGGTGATTGCCTGCGGTCTGTACGTAGGCAAAAAACGGTTTGTCCTTGGGCAGCGCCTGCAGGATCTGGTCGGTTTCCTTGAACAAGTCCAGATCGGAAATGCCCCAGACGTCCACCACCGGGGACTTCCAGTCGCGCTCTTCGTAGAGTCGTACGCCATCGATGCTCTGGCGGATCAGGGCATTCATGTTCGCCCAGCCCGAGTTGCCGCCGATGGTGTAGATCTTCTCGTAACCGGTGAAGGCGTTGACCAGGGTGTTTTGCTGGGTGATGAGCGGGTTGCGGGTCGCTGTTTCCTGGCGGGTGACGTCCGGTACGCCGCTGATACTGGCCCAGACGGTTTTTGCAGTGCCCGTGACCGGCACGTAGAAGTGCTCGAAGAACCAGCTCTGCCGGGCCAGACGGTCAATGTAAGGCGTCGGGTTGATCGGGTTGCCATAGGCGCCGACCGCGCTGGTGCCCAGGGACTCAAGCATGACGAACATCACGTTCGGCGGTCGGGTGCCGCTGGCCTTGTAAGGTTGCGGTCCCTGATGGCGGACGAAATCCAGAGCTTGCGGATCCGGCTTGTCGACCCCCAGGTACTTGGCCATCACCTCGTAATGCTGGCGTACCTGAGCTTCGTCGTAACGGGACTGGCCGACTTTGAGCGTGTCGTAGAGGAAGATCACCGGGTTCAGGCCGGTGGCCGCGATCTGGTTATTGCCGGAGAAGAACGCATCGCTCCAGCGCAAGGGCACCGGGTTTTCCAGGTTCATGTTCTCGACACGTCCCAGAATGGCCAGCAATACCGCCACCACCATCACCGTGCCGCCCCAGGTTGCCGACAGCGGATGAATGACTTTGCGTGGGCGGTCCAGGGTGACGCGCTCCAGGCGCACAAGGGCCAGCAGCACCAGGGCGACGGTGGCCAGCCAGCCCAGGGTGATCCAGACCACCGGGTAGGTCTGCCACACCATGTCGCGGGAGATTTGCGCATCTTCGATGAAACGCAGCACCGTGGCGTTGATCCGCACACCGAGGTACGCGTAGTGGCCGAAATCGATGATGTAGATCATCAGCATGACGCTTAACGCCAGCAGCAGATAACCCCGAGCGAGCCAGCGCAACAGGCGGCTGCCCAGCAGGTTCCAGCGCGGCAGCCAGGCCAGCAGCGCAACCGGCAGCATCAGCAGAATGGCCAGGCGCAGGTCGAAACGAAAGCCGATGCTCAGGGTTTCCAGCAGCGCGCTTTCAGTGCTCAGGGATTGGGCGTTGAAGCCGGAAAACCCGAAAAAGAACAGCACCCGCAGCAAGGCAAACAGCACAAAGGCAATTGCCGTCGCACCCAGCCAATAATGCAAACGTCTCGACTGCAACCAACCCATCCCGTTTTCCCCTGTCAATAATTGTTGCCAAATCTCAAGCGGATCTGGTCGCGGTGTTGCGTGTCGTCAGCAGCCGGTCTTTGGCTCTGCGCGCGGCAAGGCCCAGCAGGGCAATGCAGCAGTAAATGCCCAGCAGCGGATCTATCAGGTAATCCCAGTAATTCTGTGACGGCTTGATATCAAACATGAACCCCAGTGTCGCAGCGGTCAGCATCGCCACCGCCAGCCCATTGCGCAGGTAGAACAGGCCCAGGGTGAGCAATGCCATTACCACCAGCATCGGCCGCGGGCTGTAGCCCAGACGATAGGGGTCCAGCTCGCTCAGACCCAGGGTCGCCGGGTACAGGACCACGGCCATGAGGGCGAAAATCACCAGCACCCAGGTCTTGTCCCGTGGCGCGGGCGCAAGCATGTCCAGTCGGCGCAGGCTGTACCAGGCCATGAATATCAGGGTGGACAGCGCCAGGTCGTCGATATAACTGCGCAGGTGTGCAGCCAGTGACAGCCCGCCCACCGGCAGGAAGCTGGCGGCCAGCAATGCGGCCAGAAGCCCCACTCGCCAGGTGCGCTGCAGGCCAAACCCGGGCAGCAGCAAGAACACCAACAGGGCAAAACTGATGTGGGCCTGCCACAGATTAATCATTTGAGGCGCTCCGAGAGCCAGGCATCGTTGAACGTGACGTGCTTGATGAAGGTGTTGTTCCACGAATACACCACGTGGTACATGCCGTCCGGGCTGCGGATGAAGTACGGGTATTCGTATTCGAATTCACAGCCACGCGGGCTGCACACCCGGGTGTCGAGGTTGCTCAGGAACTGTGCTTCAAGGGGTTGGCGCGCCTTGCCGCTGGAGTCACGGAACTCATTGCCCATGATTTCCTTGAACGCTTCGGGGGAGAACGGCGCGCCCAGTGGATCCGGGGATTTGTCCAGGTCACGCAGGGCGTGCCAGTTGTCCATTTTTGCATCGGTGCCGTACAGGCTCAGCTTGAAGCGCCCGTCCTGCAAGTCGTTGAGCGCGACCAGCAAACCGTGTTCAGGGGTTGCCACCGCCGCGAGCGAAGAATTGGGGTTCGACGGGTCAAGCGGGTAGGGCTCGCTCCAGCTTTGCCCGGCGTCTTCGGTGCGGGTTGCCAATACCCGGTGATGAGTGTTGCCGGCATAACGCAGCAGGGCGATACCGCGCTGACCGTCCAGGGGCACCACCGTCGGCTGCAGCGAATTGTTGCCGTGGCTGATGCGGAATTTGTCGATCACATTGCCGTCGGCGCTCAGGTACAGGTACTCGGCGAACTTGCCGAGAAACTCGTGGTAAACCGGCAAGCCAATGGACCCGTCGGCGTGAAAGACCGGGGCCGAGCGCACCAGCGTGCTGATATTGAGGAATGGCGAGGTGATCAATTGGCGCGGCGCTGACCAGTTGCGTCCGAAGTCGTCCGAGACCATCACGTTGACCGCGCTGCCCGCCCAGCCGCCCATGGAGACCGAGACGTAGAACAGCCAGAGTCGGTTGTCCGGTGCAAGCGCCACCACCGGGTTGCCGAGTTTGCGAATGAATCGCTGCGTGCCTTGCTGGGTAGAGGCGCGGGTCGCCAGGACCTGCTCGGCGCCCCATTCGCCAGTGCTGGCATCGAACAGCGCTGAACGCACCTGAACATCCGCCGCGCCTTCACGACTGCCCGCGAACCAGACGGTCATCAGGCTGCCGTCAGGCAGTGCGGTCACGGCCGAAGAGTGGACAAAATCCACCAGACCCGATGACGCAAAACGGCTGGTATAGATCGGCTTGGCCACCTGACCGGCAACGGCCAGCACGGGGCGCATCAGCGCAAAAGAAGAGTGGGGGGTTGCCGGATTGGTCCACCACGCGGCGGCGAACAGGCAGGAGAGGGCGAGGTAAACGCCAATTGCGGGCACACGAAGTCGTTTGATGCGCATGATTGTAGATGGGCATCCAGTGGCCAGATCAAGCGCCGTAAACTAACACCGCAACCCGACGAAACGTTTTTTAACCGCTGGTTGTTTTGTAAGGAATTGTTTTTGCTGTAGGTTGGCCGGTCACGATTCCCGGCCCCGATGCAGTTATTGCCCGGGTTGGCGAGGGTCGTGGTCAACGCCAGCCTGACTATCGGAGCCTTTTTGTGAGTTCTCGCGACACCCTTTCCACCGCTGTACAACAACCCGCTTCCTGGTGGGCGATTCTATGCGTCGCCCTGGGGGCTTTCGCCACGGTCACCGCCGAGTTTCTGCCTGTTGGCCTGCTGCCGGCCATGGCCCGTGATCTGGGTGTCAGCGTCAGCCATGCAGGTTTGATGATGGCTGTGCCCGGTGTGCTGGCTGCGTTGTCGGCGCCGACCTGTATCGCTCTGTTCAGCCAAGTGGACCGCAAGCGTCTGCTGCTGGGCCTGTTGGCGATGTTTTTCTGTTCCAACCTGATCGTGGCGTTTGCCGAGCAGTTCTGGCTGACCCTGGCGGGCAGGGTGCTGCTGGGCTTTGCCCTCGGCGGTTTCTGGACCATCGCCGGGTCCCTCGGCCCCAGGCTTCGCCCCGGCAAAGACGGCGTACGCGCCACCGCCTACATTCTGGCGGGGGTTTCACTGGGCACGGTCGCGGGCATTCCCGTCGGTACGCTGCTAGGCGAAGCTTTCGGCTGGCGAAGTGCGTTCCAGGCCGCTGCCTGTCTGACGGTGGTGGTCGCGGTGCTGATCATGATTTGCCTGCCTGCGTTGCCCGGCCAGCGGAACGCCGGGATCACCCAGATGCTGTCGCTGGTGGGCGATCCGACCATGCGCCGACGTTTCGCAGCGGCCTTGCTGATCTGTGTTGGCCATTTCGCGGCTTATACCTTTCTGGCGCCGTTCGTACAGGAAGTCGCCGGCATCAGCGGGCAGACGCTGGGCACCTTGCTGTTCGCCTTCGGCCTGGCCTCGGTGGCCGGTAACCTCGCCGGTGGCGCGCTGGCGGCCCGGGATCCTGCCACGGCGGTGCTGACCATGACCGTGCTGATGCTCACTGCACTGGCCGCCTTGCTCGGTTTCGGCAGCAGCGCCTGGTTGCTGTGGCCGGTGGTGGTGGTCTGGGGCTTTGCGTTCGGCATGGTGCCGATCACGATTCAGATCTGGTGCTTCGATGCGTCCGGCGGGCGGATTGAAGGTGTCCAGGCGCTGATCGTCTGCGTGATCAACCTGTCGATTGGTGGCGGCGCGTTTCTCGGCGGCGTGGTTGCCGACTATGCTGGCTTTGCGGCGGTCATCACCGTCGGTGCGCTGTGTGCGTCGCTGTCGGTGGCGACGGTTCTATGGTTGATCATCAAACACAAACAGGTGGTCTGCGAAAGCTGACCCCACTCAACGCCGGAGCGTTCATGAAGATTGTCATCGCCCCTGATTCGTTCAAGGACAGCCTCAGTGCCGAAGGCGTTGCCAAGGCCATTGCCCAAGGGTTGCGGGAAACACTGCCCCATGCCGAACTCGTCCAGTGCCCCATGGCCGATGGTGGCGAAGGGACGGTAGAGGCGATTCTGGCGGTGATCAGCGGCGAGCGGCGCGAGGCTGCGGTCCGCGGGCCTCTGGGCGTCGAGGTGACGGCGCGCTGGGGCTGGTTGCCTGAATCGCGCACGGCCATTATCGAAATGGCTGAAGCCAGCGGGTTGCAGTTGATTGCCCTGGAACAACGGGACGCTTGCCGCAGCTCATCGTTCGGCACCGGGCAATTGATCCTCGATGCACTGGACACAGGCGCTGAAAGAATCATCCTGACCATCGGCGGCAGTGCGACCAATGACGGCGGGGCGGGCATGCTCAGCGCTTTGGGCGCGAAGTTTTCCGATGCCGACGCAGGCGAACTGGCACCGGGCGGCCTGGCGTTGGCGGGGTTGGCGCGTATCGACCTGAGTGGCATGGACCCGCGTCTGCAGTCGGTGAGCTTTGAAGTGGCGGCGGATGTGAACAACCCGTTGTGCGGGCCACACGGCGCTTCTTTTGTGTTCGGTCGGCAAAAGGGCGCCAACAGCGAGCAGGTCGAGGCGCTGGACAACGCCTTGGCGCACTTCGCCGATGGCTGCGCCAGGGTGCTCGACCGTGATGTTCGGGATGAGCCAGGCTCGGGGGCTGCTGGCGGCATGGGGTTCGCTGCCAAGGCATTTCTGGCCGCCAGTTTTCGTCCGGGTGTTGAAGTGGTGGCCGAGCTGGTCGACCTCGCCAGCAAGATCAAGGGCGCGGACCTGGTGATCACGGGCGAGGGCCGTTGCGATATCCAGACGCTGCACGGCAAGACGCCCATTGGCGTGGCCCGGGTTGCCCGCCAGCAGGGTGTGCCGGTGGTGATCATCGCCGGGACGTTGGGCGAGGGCTATGAAGGTTTGTATGAGCACGGGATCGATGCGGCGTTCGCCGTGGTCTCCGGGCCCATGACCCTGGCTGATGCCTGCGAGCAAGCCCCGCGATTATTGCAGGAGCGGGCGCGGGATATTGGCAGGCTGTGGCAGTTGGGGCGCGATACGCATTCGCGGTAGGAGCTGCCGTAGGCTGTGAATCGCGGGTTGTCTGACCCACCGCCTTCGCGACCGTCGCAGCCACCGATTGCTCCTAATATGTTCAGAGCTTCGGGGAATCAAAGCGGGGCGCCTTCAATCGAGTAGTAACAACAGCATCTGGGCGCTGCTGAGTCAGGTTCCGTCCTGACGGCAGGGTCACTTTTGGTGCCAAAAGTAACCAAAACCTCTGCGCTGGCGTACGGCCCCCGCTTCGCGGCGGTTCCTTCGCTCCGGCACCGTGGGGTGGGCACGCGCCGAAGGGCCATCCATGCCGAGCGACCCACCCCACGGCACCTCCGCTCAGCCTCCCGACGCGCATTTTGCGTCGCCTGTGAAATCGCGGTAGGAAAAGCAAAAGCAAATCTGCTTTGCAGATTTTCCAGGATCATTTCCTTCCTGACTCGCACTCTGCTTTTGATTCTGTAGGCGTGCGCAAAACGTATGGCCGACACAAATTGCGACTTGTGGCCGGCCGAGCGCAGGTATTGCGCAGTGGGTGAACCGGCAAGGATGCCGGTTTAGCCGCACTGGGCCAGGGATGGCCCTTTGCGGCGACCCATGGAGCAATGCCGGAGCGAGGGAAGTCTGAGCCTTGGCGAAGACCCGGACAAAGGAGCGGGAGAGTTTTGCTTACTTTTGACTGGGCCGGCATTCCGGCTGTTCAAAAGTGAGGCGCCGTAAGGGCGCAACGGTAAATCAGCGCCACCGCCGATACCGGATATGCATGGTTTTCTTGCAATCCAGCATCCATAGGCAATTGAGTAAAGCAGGTTGATGCGGTATCCCCAAGCCACGCGTTCAAATCACCGTCCACCCCCCTCTGGCAGCTTGGCAATCACCTTGATCTCGAAATCAAAGCCATACAGCCAGGTCACGCCGACCGCCGTCAGGGTCGGGTGCGGTGCGTTGCCCCAGAACTCCGGGACCACCTCCCAGATACGCTCGAATGTCGACTGCGGATCGACCATGAACACTGTCACATCAATCACGTCATCGAAACTGCACCCTGCGGTTTCCAGGATCGAGTTCAGATTGGTAAACGCCTGCCTGACCTGGGTCTGCAGATCGGGTTCGGGGGAGCCGTCTTCGGTGCTGCCCACCTGGCCAGAAACAAACAGAAACCCGTTGGAACGGATGGCGGGCGAGTAACGATTGCGCTCGTACAACGCGCGGCGACCGGCTGGGAAAACAACGTCACGTACTGTCATGTCAGGCTCCTTGAGCGGGATCAGAACGTGACCCCGTAAACGATGAGTCGACTTTAAGGGGCTTGCGTGGCCGGGATAAACAGGCAACTGTAGTTATCACTGTTTGTCATTCCCAAACAATCCATGAGTGGATGAGGCGCCGATGGACCGTTTTGATGCGATGCAGGCCTTTGCCAGGGTGGTGGAAGCGGGCAGTTTCACCAAGGCCGCTGAAACCCTGCACATGAGCAAAACCAGCGTGACTCAGTTGGTGCAGCAGCTTGAAGCCAGGCTGCGGGTCAAGTTGCTCAACCGCACCACGCGCAAGGTCAACGTCACGGCCGATGGCGCGGTGTATTACGAACGGGTGATACGCCTGCTGGCCGATCTGGACGACGCCGAAACCAGCCTCTCCGGCGCGGCCAGTCTTCCCCGGGGCAGGCTGCGCGTCGACGTACCCAGCCCGTTGGCCGCTCTCATTCTGGTGCCGGCGCTGCCGGAGTTTCATGCCCGCTACCCCGATATCCAGATCGACATGGGCGTCAGTGACCGGAAGGTGGACCTGGTGGGCGATAACGTGGACTGCGTGGTCCGCGGCGGCGAGATGACGGATCAGTCGCTGATCGCTCGCCGGGTCGGCGATTTGCAGATGAGTGTCTATGCAGCGCCGGACTATCTGCGGCGCCTGGGCGTGCCTGAACATCCCCGTGAGCTGGAAGATTCCGAGCACCGGATTGTCGGTTTTCTGTGGGCCCGGACCGGTAAAGCGCTGCCCTATGCCATGCGCAATGGCAGTGGGAGTAGCAGTGAAAGCGTGAAGATCCAGGGCCGCTATGTGTTGGCGGTGGATGATGGCAACGCTTACATGGCGGCGGGGCTGGCAGGGCTGGGTGTGCTGTGGCTGCCGGACTACATGGCCAGGGCTCATCTGTCCAGCGGAGCGTTGGTGCCTGTGTTCGGGGGCTGGCAGCTGGAGCCGATGCCGCTCTACATTGCGTATCCGCCTAATCGGCATATCAGCATCAAACTGCGGGTGTTTCTGGACTGGGTCATAGAACTGATGGCGATACATGCACCGCTGCTTCCCAGGGAAGTTTGATGAGGTCAACAGAGGGCGAAGTTACTCTTCGCTGACGCTTAACTTTTACCGCCTGATATTTCTCATTCGTGAAGTTTATTTGTATTCGAATAGCACTCGATTGAGTGCATACTCGATTCAACGGCCTTTCATAGGGTGTTTTTTCAAAACAACGCCATGTGCCAACTGCCTTTATGCCTTGTATTTAAAGGGAATCACTATGGAAGGCCCAAAAGCTGCTGCCTCCGAGGGGTGTGTCGAGCCGCACAACGGCGCGCTAACGCCCGACGAACCGCTGGATGCTGCGCTGCGCGCCCTGGGGGTCAAGCAGGCAGAACAGGATGATCTGGTCGGCAAGCTGGAGATCGCTCAGACGCAGTTGCTGCAATCGGAGCGCCTGGCGAGCATTGGGCAGTTGGCGGCCGGTGTCGCTCATGAAATCAATAACCCGGTGGGTTATGTTTTCTCCAATCTCAAAACCCTGGCCGGTTATGTTGACGATCTGCTGCGCATCATTGATGCGGTCGATACCGTCGCCAATCTGGATGAGTTGCGCCAGCTCAAACTCAGCCTGGAATATGACTACATTCGCAATGACGTCGAAGCCTTGATTGTCGAATCCGAAGACGGCATCGACAGGGTCAAGAAGATCATCACCGCCCTCAAGGATTTCTCGCATATCGAAGAAGAGGAATTTCTCGAGGCCGACTTGTTGCGCGGTCTTGAGTCGACCTTGAACATGGTCAACAACGAACTCAAATACAAAGCCGAAGTGGTCAGGGAGTTTGCCGTCCTGCCGCAGGTGCAGTGCATTCCCTCGCAAATCAATCAGGTGGTGATGAACCTTCTGATCAATGCCGCCCATGCCATCGATCAGTTCGGGGTCATCACCCTGCGTTGCGGCCAAGCGGGCGATTGGGTCTGGGTGGAAGTGCAGGACACCGGCAAAGGTATCGAGCCGCCACTGCTCAAGCGTATTTATGACCCGTTTTTCACCACCAAACCGGTTGGGCAGGGGACGGGGCTGGGGCTCACCCTGTCGTACAACATTTTGCAAAAGCACCACGGCCGGTTCGAGGTCCACAGCGAGCCGGGGCAAGGTTCGAGGTTTCGTTTCTGGTTGCCGGTGCGTCAGCCGGGACAGTAGCTGGGCAGTTGGCAGTTGTCAGTAAAAGCTATCTCAATCACGGATCGACACGAGGCTGGGCAAACAATGAGAAATGGTCACGTCGTCAGCCAGATCTACATCCACCTGGTTGCCTTTGCCCTGGCCGCGTTCAGCGTGGTGGGCCTGTATGGATTCCTGTTCATCGACGCCGCCAGCCGCCTCAAGGTGCAGCGTCTGTCGGATGTGGCCGTGGCGGGTTTGCTGGTGGCCGCAGGGCTGGTCAGCGCCGCCCACCATCGACATCGGCTCAGCGCCTTGTTTGCCAGCCTGCTGATCATGCTGAGTGTGTATACCGTCGTGCATAACCTGGCGGTGCCGAGTCTTGAGTGGGGCACGTCGTGGGCCACCGGCCTGCTACGCATGCGCAGCCCGCTGGCGGTGGTATTGGGCATTATCGGCCTGGTCATGGCCTGCGCGCATCGCGGCGTGCCGGGCAAGTGGCTGGCCAGAGGGTGCGGCGCAGGGCTGGTGATCGTGATCCTTCTGACCCACATCACTTCCTGGTGGGCAGGGCTGAGTATTGAGCAAATCGGTCTTCGGACTGAACTCAATTACATTGTTCATCTGTTCTTGTTCTTCATCAGCGTCGCCCTGGTGTTGCTGCCGCAGTTGCCGGAAAACCGCAGCCAGCTGATGGATCGCCTGACTGTGGCGGCGGGTATCAGCGGGGCGTTCACCACAGTCATCAGCTGGTTTCTGCTCAGTCAGCAACACTTTGCCAATCAGGACCCGGCCGACAGCTTCGCCGTGACCTATCTGCCCAACCTGATCCTGGGCCTTGGGCTGATTTTCAGTTTCCTCATCATGACCAGTCAGCGTCTGGCGCGCCTGGCACTCAAGCATGCCGAACACCTGCGGCTGGCCAACCATGCCCTGCAGGACAGCCTGCGTGAACAGGCCAGTCTGCAGGCGCTGAACCAGCGCATCGTGGAGTTTTCCGAGGACATTCTGTGCTCTCTGGACGAGCACTGCCGTTTCACTCAACTGAGCCCGTCCACGATGATCGTGCTGGGGTATCGGCCGGAAGACATGCTCGGTCAGTCCATTTTCGATTACCTGGTGGCCGAGGATCTGGCAGCGACCCAGACAATCCTGCAGACCATGATCGACGGTGGCGAACGGCACCACTTTCGCTGCAGCTTCCGCCGTCAGGATGGCGTCGTGGTTCACCTGCACTGGACCGGGCGCTGGTCGGCCAGCGAGCGCACGCTGTTTGCCATGGCCCATGACGTGACACCGCTGGTGGGCAGCGAAAGTTTTTATCGCTCGCTGTTCACTTTCAATCCCGATCCGGTGTACTCCTTCGATCTGGATGGCCGCCTCACCAGCGTGAACCGCGCCGGTTGCTCGCTGGCCGATTACAACGAAGACGAGCTGCTGGGCGAGCATTTATCGCTGCTGCTGCACAACGAAGACTCTTCGACACTGGCCGATTACGTCACCACCGCCATCAGCGGCGGCACGTTGCGAGACGAAGGGCTGCTGCGCACCCGTGGTGGGCAGTTGATCGATGTGGGCCTGACTCACTTGCCGATCATCATTGATGAAAAGATTGTCGGCGGCTTCGGCATCGCCAAGGATTTCAGCGAGCGTAATCACACGTTAAGGGCGCTGCGCGAAGCGTTGCAGCACTCCGAGCACCAGGCCGAGCTGCTGGGTGGGCTGAGTGAGACGGCGGTCAATATCAACAGCATCATCAACCGCCACAACCAGAGCGATACCTTGCTCGACTACATGGCTGAGCGCCTGCGTCTGCTGTTGGGGGCGCACCAGTCGGTCATCCATCTGAGCCCGACGGCCGAGGGCGCCTCCGGCATTTACTCGACGTCGTTATCGGACAAATACCCCACCCATCCTCAGGATCACTGGATCAGTGATGAGCTGGAATTCAGCGCCAAGATTCGCGACACCAATCAGCCGATTCTGCTCACCCGAAGCCAATTGAAGAACCACTCGCGCTGGCACAGCCAGGATGTCGAGAGCGCCGGGTCCGGGGCTGCCAGGCGCGGTTGGCTGGCCGTGCCGCTCAAGGACCACGACGGCACCAACCTGGGTCTGCTGCAGCTGTCGGACAAGTACGAAGGTGATTTCGATCAGGACGATCTGGCCATCGCCCAGCAGTTTGCACAAATGGCCGTCGCAGTCATGAAGAACAGCCTGCTGGTGCAAAAGGTGTTGGCGGGCGAGCGGCGCCTGAAGACCCAGCTTGAATTCACCTCGGCGATCACCAACAGCGTCAGTGAAGGGCTGCTGGCGGTGAATCTTCAGGGCGTACTGACCTTCATCAACCCCACGGCGGCCTACCTGCTGAACCAGCCGGCGCAGGCGCTGCTGGGGCAGGCGTTAGGGCACTACTTGCCGCTGGCACTCAGCGACAGCGAGCACAGCGCGCGCACTAGCAGTTATCACGGCGAAGTGAGCCAGGGCCTGTCGCCTCAGGGCGAACGCTACCTGGCTTTTGACAGCGCGCCGTTGATCAACGACGAAGGCCCGCAGGGCTGGGTGGTGGCGCTGCGGGATATTTCCGAGCAGAAACGCTTCGAGTCGGAACTGGCCTACAACGCCAGCCACGACGTGCTGACCGGGCTGCCCAATCGGGCCCTGCTGGAAGATCGTCTGGTCCAGGGCTGCGCGTTCAGCGTGCGTTACAAACGCAGCCTGGCGGTCATGTTCATCGATCTGGACGGTTTCAAACCGATCAACGACAGCCTGGGGCACAGTGTCGGTGACCTGGTCCTGATTGAAGTGGCGCGGCGCATGGAACAGCAGGTCCGGCCTGGCGACACCGTGGCCCGCATGGGCGGTGACGAGTTCGTCATCATCCTGCCGGACCTGACAAAAGACGAGGACGTGTTGCTGGTCGCCAACCGCGTGATCGAGAACATCGGCAGGGTCTATACGATTGACGGCACTGAGCTGCAGATCACCGCGAGCATGGGCATCACCCTGAGCGACGGGCGCATCGAACAGCCCATGCACTTGATCCAGCAAGCTGACCTGGCGATGTACAAAGCCAAGCAGCAGGGCAAGAACAACTGCCAGTGGTACACCGAGGACCTCAATCAGAAAGTCAGTGAGCGGGTGTACCTGCGTAACGAGCTGCAAAAAGCCATCGAAGCCCAGAGCCTGCAGCTGTATTACCAGCCGCAGGTCGATGCGCGCAGTGGCCGGGTCACGGGCTATGAAGCCTTGATGCGCTGGCAGCATGCCGAAGGCGGCTTCATCCCGCCGATCCAGTTCATCCCGGTGGCTGAAGACACCGGGCAGATCATCCCCATGAGCGAATGGGCGATTACCACGGCCTGCCAGCAGGCACGCCAGTTGTTCGACCTCGGCTGGAGAAACCAGGTCATGGCGGTGAACATTTCACCGATGCAATTCGGGCGGGTGAACTTCGTCAATTTTGTCAAAACCACGCTCGAACAAACCCGCTTGCCCGCCGAGCTACTGGAACTGGAGATCACCGAGTCGGTGCTGATGGACAACGCTGAAAAAGCCATCGAAACCCTGCATGCGCTCAAGGCCATCGGTGTGCATATCGCCATTGATGACTTCGGCACCGGATTTTCGAGCCTCAGCTACCTCAAGCGCCTGCCCATCGACAAGGTCAAGATTGACCGATCTTTCGTGGGCGAGATCATCAGTGATCGCAGTGACGCGGCCATCGCCCAGGGCATCATTTCCATGGCCCATCACTTGGGCTTGAAGGTGATTGCCGAAGGCGTGGAGAACGAGCCCCAGGTGGACTTCCTGAAAAGGAACCAGTGCGACACGTTCCAGGGCTACTACTTTGCCAAGCCGATGCCATTCGATGCGCTGGAAGTGTTCCTGGTCGAGCAGCAAGCGACGCTGCAACTGATGCGCCCGGCCAATGCCATCACGGCAGGCGGGCAGACCTTGCTGCTGCTGGATGACGAGGTCAATATCCTGCGCGCCCTGAGCCGGGTCTTGCGCCGCGACGGCTATCAGATTCTGGTGGCCCGCAATGCCCAGGATGCGTTCGCCCTGCTGGCCAAACATGAGGTGCATGTGATCCTGTCTGACCAACGCATGCCAGAGATGAACGGCACCGAGTTCCTGAGCCGGGTCAAGGACCTGTATCCGGACACGGTACGCATCGTGCTCTCGGGCTACACCGATCTGAAGTCGGTAACGGATGCCATCAACCAGGGCGCCATTTTCAAGTTCCTCACCAAACCATGGGACGACAAGGAATTGCGCAGCACCGTGGCCCAGGCGTTTCAGCATCGGGAACTGATCAAGCTTTAGAAATGTGCATGCTCGGGGCCGCGTCAGGTCAGGCCGGTCGTTGTTTGCTGACTCGACGCATCGCGGCTGAAGCCTCTCCTACGGGGAATGCATACGATCCGTAGGAGCGGCTTTAGCCGCGAAGGGCAGTGAATGCGATCTGCCTGACACGGCACAGTCCAGCGGTGGGAGCGAATTCATTCGCGAAGTGGCCGGTACATTCAACCGATATGTATCGTCTGTACATCCGTAGGAATGCTTCGGTTATCCGGGCCCTTCGCGGCTGAAGCCGCTCCTACGACAGGTGAATCAAGCCTTCATACCCACCCGCTTGCGCATCTGGGCGGTGATGGTCTGTCTGGTTTTTGCCATGTCTGCCCAGGGGTCGCTGTCCAGCTCTGCCAGGCGCTCGTGGACGTTGTGAATGGTCCAGGTGTTGGCGCCTTTGAGCTCCTTGATTTCCTCTCGAAAGATCGGCACCGAGACGGGCAGGCCTTCACGGGTGCGGGGGGCGTAGGCGCAGATCGTGGTGGCGCCCAAACCGTTGCGCAGGTAGTCGATGAAGATCCGGCCGACCCGATTTTTAGGCCCCGACACCGCGGAAAACCGTTCAGGCAGCAGCTTGGCAATGTGTTTGACGATCGCGTGGCTGAAATCCTTCACCGCATCCCAGTCGGCCTTGGGGGTTAACGGCACCACGATGTGAATGCCCTTGCCACCGCTGGTCTTGAGGAATGACTTCAAGCCCAGTTCGTCGAGCACCGTGAGGGTCAGCTGCGTGGCTTCGACCATGCTTTTCCAGGGCAGCGCCGGATCCGGGTCGAGGTCGAGGATGAATCGGTCCGGGCGTTCCAGGTCCTTGGACACGGCATTCCAGGTGTGCAGCTCGATGGTGCTCATCTGCACCGCGCCAATCAGCGCTTCGAGGTTATTGATCAGCATCATCGGGTGGCCGGTGTATTCCTTGCCCATGGTTTCGATGCCGGGAATCGACAGGCGATCTGCGTTTTTCTGAAAGAACAGCTCGCCGGTGATGCCTTCCGGTGCACGCACCAGCGCCACGGGCCGGTTCTTCAACTGCGGCAGTAGCCACTCGGAAATGCGGACGCAGTAATCCGCCAGATCACGCTTGGTGGCGCCGCTGACCGGGTCGATCACACGTTCCGGATGCGTGAGCCGCACCTTGCCGGTCAGCGCGGGCTCCGTCGTCTTGGTTTCTTCAGCTTTGGGCTTGGTTTTGGCCTTGGACTTGGACTTGGGTTTTGGTTTGGGCTGAGCGTCAGCGTCGGACGACGTGGTTTCCGCCTTGGCCGATTGTGCAGCGGTTTTGCTTGCTGTTTTCTTCTGTTTGACCGGCGTAGCGGGGCGCTCCTCGGTGATCGATGTGGCGGGCTTGTCGGTGCGCAGGCCATGAAATACCGCGTGGCGCACCGAGCCGTCCTGGGTGATTTCGGCAAAGGCCACTTCGGCCAGCAGCTGCGGTTTAAGCCAGTGCACACCCTTGGCTTCAAACCCGGTAGGAGGATTGATCACCGCAGGTTTTTTGACCTCCAGCGGCGTCAATTGCTCATGGATGCTGCTCAACGTGGCTTCGTTAAAGCCCGTACCGACCTTGCCCGCATAGCGCAGTTCACCGCTGTCGGCATCATGCAAACCCAGCAGCAGGGCGCCAAACTTGCTGCGTGCGCCTTTGGGTTCGGTAAACCCGACCACCACGAACTCCTGCCGCCGTTTGCATTTGAGCTTGATCCAGTCGCCACTGCGCCGGGACACATAAGTGCTGCCCACCCGCTTGCCGATCAAGCCTTCCATCTTCATCTGGCAGGCGGTGTTCAACAGGGCGTCAGGGGTTTCGGCAAAGTCCTCGGAAAAGCGCAGCACCGGGTCTTCGCTGCGCTGCAGCACTTTAGCCAGCGCGGCCCGGCGTTGCTCCACCGGAACCTGCCGCAGGTCCATGCCGTTGAGGTAGGGCATGTCGAACAGGTAATAACTGATGGTGTCGCTGCTGCCCGCCTCGAAGGCATTCTGCAGAGACTGGAAGTCCGGAACCCCTTGCTCGTTGGCCACCACCATTTCACCATCCAGCCAGGCGGACTCCAGGTCCAGGCTGGCCAGCGCCTCGGCCTGACGAGGCAGTTTGTGGGTCCAGTCATGACCGTTGCGAGTGAACAACTGAACCTTGCCGTCGTTGATCCTGGCCATGACACGGTAGCCGTCGAACTTGATCTCGTAGCGCCAGTCGCCTTCGGGGGCGGAGTCCACCAGCGTCGCCAGCTCCGGCTTGATGCTGTCGGGGATGGCTGCCGGTTCAGCATTGGCCAGCAGGGTTTTACCTGACGACTTTTTTGATGCTGCTGCGGATTTTGCAGCCGCTGTCTTGCCGACTTTCTCGACGGGTTTGGGTGACGCCGGTTTGGGGGCAGTGGTTTTTGCAGCGGGCTTTTTCGACGCTTTTTTCGCGGCCTGTTTCTCAACGATGGTGCGCTCGCTCAGCACGCTATGAGGCTCGGCTTTGACAACGTCGTAATCGCTCTCGGGCCGGGCAAACTCGTCCTGATGCTTGATCAGAAACCACTGCTCCTGCTTTCCGGGCATGTGGGTTCTGACCAGGTTCCAGACGCCCGCGAGCTTTTCACCTTGCAGTTCGAATTTCAGCCGACCTTTGGTGTACGCCTCAGCGGGGTCGGACAGCGGCTTCCAGACCCCACGGTCCCAGACAATCACATCGCCTGCGCCGTAATGGCCTTCGGGGATGCTGCCTTCGAAGGTGGCGTAACTGATCGGGTGGTCTTCGACATGGACGGCCAGACGCTTGGCCTTGGGGTCCAGGGACGGGCCTTTGGGCACTGCCCAGCTTTTCAGCGTGCCGTCCAGCTCCAGACGAAAATCGTAGTGCAGGCGTGAGGCGTCGTGCTTCTGAATGCAGAACTGCAAGGCATGCGCGGCCTTCTTCGAGGCCTTGGTTTTGCTTGCACCGCGCCTGCCTTTTGCCTCGTTGCCCGAAGGCTCGGACGTGGCATCGAAGTCGCGTTTGCGGTTGTACTCGTCCAGTGCCGCACTCATGGCCGATCTCCTTGCTGTGATAAGCAGCAGAACACGCCCGACGAACTGAGTTCCGAGGCGCGGGATAACTGGCGTGCAGAGCTGGCAGTTGGGGTCTATGTCGGCAAAATCAACGGGCGGGATAGCCAAAGGCTTACATGAAGTGAGGTGTAATGGCCGTTTACAACCAGAGCGCCAAACCTCAATCTAGAGCCATCAACTGAAGCACAGGAAGGGCTTCAGCGGTCAGGGATGATCACCATGGCTTGGATGCTGCCGACAGGATGTTGGAATGGTTTTGATGAAAAATAACCCGCTTCGGCGGGTTTTTTATTGTCTTTTTTTTCCTGCTGAACGGTGCGGTTAGTGGGCGTTTTGGGCTGAACTAGATACGCCGATGTCCTTCTAACGCTGATCATCACGCCCTAGAGGTCGCCGTGTCGAAAATAATCACGTCCGCTGCTGCTTTCCATGAGGAGCTCGAGCAGGAAACCAAGATCTTCGCCTCTGCCAAGGAGCGACTGGACTTCTATCGCAACGAAATCCATTTCGAAACCACCAACCTGTCCAGCCGGACCAATGCCTACCTGACCGCCCAGGCATTTCTGGTCATTGCTTACGCCTCCAGCATGGCCAACCTGAATCCGCAGTGGGGAGTGATCTTCACCATGGTGGTGCCGGTGATGCTGGTGATCTTCGGTGTGGTCAGCTCGATCATGGCCTGGCCGGGTATAAAAGCGGCGTGCGACATCATCGATCACTGGTACTACAAACAAAGCGGACTGCTTAGAAGCGAACCGGTGATTGGCATGGCGTATGACGATTCGCCGCTGTTCAGCGCCTGGGAGTCCACTGACAGGGGCCACAAGACGGCGCTGCTGTTTTCAAAACGTACGCCGTGGATGTTCTTCGTGTTCTGGCTGTGCCTGGGCGTGTTTGCGGTGTTTGTGCACATCATTTATCCGTCGACCTAAAGCACGGCAGTTCCGAAATGGCCCGCATCTCAGCGGGCTTTTGTGTTTCCGGGGCAGGGCTGCGGCCGGGGGCAATACGCCGCTGCTTCAAAAAGCGCTACAGCTCGGCCCGTCGGTGGCGTATTTTAGGGCCGATACGGTTGCAGGCCTTGCCTGTCAGGCACTCCCGACAATAAAGAAGCGAGACACCGATTGATCGAACGCCGTCAGTTCAGTGGATGCATGAAGGGCAAAAACCTTCGTTATCTGGATGAAAGCAGCCAGGCGCCTGCGCAACAGACGCGTACCGGCTTTCTGCTGCTTGAACATTTCTCGCTGCCAGCCTTCACCCAGGCGCTGGACACCCTCGTCACCGCCAACCTGTTACGCCCCAAGCTGTTCAGCACCCGCACCTTCGGGCTGCAGGGCAGCGAAGTGGTCAGCGACCTGGGGCTGGTGATCCGTCCTGACGAAAAAATCAGCCCGCAGGCGCTCCAAGCGCTGGACCTGCTGGTGATCTGTGGCGGCTATCGCACCGAGCTGCACGCCAGCGACGAGTTGATCGGCTTGCTCAAGGCGGCCTCCGACGCCGGTATTGCCTTGGCCGGGCTGTGGAATGGCGCGTGGTTTCTGGGCGTGGCGGGTTTGCTCGAGGGCTACCGCTGTGCGATCCATCCCGAGCACCGGCCGGCCCTTGCGGAAATCTGCAAGGTGACCCACGTAACCAGCGAGCCGTTTGTGGTGGACCGCGACCGCCTTAGCGCGTCCAGCCCGTCCGGGGCGTTTCACATGGCGTTGGAGTGGATCAAGGCGCTGCACGACAAGGCGCTGGTGGAGGGCATCGAAGACATTCTGTCGTTTGAGGAGTCGCGCTACCGGCGAGTGAAGGCGTCCCCGCACCTGTCGGTGAGTGCGCCCTTGCGCGAGGTGGTCAAGCTGATGGACGCCAATCTGGAGGAGCCGCTGGAGATGGATCAGTTGGCGGTTTATGCCGGGCGTTCACGGCGGCAGATCGAGCGTTTGTTCCGCGAACAATTGGGCACGACGCCCCAGCGTTATTACCTGGAGTTGCGCATTACCGAGGCGCGACGTCTGCTGCAACACACCGAAATGTCCCAGGTCGAGGTGCTGGTGGCTTGCGGTTTCGTGTCGCCGAGTCATTTCAGCAAATGCTACAGCTCCTATTTCGGCTATCGGCCTTCCAGGGAGAAGCGGCTGGTGGGGTAGTGCGTGTGGTTTGTCTGATATGCCGCTGTTTGCAGGATCAACCAATCAACGCGTAGCGCCTTGAATCGAGTAGCGACAACAGCATCCGGGCGCTGTTGAGTCAGGTTCCGTCCTGACGGCCGGGTCACTTTTGTTTTGGCAAAAGTAACCAAAACCATTGCGCTGGCGTACGGCCCCCGCTTCGCGGCGGTTCCTTCGCTCCGGCACCGTGGGGCGGGCACGCGCCGACGGGCCATCCATGGCCCAACGGCGCTCGCTCGGCATCCATGCCGAGCGACCCACCCCACGGCACCTCCACTCAGCCTCCCGACGCGCATTTTGCGTCGTCTGTGAAATCGTGGGAGGAAAAGCAAAAGCCAAAGCAAATCTGCTTTGCAGATTTTTCGGCATCACTTATCCCTGATTCACACACTGCTTTTGATTCTGGAGGCGTGCGCAAAACGTGTGGGCGACACAAATTGCGACTTGTGGCCGGCCGAGCGCAGGTATTGCGCAGTGCGGCTCTTTGTTTAGAGGCAGCGGCAAGGATGCTGGTTTAGCCGCACTGGGCCAAGGATGGCCCTTTGCGGCGGTCCACGGAGCAATGCCGGAGCGAGGGAAGTCTGAGCCTTGGCGAAGACCCGGACAAAGGAGCGGGAGCGCTTTGGTTACTTTCGTCTGGGCCGGCATTCCGGCTTTTCGAAAGTGACGCGCCGTAAGGGCGCAAAGGTGAATCAGCGTCACCTCCTATGCCGGATATGCAGGCGATTTAGGAACCTTGCAACGGCGCATCCACAGGTTATGCGTTGTATCAGGCAAACCACCGCTCAGCTCGCGGCGGTATTGCTCAGTGCTTTGTGCAATTTGCTGATAAGGTCGCCTTCATTGAAGGGTTTTTGCACCACGGACGAGCCTTCCAGGCCGAGCACGTCGATGTCGGCGTAACCAGTGACGAACAGCACAGGCATGTCCGGGTATTGCTGGTGGACCAGGGACGCCAACTCGCCGCCGGTCATGCCAGGCATGGCAAAGTCGGTGAGCACCAGATCAATGCCGCTGTCGAGCATTTCCATGGCCTGCAGCCCGCTGCCCGCCTGCCTGACCGCGTAACCCAGTGACTGCAGCATCTGCAAGGTCACCGAGCGCACGGCCGGGTCATCATCGACCAGCAAGATGGTTCTTGAACCGCTTGGGCGCACCAGCGGTGGGGCGGCAACCTCTTCATCCGGCATGTCCTGGGGTTTGCCGACGCTGGGCAGGTACACCATGACCTTGGTGCCAACCCCCAATTCGCTTTCGATCATGACCCCGCCGCCGGACTGCTTGGCGAAGCCGAACACCTGGGCCAGCCCCAGCCCGGAGCCTTTGCCCACGTCCTTGGTGGTGTAGAACGGCTCGAAGGCGCGCGACAAGGTTTCCGGGCTCATGCCGCTGCCCGAGTCGCTGATGGCGAGCACGGCGTACTTGCCGGGCTCCGGGTCTTCGGGGCGAATGGCCGGGCGGGTGATTTCGGCGTTGAACGTGGAAAAACACAGTGTCCCACCCATCTCCATGGCGTCACGTGCGTTGATCGCGAGGTTGAGGATGATCATTTCGGTCTGGGTCGGATCGCCCATGGCGTACCACAGGTCCGGGGCCAGGTCGGTGTTGATCCAGATGCTGCCGCCCAGCGCCCGGGCGAGCAGGGTGCCCATGTTCCTGACCGTGTCGTTGAGGCTGATGGCGGTCGGCTGCAAGCGCTGGCGGCGTGAGAACGACAGCAGTTGCGCCGTGAGTTTGGCCCCGCGTTCGCCTGCGTCCTTGACGTTCTGCAAGCGGTTGACGGTTTTGTCCAGGGTGCCGCGTTCGATGTCGCGGATGGCGAACGTGGTGCTCGTCAGGATCACCGTCAGCAGGTTGTTGAAGTCGTGCGCCACGCCTGCGGTCAGTTGCCCGACCACTTCCAGGCGCTGCATCTGCTGCAGGTCGGCTTCGATGCGTTCGCGTTCGGTGATCTGTGCGCGCAAGCGCTGGTTGGCAGCGGCCAGTTCGTCGATGACCGCGCGTTCTTCGGTGATGTCGCGCACCGCGGCGTACATCAGGTCGCCTTCCGGGACGATGGTCCAGGACAGCCAGCGGTAGTCACCCGAGCGGTGCTTCATGCGGTTGACGAAGCGCGTGGAAATGTTGCCCTGGGCAATGCTTTCCATTTCATGCACGGTGGTGCCGATGTCAGCCGGGTGAATCAATTCCCACAGGCGCATCTGGCTGATCTGTTCGTTGGACCAGCCCAGCGTGGCTTCCCAGGCGGGGTTGAACGAGATCGGCGTCATGTCCAGGCGCAACACGGCCAGCAGCTCTCGGGACAGCTCCCAGGTCCGATCACGTTCTCGGGTGCGCAACTCGATGCGCGCGCCCAGGGCTTCGTTGAGTTCGACCAGCTCGCGGGTGGCCTGCTTGCGCTCGGTGATGTCCTGCATGACCCCGGTGAAGCGCACACAACGGCCTTTTTCGAACACCGAGCGACCGTTGGAGAACAACCAGCGCGACCTGCCATCGGGCATCAGTGCGCGGTATTCGATCTGGTAATCGCCTTCACGGGTCAGGGCTTCATGGATGCGCGACTCCAGCAGCGGTCGATCATCGGGGTGACAGCGGGCCAGCAGAAAGGCCAGATCGACCTGGCTGTTGGGCAGGATTTCATACAAGGCGTTGCAGCGTTCATCCCAGAGCATGCGCCCCAGTGCGGGCTGGAATTCCCAGACGCCCATCATGGCCGCTTCGATGGCGAGCCGCGCACGGACTTCAACTTCCTGCAGGGCGGTTTCCGCAGCCCGGCGCTTGACCCGCTCGCGAACCTCGGAGACCGCACGCTTGACGGCCTTGGGCAGCATTTTGAGGTTTTGCTTGAGGACGTAATCCACCGCCCCCAGGCGCATCATCTCCACGGCTTGCTGCTCGCCGAAGATACCCGAGAGGAAAATGAACGGGGTTTCCGGTGCCAGTTCCCGTGAGATTTTCAGCACGTCAGCGCCGGACGAACCGGGCAGCAGGAAGTCGCAGAGCACGGCATCAAACACCTGCTCACTCAATGCCTTGGCCGCCCCTTGATGGTTATGAACCAGGGTTGAATCCACTTCGATGCCGCTGGCCTCCAATGCCAAGAGCGTCAGCTCCGCATCGTGCGGGCTGTCTTCGATCAGGAGAATCTTGAGTTGGCTGAATGGCATTAAGTCGACTGCGCTTTAATCAATACGGGTCAGGAACCGGGACGACGTTGTGCTCTGACCGAGCCTGGCGGCGGTTCGTTCAGAACGGCCCAGAAAATTCCAAGGTCGGAGATGGCACTGACGAATTCCTTGAATTCCACCGGTTTGACCACGTAAGCGTTGACGCCCAATTGATAGGCACGGGACAAGTCCGGCTCTTCGCGGGAGGAGGTCAGCATGACCACGGGGATGCTGCGCAGCTCTTCGGACTGACGAATCGCGTCCAGCACTTGCAGACCATCGACCTTGGGCAGTTTCAGGTCCAGCAGCAGCACGGCCGGGTTGCCGTCCAGGCGCTCGGCGTAAGCATTGCGGCGGAACAGGTAATCCAGAGCCTCGGCCCCGTCACGCAGGACGATCACTTCGTTGGCCAACTGGCTGCGCTCCAGCGCCACCAGGGTCAGCTCCAGATCATGGGGGTTGTCTTCGACCAGCAGGATCGGTTTAAGCATTGGTTTCTCTCCGCGCTCTTTATTCACGAGCTCAGGCGTTTGGAGTTAAAGGTTTGTGAGGCAGCGTGAAGGAGAAAACAGCGCCCTCATTGAGCACACCGTTGGCCTGCACAGTCCCGCCATGACGCTCGATGATGCGTCTGACGTTGGCCAGGCCGATGCCTGTGCCTTCAAATTCTTCCATTCGATGCAGGCGCTGAAACACCCCGAACAGTTTGTCGGCGTAGCGCATGTCAAAGCCCACGCCGTTATCGCGCACGCTGACCGTCACGCCGTTTTCATGTTCGACCGCCTCGACTTCGATCACGGCGACGGCTTCATTGCGCGTGTACTTGATGGCGTTGGCCAGCAGGTTGCGCATGGCCAAGTGTAAAAAGGCCGGGTCGGCAATGATGATGGGTAACTCGCGAACCCCCCACTCGATGGTGCGGCCCTCGTAATCGGGAGCCATTTCGCGCTTGATCGAATCGACCATGGCCGTGAGGTTGACTTCCGACTGGCGCATAGGCGAGCGGCCCATCTGGGAAAAGCTCAGCAGGTTGTCCACCAGGGTGCCGGCAAACTTGGCCGATTCACCGATGGTGCCCAGGAACCGTTGCCCGCGCTCGGACAGGTTGCGCTGTTCCATGTCGCTGAGCAGCTCGGCATAACCGGCAATGTGGCGCAGCGGCGCGCGCAAATCGTGTGAAACGCTGTAGGAAAAGGCTTCGAGTTCCTTGTTGCTGCGCTTGAGCTCGGTGGCCAGCTGGGCCATTTCTTCAGCTTTGCGCAGCACAATGCCGAGCACCGCCAGGCGTAGTTCCGCAACGCCTTCCAGCTCGGTTTCCTGCCAGGGGGTGGAAAAGCCTTCGACGGTCTGCTTCCAGAGTTCGAAACTTCGCCGTGGGCTCAACGCGCCGCTCTGATCGACAGCCTTTTCGGGTCGACCCGCCCAGTTGACGACCAGCGTCTGCTCGGGCTTGAACCAGATCAGGTAATTGGAGTGCAGCTCTGAAATGGACACCGCCAGCGCGCCGCTCACTGATTTTGCCAGGGCAGGCAACTCAGGGATGTCCCGCCCGATATTATCGGTCTCGAAGATCTCGGCATTGCCTTGTTCGGCCAACCAGGCAGCCAGCGTGCGCACCTGCTTTTCGGGTGGGGTCTGGCCAAACAGGTCGCATTCTTCATCGGACACCACGGCCGCGCCGCTGGCGCCGACAAAACGCATGAAGGTTTCCGGCAAGGACTTGAGACCCTTGAACACGCTGTCATGGTCTGCCATGGCCGCAAGCATGTGCACGATGTCTTTGCGCAGGCTGAGCATGCGCTGGTTGCGCAGGTGCGCTTCTTTGGTTTCGACCTGCAGCGACAACACCCGGCCCAGCAGTTCACAGGCCGAGCGGGTCTGGAAGCTGACCGGATGCGCCGTCTGGTTATGGCAGGAAATCAGGCCCCACAGCTGGCCGTCGACCACGATGGAAATCGACATCGACGCGCCAGTGCCCATGTTGCGCATGTATTGCAGGTGCACGGGAGAGACGCTGCGCAAGGTGGCGTAGCTCAGGTCCAGGGGCTGCCCGGTGGACGGGTTGTTCTCGGGGATAATCGGCGACGGCACGTAATAGGCATCGGCAATAATCCGGATCCGGTTGGCGCAATACAGCTCCCGGGCCTGGCGGGGGATGTCCGACGCCGGGAAACACAGGCCCAGGTAACTCGGGTAGCCCGGGTCAGCAGCTTCGGCGTTGACGATGCCATTGCCGTCTCTGTCGAAGCGGTAGGCATTGACTCGGCCAAAGCCGGTAATGCGCTTGATGAAGCGCGCGGAGCGATCACACAGCTCGTCGACGCTTTCTTCTTCGCGCATCTGGCTGATGAACGAACGCACCAGTGGATACAACTTGCCGTGGGCCGTTGCGGTATCGCTGGCGGGTTCGAACTCGGCAATCAATAACCCGGCGTGACGATGCAGCATCATGGCGACCGGCTGAGCGCCGCGCGCGCCTTTGATGAACGTCACGTCGCCAACATGGAAAGGTTGGGCTTCTTCTTCCTCAAGCTCGCCAAGTTCGGCGACGGACGCCGAGCCATTTTTGACCAGCGAGTCCAGTTGACAACCCAGCAGCGCACTGGCGTCGACATCCAGCCACTGGGTAATGTTTTCGCTGATCTGCACAATCGTCATCGACGGTTCTTCGATCACGATCAGAAAGCCTTGGGGCTGAATGCTGCCTGGGATCCGGATCGGTTCGCGAGCGCAATTATCGATGGCCGCTTGCAGCGATGCCTGAGTGTCAGTAGCAGTCAAAACTTCCCCCTTTTAAGGCTTTTGGGACGGGTGGACGCGCGCTCAAGTGATGAGCTGGCGATCGTCGAAAGGCATTCGTCCCGAAAAATCCGATGACACAGTATCAAATTATGAGAAAGCAAACTGCCACCGTTAAGCTGATAGGTGGTTGTTTTTAATAAATACACAGGCGATTTCGGGTGTTTAGCAATGCAAGCTCGTGGACAACACCGTCATGGCTTTGCGCCCCAGACCCTCATGACTGAGCTGGCAATGGCCGTATGACCGGAGTGTCATGTTCGATGGCGCTTACGGTCATTGCTGATTGGCCAGACGGTACGCACAATCCCCTCTGGTTTGCTCACGGGATGTCGGTATGTCGCAACAGGTGTTCTTCGCTCACGCCAACGGGTTTCCCTCGGCCACGTACGGCAAGCTCTTCACGGCCCTGGCGCCGGATTACGTCGTGAGCCACCTTGAGCAACACGCCCATGACCCGCGTTTTCCGGTGGACGACAACTGGCTCAATCTGGTGGACGAGTTGATTCATCACTTGCGTGAGCTTGACGGGCCGGTCTGGGGCGTGGGGCATTCACTGGGCGGGGTGCTGCATTTTCACGCGGCGCTGCGCTGCCCCGAGTTGTATCGCGGGGTGGTGATGCTGGATTCGCCGGTCCTGACCCTGGCCGACCAGTGGATGATCCGCGCCGCCAAGCGCTTTGGCTTCATCGATCGCATCACCCCGGCCGGGCGTACCCTTGGGCGTCGTGAAGCCTTTGCCGATCTTGAGTCGGCGCGGCTGTACTTCGCGGGCAAGACCCTGTTTCGCAGGTTCGATCCGGACTGCTTCGACGCCTACCTGCAGCACGGCCTGCTGGCCGATGGCGAGCAACTGCGGTTGCGATTTGACCCTGCGACCGAGATCAGCATCTATCGCAGCGTCCCCCATACCAGCCCCGGCCGCTCGCGCCAGCTCAAAGTGCCGCTGGCCATGGTGCGCGGGGAGCAGAGCAGGGTGGTGATGCGTCACCACGCACGCTCGGTGCGGCGCCTGCCTCAGGGCGAGTACCTGTCGGTGCCGGGTGGGCATATGTTCCCGCTGGAGCAACCCGATGCCACGGCGTTACTCCTCAAAACCCTGTTCAGCCGCTGGTCCGCAGGTGTTCGTCCATGAGCCATGCCGTCGAAGAAGTCCGCTTGAGCCTGCCGCACATTGAGCTGGCCGCTCACCTGTTCGGCCCGGAGGACGGCCAGCCGGTGATCGCCTTGCACGGCTGGCTCGATAACGCCAATAGCTTCGCCCGGCTGGCACCCAAGTTGAAAGGGTTGCGGATCGTCGCCCTGGACCTCGCGGGTCATGGACACTCCAGCCACCGACCGCCGGGCGCAGGTTATTCGCTGCCCGACTATGTGCACGATGTGCTGCAGGTGGCCGAGCAATTGGGGTGGCAGCGGTTTTCGCTGCTGGGGCATTCGCTGGGGGCAATCATTTCGGTATTTCTGGCCGGGGCAATACCCGAGCGGGTCGAGCGGCTGGCGCTGATCGATGGGCTGATCCCGCCCACTGGCAAGCCTGACAACGCCCCGGAACAACTGGGCAAATCATTGCTGGCGCAGCTGCGGCTGGGCCACAAGCGCAAGCCGATTTACGCCGATCAGGATCAGGCGATTCAAGCACGCATGAAAGGCGCCGTGGCAGTCACTCGCGAAGCGGCCGAGTTGCTGGCCCAGCGTGGCTTGATGCCGGTGCCCGGTGGCTACACCTGGCGCAGCGACAGCCGCCTCACTTTGCCGTCGGCGATCCGCATCACCACTGATCAGGCCATGGCGTTTGTCGCAGCAATCGGGTGTCCGACACATTTGGTAGTAGCTTCCCAGGGCCTGCTTGCGCAGAATCAGACCCTGCTGTCTGACCTGCCTTTTGCCGTTACAAGCCTGTCAGGTAGCCATCATCTGCATCTGGACGATGAATCCGGGGCGGATGCTGTTGCAGACTGTTTCAATCGCTTCTTTGCCGCTCCTTGACTTGCGGCGGGCAACTGCCGACGCTGGGCGGGTTGAAACAGGAATCAATCATGACGGACCTAACCCCGGTAGTATCAGGTCGGCACTCTGCCAGCCTTGTTCAAGTGCCCACTCTTCACGCCATCTGCGCGCCTCGACGTTTGCCCCACGCACTGGCTGCGATGCTCTGTGCCTCGCTGTTGAGCACTGCGGTGATGGCCGCTGATGTACCCGGTAGCCAGGACCTGCCTATGGTGCCCCGGCTGACCGACGCCGAGATCGTTGACTATCGACCTGCCACAGAGCTTGAGCGGATCTACCCCATGGGCTCGATCCGCAAGATCAGCGGCCAGCTGCGCTTTGACGGGCAGGTGAGTGCGCGGGGCAACGTGACGGGCGTGACCTATCAGTTGCCAGCCGAACGCACATCTGCCGAGGCGTTTACCTCTGCGCGCGAAGCGCTGCAGGCCCAGGGTGCCGAGCTGTTGTTCTGGTGCCAGGCCCGTGATTGCGGCGAAAGCAGCCTGTGGGCCAATGAAGTATTCGGCAACGCGAAACTCTACGGCGCCGATGAGCAGCAGGCTTATTTGCTGCTGCGTCTGGCCGAGCCGCAAAGTGACACTCTGGTGGCCTTGTATGGCATCACCCGGGGTAATCGACGCGCCTACCTGCATGTCGAGCAGTTTGACTCCAGCGCACCGCTGGGCGAGTTGATGCCCACGTCGGCGACCTTGCTGCGCCAACTCAAGAGCACCGGCAAGCTGGCACTGCCCAGGCTGATGGGTGCGCCCTCTGCCGATTGGGTGACATTGCTGTCCCGCGGGCTGAACCTGGACAGCAGCTTGCGCGCCACCATTTCCGGCCCCGACCGCGAAGCCTGGCGTGAAGCACTGGTCGCCAAAGGCGTGCGTGCCGCGCGGCTGGAGGCTGGCAGCGACGCTGGTAAAGGGCTGCTGATCGAGGTGATCCGCTAGGGTGTCAGAAGGGCGAACCTGACGCTGGTCACGTTCGCCGTTATGCTTCACGTCTAAGCCCGACTCCTGGGCTGTTTTTTTACTGGATAAGCCATGTTCAATAACGATCGCCTGTTGGTGCAGATCCTGCTCCTGGCGCTGCTCGGCGCGTGCGTCTGGGTGATGGCGCCATTCTGGTCGGCGTTGTTCTGGGGCGCGGTGCTGGCCTTTGCCAGTTGGCCGCTGATGCGCTTGCTGACGCGCTGGTTCAACGGCCGTGAATCCCTGGCGGCGCTGGTGCTGACCCTCGGCTGGATGGTGTTGGTGGCAGCGCCGCTGGTGTGGCTGGGCTTCAACCTGGCAGACCATGTGCGAGATGTGACGCTGTTCATCAAGGACGTGCAAGTGGACGGTTTGCCCGATCCACCCACTTGGCTGGCGGGCATTCCATTGGTCGGCGAGCGGCTGGTCGGTTTCTGGAACAGCATTGATCAGCAAGGCGCGGCGCTGATGACGACGGTCAAGCCGTATCTGGGGCAGGTGGGTAACTTCCTGCTGGCGCGCAGTGCGCAGATCGGCGGCGGGATTCTGGAACTGACCCTGAGCCTGTTGTTCGCGTTTTTCTTCTATCGCGACGGCCCGCGGCTGGCGGCTTTCGTGCTCAGCCTGCTGGAACGGCTGATCGGTGACCGGGCCCAGTATTATCTGGATCTGGTGGCGGGCACCGTACAGCGGGTGGTCAACGGGGTGATTGGCACGGCGGCGGCTCAGGCGGTGCTGGCGCTGATCGGCTTCGTGATCGCCGGCGTGCCGGGGGCGCTGGTGCTGGGCATTCTGACCTTCATGTTCAGCCTGATCCCCATGGGCCCACCGCTGGTGTGGATCCCGGCCACCGCCTGGCTGGCATGGAATGGCGAATACGGCATGGCGGTGTTTCTCGGTATCTGGGGCACCTTTGTCATCAGTGGCGTCGACAACGTGCTTAAACCGTATCTGATCAGTCGCGGCGGCAACCTGCCCTTGGTGATCGTGTTGCTCGGCGTATTCGGCGGGTTGCTGGCGTTCGGCTTTATCGGGCTGTTTATCGGCCCGACGCTGCTGGCAGTGGCTTACAGCCTGTTGACTGACTGGGTGCGCAGCGAGCGTTCACCGCGCACCTGACCGCCAGAGGACTCACGCGGCCGGAACCGGAGTGTCGACCCCTGCGACCGGTCGCGAATCTGCACGCAGGGTTTCCGGCATCGCCAGCAACAGCAGCAACGCGGCCGTCGCCACCCCGGCCAGGGTCAGGAATGCCGCGTTGTAGCCCGCGCCTTGCACCACCAGCCCGGCCAGGCTGTTGCTCAGTGCCGCGCCCAGACCAAAGATCATCGAAATTACCCCCAGGCTGACGTTGAAGCGTCCGGTGCCCTGGGTCAGGTCCTTGACCACCAGCGGAAACAGAGCCCCGAACAAACCTGCGCCGATGCCGTCAAGCAGCTGCACGCCTACCAGCCAGAACGGGTTGTCAGACATGACATAGAGCACGCCTCGAATCGGCAGGATCAAAAAACCGGCCAGCAGCAATGGCTTGCGCCCCCACACATCGGCCTTGGCCCCCACCAGCAGGGCGACAGGCACCATGACCAGTTGCGCCGCGACAATACAGGCGGAGGTCAGCGGGGTGGCCAGTTGCAGGTTGACCTGTGCAAGCTTCTGGCTGACCAGAGGCAACATGGCAGCGTTGGCCAGGTGGAAGAGGGCGCAACAGGCGGCAAACAGCAGCAGGGTTTTGTTGCTCATCAGCACTTTCAGGCCTGAAGGCGAATCGCCGTGGTCTGTGTGCCCGGCTTCAAGACCTCGGGCCACGTCATGATCAATGGCTTCTGCCGACACGCAACTGACCGCCACCACGCTCGCCAGCGCCATCGCCGCCATCAGGTAGAACACCGCAATCGGACCGAACAGGTAGGCAAAACCACCGGCCAGAAGGGCCGCGCAAGCGTTGCCTGCATGGTTGAAGGTTTCGTTGCGTCCAGTGCGTCGGGTGAAGGCCTTGGGCCCGGTGATCCCCAGGGAGATGGCGGCGATGGCAGGCGCGAAAACCGAGGCGGCGACCCCGCTGATGGCCTGAGTGATTGCAATCACACTCAATGACGACGTGAACGGCAATACCAGGCAGCTGCCGGTGACCAGCAGCGCCGCCAATGCAATCACCGCTCGCTTGTAATGGGTGCGGTCGATCAGTGCCCCAGCCGGTCCCTGGGTGACCAGGCCTGCCAGCGCGGCCACGGTCATCACGATGCCGATGCTGGCCGGGTCCCAGTGATGCACCGCCAACAGATAAATGGCCAGGTAGGGCCCAAGTCCGTCGCGAACATCAGCCAGAAAGAAATTCAATCCATCGAGTGAGCGGTTATTGCGGCGTTCAGTATGGGCGTCCAAGTGTGCTCTCGATTTTGACTGCAGCGAGTATCGGCGGGGGTATCGCAGGGTTTGAGCATGGCCCGCAGAAAAGGTTTTATAGCCGCCGAAGATTTCATCCGCCGTTCATATCAGGCGCCCAATGAGGAGTGAGATTTGTCTTGAATGGGGTGGAATTCATGACGCGCACCGGCTGTCCAAACGGGCGTTGAGCAAAGATCCGGCGGGCGAATCAATGATTGTGCCTCGCGTCAGGGCGCTCGCTGGTCAGCCAAACGGAGAGAGAATGAGTCGGGCAGTTCTTGAAAGCGAAACCAATCGTCGACAGTTGCAAGAGATCATTGCCGGGCTGTCCGATGGGGTCATGTTGATCGAAGCGGACCAGTCCATTGTCTGGGCCAATGAGGCGGCGCTGTCCATGCATGGCGTGAAAACGATCAAGCAGCTGGGTCGCAATGCCCGCGAATATGCGTCGCGCTTCACGCTGCGTTATCGCAACAACCACGTCTTGCCGCCAGAAACCTATCCCATCAGCCGGGTGGCGGCGCAAGAAGCCTTCAGTGATCTGGTGGTGGAAGTGCGGCCCGCAGATGACGACGAGAAATGCTGGGTGCATCGGCTGCGCAGCATGATCCTCGACGATCGCGCCGGGGAAGAGCCATTGCGGGTGTTGATCATGACCGACGCCACCGAATGGGCCAGCGCACAACAGCGTTTCGAGCGCACTTTCGCCGCCAACCCGGCCCCGGCGGTAATCTGCCGTCTCAAGGATCTGCGCTACATCAAGGTCAATCAGGGCTTTCTGGAAATGACCGGCTACAGCCGCGAGCAGGTCATCGGCCGTTCCGTCTATGAAGTGGACGTGCTGGAAAATGCCGAGCGCAAGGAACTGGCCATCCAGCGCCTCAATGACGGTGGCACCATCCCGCAAATGCAGGCAGAGCTGAGGCTCCCTGATGGCGGCAGCAAGCTGGTGATCGTCGCGGGCCAGCCGCTGGATGTCGATGATGAAGACTGCATGCTGTTTTCATTCATGGACATGGAGCCGCGACGCAAAATCGAAGCGGCGCTTCGCCAGAGTGAAGAGCGCTTCGCCAAGGCCTTCCGCCTGACGCCCGTGCCGACCCTGGTGTGCAATGCCGAGTCGCGGCATGTAGTAGAAGTGAACGACGCGTTCGTCAATGCCACGGGCTACACCGCTCAGGAACTCACGGGGCGCTCGGTGGAGGAGATCGGTTTCATTGACGGGCCGCAGCAGTGCGCGCAGTTGTTCGATCTGCTGAAGAAGACCGGCAATCTGGAAGGCAGGGAATTCAAGGTTCGCAAGCGCGGTGATGAAGTGATCGACTGCGCGGTGTCGGCCGATACGGTGAGTATTCAGGATGTTTCCTGCTACCTGATGGTGTTCATGGACATTTCCGAGCGCAAGCGCTCCGAGCTGGAACTGGTCGATGCCATTGAGGAAGTGATGCAGGACGCCTCCTGGTTCACCCGCACGCTGATCGAAAAGCTGGCCAATGTGAAAAAGGTCAAAACCACCCAGTTCCCGGGTGGATCGCTGATCGACCTTACGGCCAGGGAAAAGGACGTGCTGGGACTGATCTGCGAAGGGCTGGCAGACAAGGAAATTGCCGCACGCCTCAAGCTGGCGCCCAACACTGTGCGCAATCATGTGGCAACCATGTACTCCAAGCTCGGTTTGCACAGTCGCACCGAGGCCATCGTCTGGGCAAGGGAGCGGGCACTGTTCAGCAATGACCGGCGCGGCAAGGCTTGACCCCCCGACTTGCAATACAGTGAAAAGGTGCAAATGCACCAATCGGCGCGGTGCAAATTGATCTGTCGTGTCTGCTCGAGGGTCTTTAACCTGACGGTCCATTTTCGGGCCCGTCCATAAGGAACTCAGTGCAGACCTTCATCACGACAGATCGAAAAGGCAGGTACTCATGAGCTGGCTGATTCAAGTCCGCCAATTGGTGGAAAACAGCTTCCAGCCGCTGGCCTGTGAATGCGTCACCAGTGCCGATGGCTCGTTGACTGTGCGCATCTTTGACCGTGCCACGGGACGGGTCGACTTGATGGTGACCGGTATTGCCATGTCCACGGTCAAGACCCTTGAGGACGTTGCGGTGCTGGTTGAGGAATTGCGGGACGAGCTGGCCACTGTGAGCGTCAGCCATCCCGAGTTGCAACCTTCGTCACAGGCTTGAGCGAAACGGAATCGGCTCGCGGTTGGGCTGTTTGTCGGTGTCGTCGAGCCCGACCATTTCTTCATGAACCGCAGGCTGGACCAGAAAGAACGGGACTTCCGGCACGCCGGCCAGGTTTTTGCGGGCTTCTTCGATGGATGCCACGTGCAGTGTTTCGCCTTTGGCGTTGACCACTCGTTGGGATTTGCCTGCTACCAGGACGTGCATGACGAACGAGCCGCCTTCCATGGCGACCAGGTCGATCTCGTCGATGTCGCCGGCTTTTACGTGACTGGCCAATTTGCTTAAATCCATGACTGCACCTTTCGACTGATGGGCGGGCGATGGCCTGCCTGTCAGTTTTCGAGGTGGATCGTGGGTGGGAGTTCAATGTTGTGGGTGGTGGGGTGATGGAGGGGCTGTTTCGAGCTGGTTTGTGTGCGTGTCCGTTTTTTCGGTAACGGCTACTGATGGTTCCGCTCTTACAGCGGGTCACTTTTGGCAAACAGCCCCAAAAGTAACCAAAAACTCCTTGCCCCACCACTCGGTCCCTCGCCTAGGCTCGGCATGCCCGTAATCCGACATTGATTCGGCGGGCCGCCGCAAAGGGCCATCCATGGCCCAGTGCGGCTAATCCGGCATCCATGCCGGTTTGCCCGCCGAATCAAAATCGGATTCCGGCCAGCGTGGTTTAACGAGGCGCCCAAGATCAAAAGCAAGCGAGGCGGCCTGATAGCCGGCCTGCTTTTTCTTTGAGTCTCCCGTGCTATCTGCACCATCGCCTTCGCGAATGAATTCGCTCCCACGGGTTTGGTGATCTTCTATGGGAGTGCCCACGTCGTCCGGGCGCCGCGCTGTTGCGCAGCAAATACGGGACCTGTGGGACGACCGGGGTGGCGCTCCACCTTGCTCGCGAAGGCAATGTTCCTGCCCTCAGAAATACATGCCGATCGCCTTCGGAGTCCTGTCCCGTAGGGGCTTTAGCCGCGAACGATAGTGCAGACGAAATACCAACTGCTGCCCTCATAACCCGCAATCAACCCTCCCGCCGCTGATACCCCAGCCGTAATCTTTCGCGAATGTTGTTCAGATGACGACCCATGGCTGCCTTGGCGCCATCGGCATCGCGGTTGGCGATGGTGGTGTAGATATCCCGGTGTTCCTGGCGCAGCCGGGCGCTGTAGTCGTCGGCGGCGGTGTGTGCGAGCGCCGCTGAGTTGAGGCGGGTGCGGGGGATGAGGGTAAGGCCCAGGTGCTCGGTGATGTCGGCGAAGTAGCGATTGTCCGTCGCCAGGGCGATTTGCTGGTGGAACTGGTAATCAGCCTCGGCCGCTTGATCTTGGGTGGACGTCGGGTCATCCAGCACCACCAGCGCCTGATGCATGCGCACCAGTTGTTCTTCGGTGCGACGCAAGGCTGCGAAACCTGCGGCGTCTACCTCGATGGCTATCCGCAGCTCGATCACCGCCAATACATCATTCAAGGTGCGATCCGCTTGCGGGTCGACGTGGTCGGCGCTTTGCCTGACCACAAAGGTCCCGATGCCATGGCGCGTCTCCACCAGACCGTGGGATTGCAGGTGGGAAATCGCTTCGCGGACCACGGTGCGACTGACCCCGTGCTCCTGGGTGATGTGCTTTTCTGCGGGCAGTTTGTCGCCGACCTTGAGTTGGCCAGCGGCAATCATGTCGGTCAGGATGTTGGCCAGCGCCAGCGTCAGGTTGCGCGGGCGGCGGATGGACCATTCGGTTGGGGCTTTGACGGGAGGGGTGGGATTCATGGCTATCCACCTGATAAACAGAAGCGGTGGGTGAACGCGCAGCGCTCATACGGTTGTAAACCTCGGCCCAAAAAAACGGCGCGGCTTGTGGGCCGCGCCGTTTTAGCTGAACGGTTCAGGTTCAGGCGATGGGCTGATCGCTCCACTCGCTGTTTACCAGACGCTTGAGGCCCAGCGGATTTGCGTTTTGCAGCGCTTCTGGCAGCAGGGCATCCGGGTAGTTCTGGTAGCAGACCGGGCGCAGGAAGCGATCGATGGCCAGAGTGCCGACCGAAGTGCCGCGTGCGTCGGACGTTGCCGGGTACGGGCCGCCGTGAACCATGGCTTCGCAGACTTCAACACCGGTCGGGTAACCGTTGACCAGAATACGGCCGACTTTCTCTTCCAGCACCGGCACCAGCCATTGGTACTTCTGCAGGTCGCTCTGTTCGCCGATCAGGGTCGCCGTCAGTTGACCGCGCAGGCCCAGCAGGGCGTCTTTGAGTTGCGCGTCGTCAGCGACTTCGATCACCAGGGTGGTCGGGCCGAAGACTTCTTCCTGCAACAGCGGATCGCCATTGAGCAGCAGGCTCACGTCAGCTTTGAACAGCTGTGCTTGTGCCTGTTTGCCTTCCTGCGGCTTACCCGCCAGGTGAGTAATGCCCGGGTGCGACAGCAGGTGCTCAACGCCTTTGCTGTAGCTGCGCAGGCCACCAGCATTGAGCATGGTCTGTGGAGCCTGACCGCCCATGTGTTCCTGAAGCTGCTCAAGGAACTTGCTGAACGCCGGGGAGCTGATACCGATCACGACGCCTGGGTTGGTGCAGAACTGGCCTGCGCCCATCACCACCGAGGCAGCCAGATCCTTGGCCACGGCGTCGCCGCGAGTGGCCAGCGCTTCTGGCAGCAGGACGACCGGGTTGATGCTCGACATTTCCGCGAACACGGGGATAGGTTGAGGACGCTCGGCGGCCATTTTGCACAGTGCATCGCCACCGCTCAGCGAACCGGTGAAGCCTACCGCTTGAATGGCCGGATGCTTGACCAGGCCTTCGCCGACGCCGCTGCCGAAGATCATGTTGAACACGCCTTTAGGCATGTTGGTTTTTTCAGCGGCGCGGATGATCGCAGCGCCCACCAGATCGGCCGTCGCCATGTGGCCGCTGTGCGCCTTGAAGACCACCGGGCAACCGGCGGCCAGTGCTGCAGCGGTATCGCCGCCAGCGGTAGAAAAAGCGAGTGGGAAGTTGCTGGCGCCGAACACGGCAACCGGGCCAACGCCAATGCGGTACTGACGCAGATCGACGCGTGGCAGCGGCTTGCGATCCGGCAGCGCCAGGTCAATACGCGCGCCGAGGTAGTCGCCACGACGCAACACTTTGGCGAACAAACGCATCTGGCCGCTGGTGCGACCGCGCTCACCTTGAATACGGGCGGTCGGCAGGGCGGTTTCCTGGCAAACGATGGCGACGAAATCGTCACCCAACTGGTCCAGCTCGTCGGCGATGGCTTCGAGGAACTCTGCGCGGCGAGCCGGGCTCAGCTGGCGATATTCAGCGAAGGCGCTTTTGGCGGCCAGGGCTGCTGCGTCGATTTCTGCGTCGGTTGCCTGGTAAAAGCTGAACGGCAAGGCTTCACCGGTCGTGGCATCGAGGCTCTTATGTTGCGGCTCGCCAAGGGCGCTGCGTGCGCCAGCGATGAAGTTGTGGCCGAGAACATTAGGCATCTGTGTCTCCTGTTTTTATTTGCGGGTTTAATCAGGCTAGTGCCTGTCTTAGAGATCTGCCCATCGTCGGCTGACGATGAAGTGAGCGGCGGTGTCGCACCGTCACCCAACTATGTTGACAGTCATCGTACAACCACGAAGGCAACTGCGCAACCTGCCACGCAGCCGCCTGGACGATGTTGTTGGAAACTCATCACAGGAGTGTGACAGGCATAACCCGGCAGGGTTCTTCCCAGCCACAAAGGCCCAGTTATCACTGCAGTGTTGGTCAGCGATGCTGCTCAGAAGCGCAACATGGTGAGCAGCGAACACTGAAGAGTTCATGCCATTCAGAGGGTTATTCCATGTGCTACAGGAGACGAACCGAAGTCTGCCCAAACATCGTGGCCTTGGGATGGAACCAATGTGGGAGCGAATTTATTCGCGAAAGCTGTGTTTCAGACCACAGAGATGCATTGAATATACTGGCCTCTTCGCGAATGAATTCGCTCCCACGGAATCAACGGGGTGCGCAATTCTCTGTAGGAGCTGCCGATCGCCCCCGTTGATCTTGATTTGCTTTTGATCTTGCTTTTGATCTTAGGCGCCCCGTTAAACCACGCTGGCCGGAATTCGATATTGAGGCGGCGGGCACACCGGCATGGATGCCGGTTTAGCCGCGCTGGGCCAGGGATGGCCCTTCGCGGCGGCCCGCCGAATCAATATCGGATTCCGGGCATGCCGAGCCTAGGCGAGGGACCGAGTGGTGGGGCAAGAGCGCTTTGGTTACTTTCGCGCTTTTCGAAAGTGACGCGCCGTAAGGGCGCAACCCTAAGTAGCCGTTACCTAACTAACGGATATGTACACAAAAACCATCTCTAGAAAGATATGTAGATACCCACGCCCACATTGAAAATGCGGTCTGACCCCCGATTCAGGCCGCTGCCGTGCATCTCTTTACGCCTTCTTTACGCCGCGTCACACCCCTCGCTCTCGTTCCTTTACACCCACTGTCCCGACAATTAACCACACGCGGCAATCGCCGTAGAGACGGAGAATTTCGATGAGTGTTGTGGACGGGGTGTCGCTGTTGTTGGCAGCAGGGCTGTTCATCTACTTGCTGGTTGCGCTGCTACGCGCGGGCAGGAGCTGACGCCATGCACAGTTATGACTATTTGCTGATCCTGGCTTTCCTGACACTGGTGCTGCTGCCCGCACCACTGTTGGGTCGTTTCTATTATCGGGTGGTAGAAGGCGAGCGCACCTGGTTGACTCCGGTGCTGCGCCCGGTCGAGAACCTCTGCTATCGCCTGTCCGGCGTCGACCCAAGCGTCGAGCAAAACTGGAAAACCTATCTGCTGGCCTTGCTGGCCTTCAACCTCGCCGGGTTCGTGCTGTTGTTCGCGATGCTGCTGGGCCAGGGCGCGCTGCCGCTCAACCCGCAACAGTTGCCCGGCATGGAGTGGTCGCTGGCGTTCAATACCGCCATGAGTTTCGTCACCAACACCAATTGGCAGAGCTACAGCGGTGAAGCGTCGCTGAGCTACTTGAGCCAGATGGTCGGCCTGACCGTGCAGAACTTCGTCAGCGCCGCCACCGGCATCGCGGTGCTGCTGGCGTTCTGTCGTGGGATCAGCCGTCGTTCGACGCAAAACCTCGGCAACTTCTGGACCGACATGACTCGCGTCACCCTCTACGGCCTGCTGCCGCTGTGCATCGTGCTGGCGTTGTTGCTGGTCTGGCAGGGCGTGCCGCAGAACTTCGGCCATTACATCGACGCCCTGACCCTGCAAGGCGCAGACCAAAGCCTGCCCATGGGCCCGGCCGCCAGCCAGATCGCGATCAAGCAACTGGGCACCAATGGCGGCGGCTTCTTCGGCGTCAACTCGGCGCATCCGTTCGAGAACCCGACTGCCTGGAGCAACCTGTTTCAGTTGGTCTCGATCCTGTTGATCCCGGCCGCGCTGGTGTTCACCTTCGGCCATTACGTCAAGGACCTGCGCCAGAGCCGGGCAATCATGGCTTGCATGCTGGTGCTGCTGTTGATCGGCGGGGCGGTGTCGATGTGGGCCGAGTATCAACCCAACCCGGCGCTGAACGTCGCCAATGTCGAGCAGACGGCGCCACTGGAAGGCAAGGAAAGTCGCTTCGGCACCACCGGCACTGTGCTGTGGGCCACGGCCACCACGGCGGCGTCCAACGGTTCGGTCAATGGCATGCACGACAGCCTCAACCCGTTGAGCGGCATGGTAGCGCTGGCCAACATGATGGTCGGCGAAGTGATCTTTGGCGGCGTCGGTGTGGGCCTCAACGGCATGCTCCTCAACGTGCTGATCGCGGTGTTTCTCGCCGGGTTGATGATCGGCCGCACCCCGGAATACCTGGGCAAGAAGCTGCAAGCCAATGAGGTCAAGCTGTTGGTCGCCACCTTGCTGGTCATGCCGGTGGGCGTGCTGGTGCTGGGTGCGATTGCCGCCAGTCTGCCGGGCCCGCTGGCGTCGGTGAGTAACCCTGGCCCTCATGGTTTCAGCCAGTTGCTCTACGCCTACACCTCGGCCACGGCCAACAACGGCTCGGCGTTCGGTGGCTTCAGCGCCAATACCGTGTTCCATAACCTGATGCTCAGCCTGGCGATGTTCATTGGTCGCTTTGGCTACATCCTACCGGTGCTGGCCCTGGCCGGGAGCCTGGCGATGAAGAAGAGCGCACCTCTTGGGCCGAACAGCTTCCCGACCCATGGCCCGCTGTTCGTCACGCTGTTGACCATGACCATTTTGATCGTGGGTGGCCTGACCTTCCTGCCGACCCTGGCCCTGGGGCCTATTGCCGAACATCTGAGTCTGGGTTTCTGAGGAACCGACCATGAATATTCATACTTCTGCACCCAAAACAGCCACACCGACCCTCGCCGAACCGGCTCAGGCTGCCGAACCCCTCAACACTGGCTTTGGCGCCCTGTGGCGCCCGGCGCTGGTGCAGGCGTTCGTCAAGCTAGACCCTCGTCAGCTGGCCCGTTCACCGGTGATGCTGGTGGTTGAACTGACGGCAATCCTGACCACGATTCTGTGTGTGATTCCCGACCCGGCGGTGTCCACCGGCGTCGCGGTACAGATCGCCTTGTGGCTGTGGTTTACCGTGCTGTTTGCCAACTTTGCCGAAGCCTTGGCTGAAGGGCGCGGCAAGGCCCGCGCCGACAGCCTGAAAGCAGGCAGCGAAGGCCTCAAGGCAAGGCGGCGGGATGACAGCGGCGGCTTCAGCGTGGTCAATGCCAGCGTCCTGCGCAAAGGCGACGTGGTGCGCGTCGTGGCCGGGGAAATGATCCCCGGTGATGGCGAAGTCATCGAAGGTATCGCGGCGGTCAACGAAGCGGCGATTACCGGGGAATCGGCGCCGGTGATTCGTGAGTCCGGCGGTGATCGTTCGGCGGTCACTGGCAATACCCGGCTGGTGTCGGACTGGTTATTGATCCGCATCAGCAGCAACCCTGGCGAATCCACCCTGGACCGTATGATCGCCCTGGTGGAAGGCGCCAAACGGCAGAAAACCCCTAACGAAGTGGCGCTGGATATTCTGCTGATCGGCCTGACCCTGATCTTCCTGCTGGTGGTCGTGACCCTGCAGCCCTTTGCCCATTTCGCGGGCGGCAGTTTGCCGCTGGTGTTTCTGGTGGCGCTGTTGGTGACCCTGATCCCGACCACTATCGGGGGGCTGCTGTCGGCCATTGGTATCGCGGGCATGGACCGTCTGGTGCGCCTGAACGTCATCGCCAAATCCGGGCGGGCCGTCGAAGCGGCGGGGGACGTGCATGTGTTGCTGCTGGACAAGACCGGCACCATCACGTTCGGTAATCGCCGCTGCACCGCGCTGTACGCCGCGCCCGGCGTGACCCCGAAAGAACTCAGCGAAGCGGCGCTGCTGGCCTCGCTGGCGGATGACACGGCGGAAGGCAAGTCCATCGTTGAGTACCTGCGCAATCTGCACCCTATGGTCGAGCCCAAAACCAGCGAGCTGACCGCCGTGCCGTTCAGCGCCGAGACGCGTTTGTCTGGCGTGGATTATCAGCATCGCCTGTACCGCAAGGGCGCGGTGGATTCGCTGCTGGCGTTTGTCGACATGCAGCGCAGTGACTTGCCTGCCGCCCTGGCGCGGGAAATCGACGGCATCGCCAAAACCGGTGGTACGCCGTTGCTGGTCTGCGTCGATAAAAAGCTGATCGGCGCGATTCACCTCAAGGACGTGGTCAAGCCCGGCATCCGCGAGCGCTTTGCCGAATTGCGCAAACTGGGGATCCGCACCGTGATGGTCACCGGCGATAACCCGCTGACCGCTGCGGCGATTGCCGCCGAGGCCGGGGTGGATGACGTGCTGGCCGAAGCCACCCCGGAGAAAAAACTCGAACGCATTCGTGCCGAGCAGAACGACGGGCGTCTGGTGGCGATGTGTGGTGACGGTGCCAACGACGCACCGGCGCTGGCCCAGGCCGACGTGGGCATGGCGATGAACGATGGCACCCAGGCAGCGCGTGAAGCGGCCAACATGGTCGACCTCGACAGCGACCCCACCAAGTTGCTGGACGTGGTGCAGATCGGCAAGGAATTGCTGGTGACCCGCGGCGCGCTGACCACCTTTTCCATCGCCAACGACATCGCCAAGTACTTCGCGATTCTGCCTGCGTTGTTTGCCGCGATTTATCCGCAGCTGGGCGTGCTGAACATCATGCATCTGGCCAGCCCGCAGAGCGCGATCCTTTCGGCCATTGTCTTCAACGCGCTGATCATTGTGGTGCTGATCCCCCTGGCCTTGCGCGGCGTGCGCGTCCAGGCCGCCAGCGCTGCGGCGTTGCTGCGTCGCAACCTGCTGATCTATGGGTTGGGCGGGATCATCGTGCCGTTCGTGGGGATCAAGTTGATTGATTTGATTCTGGTGGGGTTGCACCTGGTTTAAGCCGCCGCTGACTGTAGGAGCTGCCGAAGGCTGCGAAAGCGATGTATCAGGCAGACCCTTTCGCAGCCTTCGGCAGCTCCTACAGGGAACGCATCTCCTATTTCTTGAGGTATTCATCATGTCCAACGTATTACGTCCAGCCCTGAGCCTGCTTGTCCTGATGACTGTCATCACCGGCGTCGCCTACCCACTGGTGGTTACCGGTGTTGCGCAGGTCGCGTTTCCTGACCAGGCTAACGGCAGTCTGATCCATGATGCCGACGGCAAGGTCCGTGGCTCGCAGTTGATTGCCCAGTCGTTCACCGGAGATGAATGGTTTCATTCGCGGCCCTCAGCAGGGGCTTTTGCCACGGTGGCCAGCGGGGCCAGCAACCTGGCGCCGAGCAACCCGGCGTTGGCAGAACGTATTACCCAAGACGCAGCCAGGGAAGTGGTGAAAGATCAGGGCGCCGTGCCGCTGGAACTGTTGACCACCTCCGGCAGCGGCCTTGATCCGCACTTGTCACCGCTGTCGGTCGCTTATCAGGCCGCGCGCGTGGCAACGGCCCGGCAGTTGCCGCTGGTCAAGGTCCAGGCGCTGATCGAGGCCAACACCTCACGGCCGCTGATTGGCCCGCCGGTGGTCAATGTATTGAACTTGAATCGCAGCCTGAATGAGTTACCGTCTGCGCAACGCCAAGCGCAGCTTTGAGTGAGCAATAACCGCCATGAGTGATTCCGGCCGCGCCGATGCCTTGTTAGCCGTTGCCTTTTCAGACGATGGCCGCCGCGATGGACGCGGCCGCCTCAAAGTCTTCCTCGGCGCCGCGCCGGGGGTGGGCAAGACCTACGCCATGCTGCAAGCCGCCCATACGCAGTTGCGTCAGGGCGTGCAGTTGATCGCCGGGGTCGTGGAAACCCACGGCCGCGCCGAGACCGAAGCCTTGCTGGGGGGCTTGCCGCAACAGCCATTGGTTCGTTCCGAGTATCGCGGCGTGACCCTGGAGGAAATGGACCTCGACGGGCTGCTCAGGCTCAAGCCCAAACTGGTGCTGGTGGACGAACTGGCCCACAGCAATGCGCCGGGCAGCCGCCACGCCAAACGCTGGCAGGACATTCAGGAACTGCTGGCGGCGGGCATCGACGTTTACACCACGGTCAATGTCCAGCATCTGGAAAGCCTCAACGATCAGGTGCGCGGCATTACCGGCGTGCAGGTCCGCGAAACCCTTCCGGACTGGGTGTTGCAGGAAGCCTACGAACTGGTGCTGATCGACTTGCCGCCCCGGGAGCTGCTGGAACGCCTGCGTGACGGCAAGGTGTATGTACCGGAGCAGGCCCGCGCCGCGATTGATGCGTTTTTCACCCAGACCAACCTCACCGCTTTGCGGGAACTGGCGATGCAGACCGCCGCTGCTCAGGTCGATGACGACCTGGCGCAGGGTTATCGCCAGATGGGCCAGGCTGCACCGGCCTTGCGCGGGCGATTGCTGGTGGGGGTCGATGGCGATGTCCATGCCGAGCGTCTGGTGCGCCACGCCAGTCGTGTGGCCCAGCGGCGCCATTTGCCGTGGAGCCTGATCCATGTCGATAACGGCCGTCCGTTTGATGAGCAGGCCCGCGCCCGCCTGCAAAGCGCGCAACAACTGGCAGAAAGGCTGGGCGGCGAAGTGGTGCTGTTGCGCGCCGGTGAAGTGGCCAAGACCCTGATCCAGCATGCGAGTGAGCGCCGCGCCAGTGTCGTGCTGGTCGGCCAGTCCCGGCCGCGCTGGCGTCGTCGCTGGATGGGCGGTGGCGTCGCCGAACGCCTGCTGCGTGAGGCCCACGGCCTGGAAATCAGCGTGCTGGACAGCGAGCCGCTGCCGGATCAACCGCGTTTGCGTTCATCCCCTCCGGCGCCGTGGCGCGATTATGCGTTGGCGCTGGTTGCCACGCTGTCGGCCAGCGCGCTGGCCTGGGCGGTGTCCAGCGTGCTGGATCTGCCAAATATCTCCCTGGTATTTCTCGCCGCCGTCTTGCTGGTCGCAGTGCGGACCAGTGTCGGCCCGGCGCTGGCCTGCTCGATCCTGTCGTTCCTGGCGTATGACTTCCTGTTCATGCCGCCGAGTTTCTCGCTGAATATCCAGCGCGAAGAGGATGTGCTGACCTTGCTGTTTTTCCTGTTGATGTCAGCCCTGACCGGCAACCTCGCGGCGCGGCAGCGGCGGCAGATGCAGGCACTGCGCGACACCCAGGAAGAAACCAGTGAGTTGCTGGACCTGTCGCGCAAACTGACTGCCGCTACCGATAGGCAAGCGGTGCTCAGCGCCGCCGGGCAGCACTTGAATGGCTGGCATCAGTTGCAGGTCTGCCTGATGTACCGTGACGGGAACAGTGGCTGGAAAGTACAGAGCGGCATCGCTCAACTATCAGAGCCAGAGCGCGCGGCAGCGGACTGGGCCTGGCAACACGATCAACCTGCCGGCCACGGCACCGGCACTTTGCCGTCCAGTGCCTGGTGGTGGTGGCCGTTGTCCGGTGAAGACGGTCCGCTGGCCTTGCTGGGCGTTCGCCCTCGAGCCAGTGAGGATTTCAGCCCTCAGCAGCGGCGCCTGTTGATCGCCCTGAGTCAGCCGCTGGCCCAGGCCCTGGCCCGCGCGCAATTGGCTGACGACCTGGAGGCGGCGCGCCTGCACGGCGAAACCGAGCAACTGCGCAGCGCCTTGCTGGCGTCGGTGTCCCATGACCTGCGCACCCCCTTGACCGCCATGCGCGGCAGCATCGACAGCTTGCTGGCCCTGGGTGAAGCCATCCCCCTGGACGATCGCCGGGAATTACTCGAAGGTACGCGCGATGAAGCCGAGCGGCTGGATCGCTACATCCAGAACCTGCTGGACATGACCCGGCTGGGCCACGGCGCACTGAAACTGGCCCGTGACTGGGTGTCACCCGGTGATATCGTCGGCAGTGCCGTAAACCGTCTGCGCGCAGTGCTGGCGCCGTTGCGGGTTCAGACCCTGGTGCCCGCCGACTTGCCGCTGCTGTATGTGCACGCGGCCCTGATCGAGCAGGCGCTGGTCAATGTGCTGGAAAATGCCGCGCGTTTTTCGCCGGTCAATGGCCGCCTGGAATTGGAGGCCGGGGCCATCGACGATGAGCTGTTTTTCGCCGTCAGCGATCAGGGGCCGGGCATACCCGAGGATGAGCGGGCTAAGATTTTCGACATGTTCTACACCGCCGCCCGTGGGGATCGGGGCGGGCAGGGCACCGGGCTGGGCCTGGCGATCTGTCAGGGCATGGTCGGTGCCCACGGTGGGCGTATCAGTGTCGGGCAAGGCATCGATGGTCATGGCACCTGCATCACCTTATATTTGCCGCTGCAGGCTCAGCCTCAGGGTGAAAGCGACGCCGAGTTGCTGTCTTGAGCCACGGCCATATCAGAAAAACAGGGCATTCATGAGTCAGACCGCAACCATTCTGGTGATCGATGACGAGCCGCAGATTCGCAAGTTTCTGCGCATCAGCCTCGCGTCTCAGGGCTACAAAGTGCTCGAAGCGGCAGACGGCGCCGAGGGCCTGACCCAGGCTGCGCTGAACAAGCCGGATCTGCTGGTGCTGGACCTGGGTTTGCCGGACATGGACGGCCAGCAAGTGCTGCGCGAGTTTCGCGAATGGTCCAGCGTGCCGGTGCTGGTGCTGTCGGTGCGCGCCAGCGAGGCGCAAAAGGTCGAGGCGCTGGATGGTGGCGCCAATGATTACGTCACCAAGCCCTTCGGGATTCAGGAGTTCCTGGCCCGGATCAGGGCCTTGTTGAGGCAGGCGTCGGCGGGCGAGCAACCCGGCTCGGCTTTGGTGTTCGGGCCGTTGACCATTGACCTGGCGTATCGCCGGGTGTTGCTTGACGGCGCCGAGGTCGCGTTGACCCGCAAGGAATACTCCGTGCTGGCGCAGCTGGCCAGGCATCCCGGACGGGTCATCACCCAACAGCAACTGCTCAAGGACATCTGGGGTCCGACCCACACCGAAGACAGCCACTACTTGCGCATCGTGGTCGGCCATCTGCGCCAGAAACTGGCCGATGACCCTGCGGCACCCCGGTTTATCGTCACCGAGGCGGGGGTAGGGTATCGGTTGCGCGAGTGTTGAAAATGCTGGATTGGAACTGGGCCTGTGGGAGCGTGGCTTGCCCGCGATAAGGGCACTGCGATTGTGCAGGTAAATCACCTAAATCTTATCGCGGGCAAGCCTCGCTCCCACAGGGCCCGCGCACGCACCAATATTGCTGTATAAACCTGCCCGATACGGCACTTTTAGACGCCTTCGCCGTCCAACTCGCAACATCGATTTCTATCCTGAGGTAACACCCATGAAAGCCTGGATCTGCCTGCCATTGTTTGCTTTGGTTCTCGCCGGTTGCGCGGGTAAAACCGGCTATCGCGACAGCTGCGCCACGCAGCTCGATTCCGCCTGGCACGAGCTGGACCTGGCCAAGGCCGAAGGTTTCGCCGGGACTGTCAGCTACTCCAAAGCCCTGTCGCTGCTGACCGGCGCCAAGACCCAGCAACAGTTCGAAGCGTTCGAAGGCTGCACCAGCAAAGCCGAGAAAGCCCGCTTCTACATCCGCGAGTCCCGCGCCGGGCGCTGAACCCGATAGATCGGTAATCTGTAGGAGCTGCCGAAGGCTGCGAAAGCGGTATATCTGACACACCGCAATTCGCAGCCTTCGGCAGCTCCTACAGGAATTTCATCCCACCCCCGCAAACGCATTTTCCTTATCTCTCTGGCGAAACCACCTACGCTGACCTGTAGGAGCGAATTTATTCGCGAATGATCGGCACATTCGACATATTGATGTCTTTGTGCAGACCGTTTCAGCCATAGGCAGTCGCCTGGAGAGTGTTTTCGATGGGCAGAAAACTCGATGAGTGCCTTAACGCCATCAACGAAGTGGTGTTGGGTAAGGAGCCGCAAGTCCGACTGGCAATGACCTGCCTGCTCGGTGGCGGTCATTTATTGATCGAGGATTTGCCAGGGATGGGCAAGACCACCCTGAGCCACACCCTTGCCAAAGTGCTGGGCCTGAGCTTTCAGCGCATCCAGTTCACCTCTGATCTGTTGCCCGGCGATATCCTCGGCACCTCGGTGTTCGATCGCGACACCGGGCAATTCACCTTTCACCCAGGGCCGATTTTTGCCGAGTTGGTGTTGGCCGATGAGATCAACCGCGCCACCCCCAAAAGCCAGAGCGCCTTGCTTGAAGCCATGGAAGAGGGCCAGGTGACCATCGAGGGCGCGACCCGTCTGCTGCCCGATCCGTTTTTCGTGATTGCCACCCAGAATCCGTTCAGTCAGGGCGGCACTTTTGCCTTGCCTGAGTCGCAGCTGGACCGGTTTCTAATGCGCCTGTCCCTGGGCTATCCGGCGCGTTCGGCGGAAAAGGCCTTGTTGCTGGGCGAATCCCGCCGGGACCTGCTGCCGCGTCTGCAGCCGCTGTTGAACCACGCTGAACTGGGCGTGCTGCAAAGCCAGGCGCGACAGGTGCGGGTCAGCGATGCGCTGGTGGACTACGTGCTGAGGCTGGTGGAAGCGACGCGTAGCCAGCCGCAGTTTGCGTATGGCCTGTCGCCCCGTGCCAGCCTGGCGATTCTCTCGGCAGCCCGTGCCTGGGCGTTGTTGGCCAGCCGCGATTATGTGATCCCCGAAGACGTGCAAGCGGTCCTGCCCTCAGTGGTCGGCCATCGCCTGCGCGAGCGCACCGATGCCACCGGGCACAGCGGCGGGGCTCTGGTCCAGTGGCTGTTGCGCGAGGTACCGGTGCTTTGATCGAACAGTTCAAACCGATCTGGCAACGCTGGCTGGCGCGACGCATCCCCCCGGCATCGCGGATCAAACTCGACCACCGGCGGATTTTCATCCTGCCCACCCGCACGGGAGGCAGCTTCGCGCTGGTGCTGTTTCTGATGCTGCTGGTGGCGATCAATTACCAGAACAGCCTGGCTTACGGGCTGACTTTTCTACTGTTGTCACTGGGGGTGCTGGGTATCCTGCATACCTATCGCAACCTCAGTGGCTTGATCCTCAGTGCTGGCGTCGCGCGCTCGGTGTTTGTCGGTGAGGCGGTGCAGTTGCGCCTCAAGCTGGAGAGCGACGGTCACGCCCATCAGGCCATTGCGCTGGGCTGGGACGCCGAGCACCTGCAGCAGGTCGATGTGCCCGGCGAAGGCCTCACGGAGGTTGAACTGACCCTGCCTGCCCAGCGCCGCGGCTGGCTGCATGCACCACGGCTGCGGGTTGAAAGCGCCTACCCATTGAGCATCCTGCGGACCTGGAGCTGGCTGGACCTGCAACAGAGCGCGCTGATTTACCCCCGCCCGCTGCCGGGTGCCATGCCGTTGCTCAAGGGCGTGCAACCCCATGCCGAAGATCACGGCCAGGCGACTCAGGGGCCGGGGGTTGATGACTATCAGGGCCTGCGCCTTTACCAGCCTGGCGACAACCGCCGCCGTCTGCACTGGAAGGCCTATTCCCGTGGTCAGGGACTGCTGGTCAAGGATTTTACCGACCTGAGCGGTCACGATCTGTGCCTGGATTTCATGGCGCTGGGCGGCGACATCGAGGAGCGGTTGTCGCGCCTGTGCCACTGGGTGTTGATCCTGTCTCAGCGGCATCAGCCGTTCGCCCTGCGTCTGCCGGGGTTTCTGTCGCCGGTGAGCAGCGGTGAGCAGCATCGGGAAACCTGTCTGCGCGCCCTGGCCTTGTATGGAGTGCGGCCATGAGGGTGGCGAGCAGCGTGCCGACAACCGCCCTCAATAATCCTATTCCTCGGACCAGCCTGACCTGGCTGATGCTGGGCCAGGCGTTGGTGGTGGTGCCGTTTCTGCAGCACATTCCGCTGTCGATGATTGCGCTGTGGGTGGGCTGTACGCTATGGCGCCTTCAGGTCTTGCGCATGCGGGCGCGCAGCCCCGGCACCTGGGTCAAGGCCGGGTTGCTGGTGGGCACTGCCGGGGGCGTTTATCTGGCGCGGGGCAGCCTGGTGGGCCTGGATGCTGGCGCGGCGCTGCTGGTGGCTGCCTTCGTGCTGAAAATGCTCGAAATGCAAACCCGCCGTGACGCTCTGGTGCTGATTTTTCTAGGCTTTTTTTGCGTGGTCGTCGGCTACCTGTTTGAAAGCCATTTGCTGTGGGCGGCGTTCACGCTGTTGCCCGTCACCGCCTTGTTGGCGGCGCTGATCGCGTTGCAGGAGTCCGCCACATTCAGCCGGCCTGGCACCAGCCTGAAACTGGCCCTCAAGCTGATCTTACAGGCGGTGCCGCTGATGTTGGTGCTGTTTCTGTTCTTCCCGCGGCTGGAGCCACTCTGGTCGCTGCCACAGCCGAGCAACAAAAGCCTCACCGGCCTCTCGGACAACATGGCGCCGGGGGACATCGCCGAGCTGAGCAAGTCGGCGGCGTTGGTGTTTCGTGCCAGCTTCGAGGGGCCCATCCCGGCTCGCAACCAGCTGTATTGGCGCTCCCTGACCCTGGAGCAATTCGACGGGCGACGCTGGTCGCAGGCCGGCCGCGCGCAAACCGTACAGCTGCCGCAGTGGCAGAAACGTGGCGATGCATTGCGCTACAGCATTGTGATGGAGCCCAGCGGTCGGCCGTGGCTGTCGAGCCTGGACGTGGGCGAAAGCAACCTGCCGGATGTGCGGCAGATGAGCGATTTCCGTTTGCAGCGTCGGCGTCCGGTTGACCAGTCGCTGATGTACAGCGTCACGTCATGGCCAGACGCAACCCGTGACAGCCAGCCCAGTGAAAACATTCAGCGCCAGGATCTGCAACTGCCGCAAAAAGGCAACCCTCAGGCCCGGGAGTGGGCCAGCGACTTGCTGCGCCGCTATCCCAAGCCTGACGCGCTGGTAGCGGCCATGATGGATTATTTCGCCCGCGAGCCTTATCACTACACCCTCAAACCGCCGACGCTGGGGGTCAACAGCGTTGATGATTTCCTGTTCGAAAGCCGCCGGGGTTTCTGCGCCCATTACGCCGGAGCCATGACCTTTGTGTTGCGCGCGACGGGGATCCCATCGCGGGTGGTGGCCGGTTACCAGGGCGGCGAATTGAACCCCAATGGCCAATACCTGACTGTGCGCCAGTTTGACGCCCACGCCTGGGTCGAATACTGGCAGCCGGGTGTCGGCTGGCGCAGTGTCGACCCGACTGCCGCCGTGGCCCCCCAGCGCATCGAGCAAGGGCTGGAGCAGGCGTTGGCGGCGGACGAAGCCTTTCTGGAAGATTCGCCCATGTCGGCGCTGCGCTATCGCAACGTGCCGTGGATCAATGCCGTGCGCCTGAGCTGGGACAATCTCAACTATGGCTGGCAGCGCTGGGTGTTGGGTTATCAGGGGGACGAGCAACTCAAAGTGCTCAACCGCTGGTTCTCGGGGTTGCAGGCTCCGGCGTTTCTGGCAGGGCTGGGGTTGGTCCTGAGCCTGCTGGGTTTATGGATTTTCAAACCCTGGCAGCGAGAAAACGATTCGCAACTTCGCGTGTTCACCGCGTTCGAAAGACTGCTGGCACGCCAGGGTCTCAGACGATTGCCGGGGGAGGGCGCTGACGCGTTCGCACGTCGTGCGGCACTTTTTCTGCCGGCCCACGCGCAATGGATCGAGGCCTTTGCTGTTGAGTTTCAGGCTCAGCGTTATGCAGGCAGCCCTTCAGCACCCGCACGGTTGCGGCGCTGCCTGCGCCAATTGCGTCGTCGTTTGCCCTGGCGTTTGTCGGCGGTAAAAGGCGCTCATGAATAAGCGGCACTCACGAATAACCCATAAGGAAAACCGCATGTCGTCGATGGTTGACCATCTGGTCGTTCAGATACTGGCTTTACACATCAGGCTGATTGCCTGCCACGAGCGGCTTACCGTTGCCACTGACAGTGAGGCGCTGCATGATCTGCGCACCACGGTGCGCCGCTTGCGCAGCCTGCTGCGTCCGTTGCGCGGGCTGTCGGGAGTCGAGCAGCTTGAAGCCGCAGCCAAGGCGGTGGGCGACCTGACCACGCCCTTGCGAGACATGGAAGTGCTGGCCGCGCACTTGGCCGAACAGGGCCGCACCGAGCCTGCGGCGACCCGCATCAGGAAGGTCAATCAAGCCTGGTCACACGTGGCGGCCAGTGCGGAAATCAAGCGTCTGCTGGACATGCTCGATCAGTTCCCGGGCTTCATCCGCGTGCAGCAGCGACAAAAGCTGCTGCGTGGCCTGAGCAAGAGCATCGAAAAGGCCATGGACAAACAGTGCAAGCAATTGCGCAAGGCGATCGCTGACCCCGCCCATGACCGGCATCGGTTGCGTTTGCTGATCAAGCGCGTGCGCTACGCCGCCGATGCCTACCCGGAGCTGAGCCATCAGCCGAAGAAAATGCAGTCGCGCCTGAAGGCGGCTCAGGGCGAATTGGGTAACTGGCATGATCATCTGCAATGGCTGGCCCAGGCGGGTCGCGAACGTGATCTGGCGCCTTGTATTGCGGGCTGGCAGGCGGGGATTGTGCGCGCCGAGAGGAAGGCTGATGTGGCGCTGGAGCGCTTGAACAAGGCCTGCTTCGGCTAGCGCAAAGCAGGTAGCCCGCAAATCGGTCGCACTAATGGCTGATATAGCGCATGCGTATTAGAGAGTGGCTGGTTAAGATCGCGGACAAGTTGCCAGCTTTTCTACTGTGGGGTGCTCATGACGTTTTCTGAATTGATCGACGCGGTACAGCGTCAACCTCTGGCGGTGACCATTCCCCCGGAGTGGGGCCAGGGACGGGCCAGCTTTGGCGGTCTGATGGCTGCGCTGCAATACGAAGCCATGCGCGCCAGGGTGCCGAATGATCGGCCGGTGCGTTCCCTGGCGATTACCTTTGTCGGCCCTGCCGAGCCAGGGGTGCCGATTGCTTTCGAAGTCGAGGTGCTGCGCGAGGGCAAGGCGGTCAGTCAGGTCCTGGGGCGCGCTGTTCAGAATGGCCAGGTGATGACCCTGATCCAGGGCAGTTTCGGTGCATCCCGTGAGTCGAGCATTGCCGTGCAGGCCGACTCCGCGCCGACGCTCAAGCCGGTAGACGACTGCCCGGAGCTACCTTTCATCAGCGGCATGATGCCCGAGTACCTGCGCTTCATGGATTTGCGCTGGGCACTCGGCGGCATGCCGTTCAGCAATACGCCGTCGCCTGCCATTGGCGGTTACGTGCGCTTTCGCGAGATCGAGGCCGGCACGTTGAACGTGGCGCACCTGCTGGCCTTGGTGGACACCTGGCCACCCGCGCTGTTGCCGCACTTGAGCAAGCCCGCGCCGGGCAGTTCGCTGACCTGGACCATCGAGTTTGTTCAGCCGCTGCCCCAGGTCAGCAGCCATGACTGGTGCAGCTACAGGGCAGTCATCGAGCACGCGCGCGATGGGTACGGCCACACCGCCGCCATGCTCTGGTCGCCGAGCGGGGAGTTGATGGCGATCAGTCGGCAGACGGTGACGGTGTTTGGGTAGGCGCGGGTCGGAAACCCTGTAGGAGCGAACGTGTTCGCGAGGCGATATTTCTGTGCGCGCAGGACCAACGTCTCGCCAACAAGTTGGCTCCTACAGGGGTAGCGCGTTGATCACTTGCGTTGCCGCGCCTGTCCGTGACGTTCAATGCCCAGAGCAGCGATCAGGCCGATGACGCCGATGGCCAATGAAGACACGCTCCAGGAAAACAGGCCGTCAACGATCAGCAGTGCTGCAAGAATAAACAGCGCAACAGCAACGACATGCAGGACAAGATCCGTCGGATGGCGATGATTGTCGGCATAACCGTGCCATTGCCAGGTGTGGAGATTGGAAAATCGCTTGCCCATGACTGCTGTCCTCTTCAAACCGCCGTCACAATCGGCGCCGGTGTGTGAAGAGTAGGCCTGAGTCAGCGTGGCTGCGAATCAAGGCTGACTATCGGTGTGATAGCTGCGCAACCCATATCTTTTGCAGGGGCTGCCGCAGGCTGCGAACAGCGGCGTGTCAGACAGGTCGCCTTCGCAGCCATCGGCAGCTCCTACAGGTGGTGCGCGACTTCAGATACGCCCTGGTCTCGTAGGAGCTGCCCGAGGTTACGAGAGCTGCGAAGGCGGTGCATCAGACAGACCGCTTTCGCAGTCTTCGGCAGCTCCTGAAGGATTGCGCTACAGCTTCAACTGTCCAATCGCTCTGCTCAGCTCGCTCGCAAGGGTCGCCAGTTCATCGCTGGTGGTGGCTGAGTCGACGGTCTGGTTGACGGTTTTTTCGGTCACGTCGCGAATGCTGACCACCGCGCGGTTCATTTCCTCGGCGACCTGGCTCTGCTGTTGCGCAGCCACTGCGATCTGGGTGTTGCTCTCGCGCATCTGCGCCACCGCACCGGCGATGGCCGCCAAGGCTTCTCCAGCCTCCTGAGCCTGCTGCACGCATTCATCGGCCTTGAACGAGCTGTCCTGCATGAAGTCCACCGCGTCCCGAGTCCCAGCCTGAAGGGCAGAGACCATGGTGGTGATTTCATCGGTCGAGCTCTGCACGCGCTTGGCGAGGTTGCGCACCTCATCTGCCACGACCGCAAAGCCCCGGCCCATTTCACCGGCACGAGCCGCTTCAATGGCGGCGTTCAGCGCCAGCAGGTTGGTCTGCTCCGCAATGCTGTGGATCACGCCCACCACGCCGTTGATTTTCTGACTGTCTTCAGCCAGGCGCTGGATCATCTGCGCGGTGTGCTGCACGCCGGTGGACAACCCCGCGATCGACGTTTGCACCCGTTCCACCACCGCCTGCCCGCCACCGGCCAGCGCGTCTGCCTGCCGGGACTGATCGCGAGTGGTGCCTGCGTGCTGGGCGATGTGATACACCGTGGCGGACATTTCGTTGATCGCAGTCGCCACCTGATCGGTCTCGCTTTGCTGCCCCAGCATGCCGTGGCGCACATCGCTCATGCCTGCCGCCAGGTGCGCTGCGCCTTGATCCAGGCGCGCGGCCGTCTGCGCGACGGTGGTCACCACGCGCTGATAACCGGCCTGCATGGCGTTGAACGCCTTGGCCATCTGGCCGACTTCATCGTCGCTCGCCAATGGCACACGCGCTGCCAGGTCGCCGCTTTTTTCCACATGCAGCATGACGTCTTTGAGGGTGTTGAGCTGGCTGAGCAGAAAGCGGATCAGAAGCTGAGAAGCGCCGAGCATGACCAGCATCAGCACGAACACTGCGACCGCGTAGTGGGTGAAGCGGGCTTCAAGGACCTGGGCCAGGCTTGGGGCGAAAGCCAGTACCGCAGCCCGCTGGCCATCAGCGCGGGTCACGACCTGAGCGCCAATGAGAGGCTGTTCACCGGCCAATGGCAAGTGGTTCAACTCGATCCAGTCGTTGCCAGTGGCCAGTTCCGGCAACGGCTGATCCTTGAATGTCGGTGTTTGCCCTTGAGCGAAGGTCAGCACCCTGGCGTCTGCCGGCAGCGATTGCGCGGCGGGCCAGGCGCCGATCATCTGGGCCTGGGTCTGAGCCGCTTGCTGTGCGGCTTCGGCTCGGGCCTGTTGTTCGAGCTGCAAGGCGAAGATCACCAGCAGCAGAGTGGTGATAAACGCGACGGCGTTCACCGCCCAGAATTTGTATTTCAGGGAAAGGTTGCTAATCCAGGTGCCCATAGGAGGTCTTCTTTGGTTAGTCGCAAGAGATGTACGGCAAGGTGCCATCATCGTGGGACATTTCCCAAAGCGTCACTTGATCTGGATCAAGCCAGCGTCAGACAGCATCCTGCGTCGGGGGGATTTCTGGTAAAGCGAAGAACGTCCGGGCGGTGAGGCTGGTATGGGCGGCCAGATCTTCGTGGGTTTCGCCGCGATGCAGGGCGACTTCGCGCAGCACGTCGGGCAGGTACGCCGGTTCGTTACGGCCGTTTTTAGGCTTGGGCCGCAGGGTGCGTGGCAGCAGGTACGGCGCGTCGCTTTCCAGCATCAAGCGCCCGCGAGGGATGTCCCGTACCAGAGGGTGCAAGTGAGTGCCTCGGCGTTCATCGCAGATCCAGCCGGTGATACCGATGTGCAGGTCCATGTCCAGGTAACTGAACAGCGCCCGTTGCTCGCCGGTAAAACAATGCACCACCGCCGCCGGCAGGCGGTCGCGGTAGTCGCGCAGGATGTCCAGCAGTCGTTGATTGGCATCGCGTTCGTGGAGAAAGACCGGCATCTGCAGCTCGACCGCCAGCGCCAGGTGCGCTTCGAGTACCTTTTCCTGCTGCCCGCGCGGCGAGAAATCCCGGTTGAAATCCAGCCCGCATTCGCCCACCGCACGCACCCGGGTTTCTTTCAGCAGCGCACGCAACTCTTGCTCCGTGCTGCTGGTCCAATCGACCGCCGAGTGGGGATGGATACCCGCCGTGCTGAACAGCCGCTGAGCGTCTGGATCGAGGTCGTGGCACAGCTGCAACGCTTCTTCACTGCCCTGGACACTGGTGCCGGTCACCATCAATTGGCAGACGCCCGCCGCATAGGCACGGTCCAGGACCGCCTGTCGTTGTGAGGCGAAGCTTGCGTTCGTCAGATTGACGCCGATGTCGATGAGCTGCATGGTGCTACCTTGAGTCGAAGGCTGCTGAGAATATCAGAGCTTTGGCGCTAAAAATAAAAGCCAACATGATCAGTGGCTTGCGAAGGTCCCTTGAGAGGTTCACGCAGCAACGCGCTGCAAGTGCATCTCTTGCGTCAATGAAATTCTTTTTTTCTGTGCTTTTTGACCGGCATTTCCCTGGAGAGTGAATGATCCGAGCCTCGCTTTACCTCACTGTTTCTCTGTTGGCATTGTTGCCGTTTTCGGCTCAGGCCTGGCAGGCGGGTCCGCAGACCGTTACGCACAAAACCGCTGTGCGCGATCTGGCGGCCATCCGCAGCAGCAAGGTCTTGCGTGTGTTGGTCAATCAGAGCCGTAACAGCTCAGGGGATGTCAAAGGCGAAGAGATCGGCGTCGAATACCACCGCTTGCAAGCCTTCGAAAAATACCTCAATGGCCACGCACGGGATGGCCAGCAGGTCAGTTTCAAGGTCGTGCCCAAAGCCAAGAACCAGTTGCTCGGCGCCTTGCAGCGCGGCGAGGGCGATCTGGTCGCTCCCGGCGAGCTGCTTGATACCCGCAACGCCAATGGCATTGCTGCCAGCGCACCGATCATCAGCCATGTTCCGCTGGTGCTGGTCGGGGTACGCGGCGAGCGCAGCTTCAAACATATCGAGCAGTTGTCCGGCAAAACCCTGAGCCTTTCCACCGGCAGCGCGGCTGACGAGGCTGTGCATCAGTTGAATCAGCGTCTGGCCCTGAAAAAGCTCCAGCCCGTGAAAATCGAATGGGTTGATCCGAGCCTTGCCGTGGAAGATGTGTTGGAGATGGTTCAAGCGAAAATCTTCCACCTGACCGTTGTCGAGCAACCCATCGCCGAGCGCTGGGCCAAAGTCATGCCCAAGCTGCGGGTAGACCGGGCGCTGACCCTGAGCAGTAGCAGCGACATGAGCTGGTTCGTGCGTCAGGATGCGTCGGTGTTGAAGGCCAGTATCGATAGCTTTCTCAAGACCTATAAAGCACCGGCCAATCAGGACCTGGCTTTCCAGAAGGCCTACAAGAATCTCTATCGCGTCCACAATCCCCTGGCCCGTGCCGACCGCCAGCGTCTGGAGCAATTGCGTCCGACCCTACAGCGCCACGCCGATGCCCAGGGCATGGACTGGCTGAATCTGGCGGCGCTGGCCTTCAAGGAGTCGGCACTTGAGCCGGACGCCCAGGGCAGCGGCGGGGCGACCGGACTGCTGCAGATCACCCCGTCGGCGGCCAGGCGCGTCGGCGTGAACAACATCCAGAGCACCGACAACAACGTGCAGGCCGGGGCCAAGTACCTGGCGCTGATCCGCCGCAAGTTCTTTGCCGGGCCGCGATTCAATGAGCGCGAGCGCATGGCGTTTACGCTGGCGGCCTACAACCTGGGGCCGGAGCGGGTTCAAGGCATGCGCCAGGAAGCCCGGCGGCGAGGGTTGAACCCTGATCAGTGGTTCTTCCAGACTGAACGCGTGGCGATGGAGCAGGCGGGCATGGGTGTGGTGAGCTACGTCAACAGCGTCAACAAGTACTACCTGGCGTTTGACCGCGAGCGCGATTCTCTTGAAAGCTCGTCGGGTGCCAGGTACTCAGCACGCACTGCTCGCCAGTAACGTCGATGTATCGATAGATTCGATAATCATGCTGCTTTTTTTGCGATTGTCAGATTGGCCGATTCGATTAAGATGGCGCCATTACCTCACTCACGGAATAAAGCGTCATGAACCCAAAAATCAAGGCTGTTTTCACTACTCGCGCTGGCTTCGGTCTGACTGTTGTACGGATTCTGGTGGGGATTATCTTCGTCGCTCATGGTAGCCAGAAGCTGTTCGGCGCATTCGGTGGCTACGGCCTGGAAGGCACCGGCCAATACATGGAGAGCCTGGGTCTGACCCCTGGCTACCTAATGGCCCTGGTGTCGGGCAGCGCTGAGTTCTTTGGCGGGCTGGGTCTGGTGGTTGGCCTGCTGGCACGTCCTGCGGCGGTGGTGCTGGCAGCCACCCTGGTGGTCGCGATCTTCTCGGTGCATATCAGCCACGGCCTGTTCATGGCCAACAACGGCTACGAATTTGCCCTCGCGCTGTTGGGCGGAGTGGTTGCGGTCCTGATCGAAGGTGCCGGCAAATTCTCGCTGGATCGCCAGATCGGCAACTGACGTCTGCTGCTTTAACAAGAGGCCCGCCCTGTGCGGGCCTTTTGCGTTTCTGGCAATTGACAATCAGCGGGCCGCTTCTCTAGGATGCTGCCCATGCGCCGATTTAAACAACTACTTGCGGGGCGCCAGGTGAGCATGATGCTTGCCGATAGAAGCCTCAGGGCTTTGAAATACCGCTAAAGCGTTGGATCGGTGTTGCCTCTCACCGCTGCCCAGCGGAGATTCTGAGGCTGAGACAAAACATCATGAGCCAACCCGTCATTCGCATTTCCCCGATTGCCACCCAGTTTTCCCGGCGCAATCCCCAGATCCTGTTATGTGGCCCCCATCAGCCAACGTTGTTGCGCTACCTCGATGGCCGTCCTCGGCGCAACGGCGGGCCGCACGCCTTCCTGATCAAATTCGTCGAACCCACCCAGTCTCTTGCGCAGTTCAAGGACAACCAGTTTGATCTGGCGGTGGTCCTGGCGCCCGCTGCCGATCAGGTCGAAGACGTGGTGCGCCACCTGACCCGCATCGCGCGTCAAGGTCTGATCACTCGCGGCTGATCTCAAACAGCCGGTCAGCGCAGGCCGGCCTTGATGATGTTGGCGTGAATGCAGTTCTGGACGATGTCGCTGCGCAGCGACCAATCCGTTGTGATGATGTGGAATTTCTGAATGTAGCTGTCGGCTGATTCGGACTTGAACCATAGGTTTATTTTGTCGCTGAAATCATCCGGCAGGTGGAAGGGCAACACGTACTTGGCGCACTGGATCGATTGCAGCTGGTAGTCAGGCTTGCTGCACTCGGCGATCTCATCCATGAACATTTTGAGATTGGCTGCGCTGGTGAGGTTTGATCCGCACCAGCATTGATCCACCCCGGCCCAGAATCTCCAGTGCGTTTCCTGGTCGTTGTAAGCGACCACCACGTTTTTACCCGGGTGTTGGGTCCATAGTTCTTCGAGGGTCAGGAAGCGCAGCTCATCAGCGATCAAACGGGCCTTCAAACCGTCGATGATCAGCCGGATCAACTGCTGGTGAGCCTCAGCGCTGAAATGCCTGAACTGGTGAAAATCCAGAATCAAGATTTCCCGGGCTGTGTCGCCCGATCGTTCGAGCTCCCGGTAGAAGCCCGCTACAGCGCCAAGGATGTCGACCGCAAGGGTACGGCCTGAACTGGTGGCATGGTAAATCTGGAAGCGGCGGGGGTCGCCCACCGGGTATTTTTCGTAGAACGACACTCTCAAATCCAACAGCCGTATACCGTTCTGGATCTGCTCCAGCGGTGATACGTCTTGTGTGATTTCCTGCGGCAGGCAGATGTAGGGTGATTTTTTGTCCATGCCTGCGTTGTGAGTGCCGGCGAGGATCAGTTCGTCGATACGCAATGTGCCAATCTGCGGCGTCAACGCCATCCAGCGCGACCGGTCGCCAATGGTGGTATTCATGATGTCATCCTTGACACGATGGGTTGGAGTTGTGCCTGCCCGACGCTGGCGGACATGGCTCAAGAGCAGTCTGGCGCGTGCGATCAGACTGTCAAAGGCAGAGGAGGTTGGAGGTATTGCAGGAGATGACGGTGGTGGATAGTTATTACAGGTAGTCGATGGCGACGATGTAACACAGTTGCTCGCCAGTCGGCGTTTGCACGCGGATTTCTGCATCCAGTGGCTTGCCAATCAGGGCACGGGCCAGCGGCGAGTCAATACTGATCAGGTTGAGCTTGAGGTCCAGCTCATCGGGGCCGACGATCCGGTAGCGCGCTTCTTTGCCGTCTTCATCCTCGACAGTCACCCAGGCGCCGAAATAGACCTTGTTCAGATCGCTTGGGTGTTCGCCCACCACCTTGAGGCTTTCCAGCCGCTTGGTGAGGAAGCGCACACGGCTGTCGATTTCCCGCAGCATCTTTTTGCCGTAAGTGTATTCGGCGTTTTCCGAACGATCCCCTTGGGCCGCCGCCTCACTGACCGACTGCGTGACCTTGGGGCGCTTGACGTGCCATAACTCATGCAGTTCGGCCCGCATCCGCGCCTCACCTTCGGGGGTGATCAGCGCGGTGCCAGCGGTACGGGGAGGGCGGTAGCGGCTCATGGATTATCGATACGGGTGACTGAGCCGCGCAGTCTATCAGCCATCGCGCAGTACCGTCAGCGGGCTGACATTCAAGGCTCGACGGGTGCCGAATACCCCTGCGCCGCCGACCAGCAGTGCGCCGATCACCGGCAGCAACAACAGCCACGGATCTGGCGCCCATTGCAGGTCAAAGGCGTAGCGATACAGGGCGAAGGTCACCAGTTCGCAACCCAGTGCCGCCAGCAATCCACTGACCGCGCCCAGCAGCCCGAACTCGATGCGTCGCGCCTTGATCAGCAGGGCTCGCTCGGCCCCCAGGGCGCGGACCAGCGCGCCTTGGCGGATGCGTTCATCCAGTGTCGACTGCAAGCCGGAGAACAGCACCGCGACGCCCGCCGCCAGCACAAACAGCAGCACGAACTGCACCGCCAGGGTGACCTGATCGAGGATGCTGCGCACCTGCGCCAGTAAGGCTTCGACGCCCAGAATGCTGATCGCCGGGAAGGTCCGGGACAGCTCCACGATCTGCTTATCGTTGCCCGCTGGCAGATAGAAGCTGGTCATGTACGTGGTCGGTAGATCCTGCAGGGTGCCGGGCTGGAAGATGATGAAGAAGTTGGGCTGGAATGTGTCCCAGTTGACGTCGCGCAGGCTGGTCACCACCGCGTCGCGACTCAGGCCGCCGACCGTGAAGCTCAGTTTGTCACCCAGCTTGATTTGCAGGCTTTCGGCCAGCTTGGTTTCCACCGAGACACCCGGCACTGCGCTGGTTTCGCCGTTGGCTGCCCACCAGTTGCCTGCGGTCAGGGTGTTGCCTTCGGGCAAGTCAGCGGCCCAGGTCAGGTTCAGGTCACGGCGGGTCGCGTTTTCGCCACGGGAGTCCTTGGTGACGAAATTATTCACCGGCTCACCGTTAATGTTCATCAGCCGCCCCGGCACTACCGGATAGAGCGGCGCGGCGTGGGGTGACAGTTTGCTGATCTGTTGCGCGAAGGCGTCCTTTTGATCGGGCAGCACGTTGAGCACGAAGTAGTTCGGCGCATCCTTGGGCAACTGGTTCTGCCAGGTGTCCAGCAGTTCGCCGCGCAACAGCGCGATCAAGCCCATGGACAGCAGAATCAAACCAAACGCCAGGGATTGCCCGGCCGCAGCCAGTGGATAGCGCAGCAGTTGGCCCAGGCCCAGGCGCCAGGGCAGAGAGGCGCTGGCCAGCAGGCGGCGCAGGCTTTTAAGGGTCAGCAGCAACAAACCGCCCAGCACCACGGCCGCAATCACGCCACCGCCCAGCAGGGCGAACGTCAGGACCAGATCCAGGCTCAGGCGCCACATGATCAAGCCAAGAGCGAGCAGGGCAGCTCCGTACACCAGCCAGGAACTGGCCGGAATCGGCAGCATGTCCCGGCGCAATACCCGAAGTGGCGGGACCCGGCCCAGCGCAGCCAGTGGCGGCAGAGCAAACCCGGCCAGCGCCACCAACCCGGTACCGATACCGGCCAAGGCAGGCAGCACGCCACCCGGAGGAACCGTTGCCGGCAGAAGATCATGCAGCAGGCCGAACAGCGCCAGTTGCGCCAGCCAGCCCAGCAGCGCACCGCTCAAGCTGGCCAGCAGGCCGAGCATCGCCAGTTGCAGGCTGAACAACACCAGCGCTTCATTGCGCGATAACCCGAGGCAACGCATCAACGCGCTGGCATCAAAGCGGCGCACGGCAAAACGCGCCGCCGACAACGCCACCGCGACACCGGCCAGGAGCACCGCCACCAGGCTGGCCATGTTCAGATAACGTTCGGCCTTGCCCAGTGCGCCGCCAATCTGCTGGCTGCCATCACGGGCGTCTTTTATTTCCTGATGAGGCTCAAGGCCTGGTTCGATGGCTTTGCGATAGGCGGCCAAGGCTTCAGGCGGGCCGCTCCACATGTCCCGATAGCTGACCCGGCTGCCCGGTTGCACGACGCCGGTGGCTTGCAGGTCGGCCATGTTGATCATCACGCGAGGCGTCAGGCTGTAGAAGTTGTCTGCACGATCCGGCTCGTAGGTCAGCACGCGGGTCAACTTGAGGGTTTTGGAGCCGACGTCGATGTCATCACCGATTTTCAGATCCACAGCCGGGAACAGGCGTGACTCGGCCCAGGCTTCGCCGGGTTTCGGGCCACGGCTTACCTCCTCGGGCTGGTACAGGTCGGCTGCGCTTTTCAACTCGCCGCGCAGTGGGTACACCGCGTCCACCGCCTTGATGCTGGACAGCTGAATACCGGCGTCGGTGGCGATCACCGTGGAGAACACCACGATTTGCGCGTGATCCAGCTTGAGTGCTTCACCCGCCTGGACTTGCTCAGGCTTGGCGGGGCTTGAGCCCTCCACGACCAGATCGGCGCCGAGAAACTCGGTGGCACGCAGCAGCATCGCGCCATTGAGGCGGGCGCCGAAGTAACCGATGGCAGTGCTCGCGGCAACGGCCACCAGCAAGGCAAAGAACAGGACTCGCAATTCCCCGGCGCGAGCGTCGCGCAGCAGTTGGCGAGTGGCGAGGTTCAGCAGACGGAGAAAGGGCAGGCGTACCATCAAGGCTCCAGTGGGGCGACCAGGCGGCCACCTTCGAGACGGATCAGGCGGCGGCAGCGGTGAGCCAGACGTTCGTCATGGGTGACCAGCACCAGCGTCGTGCCACGTTCCTTGTTCAATTCGAACAGCAGGTCGCTGATGCGCTCGCCGGTCTGGCTGTCCAGGTTGCCGGTGGGTTCATCGGCGAACAGTACGGCCGGGTCGGCGGCAAAAGCGCGGGCGATGGCGACCCGTTGCTGCTCGCCGCCGGACAGCTGGCGCGGTGTGTGGGTCAGGCGTTTGCCCAGGCCCACGCGCTCAAGCAACACGCGCGCCTGGTCCCGGGCGTCCTTGCGGCCTTCCAGTTCCATGGGCAGCATGACGTTTTCCAGGGCGTTGAGGCTGTCGAGTAGTTGAAACGACTGGAATACAAAACCCACGTGCTCGGCGCGAACCCGGGCGCGCTGGTCTTCGTCCAGCTCGCTGAGGTTGCGACCAGCCAGGATCACGGCGCCAGCGCTGGGCAGGTCCAGGCCAGCGAGCAAACCCAGGAGGGTGGACTTGCCGGAACCAGACGCGCCGACGATAGCCAGACTGTCACCCTTGTTTAGTTCCAGAGAGAGTTCGTGCAGGATGGTCAGGTCACCTTCGGTGCTGGGGACCACTTTACTGAGGCTCAGAGCACTGAGAATACTTTCACTCATGGAGAATCCGATGCGTGCGTGGTTTTTAAGTGCTGGCCTGGGGTTGTTGTTGCTGTCACAAGGAGCGGCGGCGGGCACGGTGCTGGTCGTTGGGGATAGTATCAGCGCGGCTTTCGGCCTGGATACCCGCCTGGGGTGGGTAACGTTGCTTGAGCAGCGCATGAAAGACGAGGGTTTCACCGACAAAGTGGTCAATGCCTCGATCAGCGGCGACACCAGTGCCGGGGGCCAGGCGCGGCTGCCTGCGCTGCTTGCAGAGCATAAGCCAGAACTGGTGATTCTCGAATTGGGCGGCAATGATGGCCTGCGTGGCCAGCAACCCGCTCAATTGCAACAAAACCTTGCGTCGATGATCGATCGCTCAAGGGATGCGGGCGCCAAGGTGCTCTTATTGGGCATGCAGATCCCGCCCAACTACGGGCCGCGCTACACCAATGCGTTCAAGGCGGTGTACAGCGATCTCGCTGCGGAGAAAAAGGTCCCGCTGGTGCCGTTTTTCCTTGAGGGCGTCGGCGGGGTCCCGGAATTGATGCAGGCCGACGGGCTGCACCCGGCAGCCGGGGCGCAGGGCAAGTTGCTGGAAAATGTCTGGCCAGCGCTAAAACCGCTGCTTTGAGGCTTTTCTAGCGGGGGGCTTTCGGCTAAGGTGGCGCCCCCCGATCCGGAGCCCCCCATGCCACGTCCCGCCTGGTCTTTGCACGCGTACCAAATGATCGAGCCTGACGAACAGCTCGACCTGTTCGCGTGCCAGGAAGTAAAGGTGCATCTGGTGGCCCGGCAGCTGGAACTGGGTGGCACCATTGATCGCACCTTGTGCGGGACTTTGCTGCCCGCCCAGCCGCGCTGGTCCATGGTGGCCCGGGAAGTGTTTCGTGATGAGCGCCTGTGTTCGCTGTGCCGGGCCATTGTCGAAGCGCAGAAGCGTGGCACCCGGCCGATCTGGCCCGAGCTGCGGTTCATGGAGTAGTCGTACCATCCAGTAGCACTCGCGCGACTCCCGGTTCTGCGGGGCTGCGTGTACACTGCTGCCTTATTCCCGTCTTCTAGCCGTCTTGCCCAAGGATTTTCCGGATGTTGTCGCGCATACCAGCCGTTACCCGCTGCTTGTCGCTTGCTGCACTGTGTGCGGCGGGCTCCGTTTCCGCTCTGGAATTCCCTCTGCCGCCGCCGGGTGAAGACATCATCGGCCAGGTGCAGACGGTCACTGCCCGATACGAAGACACTTTTGCTGATCTGGGCACCCAGTACGACCTGGGTTATCTGGAAATGATCGCTGCCAACCCGGGCGTCGACCCCTGGCTGCCAGGTGCAGGCACGCAGATCGTGCTGCCGACCCGCTTCGTGCTGCCACCCGGCCCGCGCGAAGGCATCGTGATCAACCTGGCCGAATACCGGATGTACTATTACCCGAAAGGGCAGAACGTCGTGCACACCTATCCGTTGGGTGTGGGCCGTGAAGGTTGGGGTTCGCCGATTGGGGTCACCAAGGTGATCGCCAAGACGCCAAACCCGACCTGGACACCACCAGCCTCGATCCGCGCCGAACACGCCGCCGACGGTGATCCGCTGCCTAGCGTCGTGCCGGCAGGGCCGGACAATCCTTTGGGGCCGTTCAAGTTCGGCCTGGGGATGTCTGGTTACCTGATCCACGGTTCCAACAAGAAGTTCGGCATCGGCATGCGCACCAGCCATGGTTGCTTCCGCATGTATAACAACAACGTGCTGGAACTGGCAGAGATGGCGCCGGTGGGCACGACCGTGCGGATCATCAGCGAGCCGTACAAATTTGGTTTGAGTGGCGGTAAGGTTTACCTCGAAGCGCACACGCCTGTTGATGACAACGGCAATCCGTCGGTGGTGGACAAGCACACGGCGGTGATCAATGCGTTGCTCAAGCGCGAAGATCTGTCCAATAACCTGCGCATGAACTGGGATCTGGTGCGGGATGTGGTGGCGGCTGAGGATGGCATGCCGGTGGAGATTGCTGTGCCGGGTGCTCCGGTTACGGCGGGTGTGCAGGATCAGGTTCCGTTTCAGTGAGGGCGATGCATCTTCATGTCGTGTACATATCCATTGCGTAGGTAACGGCCGCTTAAGGTTCCGCCCTTACGGCGGGTCACTTTTGGCAAACAGCCCCAAAAGTAACCAAAAATGCCTTGCCCCACCACTCGGTCCCTCGCCTAGGCTCGGCATGCCCGTAATCCGACATTGATTCGGCGGGCCGCCGCAAAGGGCCATCCCTGGCCCAGTGCGGCTAAACCGGCGTCCTGCCGGTTTGCCCGCCGAATCAATATCGAATTCCGGCCAGCGTGGTTTGACGGGGCGCCCAAGATCAAAATCCAGATCAACAGCAGATCAGCAGCAGATCAACAGCAGATCAAGATCAAGGGCGCCGATGGTGGGCGCTGCGTAAATTAAGGTAGGAGCTGCCGAAGGCTGCGAAGACGGCTACCGGTTCGCAGCCTTCGGCAGCTCCTACAGAGAAATTGCGCACGCCGTTGATTCCGTGGGAGCGAATTCATTCGCGAAGGCAATGGCACAAACAACAAATACCTGGAACCATGCGCGCGCACAAGAAAGCAGGTCGGCTATCAGGCCGCCACGCGCGCTTTTGATTTGGCTTTTGATCTTGAGCGCCCCGTCAAACCACGCTGGCCGGAATTCGATATTGAGGCGTGGGGCAAACCGGCAGGGACGCCGGTTTAGCCGCGCTGGGCCAGGGATGGCCCTTCGCGGCGGCCCCACGCCTCAATGTCGGATTACGGGCATGCCGAGCCTAGGCGAGGGACCGAGTGGTGGGGCAAGAGCCTTTTGCTTACTTTTGGCTGGGCCGGCATTCCGGCTCTATCAAAAGTGAGGCGCTGTAAAAGCGCAACCGTAAGTGGCCGTCGCCGCGCCAATGGATATGTACCCAACATCGCATCCAACCTTATCGCGAGCAAGCTTGGCTCCTACAGTGATTACCAAGCCCCAATAAAAAAGCCGACCCGGAACCCGGATCGGCTTTTTTTTGCAGCAACAATCAATAACCCCGAAGGATTATTACTTGCGGCTAGCCTTGTCCAACATACGCAGAGCGCGCTCGTTGGCTTCGTCAGCAGTTTGCTGAGCTTTTTGAGCAGCAGCCAGAGCTTCATCAGCTTTGCGATAAGCTTCATCAGCGCGAGCTTGCGAACGAGCTGCTGCGTCTTCGGTAGCTGTCAGACGAGCTTCGGTTTCTTTGGATACGCTGCTGCAACCGGTGGCCAGAACTGCGGCCAGAGCCAGAGCAGAGAATTTCAGAACGTTGTTCATCGTGTTCCCCTTCAAGGACTTTAATCAAATTAGTCATCTCTCGAAAATGAGAAAATGACCGGCGTACATAGTACCCATTGTTTGTAGTAAGTAAACTGACGAACCGCAAGAACCCGCTAATTTTCCGGGCTTTGAAAGTGTTCCCCGTTACTTTTCGTGTGTTTTGCATGAAAAATATCCAGCAACCACAACGTCCGACTGCGCGGGCCTGCAGGTGTGCATGGAGTGAGGCCAAACCTTTCAATGTTTAGCTCACGTCCTGGTGACTTTCAACTCACCGGGACGTCTCAATCGACATGATTTGGCAATGTTCGGTTCAACTGTCTGTGCAATCAGATGTTCGGTCGTGGCTTTTTGCGGTCGACACGCTTGAGCATATTCCTCAATGACGCCTACTATTTGCAGGTGCTCTTTTGTTGGGATCAGCAAAGCTCTTCTCGGTGTCCAAAAACAGGCACAGGGTGGCGTAGATGTTCCTTCGCCGGAAAAACATCGGTAAGGTAGGGGTCAAATTCCAAGACCCGCGAGGAGTAGTGATGAGCGAGGCGTTGTCCATCAACCATGACCAGGCCGGTCACCAGTTTGAAATCAGCATCGACGGTCACCGGGCTTACCTGACCTATATGGACCTGGGTAAGCAGACGCTGGATATCTATCGGACCTTCGTGCCCAATGCCCTGCGTGGCAGAGGCATCGCCGCCGCATTGACCGAGCAGGCACTCGATTATGCCGACAGCATCGGTTATACCGTCATTCCTTCGTGTTCTTACGTCGAGCGGTACATGGAGCGCAATCAGCGCCAGGCCGCGAAGATCTGATTCTGCTGGAACCGCCACAACGAAAAACGCCGAGCATCTGCTCGGCGTTTTTGTGCGCTGTCGATCAGCCGCGCTGGCGGTTCGGCAGTACGTCCTTGAGCTTGGCGTGCATGCTGCGCAAGGTTTTTTCAGTGCTTTCCCAATCAATGCAGGCGTCGGTGACCGACACGCCGTATTGCAGGTCTGACAAATCCTTGGGAATTGCCTGACAGCCCCAGTTCAAATGACTTTCGACCATCAGGCCGATGATTGACTGGTTGCCTTCCAGGATCTGGTTGGCGACGTTTTCCATCACCAGCGGCTGCAGAGCCGGGTCCTTGTTGGAGTTGGCGTGGCTGCAATCAACCATGATGTTGGGTTTGACCTTCGCCTTGGTGAGGGCCTGTTCGCACAGCGCGACGCTCACCGAATCGTAGTTGGGCTTGCCATTGCCGCCGCGCAACACCACGTGGCCATAGGCGTTGCCTTTGGTGGTCACGATGGAAACGCCGCCTTCCTGGTTGATGCCCAGAAAACGATGCGGGCTGGAAACCGACTGCAACGCGTTGATCGCGACCGTCAGGCCGCCGTCGGTACCGTTCTTGAAGCCTACGGCCGAAGACAGGCCAGAAGCCATCTCACGGTGAGTCTGGGACTCAGTGGTGCGCGCTCCGATGGCAGACCAGCTGATCAGGTCCTGCAGGTACTGAGGCGAGATCGGGTCCAGTGCTTCGGTGGCCGTCGGCAGGCCCATTTCCGCCAGGTCCAGCAGCAATTGGCGGCCAATGTGCAGACCGTCTTCGATCTTGAACGAGTCATCCAGGTACGGATCGTTGATCAGGCCTTTCCAGCCAACAGTGGTGCGCGGCTTCTCGAAATAAACCCGCATCACCAGGTACAGCGTGTCGGACACCTCGGCCGCCAGGGCCTTGAGGCGTTCAGCGTATTCGTGAGCAGCCTTGATGTCGTGGATCGAGCAAGGCCCGATGACCACGAACAGGCGATGGTCCTTGCCGTCGAGAATGTTGCGCACCACTTCACGACCCTGGCTGACTGTGTGCAGTGCGGCGTCGGTGAGCGGGATTTCGCGCTTGAGCTGATCCGGCGTGATCAGGGTCTCGTTGGAGGAAACGTTTAGGTCGTCAATCGGTAAATCAGCCATCGTGTTACTCATCAGTCACGGATGCCGGCCGCCAACGAACCCCGTGGGGCGAAGCCAAGCAAAGATTGAGCGAAACGGGGGACCGAACCTTAGCGCGTTAGGGCGTTGTTCGACAATGGGCAAACGCCGGTTTATCAAGGCGGGTACGCCGGACGGGCAGATGCATTTGCAAGCGCAGGCAGCGCCACGGATAGTGGGCAACTGACTTTGGGGGCTTTACTTGAATCAACTTGAACTGAGCGACTTCGATATCGACCAGCAGCTTCTGCAACTGCCCGGCACCACCTTGTTGATTTTCACCAGCGTTGGTTGCGCCAGCTGCCGTTACGCCCGGCAAAAACTTCCGGGGCTGGATCTGCCGCTGGCGCGCCTGTGCTGGATTGACGCCGAAGAGAATGGCGGCGCGGTGGCCCGTTATGAAGTTTTCCATCTGCCAGCCCTGTTCGTGGTGCGCGATGGTCAGTTTCACGGCGCATTACGCGCACCTCTGACGGAACCGGGTATTCGCCAGGGCCTGCTGCAGGCGCTTGGCCTGGAGCCTGACGAGTTGCCTTGACCAGACCTGTAACAGATAAGAAGGAGAGCACATGACCACTGAACTCAAACCCCTGCGGGTCGGCATTATTGGCACCGGCGCGATTGGCGGATTTTATGGCGTGATGCTGGCCAGGGCGGGGTTCGATGTGCATTTTCTGCTGCGCAGTGAGTTCGATGCCGTCACTCGGGACGGGCTGCAGATCGACAGCGCTGTGCATGGCGAGATGATTCTGAAACCCGCACAGGCCTATCGTTCGGCCGCTGACATGCCGCCCTGCGACTGGCTGTTGATAGGCGCCAAGTCCACCAGTAATCCCGGCCTCGCGCCTTTGATCATTCAAGCCGCTGCGCCGGATGCCAAGGTGCTGGTCCTGCAGAACGGTCTGGGCGTGGAAGACAGCCTGCGTGACGCGCTGCCCGACTCCCTGCATCTACTGGGCGGGCTATGTTTCATCTCCGTGTACCGCTCAGGGCCGGGCAAGGTTGTGCATCAGGCTTTTGGCCGGGTCAATATTGGCTACCACAGTGGCCCGGCGTCGACGGATCAAGCGCGTCAGGCGATCGTCGAGCAGGGCGCGGGATTGTTTGAGACAGCGGGGCTGGAGTCCGAAGCCATGGCCAATCTGGCCCAGGCGCGCTGGCAAAAGCTGGTCTGGAACGTGCCTTATAACGGCCTGTCCACCCTGTTTGGCGCAACCACCACGCCCCTGATGAGCGACCCCCACAGTCGGGAACTGATCCAGGCGTTGATGGATGAAGTGGTGGAGGGCGCCAAGGCCTGCGGGCATGAGTTACCGGCTGGCTATGCGCAGTCACTGTTCGCCATGACTGAAACCATGCCCGATTACCGGCCCAGCATGTACCTGGATTATCAGGAGCAGCGGCCGCTGGAGCTGGACGCCATTTACGGCAAGCCACTGGAGGCGGCGATGCGGGCTGGATGCGACATGCCGCGGGTGCGTATGCTGCACCAGGCGCTAGCATTTCTCGATGCCGCCAACAGGTGAATCCAGGGCACTGAACGCATGGCAAAGATCCCCGACAACAAACTGGTGCTGGCAATCTCCTCTCGCGCACTGTTTGACTTGCGCGAGAGTCATGCGGTGTACATGGCCGACGGCGTCGAGGCCTACCGCAAGTACCAGATCGACCACGAAGACGAGATTCTCGAACCGGGCGATGCCTACCTGCTGGTCGAGAAGCTCCTGAGCCTGAACGCCAACCTGAGCCGGGCCGGGGTCGAGGTGATTCTGGTGTCGCGCAACAGTGCCGACACCGGGCTGCGGGTTTTCAACTCGATCCAGCATTACGGCCTGGACATCACCCGTGCCGCCTTTGTCGGCGGTCGCAGCCCTTACCCTTATCTGGCGGCGTTCGGCTGCCACCTGTTTCTGTCCACCCACGCCGAAGATGTGCGCAGTGCGCTGGATGCCGGTTTTGCGGCGGCGACGATTCTTTCCGGTGGCGCACGTCGAGCCGCCAGCGCCGAATTGCGCATTGCCTTCGACGGTGATGCGGTGCTGTTTTCAGATGAATCCGAGCGGGTTTATCAGTCCGGTGGCCTGGAGGCGTTTCAGGCCAGTGAGCGGGAGTCGGCACGCGAGCCGCTGCGGGGCGGGCCTTTCAAGCCTTTTCTGGCGGCGCTCAATCTGTTGCAGCGTGAGTTCCCGGAAGAGAGTTGCCCGATCCGTACCGCGCTGGTCACCGCCCGGTCCGCACCTGCTCATGAGCGGGTGATCCGCACGTTGCGCGAATGGGATATCCGCCTGGATGAATCGCTGTTTCTCGGCGGGCTGGAAAAGTCGGCGTTCCTTGAGGCGTTCGCCGCCGACGTGTTCTTCGATGACCAGCCTGGGCACTGCGAAAAAGCCCGGGACGTGGTCGCCACCGGACACGTCCCCCACGGCATCAGTAATGAGTTGAAACCCTGATCACAGGCTGCCTTGGCGTGCAGGGAGGTAATTGCCGTCGCAGTTGTTAGTGCGCTGCTAAGCTCAATCCATCTCCGCCATTCTGGCTGTCCGGGAGGTCGCTTATGATTCGTTCGATGCTCTATGCCACAGACTTGGGTCTGTATGCGCCTTATGTAATGCAGCACGCGCTGGCACTGGCTCGAACTTTCAAGGCAGAGCTTTACGTGGTGCATGTGGTGGAGCCAATGGGGTTGTTTGCCGAATCGGTATTGCAAAGTTATCTGGGTGAAGACGCGCTGAAGGATCTGCGCAGCCAGGGGCTGAACTCGTTGATGGAAGGTATCGAGCAGAAAGTCCTTGAGGGTTTTCGCGAAGAGCTGGGCGACGGTCATCAGGACCTGGCGTTGATCCGCACGGTGCGGGTGGTGCAGGGCGATCCTTGCAACGTCATCCTGGAACAGGCCGAGGAACTGGAGGTGGACTTATTGGTAGTCGGGAGCCACAGCCGTGGTGCGCAAACCACAACGCCCATCGGGCGAACGGCTGCGCGGGTACTGCAATTGGCACAGGTGCCGGTGTACATGGTGCCGGGATGCGCCCGAAGCGGGCGATGAACCAATAAACCAATCCGTTGAAATCGTGCGTGCCTTTATCGTTTAAAAATGATAAAAAGTTCTAGGTTTGTCGTTCTTACCATTAATCCAGTTATATACCGTCGCTGATGCCCTTGGCGTCTTCCTGCTTTGAGGGATACATATGAAGCTTCAACAACTGCGCTACATCTGGGAAGTGGCGCACCACGACCTCAACGTTTCCGCGACGGCTCAGAGCCTTTACACTTCTCAGCCTGGCATCAGTAAACAGATCCGTTTGCTCGAAGACGAGCTGGGTGTGGAGGTTTTCGCCCGCAGCGGCAAGCACCTGACCCGAGTCACGCCCGCTGGCGAGCGCATCATTACCACCGCTGGGGAAATCCTGCGCAAGGTCGAAAGCATCAAGCAGATTGCCCAAGAGTTCTCCAACGAGAAGAAGGGCACGCTGTCGATTGCAACGACCCACACCCAGGCGCGGTACGCCTTGCCGCCGGTGATCAGCAATTTCATCAAGCAGTACCCGGACGTGTCCCTGCACATGCATCAGGGCTCGCCAATGCAGATCGCCGAAATGGCGGCAGACGGCAGCGTGGATTTCGCCATCGCCACCGAGGCTCTGGAGTCATTCAGCGACCTGATCATGATGCCGTGCTATCGCTGGAATCGCTGCGTGGTCGTCCCCCATGGTCACCCGCTGACCAAGGCGCCCAAGCTGACGCTTGAGCTGCTGGCTGAATACCCGATTGTCACCTATGTGTTCGGTTTCACCGGTCGTTCCAAGCTGGACGAAGCCTTCAGCCATCGCGGTCTGGAGCCGAAGGTGGTGTTTACCGCCGCCGACGCCGACGTGATCAAGACCTACGTGCGATTGGGCCTGGGTGTCGGCATCGTCGCGAAAATGGCAGTGGATGCCAAACTCGACAGCGATCTGGTGATGCTCGATGCCAGTGACCTGTTCGAGGCCAGTATCACCAAGATCGGCTTCCGCCGTGGCACGTTCCTGCGCGGTTTCATGTGCGACTTCATCGAGAAATTCGCTCCGCACCTGACGCGCGAAGTCATGGCCAAAGCGATCCAGTGCCACAACAAACAAGAGCTGGAAGACCTGTTCGACGGGGTTGAGTTGCCGGTGCATTGATTGCCACATTTCTTGTAGGAGCTGCCGCAGGCTGCGAATTACGGTGTGCCAGGCAGGCCGCTTTCGCAGCCTTCGGCAGCTCCTGCAGGGGACGACGTTGTTTACACCTTCGCGATCAGATTCCCAGAATGCAAACCGCATTCCTTCTGGGTGGCTTCTTCCCACCACCAGCGGCCTTCGCGTTCGTGCTGGTTGGGCAGTACCGGGCGGGTGCAGGGTTCGCAGCCAATACTGATGAAACCGCGCTCGTGCAGGCTGTTGTAAGGCAACTCCAGCATGCGGATGTAGCCCCACACTTCCTCGCTGGTCATCTGCGCCAGGGGGTTGAACTTGTACAGGGTGCGCTCGGGTGTCGAGAACGCGTTGTCGATCTCGACAGCAGCCACATGGCTACGGGTGCCAGGGCTCTGGTCGCGGCGTTGGCCGGTGGCCCAGGCAGTTACCCCGGACAGCTTGCGGCGCAGCGGTTCGATCTTGCGCACGCCGCAGCACTCGCCATGGCCATCACGATAAAAGCTGAACAGGCCCTTTTCCTTGACGAAAGGTTCGAGTTTCTGCTGATCGGGGGTCATGATTTCGATATCGATCTTGTAGTGCTCGCGCACCTGCTCGATAAAGCGATAGGTCTCCGGGTGCAGGCGGCCTGTGTCGAGGCTGAACACCTTGACGTTCTTGTTCAGTTTCCAGGCCATGTCCACCAGCACCACGTCTTCAGCGCCGCTGAAGGAGATCCAGAGATCGTCGCCGAAGTGTTCGAAGGCCAGTTTGAGGATGTCTTGCGGTGACTTGGTCGCATAGGTCGCGGCAAGTTCGACGACGTCGAAGGGTGTGCTCATCAGGCGGTTTCCTAAAATATGGCGCTTAGGCGCTCGTAATGAGGCGGATGTTAACAAAATCTGTCGGGGAATTGGCCGGAGGGTGGAGTCTCTGTAGGAGCCAACTTGTTGGCGAGGCGATGGTCTGGCGTACGCCTTGATACCGGCTCGCCAACAAGTTGGCTCCTACAGGGCTACTGCGTTTCCAGGGTATTGAGTAACACCCGCACCTTGGTAAACGTCTCCTGATACTCAGCCTCGCACTCCGAATCCGCCACGATCCCGCCGCCGCCCCAGCAGGTCACGGTGCCATCCTTGACCAGCAGGCTGCGGATGGCGATGGAGCTGTCCATCTCGCCGCGTACGTCCAGGTACAGCAGCGAGCCGCAATACAGGGCACGGCGCGTGGGTTCGAGTTCGTCGATGATCTGCATGGCGCGGATTTTCGGTGCGCCGGTGATCGAGCCGCCGGGGAAGCTGCCCGCGATCAGATTCAGGGCGTCATGGTCGTCGGCCAGTTTGCCGGTGACGCTGCTCACCAGATGATGCACGTTGGGATAGCTTTCCAGGCTGAACAGCTCCGGCACTTTTACCGAGCCGATCCGGCAGCTGCGGCCCAGGTCGTTGCGCAGCAGGTCGACGATCATCAGGTTTTCCGCGCGGTCTTTGGGGCTTGCCAGCAGTTGCGCCGCCAGAGCTGCGTCCTCGGCGTCATCGCGGCCCCGAGGGCGAGTGCCTTTGATGGGTCGGGTCTCAACCTGGCCCTGGCTGACTCTGACGAAGCGCTCCGGGGACAGGCTGAGTATCGCGTCGCCCTCGGGCAGCGCCATATAGCCGGAAAACGGCGTCGGGCAGGCGACCCGCAGTGCGCAATAGGCCACCCATGGATCGCCCGCAAAGCCCGCTTGAAAACGCTGGGCGAAGTTCACCTGATAGCAATCACCCGCCTGGATGTAGGCCTGAATCCGGGAGAAGGCGGCGCGGTATTGCTCGGCATCGAGGTCGGCCTTGAACGGGCTGGTCAGTCGGAAAGTGGCTGAGTCCGCTTCGAGGGGCTGGCGAAAAAGCTCCAGCAAACGCTGTTGTTCAGCCCCCTGCACCGAGGGGTGGCACATCAACTGCGTGGTACCCAGATGGTGATCGGTAATCACCGCCCAGGCATACACCCCCAGACGGGCATCGGGCAGGTGCAGATCATCGACGGCACTGGCAGGCAGCGGCTCCAGGCGACCTCCAAAGTCATAACCCAGATAACCCAGCAATCCGCCCGCGAAGGGCAGGTCACAGTCAGCGGGTAATCGCGCGTTGCCCAAGCGTGCCAGGCTGTCCCGGCAGCGGTTCAGGAACGCGCCGCCGGTTTCCCCAGGGGCAGGCAGCAATTGCTCCAGCGGCCAGGCGCTGAGCACGTCGAACCGGCCGCGGGTGGCGGTCGGTCGGCCACTGTCCAGCAACACGGCGCCGGGCGCATGGCGCACCCGTGCGAAGTAGTCGGCAGGGTTGCTGCAGTAAGGCAGCGGAGCAAGGGAACAGGTTGGCATGCCAGGCTCGGGTCAACGGAGCGGGCGGCGATTGTAACCGCCCGGGGGGAAGAGGCCTAGCCGCCGCTAAGCACTGGCGGGAACCAACAGGCCGGCATCGCCCAAGGCGTGGCTTCGGGCATTGAAAAACGTGAGCGGCGTCTGTAGGTCGGCAAACAGTTCCAGGTAGCGCCGTTTCTGCGCCACGACGAACGCATCGCTGCGCGGCAGGATCGAAATCGCAATGCGTTTGGGCTGTGCCTGGGCGATGGCGGCGACGATGTGTGCGTCCTGCTTGCCCAGCGAGTGGCCGAAGATGCACAGGGCATCGCTGTGCTGCGCCAGTTGCCCGTGGCAGAACGACAGGTAATCGGAGGTGCGGATGATCTTCAGCTTTTCCGCGCTCGTGCCTTCGCTGATGAACAGCGGTACGTCGTCCAGTGCATTGATCGCGAAGCTGCCCAACAGGGTGCTTTCCGAGGACTGCAGCTTGCGCACCGTACCGTTGAGGTTTTTCACCAGCTGCATGCCGCCGTGCAGATACAGGACCCGCGTGCCGTTGGCCCGGGACGCATGCAGGTTGAACGTCGCGTCATCGTTGAACAGATCGTCAAAGTGCTCCGGCGCGTGCATCACGGCCCAGTACGCCAGCAAGTCGTAATTGCTGGAATAGACGCTGTTGTAACGCTGCAATTCGTCATTGAGGTGGGCGAGGGTGTCGGTCTGGATCAGCATCCACGGGATGTGCACCGAGCGGATGGCGTGAATCAGTGCTTCCTTGATCGCGAAATAGCGATTGCGCGGCGACGACGAGCTGATGGTCAGCGCCGCATTGACGCGCATGGCGGATTTCAGCGCCGCCAGCACCGGCTCGAAATTATGGGTTTCCATGGCGCTGAACACCGCCAGTTCGGTGCGACTCATGGGGTTACTGCGGGTGGTCTGGGACAGCTCGAACAGCGAGTCGTAGGCGAAGTTCTTCCACACCGCCAGGCTCGCGCCATTGCCCATCAACAAACCCCAGGGTTCATCGCTGGCACTTCGCAAGTCGTTCCAGTCAGCCAGTGCCGCGTCAATGTCCGTCAATTGCATGCTCTCGCTTTGTTGCGGGTTCAAAATGCCTTGGGCGCAAGGCCTGAAGGCTGAAACCCGGCCATCTTATAGAATCAGCCGAAGAAATGTCGCGGTGGTGCACTTGACGACCATCACTATCACGACAATACTTCGCCTCAAATTCATATAGATGACTAGACCAATAACAATATGAACAGACTCTCCAGTGACGAGCGCTTACCTCTTTATCAACGCCTGCGCGATCAGTTGGCTGAACAGATTGCCAATAACCGCTGGCGTCCGGGTGAGGCGATCCCTACCGAGGCGGCGCTGTCCAGCGAGTACTGCCTGTCCACGGGCACCGTGCGCAAGGCCATCGACATGCTGGTGGCCGACAACATTCTCGAACGTCAGCAGGGGCGCGGCACGTTTATCCGCCGCCCGCAGTTCGAATCTTCACTGTTTCGCTTTTTCCGTTTCCAGACCGCCGCCGGTGCCCGACAGGTGCCTGAAAGTCGAATCCTCTCCATCGAACCGATGATTGCTCCCTCGGCTGTCAGCCAGGCGCTGGGCCTGATTCAGGATGCGCCGGTGATTCGCATGGTGCGTTTGCGTCTTATGGATGCGCAGCCGGTGCTGGCCGAAGAAATCTGGCTGCCGCGCGTGCAGTTCCAGGCATTGCTGGACAACGACCTGCAGCGTCAGGGCCCGTTGTTGTACCCGATCTATGAAGCGTTGTGCGGGCAGGTGGTGGCCTACGCCGAAGAAACCCTGACCGCCGAAGCCGTCGGCGATGCTCACGCGCGTCTGCTGCAGATCCCGGCCAATAGCCCGGTGGTGGTGATCGAGCGTGTCGCCCGCAACTACGCCGGAGAACCTCTGGAATGGCGCCGCTCGCGGGGCCACGCCAGCCACTTCCGCTATAGCGTCGAAATCCGCTGAGTCTGCTGCCGCAGCTGTTTACTGGAACGCACGGGCTCCCTTGTGGGACCGGCTTTAGCCGGGAAGAGGTCGACACAGTCTCTGGATACGGCGCTTGAGAGGCAGCCTTCCCGGCTAAAGCCGGTCCCACGATTCACTCAAACATAGATCTGTAACAGGCCCGACAAGGGCGCCAGGTAATTTCCTACAAGGACAAAACAATGTTCAGCTGGTATCGCCAAGTCACTCCTCGTGAGCGCAAAACGTTTTGGGCCTGCTTCGGCGGCTGGTCGCTGGATGCGCTGGAAGTGCAGATGTTTGGTCTTGCGATTCCCGCGCTGATCGCAGCGTTCGCCCTCACCAAGGGTGATGCCGGGCTGATCAGCGGCGTCACGCTGGTGACCTCGGCACTGGGTGGTTGGGTCGGCGGGACGTTGTCGGACCGTTACGGCCGGGTCCGCACGCTGCAATGGATGATTCTGTGGTTTTCGTTCTTCACCTTCCTGTCGGCGTTCGTCACGGGCTTCAACCAGTTGCTGATCGTCAAAGCCCTGCAAGGCTTCGGCATCGGTGGTGAGTGGGCGGCGGGCGCTGTGCTCATGGCCGAGACCATTCAGTCCAAATACCGCGGCAAGGTGATGGGTACCGTGCAGAGCGCGTGGGCCGTGGGTTGGGGCCTGGCCGTGCTGGTCTTCACGCTGATCTATTCGCTGGTGCCGCAGGATATCGCCTGGCGCTTGATGTTCCTGGTGGGCCTGCTGCCGTCGCTGCTGATTATCTGGGTGCGCCGCAATGTCCAGGAGCCTGACAGCTTCCAGCGTCAGCAGAAAGAAAAGACCCCGCCCAAGAGCTTTTTCAAATCCATGGCCGGGATCTTCCGCCCGGAGCTCATCCGTGTGACGTTGCTCGGCGGCATTCTCGGCCTGGGTGCCCATGGTGGTTATCACGCGGTCATGACCTGGCTGCCGACCTTCCTCAAGACCGAGCGCAACCTGTCCGTGCTCAACTCCGGCGGTTACCTGGCGGTGATCATCATCGCCTTCTGGTGTGGGTGTATCGCCAGTGGCTTTTTGATCGATCGTATCGGTCGACGTCTGAACATCGTGTTGTTCGCCCTGTGCTGCGTCATTACCGTGCAGTGCTACGTGTTCATGCCGCTGACCAACACTCAGATGCTGTTCCTGGGCTTCCCGCTGGGGTTCTTTGCGGCAGGTATTCCGGCGAGTCTGGGGTCGTTTTTCAATGAGTTGTACCCGGCGGATGTGCGCGGGGCGGGGGTTGGTTTTTGCTACAACTTCGGCCGGGTGTTGTCGGCGGTGTTCCCGTTCATGGTCGGCCACATGAGTGAGTCCATGTCCCTGGGCACTGCGATTGGCATCGATGCCGGGATTGCCTACGGCGTGGCGGTACTCGCCGCACTTTGCCTGCCCGAAACCCGTGGTCGCAACCTGGAAGCGACCACGCCTGCAACTGATGAAGCTCAAGGACGAGAAGCGCCGCAGCAAGCCTGACGTGCTGTAAACCCGCGCGGTGCGCCTGCACCGCGCCTCCTTGATAGATGAGATCCATGCCAGACGACACCCGTACTTTCCCGATGCAGGGCATTGATGGTCACGCCCATGTGTTCAGCCGCGACCTTGAACTCACTGCCGGGCGCCGCTACACCCCGGACTATGACGCCACCCTTGAAGCCTACTTGCAGCAACTGCGCGAGCACGGCCTGAGCCATGGCGTGCTGGTGCAGCCGAGTTTTCTGGGCACCGATAACAGCTACATGCTCGATGCTCTGAACAGGGCGCCATCGCAATTGCGCGGCGTGGCCGTGGTGGACGTCGCTATCAGCCGTGCCGAGCTGCAGCGCATGGCGGAGCAGGGCATTGTCGGCATTCGTTTAAACCTCATGGGCAAGCCGCTGCCGGACTTTACCGAACCTGGCTGGCAGCGCCTGCTCGATGACGTGGCGACGCTGGGCTGGCACGTTGAGTTGCATCGTGGTGTGGACGATATTCCGGGGCTGATCAGCCGCCTGTTGCCCTTTGGCTGCAAGATCGTGGTCGATCACTTCGGTCGCCCGGACGCCCGTCTCGGGGTTGATCACCCGGCCTTTCAGGCGTTGCTCGAATGCGGCGCGAGCGGTCGGGTGTGGGTCAAAGTGTCCGGCATCTATCGCCTTGGCGGCAGCACGGAGCAAAACGCTGCATTTGCCTGCACGGCATTGCCGTTACTCATCAAGGGTTTCGGTCTGGACCGGCTTGTCTGGGGCAGCGACTGGCCGCACACCCAGCACGAAAGTGAAATCGGTTATGGCGATGTGGTGCGGCAGTTGCGGGATCTAGGATGTTCCGATGAAGTGCGACGGGCGCTACTGATCGATGCGCCGCAACGGTTGTTCGATTTTTCATAACCTCTGTAGGAGCTGCCGAAGGCTGCGAACAGCGGCGGGTCAGGCAGACCGCTTTCGCAGCCCTCGTAACCTCGGTCAGCTCCTACCATTCAAACCACCGCCACTGTCTGCCTGCACTCCAGGCTCAGCTTCGCGCCGCCCAGTTCGCTGCTGCCAATGTGCAGGGTGAAGCCGTGCAGGTTGACGATGGCGGCAACGATGGACAGGCCCAGGCCGAAGCCACTGTGCTGGTTGCCGTCTTCGCTGCGATAGAACCGCTGGAACACCATTTTGCGTTCGGCTTCCGGGATGCCGGGACCGGCGTCCTCGACGTTGATCCAGGTGCTGTCGCCGTCTGCCCTGGCGCCCAGGATCACTTTGCCGCCAGGCGGGGTGAACTTGATTGAATTGCTCAGCAGATTGGCCAAGGCTTCGAACAGCAGCGCACGGTCGCCGAGTACCGGCGGCAATGAGTCTTCCGTTTCCAGCGAAAGCATGACGCCGCCTTCTTCAGCCAGCGGCAGGTAGAAGTCATGCAGCTCGCGCAGCAGCGCAGCGGGGTCCACTGCAACAAACGCCGAGCGTCGCTGGTGGTCTTCGATTTCCGAAATACGCAGTAACCCGCGAAAGCGCGCCATCAAGGTGTCTGCTTCGGCAATCACCTGATCCATCTGGGTGGCGACCAGTGAGTCCTCCGGCGACTGCTGCTGAATGCGATACAGCTTGGCCCGCAGGCGGGTCAGTGGCGTGCGCAGGTCGTGGGCAATGCTGTCGCACACACCCTTGACCTCATTCATGAGTTTTTCTAGACGCTCCAGCATGGCGTTGACGATGACTGCGAGCATGTCCAGCTCGTCGCGTCTGGCCGAGACCGGTAGGCGCTGGGCCAGATTACCGGCGACGATGGCTTCTGCGCTGGCCTGGATATCACGGATGCGTTGCAGAGGGCGCCACCGCAACAGATGCCAGCCCGCGACGCCTGGAATGATCGTCAGCGACAGGCCCCAGAGCAGCGCATGCAGGATCAGGGTGGTCACGGCAAACAACGAGCCGTTGTCGCGCACCAGCACCAGCCAACGCCCGTCACGGGTCTGGGTGGCGACCGCATCGCAGGTGTTCTGCGGCATATGCGGGTCTTCGGTGTCGATGCAATTGCTCAACTGGTGGATTTCGCCGTCCAGCGGCAGGCTCGGCGGGATGGCCTTGATCGGGCCGCTGAGGGGCCGCAAGTCGGCGTCAAACAGGCCGTAGGCATCCACGGCGCGCATGTCGAAGGTAATGCTGGCGGTCAACGCTTCGGTCAATTGCTCGCCCTCGAAACGGGCGAACAATTGCTGGCGTTGCATCAGGGAATGGTGGGCGAGGTTGCTCAGGTAAGTGCTGACTTCCCAGTACACCACGCCAATCAGAGTGCAGCTCCAGGCCACGAACAGAAAACTGTAGAGCGCCAACAATCGGCTGCTGGATGAGCGCCAGCCTTTAGACGGGTTCAGCAATGACATAACCCGAGCCTCGCACGGTTCGAATCAGCGGCGCCACGCCAGGCGGGTCGATCTTCTTGCGCAGGCGACCGATGTGTACGTCAATCAGGTTGGTGCCGGGATCGAAGTGATAGCCCCAGACTTCCTCGAAAATCATCATGCGGGTAATGATCTGTCCGCTGTTGCGCATTAGAAATTCCAGCAGCTTGTACTCGGTGGGCAGCAGGGTCAGCGGGCTTTGCCCACGGCTGGCTTCGCGCTTGATCAGGTTCAGCTCCAGATCCGCGACCCGCAGCAGGGTCTCGGCAGCGGCCACCGGGTTGCGGCGACGCAGCAGCACTTCGACCCGGGCGGCCATTTCATCGGAGGCAAACGGCTTGGCCAAGTAATCGTCACCGCCTGCGCGCAGCCCGCGAACCCGTTCGTCGACATCAGACAGGGCACTGATCATCAGGATCGGCGTGAAGATGCCCTGGGCGCGCAACGTAGTGACAATTGCCAACCCGTCGACTTCCGGCAGCATGCGGTCCAGGGTGATCAGGTCGTAGTCACCACTGACAGCCCGGGCCAGGCCTTCGCGGCCGTTGTCGACCCAGTCCACCTCAAGGCCGTGGCTACTCAATTCAGCGACGATTTCCTGCGCGGTCACAGCGTCGTCTTCGATGGTCAGAATTCGGGTCATCTTGCCGCCTGAAGGGAATTACAGCCAAAACGGTATTCTGGCGGAAAAGACCTGAACAGATTCTGAAAAGATTTTCATCTAACGAACCTGCACATATTCCTGTAGGAGCTGCCGAAGGCTGCGAAGGCAATCTGCCTGATACACCGCGATTCGCAGCCTTCGGCAGCTCCTACAGATGTCAGCCAGCCATCTGCTCCTGCTTTTCCTTCTTTTCCTTCTCTTCTTTCTCGCGCTTCCTGTCATCGATTTTCTTCAGGCGATCGCGCTCCAGTTTGGCAGTGGTGTCTTTCTCGCTGCGGATCTGGGCGTGGCTGAGGATGGCGAAGATGAAACTGCCGCCGATGATATTGCCGCCCAGGGTCGGTGCGGCGAATACCAGCCAGAAGTCGCTCCAGGACAGCTCACCGGCAAACACCAGGTAAGACGCTTCAGCGGAGCCGACCACGATGTGGGTGAAATCACCCAGGGCCATCAGGTAGGTAATCAGGATGATGATCCAGATCTTGGCGGCTTCCATGGACGCGATCATCCACACCATGGTGGCGATCATCCAGCCGGACACGATGCCTTTGGAAAACATGTGCATCACGTCGTTTTCCATGACCTTGCGGCCGATTTCCAGAAAGGCGTGGTCAGTCTGGGTGTCGAAAATCGGCAGATTCAACATCACGTACGCCACCAGCAAGGTGCCGCACAAGTTGCCGAACAGCACCACGCCCCACAACCGCAACAGGCGGCCGAAGTTCTGCAGGGTGGGTTTGCTCATTACCGGCAGCACGGCGGTCAGGGTGTTTTCGGTGAACAGTTGCTGGCGCGCCAGGATGACCGCGAGAAAACCGGCCGAGTAGCCCAGGCTGGCAATCACGTGGCTGGATTCGACATCCGGCAGGCGCGATTTGAACAAACCCATCGCCATCAACGACAGGCCCATGGTCAGGCCCGCCGCCAGGGCCGACCACCACAAGGCCGCGATGCTGCGCTCCAGCTCGTGATCGCCTTGAATGCGAATGGTCTCGTGCAGCACCGCGGCGCGGGGCGGCTGGTTCTCGTCGACTTCGCGCTCTTCTTCTGCGGATAACCCCGGTGTTCTGCCTGCTGCGTTATCGTCCATACAACTTCCTTAATGCGAGTGAGGGCGTAGACGGTTTAATGCTGCGCCGGGCTGCTGGTTGAGACACAATCGCACGCCGGTCGTTCGTGCCGAAACCACCGGATTATTCAATAAAAAGGAGACATTCGTGAGCGTACACATTCGTCAAGCCACCCGCGCCGATGCCGAGGTGATTCTGGGCTTCATCACTGAGCTGGCGATTTATGAGAAAGCCGAGCATGAAGTGCTGGCCAGCGTGGCTGATATCGAGCGTAGCCTGTTTGATGAAGCCTCACCGGCTCACGGCTTGATCTGCCTGCTCGACGACAAACCCATCGGTTTTGCGGTGTATTTCTTCAACTATTCCACCTGGCAGGGCCGCAAGGGGCTGTACTTGGAAGACCTGTTCGTTTCCCTGGAGCATCGCGGCGTGGGCGCGGGTAAACAGTTGTTGCGCCACTTGGCGAAAATCGCTCATGACAGCGGTTGCGGGCGTTTCGAATGGAGCGTGCTGGACTGGAACGAACCCGCCATCGAGTTCTATAAATCCATCGGCGCCACGCCGCAGGACGAATGGGTGCGCTACCGCATGGAGGGCGACACACTGAGGGATTTCGCGCTCGGCGCGTCCTGAACCCTGCGGCGGCCGGGCAGTCAGACAGCTATCGTCGCGTCCCTCAGGAATGAAACATGCTCAGTCGTACTGTGTTGCCCGCGTTTATAGCCGCTCTGGCGAGCATTTCCTGCGTTCAGGCAGAAGAAGCCTTGCGGGTGGAGCGCCTGCAACGCTGTGATGACCTGACGGGGCGCGAGCAACAGACGTTCTGCGTGGGCGTGCGCGGTCTCGGGCCTGGAGAGGTGCAGCTCAAGCTGGACGGCAAAGCGCTGCCGATGTCGCTGCTGGAGCGCGATGGCCAGCAGCTCAAGCTGCGCCTCAATGCCGCCGGCTGGCGCAGCGGGCCGCTGTGGCTAGAGCAGGATGGTCGTAGCAGCAATGCGGTCTGGTTGAGCATGGCGGGCAGTCACGTGCTGGCGGCAACCCCGCAGGAAGTGGCGAAAAACATGGACGGCCTGACCAGCTATGTCGATCTGGTCAGCGTGATCATCGAAGAACGCTTCAAGGGCGCCGAAGAAGCCCAGCGCATCGCCCACAAATTCGGCGCCACGGTGGTGGGCTCCATCGCGCCGCTCAACACTTACCAGTTGCGCCTGCCGGTGAAGGACCTGATACATCGCGACGCCCTGGTCCTGCGCATTGGCAGCGAAGTCAGCGTGGATGCGGTGGTGGTCGAGGAATCCGCTGCTGAGCCTGAGAGCAAGCAATCCTCAGAAACCGAAGCTGCTCCCAGCGACGGCAAGCAACCCAAGCCCACTCAGGAGCAATGGGCGGCGAACCGATTCATGGACGCGGTCAATTATTACCAGCGCCGGATTCCCGCTAAAACCGCGCCGATCAAACCGGTGCCGATCCGCATCGGCATCATCGAGCGCGAAGTGGATTTCGATGCGCCGGATTTCGCCGATTACCTCGGCGACTGCAAATCCGGCAAACCGCGTACCTGCCTGTATGCCCGCGACGCGAAGAAGCCCGATGGCCATGGCTCGACAGTCGCCGGGATACTCGCCGCCGACACGGCCAAAGGCGGCAATACCGGTTTCCTGCGGGCGCTGGATGGCGTCAGCCAAGGGTTTGAGGTGATCGTCGAACGCAACTCTGACGCCGGGATCACCGCCAACGTGGCTGCATCCGTCAACCTGGTGGAGGACGGCGCACGGGTCATCAACTGGAGCTGGGGCCTGCATCGGGTCGGGGCGAAAAACGTCGAGGGTGATGAAGTGGATTCGCTGATTCGCTCCGGCCTGGCGATGTCCGGCTATGAAGAGCTGTTGGAGGAGTTTTTCCTCTGGTTGCGGCGCGAGCACCCGGATGTGGTGGTGATCAACTCGGCGGGTAATGGCTCGTCCTTTTCCGGCACCGATGAGTACCGGTTGCCGTCGTCGTTCATCACCGATCAGCTGCTGGTGGTCGGCGGACATCAGCGCAGCAAGGACGACGATCTGCCCATCGACGACCCGGCCTACGTCGAGAAGCGCGCGTCATCCAATGTCGACAGCCGCGTGGACATCATGGCCGCCGCCTGCACCCGCGCCTCGACACTGACCGCTGGCGAGCAGGGTGCGGTGCATTGCGGCACGTCCTATGCCACTCCGATGGTCACCGGGATTGTCGCGGCCATGCTGTCGATCAACCCGCAGCTGACACCTGAGCAACTGAGGATGCTGTTGCGCCGCAGCGCCATGCCCATCGGTGGCAATTTCGATTTCGAGCCCATGGACGCCGACGACCTCACGGCTCCGATCCTGCCGTCCGAGCGCAACTATCAGCTGGACGACAAGAACATCGGCCGCTCGGCGCGACTGGACATGCAGAAGGCGCTGGACCTGTCAGTGCAAAGCCTTTCGCGTGAGCGTTGAGTCAACCTCTAGCAGCAAACACAGGACCTCGTAGGAGCGGCTTTAGCCGCGAAGATTTCGGCCTGTGCACGGGGCTTCATCGTCAACACCATCGCTCGCGGCTAAAGCCGCTCCTACGGGTATCCCGCTTCTCGCCAACATTTTGGCTCCTACCGGTCGAGCAATTCACAGCTTTGGATGCGCGTTACCCCGGCCGCTTCCATCTCCTGCCAGGCCCTGTCCAGCGTGCCCTTCATGTCGATGGCGCGGCAGGCGTCTTCGATCACCGCGGTGGTAAAACCGGCCGCTCGAGCATCCAGCGCTGACCAGGCCACGCAGAAGTCCAGCGCCAGGCCGACCACGAACACGTTCTTGACCCCGCGTTCCTTCAAGTAGCTGGCCAGGCCCGTGGGCGTCTGGCGGTCGGCTTCGAGAAAAGCCGAGTAGCTGTCGATGTGTGAATTGCAGCCTTTGCGCAGGATCAGTTGCGCGTGGGGCAAGTCCAGCTCGGCATGCAACTGCGCGCCGTGGCTGCCCTGGATGCAGTGATCCGGCCAGAGGGTTTGCAGGCCGTAGGGCAGGGTAGTGACTTCGAACGGCACCCGCCCGCTATGGCTGGACGCAAACGAAATATGCCCGGCCGGATGCCAATCCTGAGTGATCACCACACCTTTGAACTGCTGGCCGAGACGATTGATCAGCGGCACCAGCGTATCGCCCTCGGCCACCGCCAACGCGCCCCCGGGCATGAAGTCGTATTGCATGTCGATGACCAGCAGGACGCTGTCGAGGTCAAAGGTGTGCATGGCAAATTCCTCATTCTTTCAAATGGACAGTGCTTTTCTGTAGGAGCAGCCGAAGGCTGCGAATGGATTTTCCTGACAGACCGCAGTTCGCAGCCTGCGGCAGCTCCTAAAGCCAGCTCTTACAGCCAGCCCCTAAGGGGCACGTCAGGCAAACACCCTTATCGGTGCACCCGCATCCCACGCCTGAATATCTTCGATCATCTGGCTGAAGAACATCCGGTAGTTGTTCTGCGTGACATACCCCACATGCGGTGTCGCCAGCACATTGTCCAGGGTTCGGAACGGATGTTCGGCGGGCAGCGGCTCGATGGCAAACACGTCCAGCGCAGCCCCGGCGATGCGACGATGCTGCAGGGTTTCGATCAGCGCTGCTTCATCGACAATCGGCCCGCGAGCGGTATTGATCAGGTAGGCGGTGGGCTTCATCCAGGCCAGCGCCTGTTGATCGACCAGCCCGCGACTGCGGTCGCTGAGCACCAGGTGGATGGACAGAATATCCGCCTGCTCGAACAATTCCTGCTTGCTGACGTAGCTCACGCCGGACTCGGCCGCCGCTTCGGCAGTGAGGTTTTCGCTCCAGGCGATGACCTTCATGCCAAACGCCAGGCCGTAGCGTGCGATCCATTTGCCGATGCTGCCCAGGCCCAGGATACCCAGCGTCTTGCCATGCAGGTCGCTGCCCAGACCGATCTGCCACCGACCCTCCCGCAATGAGTTGGCTTCGCCCACCAGATTACGGGTCAGGCCCATGATCAACGCCCAGGTCAATTCCGGCGCGGCATGCTTGTAACTCTCAGTGCCACAGACCTGAATGCCAAGCCGTCCGGCGGCCTTTACATCAATGGCCGCATTGCGCATGCCGCCGGTCACCAGCAGTTTGAGATGCGGCAACTGGCTGAGCAGGGCTTCATCGAACGTCGTTCGCTCGCGCATCACGCAGATCACGTCATAGCCTTGCAAGCGCGCGGCCAGGGTGTCGGTGTCGGCGGGGTATTCATGCAGGAAGCTGACCTGGCCGATGCCATCAAGCACGGACCAGTCCACCACGGTGCTGGCGACGGATTGCCAGTCATCGAGCACTGCGATTTGCATTTGCGTCATGTCGGGTTCGCCTTTTTAAGCGCTTTTATAGGGTTGTGACGCCACCTTAGCGCCAGATCGCGCGCTAGCCAAACAGCCCGGCGGCAATATTGATCGAGAAGCCCAGAATCGCGGTGTTGAAAATGAACCCGATCAGGCTCTGGGCCAGCACGATTTTGCGCAGCCCTGGCGTGGCGACACCCACGTCCGAGGTCTGCACGGCGACACTCAACGTGAAGGAGAAGTACAGAAAGTCCCAATAATCCGGGTGTTTTTCGCCATCGGCAAAACGCAGTGCCGGTTCCTTGCCTTTCCAGGTGTAGAACAGGCGGGCGTAATGCAGGCTGAAAATCACTCCGGTCACCAGCCATGAGCCGACGATGGTCAGCCCGGTGAACGCGTAGTGCAGCGCCCGGTCATCGTGGCTCATCTCTTTACTGCCCGCCAGCTCCAGGGTGATCGCCGCCAGGCTGGCCAGCGCCGCGACGCAGACCGTGAACAACACCAGCCGGGCGTTTTCGTCTTCGATCATGGAGATCCGTTCAGCGTCGGCGGCGTTGGTGCGAAAAGTGCGTATCAGGATCAACAACAGATAGATCCAGACCCCGACGTTCCAGCCGATCAGGCATTTGCTGGTGGCTGAAAAGTGCGGGAAGAGAAGGGCCGCAGCGATACCGCTCGCCACGCCGAGGGCTGCAGCGATGCTCAAACGAGGGTGGGTATGCGCGATATGGGACATGGCAGGGCTTCGTGGCGAGAGATGCGCGAACCTTAGCACGGAGGCGAGCGCCCATAAAAAACGGCGCACAAGGGGGTTGTGCGCCGTATGCCAGCTTGGCAAATATCGGATAGCGCAATCGTGCGCGGTGGGTCAGGGAATGGGATCTGTAGGAGCCAACTTGTTGGTGAGGGGGTGTCAGGTGCACCGCCTCGCCAACACGTTGGCTCCTACAGAAATTGCATTCAGCTCAACACATCACCGCACCAGACACGGCTGCTTGTTGTTGAACTTCCAGTCCGGCACCAGGAACTGCATGGCGGCGCTGTCATCCCGCGCACCCAGGCCCATGCCTTTGTACAGTTCGTGAGCCTTGTGGACCTGATCCATGTCCAGCTCGGCCCCAAGGCCCGGCTTCTTCGGTACCTGCACGCAACCGCCGACGATTTCCAGCGGCGCTTTAGTCAGGCGCTGACCGTCCTGCCAGATCCAGTGGGTGTCGATGGCGGTGATATCGCCCGGCGCAGCGGCGGCGACATGGGTGAACATCGCCAGAGAAATATCGAAGTGGTTGTTGGAATGCGAACCCCAGGTCAGGCCCCACTCGTTGCACATCTGCGCGACGCGTACCGAACCCTGCATGGTCCAGAAGTGTGGGTCGGCCAACGGAATGTCCACGGACTGCAGCTGAATCGCGTGGCCCATTTCACGCCAGTCGGTGGCAATCATGTTGGTAGCGGTTTTCAGGCCCGTGGCGCGGCGGAATTCAGCCATGACTTCACGGCCTGAATAACCATTCTCGGCACCACAAGGGTCTTCGGCATACGCCAGCACACGATGCTGATCCCGGCACAGGCGGATGGCCTCTTTGAGCGACCAGGCGCCGTTGGGGTCAAGGGTGATGCGCGCCTCGGGGAAGCGCTCGGCCAGCGCCGTCACTGCCTCGATTTCCGCATCGCCGCTGAGTACGCCGCCCTTGAGTTTGAAATCCTGGAAGCCGTAGCGCGCCTGAGCGGCTTCGGCCAGACGCACGACGGCTTCCGGGGTGAGGGCCTCTTCGTGACGCACGCGGAACCAGTCGTTATCGGCGTCGTCTTCCCTGCGATACGCCAGATTGGTCTTGCCTTGATCGCCGACGTAGAACAGATAACCGAGCATCTTCACTTCATCGCGCTGCTGACCTTCGCCCAGCAGAGCGGCGACCGGTACGTCCAGGTGCTGGCCCAGCAGGTCGAGGAGGGCGGCTTCCAGGCCGGTGACGGCGTGGATGGTTACGCGCAGGTCGAAGGTCTGCAGGCCACGACCGCCGGAGTCGCGCTCGGCAAAGGTGGTGCGCACGTCGTTGAGAATCTTCTGATACGTGCCAATCGGGCTGCCAATCACGCGTTGCCGCGCATCCTCCAGGGTCTGGCGAATGCGTTCGCCGCCGGGGATTTCGCCGACACCGGTATGCCCGGCGTTGTCCTGCAGGATCACGATGTTGCGGGTGAAGTAAGGGCCGTGGGCGCCGCTGAGGTTGAGCAGCATGTCATCGTGGCCGGCCACCGGGACGACTTGCATGCTGGTGATCACGGGTGCCTTGTGCAGATTCTGGTTCATGGTTGTCAGTCCTTTTTATAGTCGTCGCGGGTTATCAAGAGTGCGCCGCAGTGGCAGGTGGAATATCTGCTGGCGTCTTGCCGGGCTTCGGGGTGTTGCGTGCAGCGAAAACGATGATGGCGGCGATGATCGAGGTCGCGGTCAGACCGTACAGGCCGCCCTGGATCGAACCGGTGTGTTGCTCCAGCAGGCCGAAGGTGGTCGGCGCAACGAAGCCGCCCAGGTTGCCCACCGAGTTGATCAAGGCGATTACGGCAGCGGCGATGCGGGCGTCCAGATAAGCCTGGGGGATCGGCCAGAACAGAGAAGATGCCGACTTGAAGCCCAGTGCAGCGAAGCAGATCGCGACGAAGGCAAAGATCGGGCTGCCGGTGGTGGACATAAACATCCCGGCGGCGGCGATCAGCAGGGCGCAAGCGACCCAGGCTTGCTGGCGCTTCCATTTGGCGGACATGGCGGCGAAGGCGTACATGCCGACAATCGACAGCAACCACGGAATCGAGTTAAACAGCCCGACCTGCATGTCGCTCAAGTCGCCCATCTTCTTGATGATGCTCGGCAGCCAGAAAGTCGCGGCGTAGATGGTCAGCTGAATAAAGAAATAGATCAGGCAGAACAGGATGATCTGGCGGTCCTTGAGCAGCTTGCCGATGGAAGCCTTGATCGGGTTGGCGGCTTCGCGGTCGCGTTGCTCCTGGTCGATGGCATTGACCAGTGCGTCCTGCTCTTCGCGGGTCAGCCATTTTGCGTCATGGGGTTTGGAGTCAAGCCAGAACCACACGAACGCGCACAGGCCCACCGAGAACATGCCTTCGATGAAGTACATCCACTGCCAGCCCTTCATGCCGAAACCGGTAATCTGCAACAGCAGGCCGGAAAGCGGCCCGGAGATCAGCGAGGCGATGGCAGAGCCACTGAGGAAAATCGCGATAGCCTTGCCGCGCTCGACGCCTGGCAGCCAGCGGGTGAAGTAATAAATCACGCCCGGGAAAAAGCCGGCTTCGGCAACGCCCAATAGAAAACGCAGGATATAGAAGTGGGTTTCGTTCTGGATGAACGCCATGCAGGTGGCGACGATACCCCAGGTGAGCATGATGCGGGTCAGCCAGATGCGGGCGCCGACTTTCTGCAACAGCATGTTGGAGGGGACTTCGAACAAGGCGTAACCGATGAAGAACAGGCCGGCACCAAAGCCATAGGCAGCTGCGCCGATACCCAGGTCGTGTTCCATGTGCGAGCGCACGAAACCGATGTTTACCCGGTCAATGTAATTGACGATAAACATGATGACGAACAGTGGCAGGATGTGGCGTTTGACCTTTGAGACTGCGGAGGTCAACACCGAATCTGCACCGTCACCCATCCGGGAATTGGATGTGTTCACAGTTGTATCTCCCACTCGTTATTTTTATGCGGGGTTGAACAAGCTGGTAGCTCGCGTTGATAGACATCATACAAGTGTGTTGTGGTTGTGCAAGTGCTTGTCAGGGTGTTTCAACCAAATTTTTGAGGTGAAGGCTGGATGTCCTCGATCCCTGGGGTATTCGTGGACAACTTAGAAAATATCATAAATATCAATAATATATATTCTATTTATTTGGTAATTGGTCTGGATCTTACTTGAGGGGTTTTCGCGTAAAGCCGCTGACTACAAGGTTTTCAGCACAACTGGTTCAAGTCATAAAAGCTCGGTTGTCATACAAGCTAGATGAGTGAGGGACATATCGCTTGTCTGACAAGTGTCCGCTACCCGGTGCTATTATTCGTCACATTGCTCGGCTACCCCATGGCCGCGCACGATCATTGGCTGCTCAGGACCCACTCATGCAAGCGCCCACCCAGCCAGCCTCTAAGCGGCGGCAACACAACCTCGCCACTGACTTGGTCACCGACCTGAGCCAGCGCATCCTGCTGGGCAAGATAGCGGCGGGGCAGAAGCTGCCCTCGGAGAACGAAATCGTTCGCCAGCACGGCGTCAGCCGCACGGTGGTGCGTGAGGCGATCTCCAAATTGCAGGCGTCGGGGCTGGTGGAAACCCATCACGGGGTCGGCACCTTTGTGCTGGAGCGGGGCAATCAGACGGGCCTGCACTTGAAGGTCGAAACCGCGGCCAGCGTGCGGGACATCATCGAATTGCGGATGGGCCTGGAAACCCAGGCCGTGGCACTGGCTGCATTACGCCGCACCGATGAACACCTGGCGGCGATGCGTCAGGCCCTGGATGACTACCAGAACCTGCTGGCTAATGAAGACAGCTGCGTAGAAGCCGACAAGCGTTTCCACATGCTGATTGCCGAAGCCACCGGCAATTCGTACTTCACCGAAATCATGCTGCACCTGGGCAGCGCCGTGATCCCCCGCAGTCGGATCAACGCCAGTGAGCGTGCCGGCACCAACCTCGCGCGGCATGGCTACCTGGCCAATCTGGAACACGAAGCGTTGCTCGCCGCGATCCGCCGCCAGGACCCCGACGCTGCCCGCGCCGCCATGTGGACGCATTTAAGCAATAGCCGCGAGCGATTGGCACCGGTGGATTGACCCTGTAGGAGCTGCCGAAGGCTGCGAACATCGGTATGTCAGACAAACTGCTTTCGCAGCCCTCGTAACCTCGGTCAGCTCCTACAGGACCGGTCATTCGACGGACGCCCCCAACACCTCCATCATCACCGTCGACTGCCACTCGAAATACGGGTTGAACGTCAGCCGCGCATGGACTTTACCGGCCTCGCGATAACCCCAATCCGAATACCAGACCGATTCGCCTGCCAGGCAGCGTTGCATGTCCGGGGTTTCCTGGCCGTTCCAGCAGATGCGCTGCTGGCCGTCCACGCCGTACAGGGGGTTGTCCGGAGAGAACAGCAGCCCCATGTGCGAAAACTGGCTGATGCGGTACTCCGGCAAGTAATCCTTGCGCACCAGCACACGCGGGTTTTTCGCAGCATCGGCGGGGCTGTCGCCGTACCAGATCAGGCGGCTGGCAGGGTGGGTGAAACGTTGATTGAAGTTCTCCAGCACATAACCGGTATCCAGCACTGAGTCGTGTTGGGTGATGGCGACGAAGACGGGCTTGTCGTAGTTGCGCTGACCCAGGCGTTTTTGCGCCAGCACACTGCTGCGGTAGAACTGCGCGAAGCCGTTGGTGGGCACGTTCAAGTAGCGCAGCGGAGTTTGCAGCGGGCGCAGCGGGTCGTTCGGGCTGGCCAGCCACGGGCGCACCCAGGAAATCCACTGGGTCACCCAGGCATAAGCGCTGTCCGAGCGAAATGCGGGCGAAAACAGCACCAGCCCGGCGATTTCGTCGTGGTCATAGGCATAGTCCAGCACCAGATTGGCACCCGTGGAAAAACCACCCAGGTACACCTTGGGCACTTCCCGGCTCAACGTCTGCGCCTGCTCGCGGACCACGTCTTGCCATTGCTTGAGCGTGACGTCGAGCATGTCCGACGGTTGCGTGCCATGCCCCGGCAACAACACCGTGCGCACCAGAAAGCCCTGCGCGGCAAGCCTGGCGCCCACATCATGAAATGACCATGGCGAATCCCCCAGGCCGTGCACCAGCAGAATACCGCGTGTGGGCTGACCCTCCGGGCGCCACTCCTGCGGGCCATTCCACTGCACTTCCGTTGCATGATCGGCCGTCTGGAAACTGCGTCGTTGTTCGAGGGCCTTCAGAGTCTGCTGACGATACTCCGCAAAGTCTGGCGATGGCTTGTCTGCACTGGCCAGCAAGGTGCAGGACTGCAGCATCAACAGGGCGGGGAACAGGTAAACGATTCGGGGTCTGGCCAAGAGCGGTTCTCTACAGGAGTGCATGCTTCGCGTCACGTGGACTGGCTTCGATTGGGAAGGCAAGCACTGTGCCATGGCAAGGGTTCTGGCGGCCAGCTTGAAACAGCACGGCGCGTCACTGAGAAACTCCTCACCCGGTCAAGCTGAAGTTGTGAGGCTGGCTCGGTTCGCATAACCTCTTGACCGCACAAGTAACCGCACAAGTAACCGCACAAGTAACCGCATAAGTAAGCATCTTCACTGGCCGTTAAGGAGCCCCCATGATCGATCACCTTGACCACCTGGTTCTCACCGCCACCGACGCCGAAGCCACTCAGGATTTCTACGTCCGTGTGCTGGGCATGCAACTTGAAACGTTCGGTTCCGGGCGTATGGCCTTCCGGTTTGGCGCGCAGAAGATCAACTTGCACATTCGTGGCGCGGAGTTCGAGCCCAAGGCGCATTTGCCGGTGCCGGGCGCGCTGGACTTGTGCTTCATTGCCTCGATCCCATTGGAGCAGGTTATTCAGCGGCTGCAAGCCTGCAACTGGCCGATAGTCGAAGGGCCGGTTTTACGCACCGGCGCAACCGGCCCGATTAGATCGGTGTATGTGCGAGACCCGGATCTGAATCTGATCGAGATTTCGGAAAAGGTGTGATCCTGCGCGGAGGGAGTTTTTTATGGGCGCGAATTCATTCGCGAATAGGCCTTTGAGGACAAAAATCTCTGCCGGATTTAACGGCTTCTTCGCGAATGAATTCGTTCCCACAGAAGTTAAGCCTTTTTACTTCGCCAGCCCTTCAATCAAGCGCATCGCCTCATCCACCCGCAACGGTTGTTTCATGCGCTGGGCCAACATCGCCATGGCGCGTTCGTATTGGCAGGCAACCACGGCGGCAACCTGGTCAGCCTGGCAGATCAATGCGATGAATTCGAACTTCTCAGGCTCGCCGATAAACCGGATTTCTTCCCAATGCTCGGCATGGCCCAGGTAATCGATGCGTTTGCCGAAGTGGAAGGTCCAGAAGAACGGCACATCCTCGTAGCGTTCCGCACCACCGAGCATGTTACGTGCGGCGATCCGCGCCTGTTGCTGTGCCAGCCTCCAGTGCTCGATACGCAGCGTTGATGCCCCGAACGGGAAGGTCGCAATGTCGCCCGCTGCCCACACGCCTTGGCAAACCTGCATGCCAGCATCCACCCGCAGCGCGCCATCTTTTTCGCGGTGGGCCTGGGGTACACAATCGGTGGCGGGGCGCACCCCGGTGCCCACCAGCACCAGGTCAGCAGGCAGACGTTCGCCATTGTTGAGCACCACATGGGTGAGGTGCAGCTCACCTTCGAACTTCACGGCGTCGACATGAGTGCGAAACAGCACACCGTTTTGCTCGTGAAGCCTGCGAATGGCCGTGCCAATGCGCTGGCCGAATGGTGTCAGGAAAGGAATTTCATGGCGTGCCAGAACGGTGACCTGCAGCCCGCGTTCGCGAAACGCCGAGGCCGCTTCCAGGCCAATGAAGCTGTCGCCGATGATCACCGCGTGCCCGTCCGGCTGCGCTGCATCGAGCAAGGCGCGGGCATCATCCCGAGAGCGTAATGTCAGGACTTGCGGCAGGTTCGCGCCGGGCAACTCCAGTGGTTTTGCAATGCCGCCGGTGGTGATCAGTGCAGCGTCGTAAGCCAGCCGCTGGCCGTCATCGAAGGTGACCTGTCTGCTCTTCGGATCCAGGCCTGTCACTGCCGCCTGAATACGCTCGATGTGTTGATCGCGATAGAAATCCTCGTCGCGCAACAGCGGGACTTCATCAGGCGACATCTGCCCGGCGATCACGAATTTGCTCAAGGCGGTTCGGTCGTAGTCAGGGTTGTGCTGCGGATCGATCAGGACCAGCCGCCCTGCAAAGCCCTGATCGCGCAGCGCAGATGCCGCAGCTGTGCCCGCAGCACCTGCACCGACAATCACGAAGCACCGCGAGTCGGCGCCAACCCCTTCGTTGCCAACGGGCAACGGCTGATCATCGACCAACACCTGACCATCCACCACCTGCGCCGGGAAGCGTTGCAGGCTGTCCAGCGCAGGAGGTTCGCAAAGGCTGCCGTCTTCAATGGCAAACGCTGCCTTGTGCCACGGGCAAACCAGCTGGCCGTTACAGATGGCGCCTTCAGCCAGCGGCGCCCCGGCATGAGGGCATTCGCCTTGATATGCCCGAATCTGATCATCAAGACGTACCAGAGCGATTGTCTTGTCGCCGATCGTGACCTGCGTCGCGCGGTCAATAGGCAGATCGGCAAGGCGGCCGACTGGGTGCAGGGGCATTGGTCTCTCCTGAAAATTTGGCAATGGGCCCCTGTAGGAGCTGCCGAAGGCTGCGAATCGCGGTGTGCCAGACAAACGATGATTTGCAGCGTGCGCAAGCTTCTACAGATCGAGTTGATTTATCAGCGCACTAGCCCCAATCGCTCATGCCAGTCGGCAATGGACTCCTCGGGATAACCCTCGAACTCTTTGTCGCCTTTGCTCACACTCACCTCCACCCACGACGCCTTGGAGTCCAGCAACAAGTGGGTGTGTTCCGGCGGGGTGGGCAGCGGGGTGTCAATGGCAGAGGCGAACGGGTGGATCAGCTCCGGCCACTCGGGGCTGAACAGCCACAGGCCACTGCCGCACAACTTGCAGAAGTGCCGCTCGGCACTACTGATACTGACGTGGTGGTCTTCGCGCATTTTCGCGTGGTAGATCGAGATGTGCTCGCGACCTTTGACGTTGAGACTCTTGGCGTCGCCACTCAGGTTGATGGCGTAACCGCCGCCGCCCTGGGTTTTGCGACAGATGGAGCAGTAGCAGCGTTGATAAGGGTAGGGGTGAGCGCTATTGAGGCTGAATTCGACCTCGCCGCAGTGACATGAACCTTCCAGACGCATGGCTGATCTCCTTTTTTTCCGCCGGGTGAGGGGGCGCAATTGTTCGCTATTCAAGGTCTAGACAAGCAGATTTCGCGTTTGCGTGACGACGTTCGTCGGACCCTGCTCAGAGTGGTTGCATAAATATTTTGAAATAATTACGTGATTGCACTTTTTGCACTCAAGAACAGCTCAGTTCAGTCGATAGCCCCTAGGGTTGTCCTACAACTTATTGCCCACCCTTTCTGCCAAATAAAAAAGAGCTTGCGCATGAACCTACGCAATTTGACCATCGCCCGCCGTGCCGGTCTTGGATTCACGCTGATTTCCCTACTGGTTGCCGTGCTGGGCTGGTTCGCCCTGGCGCAGATGTCGGCGATCCGCGAGAGTGAAGTGGCGGTTGAAACCAATTGGATGCCGAGCATGCGAGTGGTCAACGACATTCGGGAAATCATGCTGCGCATCCGCACCATTTCGCTGCGTATGGCCCTTGACCCGGATCCGAAGAACATCGCCACTTACCGCAGCCAGCTTGATGTGCGCAGCGCGGACCTGAACAAGAAGCTCGAGTATTTTTCGTCGTTCGTCGATACCCCGGAAGAAAAGGCCCTGGATGATCAGTTCCGCGTGACCCTGGGGCAGTATCAAAAGGCGCTGGATCAATCGTTTGTGATTGCCGCGCAGAATGATCGTGAAGCCTTGAACAAGTTGTTGCTTGTAGACATGAAAACCATCGTCGACGGTTCCGGCAAGCAGTTGTCGGACCTGGGCGAGTTTTACGTGCAGCGCGTGGACGCCGAAGGCAAGGCCGCCGAGGCGCAGTACGACAAGTCGCGCAACATCGTGTTCATCTTCGTGATCATTGCGGGCCTGGGCACTATTGGCCTGGCCTTGTTGCTGACCCGCAGTATCGTGCGCCCACTGGAAGGCGCGGTCACGGCAGCTGAACATGTGGCCAATGGCGACCTGACCCAGAAGATCAGCGTCGATGGCAGCGACGAGGTGACCCGACTGTTGGTCGCGCTGGACAAGATGCAGGGCAACCTTCGATCCGCCATGCAACACATTGGCAGCTCCGCAACCCAGTTGGCCTCCGCCGCCACCGAGCTGAATTCCGTCACCGAAGACAGCTATCGCGGCCTGCATCAACAGAATGCCGAAATCGATCAAGCGGCGACCGCCATCAATGAAATGACCTCGGCGGTCGAGGAAGTGGCGCGCAATGCGGTGTCCACCTCCGATGCGTCCAACCACTCCAACCGTTCCGCCCAGGCGGGTCAGGCGCGGGTCGTGGAGACCGTGCAGTCAATCCAGACTCTGACCACCAACGTGCAGGCGACGTCGACGCTGGTGCAGAATCTGGCCGACCAATCCCAGGACATCGGCAAGGTGCTGGACGTGATCCGCTCGATTGCCGAACAGACCAATCTGCTGGCACTCAACGCGGCTATCGAGGCGGCACGGGCAGGGGAGTCGGGCCGTGGCTTCGCCGTGGTGGCCGACGAGGTGCGGGCGCTGGCTCATCGCACGCAGCAGTCCACCCTGGAAATCGACAAGATGGTCAGCGCCATGCGCAGCGGCTCTGCCGAAGCACTGGAGTCCATGCAGACCAGCAGCGCCAGGGCCAACGAAACCCTGACCCTGGCCCAGGGTGCCGGGGAATCACTGACCGACATCACCTCGTCCATCAATCAGATTTCCGAGCGTAACCTGGTGATCGCCAGCGCCGCTGAAGAACAGGCGCAGGTGGCGCGGGAAGTGGATCGCAATATCGTCAATATCCGCGACCTGTCGATGCAGTCCACCCAGGGCGCCAACCAGATCAGCGCGTCGAGCAACGAGTTGTCGCGCCTGGCCGGTGATCTGAATCAGGTAGTGGCGCGCTTCAAGGTCTGACCCTGCAACGCTGTCACCCGGCGCGCTTGCTGTAGGCCGGTTGCGCCGGGCATGATTCGCCTCTGCTCAATGACAGAGGCGAGACAGCTTCATGGACAATAAGAACAATCTTTTCAGCAGTTGGCTGCGTGCGGCCGGTCACCAACAGTGGCTGGCCAGCGAGGGCAACCGACTGGTCGACTTCGCCAAGGCCTCCCGGCTACCCCAAGGGTTTGGCAACCTCGATGAGCGTGGCGTCCTGCCCGAAAACGCTCGCGCCGAAACCATGAACACCGCCCGCATGACCCACAGCTTTGCCATGGCACACGTGCGCGGCATCCCCGGCTGTGCGGCGCTGGTGGACCACGGCATCGCGGCACTGGCCGGGCCTCTGCGTGATGCCCTGCATGGCGGCTGGTTCAGCGCGCCGCTGGCGGACGGTGACAAGGCCGACAAACAAGCCTATCTGCATGCCTTCGTGGCACTGGCGGCCAGTTCGGCTGTGGTGGCGCAACGGCCAGGGGCGCAGGAGTTGCTGTCCGATGCCATTCAGGTCATCCAGACCCGCTTCTGGAGCGAGGACGAAGGCGCGATACGCGAGTCGTTTGCCCGGGACTGGAGCCAGGAAGAAAGCTATCGCGGCGCCAACAGCAATATGCACAGCGTGGAAGCCTTTCTGGCGCTGGCTGATGTCACGGGTGATGCGCAATGGCTGGACCGCGCGCTGCGCATCGTCGAGCGGGTGATCCATGGGCACGCCGCGGCCAATGATCATCAGGTGATTGAGCACTTCAGCCAGCGCTGGCAGCCGTTGCCGGAGTACAACCACGACAATCGCGCCGATGGTTTCCGCCCTTATGGCACCACCCCCGGTCATGCGTTTGAGTGGGCCAGGTTGCTGCTGCACCTGGAAGCCTCACGTCAGCGCGTCAGGCTGGCAACGCCGACCTGGTTGCTGGTCGACGCGCGCCAACTGTTCGCCAACGCCTGCCGCGACGCCTGGAATGTCGATGGGCTTCCGGGCATCGTCTACACCCTGGATTGGCAGATACAGCCGGTGGTGCGCCATCGCCTGCATTGGGTGCATTGCGAAGCGGCGGCCGCAGCGGCGGCGTTGTTGCAACGCACGGATGAGCAGCAATACGAGGACTGGTATCGCTGCTTCTGGGAGTTCAACGAAACCCATTTCATCGACCGCAAGCTGGGCAGCTGGCATCACGAATTGAACCCGCACAACCAGCCCAGCGCGGATATCTGGGCCGGCAAGCCGGACCTCTATCATGCTTATCAAGCGACGCTGCTGCCCGTATTGCCTCTGGCACCAAGCCTGGCCAGCGCACTGGCGGCGATGGGCTGAATGGTTTTAACTGAACGACTTCGGCTATTGATGAGGCGGTAAGTTTTGGTTCGGATTGATCAGTACATCAGTGGGTTTGCGGGTTCTGCATTGGCACCCTGGAGCGCGTTTGCGCCGTGGGAAATGGTTGCGCAGGCGCCGCAGATTGTCACGGTGCTGCTGGCCGGGTTGTCGGCAGAGGAGTACGAAATCGTCGACGATATCGCGGTGCATCGCAGCGCCGAGGTGGAAGCGGGCGCGGTGCTCAAGGGACCTTTGATCATCGGGGCTCATTGCTTTATTGCCAGCGGAGCTTATCTGCGAGGCGGCTGCTGGGTGGATGAGCGCTGCATTATTGGCCCGGGCGCGGAGCTTAAAACGTCGTTCGTGTTCAGTGGCAGCAAGCTCGCGCATTTCAATTTTGTCGGTGATTCGGTGTTGGGTTGCGGGGTTAATCTGGAGGCGGGCAGTATCGTCTGTAATTACCGGAATGAACGAGCTTACAAAGAAGTCAGGGTCAATATTGGCGGGCAGTTGGTTGCTACTGGTTGTGACAAGTTTGGGGCTTTGATCGGTGATCAGGTACGTATTGGTGCTAATGCGGTGCTGGCACCGGGCGCGATTCTTGAGCAGGGGTTTGTAGTGCGTCGGGGGCAGGTGTTTGATGGCGAGGTTGATTGCAGGGCCTGACGGTCGGATAGCCTGTGGGGGCTGGGCTTGCCATGGGTTTTGTGTACATATCCGTTGTTGCGGTAACGGCTGCTTATGGTTCCGCTCTTACAGCGGGTCACTTTTTTCAGACGCCAAAAAAGTAACCAAAAAGGCTGTGCCCCACCACTCGGCACCTCGCCTAGGCACAGTGTACCCGCCCGCAGACCTTGAACCGTGGGCCGCCGCGAAGGGCCATCCCTGGCCCAGCGCGGCTAACCCGGCGTCCTGCCCCTCTTTTTAATCAAGGGCATCCCACGGTTCAAGCTCAGCGTTCGGCCAGCGTGGTTTAACGGGGCGCCTAAGATCAAAATCAAAAGCGCGCGAGGCGGCCTGAAAGCCGACCTGTCTGGTGTGCGTGCCTCACGATATTCGTTGTTTGTGCCATTGCCTTCGCGAGCAAGGTGGAGCGCCACCCCGGTCGCTCCCACGGGATCAGCGGCGTGCGCAATTCTCTGTAGGAGCTGCCGAAGGCTGCGAATAGATAGCCGCCTTCGCAGCCTTCGGCAGCTCCTACCAGTAATCCAAGCAGCGCCACCAATCGCCGCCTTTGATCTTGATCTTGGCGCCCCGTCAAACCACGCTGGCCGGAATCCGATGTTGATTCGGCGGGCAAACCGGCAAGTTGCGTTCGCGAATGAATTCGCTATCACGTAATCCACGGCGTGCGGAGTTTTCTGTAGGAGCTGCCGAAGGCTGCGAATCGGTAGCTGCCTTCGCAGCCTTCGGCAGCTCCTACGGGTAATCAAAGCAGCGCCACCAATCGCCGCCTTTGATATTGATCTTGGCGCCCCGTCAAACCACGCTGGCCGGAATCCGATGTTGATTCGGCGGGCAAACCGGCAAGTTGCCTTCGCGAATGAATTCGCTATCACGTAATCCACGGCGTGCGCAATTCTCTGTAGGAGCTGCCGAAGGCTGCGAATAGATAGCCGCCTTCGCAGCCTTCGGCAGCTCCTACCAGTAATTCGAGCAGCGCCACCGATCGCCGCCTTTGATCTTGATGTGCTTTTGATCTTGATCTGCTTTTGATCTTGGCGCCCCGTCAAACCACGCTGGCCGGAATCCGACATTGATTCGGCGGTGCAAACCGGCATGGATGCCGGTTTAGCCGCACTGGGCCAGGGATGGCCCTTTGCGGCGGCCCGCCGAATCAATGTCGAATTACGGGCATGCCGAGCCTAAGCGAGGGACCGAGTGGTGGGCATGTACGGGACAACCACATGGGTTACAAAAAAGTGCATTCACATAGGTGACACTTTGATTGATACATAACCGTTCTTTGCATCTCTCGCGTTCACATGACCCAGGATCACTGGGCCGAAGATCACATTCCACACCCCGTCACCAATCATTTCCATTCCGATGGTCTGATGACAGAGCAAATTTCCAACAT